>Ga0214919_10002459_pt1 | contig 29162 bp, 37 predicted proteins | sample LL1503_MetaG_FD_177994 | JGI IMG/M metagenome (GOLD analysis project Ga0214919, IMG submission 177994) | Freshwater microbial communities from Lake Lanier, Atlanta, Georgia, United States - LL-1503 | ecosystem: Environmental > Aquatic > Freshwater > Lake | place: USA: Georgia | collected... | reverse complement strand
GTCTAAGGCGAGGTTCAAAGGGCTCCCACGCTTGGCTGGGTCACGCAGATAATCGTTCATTACCCGCTCCATGCCCATCGCGCCTTTGCCGTCACGGTTTACGAAACCGAGGACATGGGCGGCCATGTCGTGTTGCGGATAAAGCCGTGTGGCTTCGCGTGGAAACTCAATGGCGATTTCGCCAAGATCATGAACCGCGCGGACTTGCTCAGGTAATGCGCGGTTACGCAAGTAACTGGGCTTGTCATCGGTCAGTTTTGCATAGAATTCAGCCGCTGGCGTATCCGGAAAAATTGCTGCCAACTGTGTGGCCAATTGCTTGCGGTCGCCAAGGAGTTCGGCAGGTTTAACCCAAATGGCATAGCCATAAATGCTGCGCGCCAGAGGAATGCCGTTACGATCAACAATATCACCGCGATCTGGCACATAGTCTGTGCTGGTCGCACCGTAAGCGCCGCTGCTTTCGAATAAAGCCAAAGTCGCAAGCCGCCCAATGAGCAACGCAACGAACATACCAAATGCAACCAGCAGAATAAGCATCCGCCAGAAACCATGGGCCGCAAAAGGCGGGGGGTTAACGCCGCTTTTCCGAGTTGTCGTGCGGGCGATTTGGGGAATCATCACCGGCGGCGTTCGTTAGCGGCCTTGGCCGAAATATCCCGCATGAAGTCGTCGGACAAAAGCTTTTCGTCCATCCGCGCCAGTCGCTCGGTCCGCGTCTGCTCAACCTTCGGTGCCGCAGGCTTAGGTGCGGCGCGCTTTACCGGCTCGGCAAAGATCGGCGCCGCAACGGCGGTGGCGATTTCGGTGGATTTTTTAACAACCGCCTCGATTGTTGGCGCTGGATTGGCTTGGTTCGCGCTTGGCGCAGCGTCAATGTCGGCCGAAGCCATCATCACTGGCTTGGTCGCTTGCAGATCACCCGTCAATTCCGCAAGTGCAGCCTCACCGCTAACGAACTGGTTGGCCATTGGTGGCTGATAATCGTACAAAAGCTCGTTCCATTCCTCAAGCTGCTGCAGACTAGCGCGCGTGCGGATTTCGGCTTGAAGGAAGCTGATTTCACGTTTTGTTTCCAGTATGTTGCGATCAACAGCGACCAGATTGCTGTGCATCGCGGCAACGTTCAACGACAATGGGTATAAAAGGATTGCTACCATGAACACCAAAGCCAGCCAGCCGATATTCTGAAGTCTTTTCATGGCGAGACTCATGCTGCCAGTCCTCCTATTGCCCATGCGGGTGCGTGTGTGCGGGTTGCGGAACGTAATGTTGCTGAACGTGACCGTGGATTACGGGCCAACTCGGCGTCCGATGGCCGGACCGCTTTATCAGCCTTGTCGAAAGTGGCCGCAGGACCGTCATTACCAACCATTGGCACGTGCCGTGACCCTGCGGCTTCTGCGCCACTACGACGCCGCAAGAATTGCTTCACGATGCGATCTTCAAGGCTGTGAAAGGTAACGACAGCCAGACGACCGCCGGGCTTCAACATGCGCTCCGCAGCTTCCAGTCCGTCGGTCAACTCATCCAGTTCGCGGTTCACATGAATGCGGATGGCCTGAAACGCGCGAGTTGCGGGGTCTTTCGGCGCGCCGGGCTTATGGCCAACGGCCTTGCGGACGATTGCAGCGAGCTGCGCAGTTGTCGTAATGGGACGCGCAGCCACAATCGAACGCGCGATACGGCGTGAACGATGCTCTTCGCCATACCGAAAGATGATGTCGGCAATGTCCGCTTCTTCAGCTTCGTTGACAAAGTCGGCAGCCGACATGCCGTCCTGACCCATGCGCATATCTAACGGGCCGTCCTTCTGGAAGGAAAAGCCGCGCTCTGCGCGATCAAGCTGCATCGACGAAACGCCAATGTCGAGCACGACGCCATCGACCGACATGACACCATCAGCCATCAGGACATCGTCCATGTTAGAAAAACAGGCCGAGTAAAGACGCAAAGCACCTTCACTCCGGCCTGCAAGGTCCGCACCTTCGTTAAGCGCATCGGGATCGCGGTCGAACGCGTAAACGCGCGCACCGCCAGCCAGTATCGCTTGGCTGTATCCACCCGCACCAAAGGTACCATCCACGATCTCAGCGCCCGGGGTGATGGGCAGTGCGTGAATTACTTCATCCAGTAAAACTGGAATATGTGGGGCGAGCGCGCTCATTTGTCGCGCTTTGCCTGGGACAGCCAATAATTCAGCTCGTCCTTAATGGGGTTGAACGCTGCAGGCGCTTCTTTGAGGAAGACATCAGGGTTCCACAGCATGAAGTGCGTTGTGGCGCCAAAGAAGAAAGCGCGGTCGTTAATGCGACCGAAATGCTTAAGCATGGGCGAGAGCACGAAGCGGCCACTGGCCTCAAAAGCGGTTTCAAAAATCGAAGAAGCCGAAACGCCAGCCATTTCGCGGTCAAATTCGGTACCGCGGTTAACTGCGCTTTGCCATTGCGCCTCAATGTCGGCACGCAACTTAAGACGCTCGGACCCACCAAAGCCAATCAGGCAAGGTAAGCTGGAATGGCGGGAAATACAGACATTGTTGCTGCCGCTCGACTGCTGGACGCTGTCACGCAGCTCGGCAGGAATGGTCGTACGGCCCTTGGCGTCGACACTCGACACCCCCGAACCTGCATAGACGACCAACGCTGACACTGCCTGAACCACCCCCCAATAAAGGGTGGAAATTACCAATCATGACGAAACACGCGTCATGCGGACGCCGTAACGACCGATAGAATCAGGTATCCACCCCTTGCAGCCATGGTCATAACAAGGGAATTCATGGATGAAAAGAGGGATTTTATGGGAATGCTTAATTTTTGCGACAAAATTTACCGAAATTCCGTTGTTTTTACAGTTCCCCCCAAATTGCCATGCGCAAGGCACCCCAATATAAGCATCCAAAATCGGCTAAATTACCGGTCGTTGAGCAGTTAATTGCATAAAATTCTTCTGCGCCCGTCATTTTCCCACAAAATCCCCATTAAGCGCATTATTGGATTTCAACGCCATCAACAGCGCTTCCAAAAAGGCCAAATTGGCGAACTCGTCACCCCCGGTAAGCATCCGCATCCCCCGCCCTTCCCAAAAGGCAGCGTCTAACATGTCGGAATCAGCAACCAACACCGCGCGGCCCGCACCAATCCGGCAATCCGCCAACAGGCCCCTGGCGGAAATGCTGCAGCGCGGGCTTGTTGTCCCTTTGGGAAGCCATTCGCCGGGCGTTACGGTGCGGATATTGAAAGCGCCGATCTTGCGGATAACACGGGGGCTGTCATCGGTAATAGGCAAAACCAGCTCAAGCCCCCAATGTGTGAACAAGGGGGAAAGCAAAGATGTAAACAACGGGCGCCTCTTATCCCCCAACGGATACAGGCTGCCCCATTGCAAAGCGGGGTCCGCCAGTATCAACAGCCGCCCGCCGCTCCGGACCCAATTGTCCAAGCGCACGAGCTCCGCCGGAGCAAAAGCGCTTGGCTGGGCAAGCAGGAGCAGTTGCCCGTTGCGTGGTTGCCATGTCGTCAGGTCATCAATGAGGTCAATGTTGTAACGCTGGGTAAGGCGTGCGAAAGCAGGGTGCGGCGCGGCATCCTGGGCAAGGTCAGCTTCAATACCGCCCTCACTCCACTGCAGCGGCAATGTTGTCATGAGAGCGAGGGCCGTTTTTGGCTTATCATCTGCGGACCGCATGAAGCCAAGTCCTGCAAACAGCAGCAGGACCAATGATACGGCAAGCAGCACGACAAAAAACCGCGCTCTGCGCCCAAAGCGGGCAAATCTACCAGTCACCAAATTACCGCCGCGGCGCGGGTACGGATTGCCGCGGCGCTAGCGCGGCGCCATTGGCAGGCTGATCAGCTGCAGGATCCTTGGCAACGGGCGTCACGCCCAATTCAGCCAGAGGCTCAGCAGGCTTTGAGCCATTGCCCGCGGTCAAGGAGGCCGCACCTGGCATGCCGCCAGCTTGCGGCGCTGGCCTAACACGGTCTAGGACCATGCTTGCCAGTGTCACAAACAGCAGCACGATAGCAAGGCCGACGACGCCAACCTGAATACGTTGAACTGCGGATTGCCTTTGCTGGACCATCTGCTTCCTCCTCTAAACCCGATATCGCCTTTAGCTGTCCATTTGCCAAGGCATAACCGGAAGGTTTTTGCTACGCATCCATGCGGGATTATAGATGGTGGACAGATACCGAAAACCCGTGTCGCATAAGATGGTAACAATGCGCTTACCCTGCCCCAATTGTTTGCCCAACGCGATCGCGCCTGCCACATTGATGCCGGACGAAAGACCAAGGCAAAGCCCCTCCTCCGCCAATAAACGGCGGACCCAGACAAGGCCTTCCTCGTCCGAAATGCGGAATTGCGTATCAATTGGTGCACCATCAAGATTGGCCGTTATCCGGCCCTGCCCAATGCCTTCGGCGACTGAGTTGCCCTCGGAGCTTAACTCACCGCACGCATAATAATTATACAGCGCCGCGCCGTGCGGATCGGCCAAGGCGATGGTGACCGCCTCATCCTTTGCCTTAAGTCCAAGCCCGACCCCAGCGATCGTTCCGCCTGTTCCAGCGGCACAGATAAAACCATCGATGTCACCGCCCATTTGCGTCCAGATTTCTTCGGCAGTGGTTTCAATATGTGCGCGGCGGTTGGCAATATTGTCAAACTGGTTCGCCCAGACTGCATTTTCGGTCTCCTCGGCCAAGCGGCGTGAAGTGTGCACGAAATGGCCGGGGTTCGAATATGGCGCGGCAGGAACGAGCAAGAGCTCTGCGCCCAAGGCACGCAGCGTGTCCTTTTTCTCCTGGCTCTGCGTTTCGGGCATGACGATGATCGTCTTGTATCCAAGCGCGTTGCAGACCAGCGCGAGGCCAATGCCGGTGTTGCCAGCCGTGCCCTCGACAATTGTGCCGCCGGGTTGAAGAAGCCCTTGCCGTTCGGCATCGCGTACGATGTAGAGCGCAGCGCGGTCCTTTACCGATGCGCCGGGGTTCACATATTCGCACTTGCCAAAAATGTCGCATCCGGCTTCCGCGCTTGGCCCTTTAAGACGAACCAGCGGGGTGTTTCCAATCAGATCGAGTGTCGAAGCAGTCGTGTTCATACCACAGACAGCTAGGCGCGTTCATGGGTAATCGCAAGTCAGTCTGGCCCATGCCATGGCAAAAGGGCGGACTATTTGGTGCATCCAAGATGCGGACCGTGCCAAAGTTCAAAATTTATATTAATATATTATATCATTACTATTAATCAACGCCCTTCGATCTCCTTTGGATGATGCCTTTTCATGAAAACTGTTCCAGTTCGCGCCTTCTCCGCAAGCATCACCGCTTTATCTCTGACTTTGGCCGCCCCCGTTTATGCCCAACAAAGCAGTCCGGACTCATCGACGACAGATCCAAAGACCGATGATTTTCACAGCGCCGACGAAATTGTGGTCACCGCGCCTTATGTCGAACGGCTCGACCTTCTGTCGGGCACTTCAGCGGTCACAGGCGATATCCTCGCTGAAAAAACACGCGCGCAGCTGGGCGATATTTTGGCAAGCTTGCCCGGCGTATCAGCCACCAGCTTCTCGCCTGGGGCATCGCGGCCTGTCTTACGTGGTTATCAAGGCAATCGGGTCGCTGTGCTGACGGATGGTATTGGCAACATCGACGCCTCCAACACGTCGGCCGATCATGCCGTAACGATTGACACGTTGACGGTTGAGCGGATTGAAGTGCTGCGCGGGCCGTGCCAGCGAGTTGCCCCGCCAGCGTTCCCATCATCCCGACCCACGTTCTAGACCGCAGCCTGAATGACGCTAATCAAATAACCTATCCGGTTATTTGTAGGAAAGTGTTTTTTGTATAAACTCTACGTCGCGGTTTCTTCGACGCTTGCCGCTTTTTTACGGCGACGGCGGGTGAACCAAATGGCGATGAGCGCCAGTTCGAAAAGCAAGCATAAGGGGATGGCGAGCAGCAGCTGCGACACAATGTCGGGCGGCGTGAGGACTGCGGCGATCGCGAATACGCCGACAATCGCATAACGGCGCGCACCGCGCAGTTGTTCAAGCGTAACCAAGCCAGCGCGCTCCAACAACATAAGCAACACCGGCAACAAGAAGGAAATACCAAAGCCGAAAATGAACTTCATGACGAAGCTCAAATAATTGTCGACGCCGGGCAGCGCCTCTTGCTGGACGCCGCCGACATTGCCCCCAAAACCAAGCAGGTAGTTGAGCGCGACGGGTATCGCCATATAATACGCCATGGCCGCGCCCAGGAGAAAGAGCACTGGCGTGGCGAGCAAGAACGGCAAAAACGCGTTCTTTTCCTTTTTGTAGAGGCCAGGCGCGACAAAGCGCCACAATTGCGTCGCAAACACCGGAAAGGAAAAGAAGGTCGCGGCAAAAAATGCGACCTTAATCTCGACAAAAAATGCCTCGAATATCGCAGTATAAATAAGCTTAGTTTGCCCCGACGCAAGCAAAGGCTGCACCAGAAATCCGAAAATCGGCCGCGCGAAATACAAGCTTGCGGCAAAAGTCACAGCAAGCGCAAGAAAGCTCCAAAGCAGACGCGTGCGCAGCTCAATCAAATGATCGAGCAAGGGCATTTTGCTGTCGTCGATCTCGCTCATATCTTGGGGGCCATTTCGGCAGATGGAGAGTCCGGCGCAGTTTGTTCCACCGGCGGCACGGCTTCACCCGAAATATTATCATCACCCAAAACGTCAGCACGTGGATCAGCCGGATGTTCACGCATGATGCGTTCGTTTTCGGACTTCCACTTTTTTTCTAGCTCTTCGAGTTCTGATTGACGGATCATCTCGTCAAAGCCTGAACGAAAATGCGCCGCAACGCCGCGTGCCTTGCCAACCCATTTACCGACGACGCGCAAAACCCGCGGCAAATCCTTTGGCCCGATAACCAGCAACGCCACAAGGACGACAAGCATCAGTTCCGACGAAGCAACGTCAAACACGTCAGGCCCCCGATATCGAGGGCAGGTTTGGCCGCGCCGTCAATTGATTAGCCCTGGGTCTTGTCTGTCTGCTTTTCGGCGTCGATGACGGTTGTCACACCAATTTGCGGCGGCGCCTTGGGCGCTTCTTCGTCCTCGCTCATGCCTTTTTTAAAGCTTTTAATGCCCTTGGCCACGTCACCCATCATGTCGGAAAAACGGCCCTTGCCGAACAACAGCAACACCAGAATGCCAACAATCAGCCAATGCCAGATGCTAAAACCGCCCATTTTAAACTCCTAACGGGGTATCCCCCCGATGATGCGAACAAAATTCCCGCCTGTCTTTATCTTATCTAGGCGTTGTTTTCGTTAATTTCCAGTTCGCTCTCACTTTCTTCGCCCGTAAACAGCATTTCGCCCATGGCGCTATCAATTGGATCCAGCAAGCCTGCGGCTTTCAGGTCAGCGACCCCCGGTAAATCTTTACGGCTGTTCAGCCCGAAATGCGTCAGGAAACCGGGTGTCGTAGCGTAGATTAGGGGCCGCCCTGGCACTTCGCGGCGGCCAGCCGGGCGCACCCATCCTGCCTCCATCAAGACATCCAGCGTGCCCTTTGAAATCTGCACACCGCGAATGGCTTCAATCTCGGCGCGGCTCACAGGTTCATGATAAGCGATAATGGCCAATGTTTCCACCGCAGCGCGGCTTAGCTTGCGGCTTTCCTCGCGCTCACGCCGCAACAAATGGGCAAGGTCAGGCGCGGTTTGAAAATGCCACGCTTTGCCGCGCTGGACAATTTCTATGCCGCGGCCTTGATAATGTGCCGCAAGTTGCGTGAGCGCAGCAGATACATCCACGCTATCCCCGACATAGCCGCGGATCTGCTCGACAGTCATGGGCTGGTCACTGGCAAACAAGGTCGCTTCAACCGCGCGCATATCGGGATCGGTTTCAATCATGTTGCCTTTTTCCTCAACATCAATGGCGCAAAGGTCGACCCCTGCTGCAAATCAACCATACCGCGTTTGGCAAGTTCAAGTGCGGCAACAAAGCTGGAGGCCAATGCAGATTTGCGCAAGGCCGGATCCGCCATTGGGGGCAGAAACGCATATATCGCGGTCCAGTCGATTGCACGGCCAATCATGGCCGACACGCGGTCCAACGCTTGTTCCAATGTCATGACTTGGCGTTTCTTGACGATATGCATCGCTGGCTGCGTCCGTGCATTGATTTGGCCGCAAGCGGTGATCAGTTCAAAATAATCACATTCCCACGCCCGCGCTTTGACTACGCGCAGTTTTTCCGGCGCACCCCGCAGGAAAACATCGCGCCCGATCCGGTCGCGCGCCATCAACCGCGCGCCGCTTTCACGCATCGCGTTTAACCGCTCAAGCCGCAATTGCAGCCGCAGCGCCAGTTCCTCTGGTGATGGGTCAATTGTCGGGTCCTTGGGCAGCAACAACGCCGATTTGAGATAGGCCAACCACGCCGCCATCACCAGATAATCGGCGGCAAGCTCAAGCTTCAGCGCGCGCACCTCATCAATGAACACCAGATATTGTTCAACCAAAGCGAGAATGGACAACTGCCGCAAATCGACCTTTTGGGTGCGGGCCAGCGCCAGCAACAGGTCCAAAGGTCCTTCCCAGCCGTCAATGTCGATGGTCAGGACATTCGGGCCAGGTCCAGCCTCACGCCTGCTCTCATCGCGAAGGGCCTCCTCCTCGTCAAAGAGCATTGGCCCTTTCATGCCGCGCCAGTGGCTCCATCCGTTAGCTTGGCGCTTGTATCGGCCAGCGCCAGCAATTGGTCGCGCTTATCAAGCAGATGGGTTAACCGGTCGGCGTCAAATGCCACCGGCGGCAGGGCTATCGCACGGTCAAGCCGGGTGCGCGCAACGGCGGTAATTTCTGGAAGATTATTTGCAATCGCAACCATCTCATCAAACCGGCCCCAGCAATTGAGCGCAAGGTCGCAGCCGGCCACGACACATTGCAGTGCGCGCATCGCAACATCGCCCTGCAACGCGTTCATATCGAGATCATCGCTCATCAACAGGCCGTCGAACCCAAGCTGCGCGCGGATGATCGTGTCGATAACAAAGGGTGACATGGTGGCTGTGTGCTGATCGTCCCAGACGTCGTAAACGACATGCCCTGTCATACCCATTGCGGCGTGATTCAAAGCGCGGAAGGGGGCAAGGTCCTGTGCAAGTTCAGCCGCAGTCGCGGTGACATGCGGCAAATCATGATGGGTGTCGACACTGGCGCGCCCCTGCCCCGGCATATGCTTTAATACGCCAATCACGCCGCCCAATGCCAGGCCATCCAGGATTGCGCGGCCAAGCGCCGCTACGCGCAGTGGCTCACTGCCCAAGGCGCGGTCGCCAATGGCAGAGTGCGTCTCAGGCACGCGGACGTCAAGCACGGGTAAGCAATCGACGTTGATGCCGACTTCGTTGAGCGACAGCGCAATAGCCTCTGCATTGCACCGTGCCGCCTCAATCGCGGTGATGGGCGCAATGTCGTACAGCGCGTCGAATGCACCACCGGCGGGAAAGTCTGGCCAGACCGGCGGACGCATACGCGCAACACGGCCGCCCTCTTGATCAATCAGGATCGGCACCGTGTCGCGGCCATGCAAGGTCCGCAAGCTGTCGGTCAGCGCGCGGACCTGCGCTTTGTCTTCGATATTGCGTTTGAACAGGATGTAGCCTGCCGGCTCGACATCGCGAAACAGGCGTTTTTCATCATCCGTCAGGGTCAGGCCCGATAGGCCAAAAATTACCGGCTTCATGAACAGATTGCTAAGGCCGCTGCCGCCCCAAGGCAAGCATGGAGCAGAGCACAGCGGCCTTTAACCTGTGTATAATTACCGAATAGCGCCCAAGAAATCGAGCTTGCCCAAGGGCACGCCCTTCATACGCAGCAATGCGTAGGCCATGCTCAGATGGAAAAAGAAATTGGGGATGGCAAAGCCATGGACATAATTGCTGCCGGTAAAAGGAATGTCGCCGCTTGGGGTCGTCAGCACGACCGTTGCGTCTTCGCGGCCTTCGAAGCCATCGGGCGATGCGGCTTGCAGAAACGCAATCGCTTTTGCCACACGGGCCTGCACATCGGCGAAGCTGGCTTCATCATCCGCCCATGGGTCGTTTTCGATCTGGCCAACGCGAACCGCGACGAACTTTGCGGTATCGGTTGTCATCTGCACCTGCTTCGTAAGCGAGGCCATGTCGTCAATCAGGCGCGCATCCAGCAATTCGGAGAGCTCCATGCCCTGCGCAGCGGCAAAAGCCTTGCCCTTTTCGAGCATGTTGGAAAGGTTTTTCAGACCGCGGATAAAGGTTGGCATGGCGGCGTCATATAAAGCAGACATTTTATTCTCCTCTGGAAGCAGTGCGCCGCATAAGTTGCAATTTAAAACTATTCAACCTTTATGCCGCTGCGATTAGCGGACGATTAAGCAGTTTTCGCCCGCAACCCTAAGCTTTGCGCAGAGCTGCTGCGCTTCGGATGAATTGGACGTAATCGCCTGCAACCGAAACACAGCGCGGCCCCCTTCGACTTTGGCTTCGGCGATTTTGCGGTTCACGCCAGAAAGAAAGCCAAAGCGTTTGTTGAGCGCAGCCCACGCGCTTTCGGCCTTAGCGGAATCACCAAATGCGCCAAGCTGAACCATCACGGCATTGGCAGGCGCGATGTCGGTTTTAACCGTAGCTACCGGCGCAGCAATGGCAAGCTGAGGTGCAGCATCTGTCCCAGTTGGTCGCGGCGCGAGCACTGCGCCAGTTTTCCGGCCTTCGCTTGCGGCAAAGGCGGAATCACCTTCGCCTTCGAAGCTTTTACCACCGGCATCCACTGGCTTTTCTTTGTAATCGCCCTTTGGCGCAGCGATCAGCGCGCCATTGCCGTTTGCACCGCGGGATTGGCTGTTCTGAAACCAATACGCGCCGCCGGCAATCGCCGCGAGCAGGGCAAGACCGAACACGAGCATAAAGACAATCTTCAGCGGCGATCCACCGTCCGTGCCCTCCTGACCATCAGCAGTTTCAAGCCAAGGCAGACGATTATTGTCGTCAAGATTCAGTCCATCGTCCCTGCTATCCATCATGCCCATTCCTTCTTCACTACATGTTGTAAGCGGCTTCGACCCCCATCAACCGCAACCCGTTGCGCAAGACTTGCCCGATATTGTGCGCCATGAAAAGCCTTGCGCCCGTCAGTTCGGGATTTTGTGCCAATATGAAGCGCTTGTCAGCTTGGTCATTGCCCAAGTTCCAATAAGCGTGGAACGCAGCCGATAGATCATTGAGATAAAATGCAATTCTATGTGGTTCGCCTGACTTTGCTGAAGCCTCAACTATGCGGGGGAAGTTGGCGGCTTCGCGGATGAGGCCAATCTCTGCATCGCCGAGCAGCGCAACATGCGCGCCGTTGGGGCCAAGTCCCTCAAGCTCCGCCTTGCGCATGGTCGATGCAATCCGCGCATGCGCATATTGCACATAGAATACCGGATTGTCCTTCGACGCTTCAACCACCTTAGCGAAGTCAAAATCCATCTGCGCGTCGGATTTGCGCGTCAGCATCGTGAAGCGGACAACGTCTTTTCCGACCTCTTCAATCACTTCGGCCAGCGTCACAAAGCTGCCCGACCGCTTCGACATTTTGACAGGCTCGCCGGCCCGCAGCAGGCGGACCATTTGCACCAGCTTGATATCGAAATCGACCTTACCACCGGTCAACGCATTGACCGCCGCCTTGATACGCTTGACCGTGCCCGCATGGTCAGCACCCCAAATGTCGATCATCGCATCGACGCCTTGGCTTTTCTGGAAATGATAAGCGAGGTCAGCGCCGAAATAGGTCCAGCTGCCGTTGGATTTCTTGATGGGCCGGTCCTGATCATCGCCAAACTGCGTCGACCGGAACAAGGGCAAAGTCACAGGCTCCCAGTCTTCAATTTCCTTGCCCTTGGGCTTTTCCAGTTCGCCGTCATAGACAAGCCCGCGGGCGCGCAGTTCCTTTTCCGCGACATCCGCCTTGCCCGCCGCATGCAATTCGGCTTCGGACGAAAACAGATCATGGTGGATACCAAGCAAGGCCAAGTCCGCCTTGATCATCTCCATCATTTCGGCGACCGCCGCCTTGCGGAACAGAACAAGCCATGCACTTTCGGGGGCGGCGACATATTCGTTCCCAAAGCGTTCAGCGAGGCTTTGGCCTACTGGGATGAGATAATCGCCGGGATACAGGCCTTCGGCGATTTCTATGGTCTCGCCCAATGCCTCACGATAGCGCAGATGCGCTGACCGCGCGAGAACATCGACTTGGCCGCCAGCATCGTTGATATAATATTCGCGGATCACGCGGTAACCGGCAAATTCCAGCAATTTGGCCAGCGCGTCACCGACCACAGCGCCACGGCAATGGCCCATATGCATGGGGCCAGTCGGATTAGCCGAAACATATTCAATGTTCACCGACTTGCCATCACCCAGATGCGATCGGCCATAATCGTCACCCGACGCCGCAATCGCGCGCAATTCATCGAACCATGCCGATGCAGCAAGCCGCAGATTCAGAAATCCCGGCCCAGCGATTTCAACGCCAATGACGCCAGCGACCTTGGCCAGTTCGGCTGACAACGCCTCAGCCAATGCGCGCGGGTTGGTTCCAGCGGGTTTGGCCAAGACCATGGCGGCATTGGTGGAGATGTCGCCATGCGTCACGTCGCGTGGCGGCTCGACCGTTACATTGCTCCGGTCAATGTCCGCAGGCAGCGTTCCGAGCGCCACAAGTGCGTCCAACGCATGGTCGACATGCGCTGCATATTGTTCAAAAAGGGTCATGCCTGTGCCTTGAAGTTAACGCGGATTAACGCGTGACATTGTAACGCAGCTGATCTTCGGTCAGCTGAAAGCCGAGGAGCATTTCATAGCTTGATCGGACGACCGCTGCGCGCACTTCTGGATCAGCCATTGGGTCGAGAGCGGCATCCGGATCACCGGGCTTACGTTTTTTGGTGATCTTTTGGATGATTTCGGCGGGCAAGCTTGCCGATGCCTTATCAATGTAACTCGCGGCTTGCGCCTGTGCGGACGCACGCTGCTGGCCATCGGCGAACTGGATTATGACTTGACCAACACGCTTGGAGATAACGGCACTGCCGCCCTGCACCACGGTGTTGAAATAGGGCAGAGTTACCGTTCGGCTGCCGCTTGCATCGCTGCGCCGCGCCTGCACATCAAAGCTGGCCTGCGCATAGATTTTCTCGCCACTTTCGTTGCATGTGGTGCGCACATTGGTCACGGATGCTACGATATCAATGGCGTCCGCGTCTTGGCTGCTCGCTGGATTGAAAATCGTAATGTCACCGGTGCCATCGGGCACCGCCACCGTCGGGCAGCCCGAACGCGTAACGTTTACGCCGACACCAGCGCCGACGTCCAAATCGCCTTCGCGAGAGCAGCCAGCCAAAGCAGCTGCAACGATACCGACGGTCAGGGCTTTGGCGGCAAATTTCATACAGGCTAATCCTTGGGGTTCTTAAGCTTGGGTCGCGGGTGCGAAACGTGCGTTCGTCCTTATCCGCCCATCGCGGCCTGCGCAACAGGGGAAAGGTCTTGGCGGATGCAGCGACTTTATCTAAAGAACATTACACATGACTGAACAATCGCTCCCTAAGAAATCGCTTCGGCTGCTTCTGGCCGCGCCACGTGGATTTTGCGCGGGCGTCGACCGCGCCATCAAGATTGTCGAGCTTGCGCTCGAACAGCATGGGGCGCCTGTCTATGTCCGCCATGAAATCGTCCATAACCGCTATGTGGTCGACAGCCTGAGAGCCAAAGGCGCGATATTTGTCGAGGAACTCGATGAAGTACCCGATGGTGGCCATGTCGTATTTTCTGCGCATGGCGTGCCCAAATCTGTACCCGCCAACGCGCAACAGCGCGGCCTTGCCTATTTTGACGCTACATGCCCCCTAGTTTCGAAAGTCCATAAGCAAGCCGAACGGCAAGTGGAGGCTGGCCGTCATATCATCTTTGTGGGCCACGAAGGGCATCCCGAAGTCATCGGTACATTTGGCCAAGTTCCAGTCGGCGCGATGACATTGGTTGAAACTGCCGATGACGCACGCTTGCTTGAGCCTGCCGATGCCAACAATCTTGCGTTTCTGACGCAAACGACTTTGTCGGTCGATGATACATCGGAAATCGTATCGGTCCTTCAACAGCGCTTTCCCAATATCGTCGGGCCAAAGGGTGAGGATATTTGTTATGCGACGTCCAACCGCCAAGAATCGGTGAAGGCGATTGCGCATGAATGCGACATTGTCCTTGTCATCGGCGCGCCCAACAGCTCGAATTCTTTACGTTTGGTTGAGGTTGCGGCCCGATCCGGCACCAAGGCCTATCTAGTGCAGCGCGCGGAAGAGATTAGCCTGAACTGGTTTGACGATGTCCGCACACTCGGCCTGACCGCAGGTGCCTCTGCCCCTGAAGTGTTGGTGCGCGAGATTATTGACGCGCTCGCGCTGCATTTTGACCTAGATGAACAACAGGTCACAACCGCTGAAGAGACTGTCACGTTTAAACTGCCACGCGAACTGGCTGGCGCGGCGAACTGATTTGGCGGTTTACACGCAGTTAGGGCCCGAACAGGTTAATGCATTGCTGGCGCATTATGATCTGGGCGAGCTGGTCGCGCTTAAGGGCATCGCCGAGGGCGTCGAAAACAGCAATTTTTTCGTGCAGACCACGCAAGGCCGCTTCATCCTAACGCTCTATGAAAACCGCGTAAATCCCGATGATCTGCCGTTTTTCTATGCCTTGTTAAAGCATTTACATGACGCCGGCTGCAAGGTTCCGCAATTCCTGGCCGACCGCAAGGGTGCATGGCTTCAGACCGTCGCTGGCCGCCCTGCTTGCCTTATCGAATTTCTCGACGGCGTGTCGGTGACAGAACCTACGGCAGCGCAAGCATATTCGACCGGCGCGGCATTGGGGCAAATGCACAAGGCACTGGCCGACTTCACTCTGTCGCGGCCCAATAGCCTTGGCGTTTCTGCTTGGCGGCCCTTGGCGATGCGCTGCACGGTCGACGGGCTGGAGGCTATCTCTGAGGGTCTTTCGGCGCGGGTGTTTGCAGAATGCGATTATCTGGACGCGCATTGGCCAAATGATTTGCCCGTCGCGGCAATCCATGCGGATTTGTTTCCCGACAATGTGCTGATGTTGGGTGACCATGTCGGTGGCCTCATCGACTTTTATTTCGCGTGTACCGAAATCCGCGCCTACGATTTGGCGGTGACTCACAGTGCGTGGTGCTTTTCCAACGACGGCGCGATGTTTGACGCCGATGTGAGCGCAGGCTTGCTCGCGGGCTATGCCGATATTGTGCCGTTGGACGCAGCGACGTGCAATGCCTTGCCCATTTTATTGCGCGGGGCGTGCTTAAGATTCCTATTAACCCGTTGTTATGACTGGATTAATACGCCAGCCAACGCGCTTGTAACGCGCAAAGACCCGCTGGCGTTTCTGCGCCGGCTGGATTTCTACAGCGACGCTGCCGCGGTCGAAAATATGTTAAGGCATCATACGTGAAGCAGCTTGAGATTTTCACGGATGGCGCCTGCAAGGGCAATCCCGGCCCTGGCGGTTGGGGCGCTGTCATCCGTTATGGCAAGCATGAAAAGGAAATTTCGGGCGGCGATGCCGATACGACAAACAACCGGATGGAACTTTCCGCCACGATACAGGCGCTTAAAATCCTGATCGAGCCATGCAAGGTCAAATTGCATACGGACAGCCGATATGTCATCGACGGGATCACCAAATGGATTCACGGTTGGCAGCGCAATGGATGGAAAAATGCTTCCAAAAAGCCTGTCAGCAATATCGATTTATGGCATGACCTGATTGAGGCCACGGCCCGCCATCAGGTCGAATGGATTTGGGTCAAAGGGCATAATGGCCATCCCGAAAATGAACGTGCAGACCAGTTGGCAAGCGATGCTGCAGAGGCAATAGCCAAGCCTTAAGATTTTAGCGAAAACGCGCCGGTGCGTACACAGTTGCATCCACCCCTTGCGGCGCGGCGATGTCTGCATCCAACAACGATGCGGCAAGCTGCGCTGCGGCAGGTGCGGTCTGAATGCCAAAGCCGCCCTGCCCTGCAAACCAGATAAACGCGTCATGTGCGCTATCACGGCCGATGACGGGCAGCCGGTCGGGCGCAAAACTGCGCAGCCCCGCCCATTTGCGCTCCACGCGGCGAATATCCCAGTCGACCACCTGTTGCAGACGATCAATGGCCATGGCGACGTCGATCTCGTCCGGCGCCGCGTCGCAGGCGGGGGTTGCCGTTTCATCATGCGGGCTGAGCCATAGCCGTCCGCCAGTGTCGGGTTTGAAATAGAAACTGCCATCCAGTCCAATGACCAAGGGCAATTCCGCCGGAACCTGAGGCGACACAACCAATTGCGAAATAGTGCGGCGATAGGGTTGAATGCCCAAGGAACGGACCTGCGCAATCTGCGCAACTGCGTCGGCCCATGCGCCAGCAGCGTTGATGATGATATTGGCCGAACAGTTCAAGCTGCCGGCGCTGATCTGCCATGTGCCGCTATGCCACTTTGCGGCATGCAGGCGGCTGTTGCAGTGCAGTTGCGTGCCGTGTCTTTTGGCTTGTCGCAAATAGGCCCCGTGGAGTGCGGCGACGTCAATGTCGCAACAGGCCGGTTCCCAAAGCCCGTGCATCCAATTTTCACGCAGCCCTGGCACAACTGCCGCTACCGCGCGGCGATCGATATGTTCGATACGCACCCCGCTCGCCGCAAATTCGGCCAGCATATTGTCGGCCAAAGACAAATGCTCGGCGGTGCCGATGTGCAGCGCTCCGCGTCGGTGCATCAATGGGCCATCATGGAAATCGGCGGGTGGCATGGCCAGAAACGGGCCTGAAGCAGTGGTCAGGGGTTGCACCCCCGGCCCGCCATAGCATTCGACCCAAAAGGCGGCTGACCGGCCGGTCGAATGATAGCCGGGATGCGCCTCTGCCTCAATCAGCAATACCTTGTGGTGGGCAGACAATTGGGTGGCAAGGCTTGCGCCAGCGATGCCAGCACCGATAATGGCAAAGTCAAAGTCGTTCATGTTCGCGGCGCGTGGGCATCCAGAAAACTATTGATGCGCGCAATGCATTGGTCGCGCACAGGATCGGCTTCACGCAGCAATTCATGTGCAGCCTCTTTGCCGAAAATCAAGGTTTCAGCGTGCGGCAAGCGCTTGCCATCGGCAATGACGCGCGGGGTACTGACGAGTTGATCGCCCGCGGTCGCGAGCAACAGGATAGGTGTTTGCACCGCCTCCAACAGGCCCGGCGCTTCAAGCATCCGGATGGATGCAATGGCACGTTCGATCCAGTGCCAGCTTGGCGGGCCCAATTTGACGTTCGGGCGCAGTTTCCACCATGCAATTTCATCTTCATAACGATCATCATCATGCGTCAGCATTTTACCGCGCATGCTCATTGGCGACATGGGCTTCTCACTGACTTTCCATGCGGCAACTTCGCCCTTGCCCAAGGTGACCATCAGCTTTGCAAAGGCGTGGTTCCAGCTCAGCGGTAGGCCGCCAGTTTGAATGCTCAACATGGGTGCGCTCATGACCACGACATCGGGGTCAATCGCCTTTTCCACCAACGCCCGCATCGCCAAATGCCCGCCCATGCTGTGCGCCATAACGACATGAGGCCCGGGATTTTCCGATTTCCAGCCGCTCCAAAACATCCGCAGATCGGCAATCCACGTCGCAAAGTCATCGATATGTCCGACTTCGCGGTCATCCAATAAGCGCCCGGACTCCCCCTGCCCGCGCCAATCAATCGCGGTAACGCACCAACCGGCATCGGCATAATAAGCCAAAGTTTCCAGATATTTTTCATAATGGTCACCGCGACCCGGCAGGAACAATAAGGATCCACGCGGCGGGTGGGCCCCTTGCCAATCAATACGGCGGATCGCCCAGTTATCGGCGGCATGCCAACGGCTTTCCACTGCTTCAGCGGGAATAATTCGTCGGTTCATCGGGGTATTTGGTGCGTGCATAGTTACGATTTGGCAATTCTTCTTAGTTAATACTGCCCAAATGACCAGTGAAACTCTCGCTTACTTTACCCTTGGCGGCTTGGCAATTGCGCTGTTGGCGTCGATTTACACCGACATCCGATATCGGTTGATTTACAACATAATAACGCTTGGCGCGGCGCGTTTGCCAGCCATTATGACCATTCCGCTCACCCTGTTCATTCTGCCGACTTTGTTCATTGTTATTCTTGGTCCAGCTGCTTGCTCGATCAGCGGCGCATTTTCGAACAACAATTAGAATGGCCGGAAAGGGTGGCCAACCGGCCGCCCTATTAGGTTATGCAAATGGTCTGCTCGATGGCGCCAAATATGCTGTGGCCAGCGTCGTCGAGCACTTCAATCCGCAATATGTCGCCGTCTTTCAGGAATGGCGTTGCCATCTCGCCAGTCTGTATTTTCTCAACCACGCGCAATTCGGCCAAGCAGCTATAGCCAAGCCCACCATGGGCAATGGGTTTGCCGGGACCGCCGTCGGCATCGCGGTTGGACACTGTCCCTGACCCAATGATAGACCCTGCCCCGACATTGCGGGTCTTGGCGAGATGGGCGATCAATGTGCCAAAATCAAAGGTACAGTCATCCGAGGCAACGGCCCTGCCAAATGGCGCGCCGTTAAGGTCGACATGCAACGTCCGGTGCAATTTGCCATGCTTCCAATAATCCCCAAGGCTGTCAGGCGTGACGAATACCGGAGACAAAGTGCTAGTAGGCTTTGACTGGACAAAGCCAAAGCCCTTTTCCAACTCGGCGGGGATAAGGTTGCGCAAGGACACATCGTTCACGAGCCCAATCAGACGGACGTAAGACAAGGCGTCAGCAGCGGATGTTCCCATTAGCACATCGCCCGTCACGATAACAATCTCCGCCTCAAAGTCGCAGCCCCAATTTGCGTCCGCCAAGGTAATGTCATCGCGCGCGCCCATGAATGCATCGGAACCGCCCTGATATATTAACGGGTCATGCCAGAAGCTTTCGGGCAGCACTGCGCCGCGTGCCTTGCGGACCAAATCCACATGGTTCACATATACCGAACCGTCCGCCCACTGATAGGCGCGCGGAAGGGGCGCCGCCGCGTCATGTTCGTGGAAACGTTCGCGCGGGATAACCGCATGTTCCAGGTCAGTCGCCAGTGCTTGCAGCCGGGGCGCGACGTCGTCCCAATCATCAAGCGCCGCCTGCATCGTTGGAACAATATGCGCTGCGTCCGCATACCAAGCGAGATTGTCTGACACGACAACCAGATGTCCGTCACGGCCCGACTTCAATGATGCAAGCTTCATGATTGTTCTCCAGATTTGCCTCATCATGCAACCATATTGCAGTTGCGGCAACCACGACTGTGTGTCTAGAATTGCCCGCATGGGACGGGGGATTGTCAAAATGCGGTTGGCACAATTCGGCGCATTGGCACTTTCGCTTCTTGTCAGCGGTTCTGCCTTCAGCCAGCAGCAGAGGTTTAACACGATCGAGGCCTTTAAAAATGGGTGGTTTGCGGAGCAAAGCCGGTCGGCAACATGGTATCTGTCACAGCATAAACGGCTCACCACTGCCATTGCCACATTGCAACCGCAACGGCCCGGTGTTGTGGATGCCTATGTTCTTTCCATTGGCCTCGATTCCGATCCTGTATTCACCCGCGAGTCTTCCGAAGCCGCCAATGTGTTGGCACGGCGCTATGGCGCGGCCGGGCGCACACTTCATCTTGCAGCAGGCGCAGACGACAAGGCCATAGGCCCCGCGCAAGGGTCACCATCTAACCTGGCCATAGGTCTGGCAGCTATTGCCGCGAAGATCGATCCTAAGGAGGATGTGCTCATCCTGTTTGCTACTGCCCATGGCGACCCAGTATCGGGCCTTGCCTATCGCGACAGGGAATATGCCGGGGGCATGATTGGGCCACAGCGTCTGGCCAATTTTATTGAAGGCGTGGGCATTAAACGCCGCATGGTGCTGCTGTCGGCATGCTTTTCAGGGATTTTCCTTCCGCTGCTGACCAATGACCAAACCGTCATAGTCACCGCAGCATCATCGCAACGTACATCTTTTGGATGCGCGCCAGGCAATGATTGGACCTTTTTCGGCGATGCCTTGGTGAACAATGCTCTGCGCAAACCACAGTCATTCGACGCCGCTGTGGGGGAAGCAAAACGGTTGATCTATGACTGGGAAGGCCAATTAAGGCTTGTCCCATCACGGCCACAGGTTTTTGTCGGTGACAACGCGCGTGTCTGGCTTGATGCGTTGGAAGACAGGATGCCCAAAACCCCAACCGCCAAAGTTGGCCATCCTGCGATTAGTTCGGACTAGCCGAGTTCAGTTACCCTTGCGCGTAATTGCGCGAGCATCGCCTCAAGCATCTTCGCCTCGCCGCTGCCCAATATTGTCTCAAGCTCGGCCTCTAAGCTAAGCGCCTCAGGTACAATCTGTTCATATAGATCGCGGCCCGCAGCCGTCAGCGCCAGATGGTGCGATCGCCCGTCCGCTGTATTGGGCACGCGGCTGATCAAGTCCCGTTCCTCAAGCGCCTTACAGGCCCTGTTTACCGTAACCTTGTCCATAGCGGTGGCAGCAACCAATTGCCGCTGCGTGGCCACATCGCCTTCGCCCAACAGCGCCATGACCCGCCATTCGGGTACCTTAAGCGCAAATTTGCCCCGATAGGCTCGCGCGATCAGATCGCTCACGGCGTTCGACGTAATCGACAATTGGTACGGTAGAAAGGCACTAAGCCTCAGTTTCTTGGTAGACATCAGTCCGGCTTCACTTGATCAGGATGTGCAGCGACAAAGGCTGGTAACGCCGTCAGCGCAGCATCAATCCGCATTAATTTTGGAAATTGCGCAAATGGCGTGTCGACCCTGCGCGCATTGGCCATTTGCGGCACAAGGCACACATCGGCCAGATTAGGCAGGTCACCGCCGAATAGACCCTCTTCGGGGGCCATAGCCTCCAAAGCAGTAAAGCCTTCGATGATCCAGTGCCGATACCATGCGTCCACCGCCTCTTGCGATTGCCCCATCTGCTCCTTCAAATAGCGCAGGATACGCAGATTATCGATGGGGTGGGTGTCAGCGGCAATAATCAACGCCTGCGCCAAAGTTTTCGCCCGATCCGCCGGATTCGATGATACCATTGCGGGGTCAGGATAATTGGCGTCGAGATAATCGATGATGGCGAGGCTCTGCGTCAGATCATGACCGTCGATCGACAGCATGGGCACGAAACCTTGCGGGTTGCGTGCAACATAATCGGGCGCCTTTTGTTCATTGTCTAACAGGCTTGTCGGCACACGCGTATAGGGCACATTTTTGAGGTTCAGTACGATCCGCACGCGATAGCTTGCCGAGGAACGCCAATAGTCAAACAGGATAATGTCTTTCATGATCAACGCGATTAGCATGGCACACACAAAAGGCAAAAGCATTGCAGCTTATCCCGCAGCCGTTTATGTCGACCGTAAAGTGAGAGGAAGCCCCATGTATTTCGCGAAAAAATATTTGATTGCCGCATGTATTGTTACAGCCATCCCTGCACAGGCGGCGGCACCGATATCCGGCCGCTGGATCACGCAAAGCAAGGATGGCGTAGTTGAGATTTACCAATGCGGCGCGGCATTGTGCGGTAAGCTTGCAAAATTTTTGGTAAATCCTCCTGCTGGTCCGGGCGCAAAGGACATTAACAATCCCGATAAGGCATTACGCAGCAGGACAATTTTGGGTCTGAATGTCCTGACTGGTTTCAAAGCCGATGGCGAACAATATAAGGGCCAGATTTACGATCCGAAGTCTGGCAAAACCTACCGCTCGATTGTCTACAAAGGCAAATCCGGCAATCTCGTAGTCAAGGGATGTATTGGACCTTTTTGTCAGGCCCAGACATGGACGCCGGCGGGTTGAACATCATTTTTGCTGATATGCGATAGAGGCGCATCTGGATTTGGAGTTGATCGGCGTTGTCGCGCCAATATCCCGATTCTTGCATCTCCTCCAATGACAGCCGAAGCAGTTCACGCGCCGCGATGATTTCGGCGCTATTGCCCTTCATTAGCGCGGTTTGCAGCTGCGCACTTCGTTGCTCCAGCTTGGCCTCTGCCATCATTGTCATCGTTTTCCCCTTTCGGGAGATTACGACCATCTGCGTACAGAATTTAGTTTCCGAACATTAGTTAAGCGCGCAATTTCCAACCTGAACGGAGGAGGAAATAACAGATAAGCCCAAGCATGGTGTTCAACGCCAGTAGCAAAAACGCACCCAAAACAACGGGGCTGTCCGCACTGCCGATGAAGCCATAACGAAAACCCGATATGGCGTAGAAAAACGGATTAGCGTGGCTGATCGCTTGAAAGGTCGGCGAAAGCTTATCGACCGAGTAGAAGGTACCGGACAAAAGCGCTGCTGGAGCAACGACGAAATTACTTACCGCGGCGGCATGGTCAAACTTCTCCGCCCAGATGGACGTCAGGACGCCAATTAGCGCCAGCATCGTCGACCCCATCAAGCCAAACCACAACACCGCCCAAAAATGCGCAGGTGTTACATTGACGCCTGGCCAGATTGCCATGGCGAGCCAGATAGTCGCCCCGACCAGAAATGCCCGCGTCACGGAAGCCCCGACAAGCCCCGCCAGTACTTCTGCATTGGACAAAGGCGGCATCAGATAATCAACAATCGTCCCCTGAACCTTGCCCACAAGCAACGAAAAGCTGGAATTGGCAAAGGCGTTTTGCATCATGCCCATGATGATCAGGCCCGGCGCGATGAAATCCGCAAAGGAAACACCCAACACCGTTGGCTTAACCTTGCCAAGCGCGACGGTAAAAATGATGAGATATAGCAAGGTCGTGATAGCAGGTGCCCACACGGTTTGCAGTTGCACCTTAAAAAAGCGGCGCACCTCTTTCATATATAAGGTTTGCAACCCGATCCAGTTTACATTCCGGATAAGGCGTTCGCCATCAGGCAGTTGCACAACCGGGTGTGCATCCCTATCTTGGCCAAGAGCGCTTTTGTGGTGGATAGTCATGGCGCAATCGACTATCGGCTTGCAGCGATAACCGCAAGGCGCAATTGCGCCGCATGCGCGGCATATACAACTAGCTATTGGAATCGAATTTATGTCCTGGACCGACGAGCGGATTGATCAATTAAAGGCGCTTTGGGACAAAGGCCTGACCGCGAGCCAGATTGCAGAGGAACTTGGTGGCGTGAGCCGCAACGCAGTTATCGGCAAAGCACATCGCTTGGGCCTGAAATCCCGCCCGTCCCCTGTTAAGGCCAATGACGCCGACAAGAAAGCTGCGCCTAAAAAGGCTGCGCCTGCCGCAACTCCAGCCAAAGCACCCGCCGCTGCAGCCCCTGCACGTCCCCGACCAGCAGCGCCGGTTGCGGAACCAGTTGCGCCCGTGCGTGCGGATGACGATGCCGCAGAAGCGCCCGCGCTCCGCGTTTCGTCGTCACCACGCATCGTGTCGATCGGACCCGGCGGTTTCATGCGTCAGGGCCCCGGCGATCAACAGGCACCCATCCCGCCTGCCCCGCCACGCCGTCTTGTGCCTGCGAAGCCAAGTCCCGAAATGGCGGATAAAACCTCCTTGCTCGATTTGAACGAGCGCATCTGCCGCTGGCCACTTGGCCACCCCGGTGAGGCGGATTTCCATTTCTGCGGCGTGCCCGTAAACCCCGGCTTTCCCTATTGCGTCGAACATTGCGGCCGTGCCTATCAGGCGCAGCTTCCGCGCGGCGTGCGTCGTCCTCCACCCCCCATGCCATTTGGCGGTCCACGGGTTCGTTAAGACAGCGGCGAGATAAAGCGTGGATCATCCATTTGCTGATCTCATCGGGTTAACTGTAAAACAACAAGGTAACGGTAGCAGCACGCTTCTGCTGCCGGTTGATGGCCGGCATTTCAATCCGCACGGTGTTGTGCATGGCGCTGTCATTTAAGCAATGGCCGACACTGGCATGGGCGCGGCGCTCTATTCGACGCTTGATGCCGGATATGCCTGCACTACGGTTGATATCTCGATCAGCTATTTCCGGCCAGTCATGGAGGGCCAGTTACTGTGCCAAACCGTTTTGGATAACAAGGGCCGAACGGTCGCCCATTTAACCGCCCGTATCACACAGAATGACAAGTTGATTGCCCAGGCGAGTGGTAATTTTGCCATTATGTCCACGCCCCCGGAAAGACGCTGATCCGGTTTATTTCCACAGCCGAGTATCGTTCGGCTGTTGCGCCGCCGACTCTCCCGCGCCTATAGCATATTCATGACCGATGACCTGTTTGGCGGGAGCGCAGCCGCAACCGCCGCATCCAATGATTACACCGCTTCTGCTATTGAAGTGCTGGAGGGACTTGAACCGGTTCGCCGTCGTCCCGGAATGTATATTGGCGGCATCGACGAAAGGGCATTGCATCACCTAGCCTCCGAAGTGCTCGATAACTCCATGGATGAGGCTGTGGCCGGTCATGCCAGCCGCATCGAAGTGCATTTGGGCGTTGGCAATCGGCTGACCATCACCGACAATGGGCGTGGCATTCCCGTCGACCCGCATCCGAAATTCCCCGATAAATCGGCGCTTGAGGTCATATTGACCACATTGCACTCCGGCGGGAAGTTCACGGACAAGGCCTATGCGACGTCAGGTGGTTTGCACGGTGTTGGTGTGTCGGTCGTCAATGCCTTGTCGATCGACACTTTGGTTGAAGTGGCGCGCAACAAGCAATTATATCGCCAGCGCTTTGCCCAAGGGCATCCGGTGGGCAAGCTGGAGGAGCTGGGCCCTACCCCCAACCGGCGTGGAACGACGATTGCGTTTACCCCCGATCCCGAAATTTTTGGTGCGGACGCAAAGTTTAAACCTGCGCGCCTGTTCCGCCTTGCGCGGTCAAAAGCCTATTTATTTGCGGGCGTCGAAATTCGTTGGCGCTGCGATGCGGAACTGGCCAGCGCAGATGTCCCTGCCGAAGCGGTGTTTCAATTCCCCGGCGGTCTGTCCGACCATTTGCGCGAGCAGCTGGGTACACGCGCCTGCGCAACAACCGAATTCTTCGCCGGAACGCAGGATTTTCCCGACGCGCAAGGGCGTGTTGAATGGGCAATTTCATGGCCCTTATATTCGGACGGTACCTATAGCTGGTATTGTAACACCATCCCCACGCCCGATGGCGGTACGCATGAAGCAGGCGTCCGCGCTGCGCTTACAAAGGGATTGCGCGCCTTTGGCGAATTGATTGGCCAGAAAAAAGCAGCGCAGATTTCGGCGGAGGATATCTTCAACGAAGCTGAGTTGATGCTGTCGGTTTTCATCCGCAACCCGCAATTCCAAAGCCAGACCAAGGACCGGCTGACCTCGCCTGAAGCCACGCGGCTTGTCGAAAACGCCGTGCGTGACCATTTCGACCATTATCTTGCCGGCAATATGGAACGCGGCAAGGCGTTAATGGGCTTCATTCTTGAGAAAGTAGACGACCGCCTGCGCCGGAAAGCAGAGCGCGAAGTGAAGCGCAAAACCGCAACATCAGGGCGCAAGGTACGCTTGCCCGGCAAGCTTACCGATTGTGCATCGGATGACCCCACCGGCACCGAATTGTTCATCGTAGAAGGCGACAGCGCAGGCGGCAGCGCCAAGCAAGCGCGCAACCGCAAGACGCAAGCTATTTTGCCGATCCGGGGTAAAATCCTCAACGTCGCCTCGGCCACCGCCGACAAGATCCGCGCGAACAATGAAATCGCCGACCTGCAACTGGCGCTGGGCTGTGGCACGCGTAAGGACTGCAACCCCGATAATCTGCGGTATGAACGCATCATCATCATGACCGACGCAGATGTCGATGGCGCGCATATCGCGACCTTGCTGATGACATTCTTTTTTCAAGAGATGGCGGAAATTGTGAAGGCTGGACATCTGTTCCTCGCGCGCCCACCGCTCTATCGCCTGACGCATGGCAGCCAAAGCGTGTACGCCGCCGATGACGCCCATCGCGCCGAATTGGAAGCGACGGTGTTCAAGGGCAAGAAGGTCGATGTTGGCCGCTTCAAGGGCTTGGGCGAAATGAACCCGAACCAGCTTAAGGAAACCACGATGGATCCGGCGACCCGATCGCTTATCCGCATCACTTTGCCGCATGAATATGAACGCCGCGCCATGGTGAACGATCTGGTCGACCGCCTGATGGGCAAAAATCCGGAGCACCGGTTTAACTTCATCCAAGAAAACGCCGCGCAGCTGGATGAAGACACGATTGACGCTTAAAACGGAGGCAGTTTCTTACCCCGTCAATGCCTCAACCAACGCCTTCACCTTTTTCTGCCGCCATTGCGGCAAGGGGGCGAGTAGCCAGTAAGCTTCATCGCTTTCCCGCGCATTGTCCGTAGCGCGGACTTTGCCGCTCGCCAAATCGGCCTCGGCAAGCAGAAGCGGAACGGTCGCCTTGCCCAAGCCGATTGCCGCAGCCTCAATGGCAAGGCCAGCATCGGCGAGGCGCAAGGCAGCAACCCCATCGACCATCGGACAATTGGGCCAGCTGATTGGTGTTTCTGCACCGCCCTCTGGCGCGGCAACGGTGACATACGCGCCCGCTGCAAGCCGAACGCCCTCATGTTCGCCAGGGCCTGTTGTCAGGCGGATGGCGAGGTCCAGATTGGCTTCGGTAAAATCCACATCTTCGTCCGCAGCGACCAACGTGAATCGCGTGTCGGGGTTCGCCTTGCTAAAGATCGCGAGCCTGCTGGCCAGCCATTTGGCGGTGAAGTCACGCGGCGCGGCGATGGTAAGCGCATTGGACGATTGCCCCGCCTGCATCGCGCGAACCGATTCTTCGAACTGAAGGAACCCTGCGCGCAAGGCATCAAGGCCATTTGCGGCCTCGTCTGTGAGTTCAAGCCCTTTGGGGGTGCGGCGGAACAGGACAACGCCCAACATATCCTCAAGCGCGCGTATCTGTTGCCCTACGGCTGCTGGCGTCACGGCAAGCTCGTCCGCAGCCTTCGTAAAGCTTAAATGGCGGGCCGCTGCGTCCAGCACGCGCAGACCGTTCAAGGGGAGATGCGTGCGCTTCATCGCTGCATGCTCATCGTGCCGTGGCCGGTGCCACCAGTGTGAAGCGCGGAATTTCGGCAAGGAATGTCGTGCCGTCTTCGCGTACGAAGCGATATTGCCCTTCCATCATGCCGCTGGGTGTCGGCAGCGGGCAGCCGGAGACATAATCATGGCTGTCGCCAGGGAGAAGAAGTGGTTGTTCGCCCACCACGCCGTCACCATCAACATGGCTTATCGTGCCGCGGCCATCGGTAATCCGCCAGTGCCGTGTCATCAATTGCACCGATTCTGCACCGCCATTTTCGATACGGATATGGTAAGACCAGAACCAACGCCCTTGGGCTGGCGTGGATTGCTCCTCTAAAAAGTTCGGCGATACCCGCACGGTAATGCCATCTGTGGTGGCGCTGATCGCAAAGAATGCATCTAGGATGCTGGTCATAAACCCGCTGCCTTCAACGCCTGATCAAGGTCTTCGATTAAGTCTGCAGGGTCTTCCAACCCGACATTGATGCGGATCAAGCCTTCGCCCACGCCCATGGCTTCTCGGGCTTCGGGGCCCATGCCGTGGTGCGTCGATGACGCGGGGTGGCACATCAGGCTGCGTGCATCGCCAATGTTGTTCGATATGTCGATCAATTGCAGCCCATTAAGCAAAGTATGCGCTTGCTTGCGACCACCATCCACGGAAAACGCAAATATCGGGCCGCATGCCTTCATCTGCTGCATCGCGAGTGTATGTTGGGGATGGCTTTCAAGCCCGGGATGCATGATGTGCGGAACCCGCGCCTCAAGGAATTTGCCAACCTTAAGCGCGTTCTCCGACTGCCGCATGGCGCGCAGTTCCAACGTCTCAAGCCCCTTATGCACCACCCAAGCGTTGAAGGGCGACAAATTGGGTCCCGTGTTGCGCTGAAATGGCAACAGCACCTCATCCATCCATTTCTGGGAACTACACACAGCGCCAGCCAGAACGCGGCCCTGCCCGTCCATCAACTTCGTCGCGCTATAAGCAACCACGTCGGCGCCAAAGTCCATCGGGCGCTGCAGCACACTGGTGGCAAAGGCATTGTCGACCACCGTGGTGATCCCGTGTTCCTTCGCCAGTCCGCAGACATAGGCCATGTCGACAATGTCCATCGTCGGGTTCGCAGGCGTTTCAAAGAAGAACACTTTCGTATTCGGCTGAATCGCCGCCTTCCACGCATCATTGTCGCGGCTGTCTATCGTGGTCGTGCTGATACCCCATTTGGGAAGCAAATTGTCGGTCAGCCAACGGCATGAGCCAAAGGCGGCGCGCGCGGCGACAACATGGTCACCCATTTGCAACTGGCACAATAACGCCGTTGTCATGGCGGCCATGCCCGTGGCTTGCGCGCGGCAGGCTTCGGCCCCTTCCATCAGCGCAATGCGTTCTTCGAGCATCTGCACAGTCGGGTTTTGCAACCGTGAATAGGTCATGCCGTCTTGTTCACCCGCAAAGCGGGCCGCAACGGTTTCGGCGTCGTCATAAGTAAAGCCCGACGACAGGAACAACGCCTCAGACGTCTCGCCATGCTCGCTGCGCCATGTGCCGCCACGCACCGCTTGGGTGGCAGGACGCCAATGCTTGGTAATTTCGCGATTCTGGCCTGTAGTTTTCTTCATGTGTTCGCTTTTCGTGGAGTGCGGGGCTCAGGTCAAGGCAGCAAGAACGGCATCACCCATTTCGCGGGTTGAGTGGCTACCGCCAAGGTCAGGCGAACGTGCGCCTGCGGCAAGTGCCTTGGCCACAGCGGCTTCGATACGGTCGGCATGCTCTGCCAAGCCAAGCGAGTAACGCAGCATCATGGCGGCGGACAATATCGTGGCGAGCGGGTTGGCCTTGCCCTGCCCCGCGATATCGGGCGCACTGCCGTGAATAGGTTCGTACAGACCCTTTTGCGCGGCATCCAAGGACGCGCTGGGCAACATACCGATGGAACCAGCGCACATGCTTGCCTGATCAGACAAGATGTCGCCGAACAAATTGCCC
>Ga0214919_10002458_pt1 | contig 29167 bp, 37 predicted proteins | sample LL1503_MetaG_FD_177994 | JGI IMG/M metagenome (GOLD analysis project Ga0214919, IMG submission 177994) | Freshwater microbial communities from Lake Lanier, Atlanta, Georgia, United States - LL-1503 | ecosystem: Environmental > Aquatic > Freshwater > Lake | place: USA: Georgia | collected... | reverse complement strand
GGACATTCAGGAACACATGCACCACAATTGATACAAGTGTCAGGGTTTATGTAAAGTTGTCCACCAGGGAACGCATCCTTACCTTGTTCACCCACTTCTGAACCCGAACCTTCAACATTTATTGGTCCGTGAATACAATCAACCGGACACGCATTTGCACAAGCTGTATCCATACAATCAACACAACTACTTCCAATAATAAAACTCATAATTTATATCTTTTATACATGTGATTCTTCAAAGATTATTTCCTCTAATCCTTGTTTCTTTCTATAATCATTTATTGCGGATTTGATAGCATCCTCAGCGAGAACACTACAATGGATTTTAACCGGTGGTAGATTTAACTCCTCGACCAAATCCATATTATCAATTGTGATTGCTTCATCTAATGTTTTACCTTTTAACCATTCTGTTGCCACTGAAGATGATGCGATTGCTGAACCACATCCAAAGGTTTTGAATTTAGCATCGGTAATAATATTATCTACAACCTCAATTTGTAATCTCATTACATCACCACACTCGGGAGCTCCGACCAAACCGGTCCCTACATTTGATTTGGATTTATCTAACGTTCCTACGTTCTTGGGGTTAGAATAATGATCCAACACTTTATCTGAATATGCCATATTAGTTGTTTATATGATAAATATCATATTTTCTTTTTAAATAGATCTGATAGTTTATTACCTGGTTTAGTTATTCTACCGTCATCATCCATATATGGAGCGGTATACATTTCATATGCCATCCATAAGATTGTTCCTACAATACCAATTATGAAGTAAATCATATTTCTACAGTTTTAGATTTCCAAAATTGCCACCAACGTCTTTTGGGGGCTGGTAAACATTGTGAGAATGGGTTATCACCAAATGAAACCCTATTCAAATATTTTACTGATATCATATTCATAAACACCTCTTGGTATTCTTCAGGAATTGTATCAAAATCAGCTTCAATTTTAACCGTCATTGATATGGTACCGTCTTCAGGTGTGGTTAAATGAAGTACTTGATAGGTGGTTACCAATCTAGATGATTTCATCTCCATGTTATTACCACTACCTAAATTAATTTCGGTTTCTTTATTCTGTTTCATGTTCAATTTTTTCAGCATCTTTGGGATGTAATTCTTTCATTTGTTCCCATAAATAATTAAAATGGTCACTTACCATTTCTTGAGCCTTTATTTCATTTTGTAAACTATCAATTTGTTTTGATGATGATACTTTAATTTCTTGATAAACTCTATCTTTTTCAAAAAATTCAAATGTCATTATAACCAACCCTAACAAAGACATCACAATTCCCGCCCTAAATTTTGTTTCGTTTTCCATATTTATTTTTATTGTTCTTGTAATTCAATCATTTTGTTAGTAATCTGTTCTTCGGTAACTTCCATAATGTTAGTTGATGTCACCATTTCTCCATTGAATAATTCTGCCATATCATATAAATTACTGTCTCCTAAAAATATGTGTCCTTGAACAACACTAATTCCGTGTCCGTTTTTAAATTCCATTCTTGCTATTTTACCATTACCTGACGGATGTGGTTCAAATACCAAATCTTTAAATGTTTTCATATTTTCATAATATGTTTTATTCACCCAAGCGTTTATTTGATAGTAGTTCATAACTAAAATATTTCTTCAGCAATACCGAGAGCTTCGGCTATGATTAATAAACCACCAGCATCCATTAAAGACCCGTCAACTAAGGCAACACCCGCACAAATTCTAAAAAAAGATTTAACTAAACTTATCCAAAAGTGTGTACTGGTTTTTGATTCTTTTTCTTGCATATTTAAAATCTTTATACAAATCTAAAAAAAATTTTTGGTACTAAAAAATAATTTTTAAATAAATTTTTAATAATTGATTATCAATTAGTTATGAAATCATATTTTTCTTTATGCCATTCTAAATGATTATATTTTTTTATTCTATCTGTTAATATTTGTGTTGCCGTTTCAAATAATGGAATTACCGCCGTATTGGCTCTACCATAAGATTGGACTAAATTACCTTTTCGATATTGTAAATTAATTCTTCTTCTTTTGTGTTGTAATGCAGCAAAAAGATAAATGCTTCCATGTAAAAATTGTTTTGCCATACAGTTCTTCATATTGTAACCTTCAATTCTAAATTCATCTTCAGTTAATATCATTTTAGGTTTAAAAATTAAGTTGTTAACTATAATATCTTCTTCAATATCTTTAATAACTTCATCAGATATGACATATCTTACTTTATAACCTCGAGTAAAATGTAATTTATAACCTGCCCATGTTTCTAATAAATTATCAAAATCAATATCATTTTTGGCTTTGAATTTTAGATTCTCCATCCCTTTTTGTTCTAACAATTCTCTAATTGACAATAGTTTATTTAAATTATAAACTAATGAATCCGTTTTAATTGAATCGGTTTCCCAATTGTTTATTACTTTAATTAAAAAATCTTTTTCAGATTCATTTTTTAAGTAATGTAATTTTTTATTTGGTGGACTATCATAACATTGATTTTCCCAATTGAACTTTTTTAAATAGTTAATATGATTATTACCAAATAATTTACAGAAATAATTTAAAGTACTAATTTGAATTTGTCTAACATTCTGACTTAATTCTTTAATAAGATATTTTGATTTGATTCCATAGTAATCTAATACCGATGGAAGAAATTTATAATCATTTTTTTCTAACCATTTCTTTTTAGGATAATCATTTTGAATGTCGTAATATACTGCGTCGTGTCCTTTAATACCTTTTATATCTAAATGATAATCAACCAACATGTCATAGATAGTATTATAAAAAGGTTTTAATTTATAGTTTTTGTCTTTAAGAAATTGTGATTTAAATTTTGGTTGTATTTGTTGAATAAAGATATCACATATTTTATCGACTGATCTCTCATATTTGACTCCCCAATAACCTCTACGTTTTTCTCCACGAGCAATACCATTCTCAACTAAATCAAATAATAATTTAAAATCATTCTTTTTTTCACTGTCAGCGTTTCTAAACATCTTTTCATCTGTGTTTAGATTATTTTTAATTTTATATCTTACCGAAACGTCACCTGTATTTAAATTAACAATTAAATTATGTTCAAAAGTTACATGTCTTGGTGTTCCATATCTATCGTAATCAAAATCAAATATACCTTCATAGGTTAATTCATCATTATGTTTGTGTATTCTCAATAAACATTCACTAATAGATTCGTCTCTTTTTCTATTCTTGTCCTTCTTTTGTTGGGAGTATGAAAATAATAAATCCATATAGAAATATATATGGATTTAATGAAAATGTGTAGTTAAAATGGTAGAGGTTCAGCGTCGTCCAAATTTAAAATATCTATCAATCTTCTTGGTTCTCTTTTTTCCGCCGGTATTTCTATTCCATTTATTTTAATTGGAACTCTATCTTTCTTTAGCCAGTTTAATGTTCCAAATCTTGCATGTATTCTAACCAAATCAGATACCGCATCTATAACAAATTCATATTGTTTAGGTGGTTGTGCATTTGAAAAATATTTCGCCTGTATTAATTTACCGCTTGATATTTGAAACTCACAAGTAACTCTATCTTGTTGATTTTCGGTTCGTAAAGAAACAATCATTGATGTGTCGGTTTCAGCATATGACGCAACACAATGGTGCATGAATTTACCCTCTTCAATGTATTCCTCTTCTCTTGTTAAAACACATGGAATGATTGTTACATTTTCATCCATATCTGTTCCTTTTATATCTTCTACAATATCAATTGATTTAAATACTTTTATTGGTTGTTGTATTTGTCTAATAGTTTCTTCAGGATAAAAATATTGGGTAACCCAACCTTTTTTAATTGCTGATATCATTTTAGATAATTCATTATGTTCATTATGAAATTTAATTCTATTATTAGCCCTCATTCTAATGTTAGAATCATATTCTCTAATTCTATTTAACATTCGAAAATGATCTACAACTAATCCTATAAAATTTTCATTTACAGTAGTTCCCCTTTCTGGTTCACTTGTTAATACCTTTAATAAATTTTCTTTTTCTATATCATTAATATCATATCCATGATTTTTATAATCACTGCAGGTACTTTCCATCATTTTTAAGGATGATGATGGTAAATCATTAATTGTACCCATAACTCCAAACATATCTACACTAATAGACCCAATATATTTTTGGTATTGATTTCCAAATAAATAACACAATCTTAAAAGTGATCTTAAATCTATATTAGGTCTTTCATGTAATAACTTAATTGTTATTTTTGATTTGATTTGAAACACATCTAATATTGATGCAACTAACTTCCTATCATTCTTCTTCAAATACTTTTCTGTTGGATAATATTTTAGTATTAAATCTTTATATTCGTTTGGTGTTTTTATTTTCTTTGTATTAATAAACCATCTCATCACTTCATCATAAAAATAATCTCTAAACAATGGTCCATCTGTTGGGAATGAAATCATTCGTTTAAACACTAAGTATAATGCCTCATTAAAATGTTTATCATCAAATACATTATATAATTCTTTATATAAACCATTGCTTTTACCCATATGATTTCTTAAAAATTTAAATGGTCCATCTGTACTTCTTATAAAATTCATAAGATGATTAAAACTATTTTTTCTAAAAATAGGTTTACTTTTCTTTTTACCTGTAAAAGTTGTACCGATGATTAAAAAATCACCTTTAACCATATCAAAAGTAACTGACGTGGTGAAACTACTTGTTTTAAAATACTTACAATTAAAACCTCTATGTTTTGTGTATTTGTTTGATTTTATTGTAACCTTATCTCCTCTTCTTATAATTGATCTCTCAAGAATAATTACTAATATATCACTGAATGGTTCGTTATAATATTTCTTTATGTGTCTATCTTTTGTTGTATAAAACACTCCTCTTCCACCGTCTGTTTTATGTTTAGATGCGTATTTTATAACAGGTACATTTTTAAGGTCGTCCTTCCAATAAAAATATCTTGTGTTTTTCTTGTTGTGGTGATCTAACACAGGTGCCAACCCGATACCTTCTTCCGCATCATAATACGAAGTACTGGTACCAAAATCATCATCATATGTTATATGTTTATGTATTCCACTATGTGGTTGTGTCTCTCTCGGAAATTTAGAGTAATTCTTATATGGGGTGATTTTTGCGTAAGAGTATCGTTGGTAAAGTAATATTTCCTCCATGTTGTAAGTTTAGGTCAAAAATAGGAAAATAATTTGGTATATACTTATAAATAAATAAATTTTATGGCTAAAGCAAAAGGCTCTAAATCCTCCGGAAACAAGGTATCCTTCGGGAAAAGGAAAGCTGGACAACCTAACGGTAAGAAAAGCTTCAACAAACACAACCCAAGACCTAAATCATATCAAGGTCAAGGTCGTTAAGAAAATCACCCTACGGGGTGATTTTTTGTATTTGGAACCCTATCATGTATTGTAACCATCTGATTGTCAATCCCCAAGATGGGGATGTTTTACCATCCTCAAAATACTCATCCTTATCGTAATAGAATATAAATGCGGGTAAAATATACCAATGATGTTTCTTCTTATAAACAAAGAAATCTTTATAATAATTCATATTATTTCTTTTTTGGTTGGTTAAAATAACTAATTACCATATTAATTGAACCGAGACTAATTGCTCCCCAACCAAACATCTTTTCTAAATGTGGATTACTTGTGTGTAAACCATATTTCTGAATCATAAGACCTGTTATAATCATCATTATATAACATATTTCTTTAATTTTTATTTGCATGAAATTTCTTTTTTATAATAATAACAAATTATTTTGATAATTCAAAATAATTATAGATATGGTACACATTAATGGTAAAACATTTGAAGCTGAATATCTATCCTCACCTGAACATATTGAAAAGGGTATGATGGGTAGAGAAGAACTAAACGGTTGTATGGTATTCAAGATGGGAAGAGGTCATCATTCATTTTGGATGAAAAACTGTCTTATTCCTTTAGATATTGTTTTTACTCTTAATAACCGTATTAGTCATATTCATAAGAATTGTCCAGTTGAGGATACTCATAGAATGACTTTACCTCGTTACACCGGTATTGGTGACCACGTTATTGAGTTTCCCGCCGGCACCGCTGACGGATGGAAAATTGGTGATAGAGTGGGTATGTACTTGGGTTCACCTCTAAATCCTGTGAACAAACCTTACAATTAGTCGTTTTCTTCAACTGTTATTGGGGTTAAAAAATCGTATTTAACTCTAGGTTTTACCTTCTCAAATACCCAGTAATAACTGTGATATTTCCGTGCGTGTTCTTGTTTAGTCCATTTAGTCCCAAAACTATTGATTCTCACATTATTATGAAGAATAAACATATCTCTTGGATAAAATCCAATTTCCATGGCCATATTCATAATAAGACAATGTGTAAAGTGATTTTTACCACCTGATACCGTATCTTGACATTTCATAACCACAAGACCACCTTTTTGACAAACACGATACAATTCCTTTAATGTATTGTAATAATTGTCTGTTAATTCTTTATAATTGGTGTATCCCTCAAATCTCTTTGCTATAATAGAACTACCTTCTTTATTACCTTTATAAGATGCTCCCGCCACAACGAACGGAGGGTCGTACATAATAGTTCTCATTGACCCGTCGTCAAATGGTAAGTTTTCCGAATTGGCTTCTATTACCGTATCATTTACAGGTATTAAATCTGTCTTATAAACGGGTCCTGGTAAGTCTTTCCAAAAACTACCTTTAGAATAGGTACAATCCAAATCAAATCTTTCAATCTTATATAAGTGCATTATATTAACAATTGCGTCATAGTTTGAAGTGTATACACTTTTTACCATTTTGAAGTCTTTATCCATTGATTTTTAATATTTTTTTTGTATATTATAAAATATAAGAAATTAAATTCAATAAACCAAAATATTTATTAAAAAACAATTACTATGGGATGCGGATGCAAGGGAAAAAAACAAGACCCACCGGTACAACCGCCGGTGAACATAAGATTAACTGAAGTACAAACGCCGGTTGTTACTCAACCAGCTCCTCAGTCTAATAATCAATAATATATACGATAATTTAAGATATCGTCTTTACTGACGATATTTTTTTAATTTAACCAGTATATAAGAATATATATAAACGAATATGAAAGTAGATAAAAAACTCACAAGTGTCCATTTATTGGGTGATGTGTACAAAAAATTTAAAATTAACGCAATTGACGGGAACATCAATTTACAAAAATTAGTTAATCGCTCTTTGGATTTATACGTTAAAGACGTTGATTTTAGAGAAAAAATAAACAATTATACCGACTTATCGGTAAGTGGTTCAAAATATTAATATGTCCAAAAAAAAGATTTTATTATTATCAGATGATTTACGAATGACATCAGGTATATCAACCATGTCAAAAGAATTTGTTTTAGGAACAATCCACAAATATGATTGGATTCAAATTGGAGCGTCACCAAAACATCAAGAAGCTGGATTGGTGGTTGATTGTAGTGATGATGTTAAACAAAGAACTGGAATTAAAGATGCCAGTTTAAAAATTATACCTTACAATGGTTATGGTGATATTGGTATTGTTAGAAAATTAATTAAAGAAGAAAAAATTGACGCTATCTTACACTTCACAGATCCACATTATTGGCAGTGGTTGTACGATGCTGAACATGAGATAAGACAACAAGTTCCAATTTTATATTACCATATATGGGACAACGTTCCTGATCCATTATATAATAGAAATTATTATGAAAGTTGTGATTGGTTAGGTTGTATTTCTAAATTAACATATGGTATTGTTAAACGTATCACTAATTTAACCGATGGTGGAAGAAAACCAATGGAAGATTGGCAAGTTAGTTATGTTCCACATGGTATTAATCAAAAGGTGTTTAAACCATTAGATGTTATAACCGACGAAACTAAAAATTTTATTAAAGACAAAGAAAATTTTGATTTTATTCTTTTTTATAACAACAGAAACATTAGAAGAAAACAAACATCTGATGTTATAATGGCTTATAGATTATTTTGTGATAAACTTCCAAAAGAAAAATCATCAAAATGTTTACTCCTTTTAAAGACACAACCAATTGATGATAACGGAACAAACTTACACGCGGTTGTTGATAGAATATGTCCAAATTATAATGTACAATTTTTAAACAATAAGTTTGAACAGGAGACTTTAAATGAACTTTATAATATAGTTGATTGTACAATCAATATTGCCAGTAATGAAGGATTTGGATTGGGTACCGCAGAAAGTATAATGGCGGGAACTCCAATTATTGTTAATGTTACAGGTGGTTTACAAGACCAATGTGGATTTGATTTAACAGAAAATGATTATGTTAGATTTGGAACTCTTCATAAGGAAAAAAACTATTCTCATGGTGATTGGGTTGTTCCTGTTTGGCCCGCGGCAATTAATATTAATGGTTCACCTATCACTCCATATATTTTTGACGATAGAGTTAATGATGATGAAGTCTCTGAAGCAATATTAAAAGTATATAATTGGGGTAAAGAAGAAAGAAAAGAAAGAGGATTGAAAGGAAGAGAATGGGCGATTGAAAATATTTCATCAGGAGTTATGTGTCATAAAATGATTAGTGGTATTGAATCCGCTATCAATAATTTTAAACCAAAAGAAAGATACAATTTATATAAAATTATATGAGTAAACCAACGTTATTATTTAGAGGACCAGTTAAAACAAGAAGTGGATATGGGGCACATTCAAGAGATTTATTAGAATCATTATATCTTATGGATATATTTGATATTAAAATTGATAGTTGTTTATGGGGAAATACACCCTTAACCGCTCTCGATGATAAAAATACTTTTCATCAATGGATTGAAAAGAATATTGTTACAAGTTATAATGGTTTACCTGACTTATATGTTCAAGTTACCATACCTAACGAATTTCAAAGATTTGGTAAATTTAATATTGGTATAACTGCTGGTATTGAAACCACGGTTGCACCAAAAGATTGGATAGATGGTTGTAATAGAATGGATTTAATAATTACTACATCTAATTTTTCAAGAGATGTTTTATTATCAACTATGTACGATGAGGTTGATAAAGACACGCAAAACATAATTAAAAAACATAAAATTGAAAAGAAAGTTTTAGTTCTTTTTGAGGGTGCCGATACTTTGATTTATAATAATAAAGTTAATGAAGATTTCAAATTAGATATTAAGGAAGACTTTGCCTTTTTATTTGTTGGTCATTGGTTAAAAGGTAATTTAGGTCAAGATAGAAAAGATATTGGAATGTTAATTAGATGTTTCGGTGAAACATTTAAAAATGAACCTAATCAACCTGCTTTGGTTTTAAAAACATCATCGGCACATTTTTCAATTAAAGAACGTGAATCTTTTAGAGAAAGAATTATCGACATTGTTGCTAACATACCTAATCCACCTTCAATTTATTTATTATTTGGTGAGTTAACTGATAATGAAATGAATGATTTATACAATCACCCAAAAATTAAATCAATGATTACATTAACTAAAGGTGAAGGATTTGGTAGACCATTGTTGGAGTTCACTATGACGGGTAAACCTGTTATAGCATCTAATTGGTCGGGACATAAAGATTTTCTACCGATGGATAAATCAGTAATGATTGGTGGAACATTAACCGATGTTGATGAGAGTGCTATTGATAATTTTATAATTAAGGGTTCTAAATGGTTTACTGCTAACTATAATGAAGCATGTGAAGCAATGAAATTAATGACACAAAAATATGATGGATTTTTAAAAAAATCAGAATCATTAAGAGAAATAAATTCAGAAAATTTTACTTTAGAGAAAATGAAAGATGAGTTCCAAAAAATATTAACTCCATATATTAATATTCCAAAACCACCTACCACGTACACTGAATTAATTTTACCTAAAATAAATAAAGTTAAATAATGAACTTCAAATTTTTTAAAGGTGATGAAACACCATCATTAGTTTTTACACCTCAAAGGTTTGAACCACAGAATGTTGAGTTTTGTTTTCAATTTGGTGATGATGAACCTGTCGTTTTTGCCAATGGTCCTAATGAATGTAGTATTCATTTAAGTCAAACAAGTGATGCTAATATGACATTTAACGATAATGGTAAAGTTTTTAAATTATTCGCAAGAGAAAGACAATAATATGGGAGTAAAAGAGTTCAAATTTTTTCACGGGATTACAATACAAACTGAAGGTATACAGAATATCGTTAGAACATTACGAGCTCAATGGAGACCTGAGTTAGTTGACGATTTAAATGCTGTATATACGATTGATGCGGAAGCCGAATTAACAAGATTAATGTCATCACAAATTGCTGAAGAAATTGATAATGAAATAATAAATATATTAACAAGAAGAATAAACGGAGGAAACAGAGCATGAAAATAAGTTTTGCTATAACAGTTTGTAATGAATTAGAAGAAATAAAAAAATTATTACCATTTTTAATTGAATATAAAAAACCTCAAGATGAAATTGTAATTCTTTATGATGAAAATAATGGTGACGCTAGAGTATTAGATTTTCTATTACCATATAATAAATTTCCAAATGTACAAACTTGGAGGAGTTTTGATTTTGATAAAAACTTTGCCGATTGGAAAAACTTATTAAACAGTTATTGTAAAGGTGATTTTATTTATCAATTGGATGCGGATGAAATGGTAAGTTCATACATGGTTGAGAATATACATTCAATTCTTGAGTTGAATAAACAAGTTGATTTATACTTTGTACCAAGAATTAATACTGTTAAAGGTATAACCGAAGATGATATTAAAAAATGGGGATGGAGTTTAAATGAAAAAGGTTGGGTAAACTTTCCCGATTTTCAAGGTAGAATATATAGAAAGAATATGAGTTGGTACGGTAAGGTTCATGAAAGGATTATTGGGGGTGAGAGATTTACAACGTTACCAACTGACGAGGAATATTGTATTTTACACCATAAAGACATTGAAAGACAAAGAAATCAAAACAATTTTTATAGTAGAATATGAGTTATCAATACCCAAACCATTTTAAGTACCCAAATGAAAGAATCTTTTTTAGTGATAATATAGAGATATGGGAACATTTTTTGAGTCCATTAAAAAAACAAGTAAATACGTGTTTAGAGATAGGAGCGTTATATGGTGGTTCTTCGGTTTATATACTTGAGGAGTTATGTAAAAATCCAAACTCACACCATTATATTATGGATATTAACACTAATGAATACATTGAGAATAACATCGAACCTTATGGAGATAAGGTCACATTTATAAAAGGTGAATCAAATGACAGTTTTAAAACATTTAATCATTACGGTAAAACCAAAGAATTTTTAGATTTTGTTTATATAGATGGTAATCATATGTCAAGATACGTTTTAGAAGATGCCGTTAATTCGTTCTATTGTTTAAAGAATCACGGTTTAATGATATTTGACGATTACGGTGGTGGATGGGAACAAGAGAAACATTTACAGGTTAAAACGGCAGTAGATTCTTTCATAAACTCATATGAAAAAGATGTTACAGTGATTTTTACTGGATATCAGATGATATTACAAAAATCAAATTATAAAAATAATTTAGATTTTAACGCAAATTATTATAAATTATAAAAAAAATTAATTATATTATATTATGAAAAAAGAAATACCCTTATTTAAAGTTTTTATGGCTGATACTGCCGCCGAAAAAGTATCCAAAGTTTTAAACAGTGGATTCATAGGACAAGGTCCTGTAGTTGATGAATTTGAAAACACATTGACAAATTATTTTCAACATCCATATATCTCAACGTTAAACTCGGCCACATCTTGTGAACATTTGGCTTTTCATTTAATTAAAAAACCAAAATTATTTACAAAGGCAGATGGTTATGGAGTTAGAGACAACGTTTGGGTTGGAATGAACGATGGTGATGAAGTTTTAACTACAGCACTAACTTGTACCGCAACTAATTGGCCTATTTTAGCCAACAATTTTAAAATCAAATGGGTTGATATTGACCCTAAGACTTTGAACATGGATATGGATGATTTAGAAAGAAAAATCACCAAAAATACAAAAGCTATTATGGTAGTCCATTGGGGTGGGTATCCAAATGATTTAGATAGACTTAGAGAAATTCAAGAAAAATCTATGCGTCTATATGGTTTTAAACCTGCAGTTATTGAAGATTGTGCTCACTCTATGGGTAGTAAATATAAAGGTAAATTAATTGGAACGCATGGTAATATTTGTACGTTCTCATTACAAGCTATCAAACATATTACATCAGTAGATGGTGGATTACTATTCTTACCTCACGACGATTTAAACAAAAGAGCTCGTTTATTAAGATGGTATGGTATTGATAGAGATAGTCCAAGAAAAGACTTTAGATGTGAAGCGGACATTGAAGAATGGGGATTTAAATTTCACATGAACGATGTTAATGCTGCAATTGGTATGGAGAATTTTAAACATCTTGATGAAATTGTGGGTAAACATAAATCAAATGCCAAATATTATGATGATAATTTAAATAATGTACCAGGTGTAACCTTATTAGAACGTAATCCTGACATGGAAAGTGCTTTTTGGATATATTCCTTACTTGTTGAAAGAAAAGGTGATTTTATGAAGTATATGAAAGAATGTGGTATTGCCGTATCTCAAGTACATGAAAGAAATGATATCCACACTTGTGTAAAGGAATATCGTTCATTATTACCTAATTTAGATAAAACAATAGGTAAAGTAATTTCAATCCCTGTTGGTTGGTGGTTATCTGAAGAAGATAGAAAATACATTGTTGATTGTATTAAAAAGGGATGGTAGTTAAGGATATTTATTAATAACATGAAAAAAAGAAAAAAAGTTGCTAAAGTAATTTGTACTTATTTGGGTACTAGAAGACCCTATTTTAACAATCCAAATGATATGACGTCATATTTGGATAAGAATATTGAGGGTGAGATTAAAATAGATAATAAAATTGATACTGATTTAATTATTGTTAATAATGATTGTGGTAACCCTGAAATTAATAAAAAACTTAATAAGTATGATGGTGTCATAACTAAAAATGGTAAAATTATAGTTGAGCAACGAGAAAATATAGGAGGTTCTTTTGGTTCTTATTTTGATATGTTTGAGAAATATTCTAAAGATTATGATTATTGGTTTTTTTCTGAAGATGACCACATAATTTACAAAAAAGGTTATATGAAAGATTTTGTTGATTATTTGGATAGTGATGAGAAGTTAGGGTATATTGGTCTAGCGCCAGTTACCACACATAATAATACTTATCCGAAACATTGTGGTGGTAGTATCGGGTTAACTTCAACTAAAAATTTTTTAAGGGTGTATGGTGAAAATTCTAAATGTAATTTTAGAAATAACATGAAATCAAATTCCTCATATGATGACCTTCAAGTTTATGAATATTCTTTTAGTTCCAATTTTTCAGTTCATGGTAAGTTAGAAATTACTAATCATCCTGACTATTCAGAATTACCAGCTAATTGTATGAATAAAAATTTATTTAGAAACTATCGTAATTTTTATAATAAAGAAAATTTAACAAAAGAATTTATTTATATTGTTGGTGAAGATGATGATAGTAACGTGAGTAATGGTTCATTAGATTATATTACTAATCCTAAAAAATTTACAGAATCTGAAATTATGGACGCATTAAATAGTCAAATAGGTAATGTGTTTAGTCAAAAATATAAACAACACAATCCAAAATTTTCATCCTAATATGAAAAATTATAAAGAAAATCATGAAGAATTAAATTGGCCTTGGGTTGAATCCCCATTTTTCAATGAATTAATTAAACATCAAGAATTAACTGATGAACAAAAAGAATTGGCAATAAAATATAATAAAGATGGTTACGTCGTAATAGATTTAAATTTAACTGATGAGGAAATTGAACAATGTAAAAGTGACGTTAATTTTTTAAATAATAAAGATGACGCTAATATACAAAATCCAAGATATCACTATTCACAAGGTAAAAGGGTATTTGAAGCTTGGAAAGAATGTGAATCTTTATTATCATTAGCAAATCATCCTAAGGTTATTGAAACATTGAAAATGTTATATAAAAGAGAACCATACCCATTTCAAACAATTACGTTTAATTATGGTTCTAACCAACCTTTACATAGTGATACTATACATTTTGATTCTATGCCACATAGATGGTTAAGTGCAGTTTGGGTGGCATTAGAAGATATGACAGACCAAAATGGTTCATTACTGTATGTACCTGGTTCACATAAAATGCCAATTTTTGATTTCTACGATTTAAAATTAAAATGTGCGAACTTTGATGACCAATTTGAATCATATGCGGAGTACGAAGAGTTTATTAGACAATTAGTTTCAATTGGTAAATTAGAAACTAAACCATTGATTTGTAAGAAAGGTCAGGCTTTAATTTGGTCCGCTAATTTAATACACGGTGGTGATATTATTAGAGACCCTAATAGTACTAGATACTCACAGGTGACTCATTATTATTATGATGATTGTGATGTATATTATTCTCCAATGTTTTCTGAAGTGTGGAAAGGTAAATACGCAGAAAAAGACTTAACAAATAAAAATATTAGGGAATATAAAATTAAATAATATGAAGATTACGTTATATACGTTTTGTTATAATGAAGAAGAAATGTTACCATTTTTTCTTAATCACTATTCAAAGATGGTTGACAAAATAGTAGTTTATAATAACGAGTCCACGGACAGTTCAATTAAAATATTAGAAAATTATAAAGACTGTTTAATTGAAATAAGAGATTGGAATACAGATAATCATTATGCTGAAGAATCTTTAATTCATTTAAAAAATAACTGTTGGAAAGATGATATCGAATCTGATTACATTATTGTGGCAGATATTGATGAGATTATTTATCACCCAAAGTTCAAAGAATTTTTAAGAAACAACAGAACTGTTGATTGTTTCAAACCTATGGGTTATGATATGGTAAGTGATAACGTACCTAATGACTATACAAAAGAAATATATGAGATTGTAAAAACTGGAGTTTTTAATGAAATGTATAGTAAAATTGCTCTTTTTAAAAGAAAACATGTGGTTGAATCAAATTACACGCCAGGAGCTCACATGGCATCTTTTATTGGTAAGCAACCATTAAAGACTTATATTTCAAAAGGTGATTTAAAATTATTCCATTACAAGTGTTTAAGTTATGAATATGTCGTTAAAAAACATAAAAACTATTCCGAAAGAAGGTCCGAATTTAGTAAAAAACATGGTTTAGGATTTCATTATGATTTTGGACCTGAAAAAATATTAGAAGAGTTTAATAAAATAAAAAATAGTTCAAATATAGTTTCAATATGAAAATAGAAAACATTGGTATAATTGGGATTGGTTCATATGCTCCTGAAAAAATATTAACAAATGAGGATATTGATGTGTTAGGTGGAGATACTGACGCCGAATGGACCAAACAAAAATTAGGTATCACGGAAAGAAGAATTGTTGAAAACGAACTTCCTTCTGATTTAGCATATCATGCGGCAATCGCGGCAATTAAAGATGCTAGAATAGATAAAGAAGATATTGATTTAATCATTGTGGCAACATCAAGTCCCGATAGAATTTCACCTTCGACCGCTATTATTATGGCTAAAAGATTAGATATTAAAAAACCGGCATTTGATGTTAACGCAGTTTGTACGGGATTTGTATATGGTTTACAAATGGCGTCAAGTTTAATTAGCACTAAACAATATAAAAATATTTTGGTAATTGGTGCTGATGCTTATTCAAGAATAACTGATTGGAAAAGAAGAGATTGTGTTTTCTTTGGTGACGGTGCTGGTGCGGTAATCTTATCAGAAGTTGAGGGTGGTTGGATGAGTACTGATTTATATGGTGATGCTAACGGTAAAGAAGCTTTTACATGTCATCATTCAGGTACATTTCAAATGGACGGTAAAGCTGTTTATGATTTTGGTACAAGCGTTTTACCTTCCACAATTAAAAGTTCATTAGAAAAATTAAATATTCCTAAAGAAGATGTTGATTGGATTGTTCCACATCAACCAGGACATAGAGTATTATTAAAAACGGCAGAAATACTTGACTTTCCTATTGAAAAAATAGTGTTTAATATGACAAAATTTGCCAATACCGCCGGAGCTTCCATTCCGATGGCTTTAGATAGTTTACACAAACAAAATAAAATTAAAAGTGGTGATATACTTGTAATGCCAGCAATTGGTTCAGGTTGGACATATGGTGTTAGTATATTAAAATATATTAAATGAAAAAAATAGTAGTATTTGGTGGTACAGGTGGTTTGGGTAGTAAACTCATACCATTTTTAGAAAAGAAATATATCGTTACACCAATTGGTAGTAAGGATGTTGATATTACATCATTCAGTGAAGTTCAGAAATACTTCAACGAAAATGAATTTGACATAGTATTAAACATGAGTGGGAGTAAGTACGATGTGTTTTTAAGTAAAATTAAAGATATTGACCAACAGGATATCAATAAAATGATTGATGTTAATATAAAAGGGAATATTAACATAGTATCTTCTTGTTTACCTAAAATGATTGAAAAAAAATATGGTAGGATTATTTCAATCTCATCCGTGTTTTCCGAACTTAATGTTCCCAAGAATTCAATTTATTGTGCGTCAAAGGCATTTGTTGATAGATTTATAAGTAACGCAAATAAAGAAAACGTGAAGTTTGGTATAACTTGCAACACGATTCAATTAGGTTATTGGGACGGCGGTATGTGTTATAGAGTGGATGAAAAATTTCAAGAAATGGCTAAAGAAAAAATTGGATTAAAGAGATGGGGAAAAATTGAAGAGTTATATAACACCATTGATTATATCGTGGAAAATGAGTATGTTTCTGGTACAAATTTAAGAATAGACGGAGGATTATAAATTAATTTTATGTATATACACAAAAACGGAATTGCTTTACGCAAAATAGAAAAAACCGATTTGCCAAAATTAAAAGAATTAAAAAATGAATCTTGGTTCGGTACACACAACATTACATTATTAAATGATTATGAACAAGAAAAATGGTTTGAGTCTTTAAATAGACATACTCATTTAATTTTAATTGCTATTGATACTTTAACAAATGATGAGGTGGGGTTATATAAAATACAAAACATAGATTGGTATAATAGAACTTACCCCTCATCACATGATGTTTTTAAAGAACATAGAGGTAAGGGATTTTCAAAACCAGTTCTTTGTGCGGGTACTGACTTTGCTTTTGAAGTTTTAAATATGAATAGAATTGATGGTGAGATTTTGGAAAACAATTTAGCAAGTATTAAATCGGCAGAATATGCTGGCTTTAAACAAGAAGGTATTAGAAGAAAATCAATTCACAAATGTGGAGAATATCTTGATAGTATTTACATTGGTATTATAAAAGAAGATTGGGTTAATTTAGAAAGAATAAAAGGATATGGTGGGATTTGTAACATATCGTACACACCAAAAAATAATTTTTAATATGAAAATGAATAAATTCTTAATTGCAATTGTTTACTATGAAAGACCTAAAGTATTATTAAATGCTTTGAATTCTATTTTAGATATTTCATACCCCGAATTTGAAGTTCATTTAATTGATGATGGTTCAGTGAATAGAGCTGAACCTATTGTCAGAGAAGTTTGTTCTTCAATAATTGATAAGTTTAAATTTGATTACATTGAAAACACTATTGAACAGAAAAAATCTCAAGGTGGGAGTATTCATGGTAAGTATTTAACTAAAGCAATTAGAGAAAGTGATGCTGACCATGTAATTGTTCTTTGTGATGATGACGCAATTTATCCTCATTTTTTAACTAAATTAAATGTGTTAATAAATAAAGAACAAAATAAAGATAAACATTATTTTTACCATAACATGGTATTATATGATAGTTTAAAAGAATCTTATCTAATTGGCGCCGAAAGAAAAGATTTAAGTTATTTTACTAATCAATGGAAAGTACCTATAAATTGTGTTCATAGGGTCGATGGTTCACAGGTAACATTTAATAGAAAAAAGTTTGTAGAGGATAATATAATTTATCCATATCCACAAACTTCAAATTTAGACGCCGCTTCATTTCAGCAAATGTTTGATAAATGGGGTACTGCGGAATATAGTGGTTTAATTGGACAAGTTAAATCGAATAATGAAGATAATTTAGTTTGGAAAGACAAAACTGATAAAATGTTCATCACTAAAGATATGGGGGGAAATAAATAATAAGATGAAAATATTAATAACAGGTGTTGCGGGATTAATTGGAAGTAGATTAGCTGATTGGATTATTGATAATCAACAGGATGTATATGTTGTTGGTATTGACGATTTAAGTGGTGGATATGTTGAAAACGTTAATCCAAAAGTTGAATTGTGGCAAATGAATTTACTTAATGGTAACATTTCAGAATGTTTTGAAAGACATCAATTTGATTATGTTTATCACTTAGCAGCATATGCCGCAGAAGGATTATCTCCATTCATTAGAAGTTATAACTATCAAAATAATTTAGTTGTAACTTCACGTATTGTAAATGAATGTATTAAACACAACGTTAAAAGATTGGTATTCACATCCACCATGGCAGTTTATGGACATGGTAATGGTGATAAATTTGATGAAACTCAAGTTCCATGTCCTGTAGATCCGTATGGTATTGCGAAATACGCATGTGAAATGGATATTCAAATAGCAGGAGAACAACATGGATTGGATTGGTGTATTATACGACCACATAATGTTTATGGTATTAATCAAAACATATGGGACAAATATAGAAACGTTTTAGGTATATGGATGTATCAACATATGAATGGTGAACCAATGACAATATTTGGTGATGGTATGCAAAGTAGGGCATTTAGTTTTATTGATGATTGTTTAGAACCTTTATGGAAGTCATCTCAACAAGAAAATTGTTCAAAAGAAATAATTAATTTGGGTGGTATGGTTCATTACACGATTAATGAAGCTAATGAGGTTTTAAAGAACGTAATTAAAGGTGGTAAAACAATATACAAAGAACGAAGACATGAAGTTAAAAACGCAGTTCCTACATGGCAAAAATCAGTTGATTTATTAGGATATAGGGATAATACTTATTTACATGATGGTTTGATAAAAATGTGGAAATGGGCTCAAAAACAACCTAAACGTGAAAGATTTGTTTGGGATAATTATGAATTAGATAAAGGAATTTATAGTTTTTGGAAATAATTAGTTGAATAACATAAAAAATAAAATGAATATTACATTTGTACTTGCGGCTTACAATAATTTAAATTTAACACAAGAATGTTATAAAAGACTTCGTCAAATATATACAGATGCTCCATTAGTTATTAGTAGCGGTGGTTCAAGTGACGGAACTAAAGAATGGTTAGAATCATTAGAAGATGAAAATTTATCTTTTTTTCATGATGACGATAGATTAACATTTTCACAGACATACAATGCCGGTATTGATTTAGTCGATACTGAAAAATTAGTTCTTATTCATAATGATATGGTTATTGGTGAAGGTTTTTTAGAGGCTATAGAACGTTTACTAACTGAAAATATGATATTATCATATACAACTATTGAACCTCCCATTTTTAAAGACCATGTACGTCCTGGTAAAGTTATTTTAGATTTAGGTAGTGATTTTGATGATTTTGACGACGTCCATTTTAATAATTACGTTCAACAATTTAAAGATAAAGATAATTTATATGAAGGTGCCGTATTCTTTATGTCAGCCTATAAGAAAACATTTTTAGATTTAAATGGATTTGATGGATTAAATTTCTTCCCTTGTTTTTGTGAAGATGATGATTTTTTAATTCGTGCGAAACTAAAAGGATATGAATTAAAAACTTGTGATTCTGCCATTTCTTATCATTTTGTTTCCCAAACATCAAGATATAGTGAAGATATTAAAAATAATAGAAGTGAAATTGAATTATGTTCAAATAGAAATTTTGTTAGAAAATGGGGGTTAGAATCGAGTACGTTTAATAACATTATAAAATATCAAGGTATTGATAATTTTAAATACAACTACTATAGAATAGGTTTAATTAGTAATCATAAAAATGTTTTAACAACTTTAGAACCATTTGTTGATAAAATTAGAACAGATGAAATACCTGAAGATTATATATTAGATTTACAACCAACAACAAGATTTGATTTAAAATCTAAATTTGAAAACACTGATGATGTTGATGTTGTACTCAGTTATGGTGAAGTATTAACGATGGATGATTTAAATATAATTAGAAAAATTAGAATGGATTTACCAAAATATGAAATTGGTACTCATGAAATAGGTAATTGGACAGTTGAAATCAAAAAGCATAATTACCAAGATGTTTAATCATCATACTTAAGTATGTGTCGATAAAAACTTCATATCCTAATTCTCTTAACTTACCCAGTAAGATAAAATCTTCCCCGAAATAATCTTCGGTATCATCTTTATATTTAAATTCAAAATATGGTTTATCTAATTTATCGAATGTATCTAATTTCATTAACATACATCCCATACCTACCCCTTCTACTTTAACAAGGTCTTCTTGTATTTCCATGGGTAACCAACTATCCCAATTATTTAAATCGGTGTAAGCAACCGTTTTAAGTGGTTTTGAACGTCTCATATAGTTACAAGCAACGATGTCTTTATTATGTTCTAAAAGACGAAGTGCGGTGGTTGGTGGAAACATCATATCACTATCTAACCAAAGTACATAATCTGATTTTACCTCCTTAGCTTTTTTAATAAGATTATTCCTTTGATTTAATAATATTGTACTTGAATCAAAAAACAAATAGGTATCTATTCCCGATTCTCTTGTTAAATTAAATAACTGTGTTAAACAATAAGCAAATTGACTGTGTACCGTATCTCTCGTTGGAACTAATATTGATAATTTACGTGGTTTTACATCCCACATTGAACTATTGTTGATTGATTTACTCATAAACCTGGTATGTTGTCTGTTATAGTGTTACTTTGATATGTTAAATTTCTACCCGCCTCAACCATTTCTTCAACTCTTTTAGAAAGGAGTTGGAAGTCTTTAATTGGGAGGTTACTAATCGTTGTATATGTTAATCTTGAATATGTGTTTGTTAGAAGGATATCCACCGCAGCAATTCTTGCCCATTTCTCAATAAAACACATTCTTAATATGTTTTCATCCCCATTTAATAATCCTTGAATACGAACTTTATCGTACAAATCAAGTATTTCAGTTAATATTTGATGCTCTGTTCTGTAATATGGAATAAACGATAAAAAACAAGTCAATTTAAGACGTTTTATGAACTTGATGAGTCTTTCTCTATCAAAGTTAATTCCGTTCCATTTAACGTATTGTAATTCGTATTTTGAGGGGTATTTCTTATACGTAAGGTTCATACGTATAATATAAGAAAAAAAGATGAAAATGTGAAATTAATAGGTACCTGAACCCGATAAACCTCCAAAATCTGTAGATTCTAAAGTTACAGATCCACTTGGTATACTGGCAACATTCGAATATGAACGGTTACGACCAACACCTAAAGTTGAGTTTAATCCTACTTCAACTGCTCCTGGGGTTCCGGCTAATCCTAAAACTACACTAATTCTTCCCATACTTACTTCGGTTCCCGTTGCTGGTACTGTACCCATGATATATTCTTTTAATTAAATTTCTTTTTATAAATATCCACCACGTTTTTTTAAAATATGTTGGGTATTTTTATTTTAATTATTTTATTTTTTCTTCAAGAGCTTCCACTCTCTTTAATAATTCCTTATTAGATTCAATTAATAAAGCAACAAGTTTTTCGTACTTAACCGCTAAATAACCATTATCTCTTGTCGTAACAATCTCAGGTAAAACCTTTTCAATTTCTTGAGCTATTACTCCAATATCATGACCTTCATTTTCATGTATACCAGGCATCGTTCTCCAATCAAATTCAACTCCACGTATCTGTATTAATTTATCTAAAGAACCTGATATTGTAAAGATGTTTTCTTTTAATCTTTCGTCAGAACCAAAGAAGGCAATAACATCATTTGTTGCTCTAATTAAACCAACAGTTGACGGTGTTGCCGTACCAACTCCTAACGCCCCAGATACGTAAACCGTACCATAGTTCATTGATGCTGTAGTTGTACCATTATCAGTCATACTTGAGTTACCTACTGTAGTTGTTGATGCGAATTTTACAAACGTATTTGCCGTACCCGATACCGCTACCGATGTTCCTGAAGAACCTGATGAACCTGAAGTACCACTAGAACCTGAAGAACCTGACGAACCTGATGTACCTGAAGAACCTGACGAACCTGATGTACCTGAAGAACCTGACGAACCTGATGTACCTGAAGAACCTGAAGAACCTGAAGAACCTGAAGAACCACTAGTTCCTGAAGAACCTGAAGAACCACTAGTTCCTGAAGAACCTGATGTTCCACTTGTTCCCGATGTTCCACTGGTACCTGATGTACCTGAAGAACCTGACGAACCTGATGTACCTGAAGAACCTGATGTACCTGAAGAACCTGAAGAACCACTAGTTCCACTAGAACCTGATGTACCTGAACTACCTGATGTACCTGAAGAACCACTAGAACCTGATGTACCTGAAGAACCTGATGTTCCACTAGAACCTGATGTTCCACTTGTTCCCGATGTTCCACTGGTACCTGATGTACCTGCGGCGGCTAACCAAGCACTACCATTATATCTATAAATGTTTGTATCTGTAGTATTGTAAAATAATTGTCCCACCGCAGGAGTACCAACTATGTTATCTGAAGCTGCCGCTGTCGGTATTCTTAATGATCCTGTCAAATAAAGAGCACCGGTAAATTGGTGTGTATCCGATATTGCGTTACCGACGGTTGTTCCTGATTGATAAACTAAAAATTCGGCCAATCCACCAACACCAACAGTAAGCGATCCTGTTATATTTTGATTATCTTTAAAATTGTTACTACCAGTTGTAGCGTAAGCTGAAGCTGGAAGTCCTCCTAAATTATTGGCGTTTGAGGTCGTTCCACTAATAGTGGCGTTAATTGTTCCCCCTACAGTGATGTCTCCTGTTAAGTTCAAAGAACCTGAGACTGTCATTGATCCGGTTATTAGTGGGTCGAATATTTTCATAATTATATGGTATTATACTCATATAAATACATCAATATTCATAATTATCCTATCTAAATTTAAAATAATAGTTTGTTAATTTCCTTAATAACGTCGTCAGAAGTGATGGTTTTTGAACATTCAAACTGTCTATCGGTTCCTTTATGTACAGGACACCAATTCCAATCACCTGGATCAAACGAATAATTTGACCAGCAACTATTACAAACATCTTTATTAATTAATCTAACAACACCCTCAGTTGGTTCTAAATCCTCATCCGTAAACCCTGAAATTAATATCGTAGGGGTACCTGCGGCCCATGATAACCAACTTAACCCACTACTGATTCCAATGAATAACTCTGATTCTTGTAATGATTTGATTACTTCGGTAATTGGTCCTTCTTTTTGTTGTATAATACCTTTGGGGTGTTTGTTACCCATATAGTTGTCATGTTCTTTTGAAAGTAACCTTACTTCATATCCTTTACTTTTTAAGTAGTTAGTAACATTTTGCCATCCCATTGGATTATTCCAATATTTACATTGTGAAGTTCCGTGTATAGCAATTGATACTCTTTTTTTAACGTTTTTTCCTAATTTTTTTAGTTTTGGTTTTTCTTCTGTGTAGTCTAACCCCAAGATATCCGAAGCCACTTTCATTAATGGTTCCTTTTTGGGGTCCGACTTATGTTTGGTGTAATCAATTTCCCTTTTATCAGTATAAAATACTCCAAGTCGATATAAAGCATTTATGTTATTAACATTTGAACCGGCATTTACAAATTCAATTTCAGGATATTGGTCTTTAAACAAATCATTTTGGAATCCTGAACATATTACTTTACATTTATTTACTTGTCTGAACTTTTCAATTTGGCCCATCCACGCTAAACTATCACCTAAAGATTTAGATTCAAAACAAATCATTACTCGTTGATTTTCCAAATTCAAATGATGTTCACTATAATAGTCATTATCAACACCTTTTATTTTTATTAACCAATCAACATAGTATTTTTTAGCTGACCTAGCCCAATGATTGCTCTTTAAATCTAATTGATATTCAATTTTATTTGTTTTTTTATCTATAAATTGAACATTATAAAGTGATTGGTCGTCTTCTATTATTTCAATGAATGGTCCGTCAATAAAATGTATGTTTACTCTTCTATTTGTATTTGGATTATTCTTTTTAGTAAGTTTATTCATTCTTCTAAACTCATTCACGTCAACATCTAATACTTCATCATATATGTTTATACCTTGGTAATATACTTTTACGGTTTCATCTTTAATATATGAACCAATTTTTTCAAGGTAGAATTGACCCTTTTTAACATTATGGAATTTTTTATAATTTCCGTAATTAACTTCCACTAAATAATCGCTATCGGCTGGTTTTTCTGAAAATCCTGATATAAAATGAATATACAAATTATTAAAATCGTCTACACATAAATAAGTTTGTAAACGTGCCCCATTTTTTAATATCCCGTTCCTATTCCAAGCGGCATATATGTTTAATTCATTTTCATTAGCAATGTAATCACTAACGTAGATATTATTAGTTACACTTTTAAGTGTTTGGTAAAATACTTTCTCTAATTGCCATCTATCAGGTTTGTTTTTAAAAAACTCCTCTTTGGTATTTATTTTGTTAATCAATTCAAGAGCGGTGTCAGTTCTTATTGAAAACAAGAATGTGGCACAATATGGATTTTGTTCTTTAGTTGACCCTTTGGAATATTCATACAAAACAGCATCGTAGTTCCAAATATATTCCATGAAAGATTGTCTATATTGTATTTCATCAGGTAAATTATCATATTCTAAAAAGTGAATATATTTCTTTCCTAATTGTTTGGCTAAATTAAATGTGTTTTTCATGGTTATCCATATGGCATAATCATGATGAAATTTAATCTTATTGGTAATTTTATTATTACCCATATCACTCCATCTATCGCTATTAACACCATACTCATTAAAATCTTTTTCCAAAAGAATATCATTGTCACCATCGTAGATGTAATAATCAACTAATTTTTGTATTTCGGGTTTAATTGGATAATGGCCAGCCAAGATTATTGGTGATCCAAAAACTTTAACTCTGTTAATTAATTCAATCAAAGTACTTTCTTTTTCTTTATTATCTGGCCAACAATCAATTACGAATACTTCATCGTTAAATTGTGAATATTTTGCTTCGCTCATTTTTTTAAAATTTTTATTTTCACTATCTTTTGTGATATACATTTTATCAGTATTAACCTTATAGGCTAAATTATCTTCATTATCGGATTTAATTTGGGCAACTAATCCACTATAGTACGCAGGACCCCATTTATCAAACATTTGTTGAAAAGATGCGGCATCTAAATCAGATGTTTGAGGGTGTGGATAAAACATGTTCCCGTCAACAAAACTTTTTCTATCGTATGTTACTTGTGAACTATCAACATGTTTACAACAATTTATTGGTTCTTTCCATTGATTAGTATAAAAGCTTAAATCATTTTTTTGAATACCATCTTTATATGATTCAACCAATGAATTGTACTTCAATATATTATGATAAAAATATTTTTTATCAATATTTTCAGGACTATTTAAAAGTAAATTCAAATCATCTAAAAAATTTGGGTAGATAGCATCATCATCACATAATAAAATTACATGGTCAGCATTACTTTGTTTAACAGCATCTGTTACATATTTTCCATGTATACTACCTCCCTGTTCTTTTTTTTGTTCGGGAGTATTATTGATATAATGAAAAGTAAACTTATCAATTATTGTGGAACAAACTTCTCTAACAATTGGTTCGACTTTATTTATGGATCCATCATCTACCACATGTACTTCAAAATTTGGATATTTTATATCTAAAATAGAATTCAATGCGTTTAATACTATTTTAGGTCTTTCGTAATATACAAGTACAATTAAAAATTTTTTTAACATTATCTATTGAAATATATCATTTGTAAAGCGTTATTATGTCCCATATACAATGTATATGAACTAAATCCTAATCCATTCATTTTTTGGATGAAATTTGTTCTTAAAGAATCGTCAAAATTAAAATGGGCGTTATGGTATTCCATAGCAATGGTTTTTACTTTTTTTAAATTTTCGTCACTAATTCCCGCAAACGCGGCATGTTCCGCACCTTCAATATCAACTTTAAGAAAATCAATTTTATCCACCAAACCACTTTCAAATAAATAATTTAAGGTATATGTTCTTACACTATAACCCTCTTTATTTTCAATACGAAATACATTAGATCCACCTAAATGTTCACTTTCATATAAATTCAATTCACCTATTTCATGGGCAACTGCGGCATTAAATAATATTGACCTTGGGTCTGCGTTTAATCTTAATAAATTAAAATATCTTCTATCAGGTTCAAATGAAATTACTTTAGATGCCCCTTGATGATATGCCCATCTATTGAAAATTCCAATGTTACCACCTAAATCGACTACAACATCACCTTTATTGATTTTATCTTGATTAGGTCCTTTATAGTAATCATCTAAATTAAAAATTTCATGGTAGATAGCTCGAGCCCATCCATATTTATTGGCAATATCCATGGTTCCTCCTTGAACATCTTTAATATCACCTAAATTTTCTAACTTATAAGTTTTAGTATCCAATGAAGTATAAAAATATTCAGACTTATAAAAACTATCATCACGTTTCATTTTGATATAGTTAATCATGAAGTCTGACATTTCCCTACTTTTATTACCGTGGAAGTAAATTATATCTGATTTATCTTTAGGTATGGCTTGGTAACCAAAAATTCTATTAAAGTTTTGTGGTCCATCTTCGTTCCAAAACTTTAAAAAATGATGTTGTGTTTCGTTTGTCATTCCGTCATCACCATCGTAAGATGACGTATCAAAATTAGATAATGGTAAGTGTTTGGTAAATCCATATTTACATCTCATAGCATTATCGATACCTTCATCATTCCATAGATATAATCTTCCATACTCTTCAGGTTTATTTTTCATTACGTCAACATAATGACTTAATAACTCTTCAAACCACCAACCACATTTTTTATTGTAGATATAAAAACAAATATGCATATATGGTGAACATATATTGACATCCCATTCTTTACATAATTCTCTATTAAAATATTGTGATTTAGTTCCATTATTGTACCACCCAAAAAATTCAGTCTGTACATGAATATCCGAAATTGGGTAGTTTTCAATTTTATGTAATTGTTTACTTATTTTATCAATATTATAATTGACTACAACATCCCCATCAATCCATATAAAATTGTCATAACCTTCTTTTACTGATTCAAGACAAGCCCATTGCTTCCAATACCATTTATCTTTTTCCGATATTTTTGGTGGTGTAATCTTTCTTTTAATTACATTCGGGTAATCAAATGGAACCTCGCAATCAACTCCATATACAATAATATCACATTTAGAAAATTCAAGTACCGATTGGACTAATTTTTCAATTACAGGCATATATTCTAAATTACCTGTTGTTACAAACACAAAAGGTTTAGCAATTGTGTCAAGACGTTTAGAAGCGTCTCTTGCAATTTTTTCCCAATTAAAATTTTCATGAATAACTTTAGATTCTTCTAATGCTTTTAATTTACTACTTTCATAATTTTCAACAGCATCCAACATGACTTTACCTAAATCTTTCCAATCAGGTTCACAATATTCACCAGGGAAATCTTTATGTTCAATATTAGCAGGTCTTAAATGTGATATTTTTACAGGTAATCCTTTATCTTCCGCAAATTGTAATTGACCTCCCCAATTAGAATATATTGAAGGTGTTCCACAAGCCATCGCTTCAATTAAAGGTAGATTCCAACCTTCACTACGAGCACAAGAAATAAATACATCACCTTCTTGAAGATACTTAATGTAATCTTCTCTCGGTGTAAATTTAATTAATTCAATATTATCAGTATTAATATTATGAAACTCAAGTCTCTCTTCTGTTGATTTTAAACCGTCATATGGATATGGGTTTTCAACTGATGCTATTAATTCAACATCAGTTCTACCTGAAAAAGTTTCTGAAAATGCCTTTAATATTTCAGTTGTTCCTTTTCTATAATCCCATCTACCAAAATGTAAAAATCTAAACTTATCTTTCTTTGGTATTTTATTTAATGGTTTAAATGTATCGACATCAACTCCCTCAGGTACTATAAAAACTTTTTCAGCTGGATAACCCTGTTCAATGATACAATCATATTGCCATTGAGTTGGTACCCACATTTCATCATATTTCAATAATTGTTTGAAGAAATGGTCGGTAAATAATGTTGATTCCCATACACAATAAGCAATTTTATAACCATCATAGTTATCATAATAAAAATGATGGTTTTGTTCCATTAATACAATATGAACATCTGGTATATATCCCCCTTTATATCCGTACATATTAAAATCACTTCTTGATCCATCTGAATTCCAAAGAGTCTGTAATATTAACATATCTTTCATCTCTTTGGTGATATACGGTTCTTTGTTATGTGGAGTATCATTCATGCCAACCCAACTAGCTCCAACGGTGAAATTTCTTACTTTTACAGTATGGTGTTTGTTAAGGGCACAAAAAAAGGAACGAGCGTGATTTGCGTATCCGGTGGTTCCTATAAATGGTAAATGGGCTAATATTTTCATTACATATAATATAAGAAAAAAAATGAAAAAAAGAAATATTTAATTATACATGAACCCTCAATATCTATTTTATTTTTGTGAAGATACTCCCACACAAATAGATAAACAACATCTAAATGTGACAGATTTAAAATATATCCAAGAAAAAAATATTAGTTTTTTCTACCTATTTGATTTAGTGTTTAA
>Ga0214919_10002457_pt1 | contig 29167 bp, 45 predicted proteins | sample LL1503_MetaG_FD_177994 | JGI IMG/M metagenome (GOLD analysis project Ga0214919, IMG submission 177994) | Freshwater microbial communities from Lake Lanier, Atlanta, Georgia, United States - LL-1503 | ecosystem: Environmental > Aquatic > Freshwater > Lake | place: USA: Georgia | collected... | reverse complement strand
TTACACCTACCCTGTTACCCATAAACAAATATGGATCGCCGCCTAGGCTTTTTGCTTTGTCTATTGTTAGTTTGAATAATTCTTGATGGCCGATATGGCCTGCAAAACTACCAACAGCAACTACCGCTGTCTTGGCTTCTCCTCTTGGACGTTCTGTTCTAGCATTTACTTTAGCAGCATTCTTAGCAGTGATAACATCACGTTGTTCTTGACTAGTTACTTTAATAGGACCAAGACGACTATTGATAACAATACCTTCATAATCTTGTCCTAACATATCTTTACCGATGATGTTAGGATCTTCAATTATGGCTTTTTCCAATGCTGTTGCTACGGGTTCTAATGCTGCTTTAACTTGACGTCTGGCTTCTAATTTATTACTGGCCAACATGGCTTTTAATTCATCGATGTTCTCAACAGGTGGAACTAATGCAGTAACATCCAATGCTTCATTCTGTGTTAGGCTATTGTCAATAAACATAACACTGCCAGATTGTCCTACGCTGGTTAGTTCTCGTACAATTTTATTTGAGTTAGGTAAATCATCACCTGTGGTAGCATCTGTAATACGGAATGGTACTAATGCAAGTTTAACACCAGATGGTAATTTATCATAATGGATGCCAACAAACTTTAGTTTACCTTCTGGAGTTTCTGTGGCAAATGGTAGATACAATACTTCACAGGTTACTTGTTTATTGACCAAAAATCCAGGTCCTAACTTGCTATCAACTAACTTAACGGCGTTCATCATTTCTTCAAATAATTGATCAAACAATTCTGCACGACCCAATACTTCTGGATCAGTAGTACCTTTCTTTTGATGATATGCAACAAAGCCTGGAGCGTATCTAGGTTCTGTTCTACTGGTACCCATGAAAGGCTTACCCTCAGAATTCTTGCCGAATCTGCCGCCAAATCCATCTACTTTGACGTTTAAAGGAATGTTTTGTAGTTTAAAATTGCCGTTTCCGTCATGAATTTCGTCTAATAGATCTAACAAGTCAGCAGGCTTAAGATCGTGTAGATGTGGCATACCTTTACGGAATTGTGCTTTGACTTGTGCTTCTTCATTAACTGGAGCAGGAGCCGCTGCTGCCTTCTTAGTAGTAAATGCTTGTTCGTATGCCATTGCAGTTTGAATAGCTTGTTTTCTTAACGCCTGAGCATTAGGCAATTTCATATTGTCGATCATATAATCAATGGCGGCCATTTTGGTATCGCGATCTCTGACAGGATCATTTTTAGTAATCATTTGAGAACCGGGCTCAAAACAAATATCTACAAAGCGATTGAATAATTCTGCACGTTGATTGTCGTCTAAATATTTGTTGGCTAGTTGTACAGTTCCTATGAAACTGTTTTTAAGTTGTTGGTCTTGTGCAGTTGGCTTTTGACCAAAGAAGATTTCAAACTGTTGTGCTAGATTTTGAATGTATTGTCTATTTTTTGGCTCTAAAAGTTGCATTACTGGAATGCCGTTTTTCATCATAGGTTGTCCAGTTGCAGGATCATTGTATGGAATATATTTACGACTAACTCCACCGCCACCAGGACCGCTAACAGCAAAACTATAGTCGCTGTCGGTTACTGTCTCAGGACTAATCTTTGTACTTGTTTTTAGTACACGGGCAACATATTTGGTAGTTACACTCGAGGCATAAGGTAGAGCACGATCAATGTATTTGTGGAATACACCTTTAATGCCAGCAGACAAATCTTCCCACGAACTACTATGGCTATAATCTTGCCATTCAGTTGGAAGTCCTGTTTCTTGATCGTGTGCTCCGTATTCAAAATCAATCTGTAATTTAACAGGTAGGTCTTTTAACATAACTTGCCACATACTTGAGTATTGACTATTACCTGGACTAAACCCGATAAATTGAACATCTCCAACTTTTTTACCAATTAAACTTGTTAAAAATTGTTTAATTGTTTCGCTGTGTTTGTCCGGAGCCTGTGTGTCAATATCACCAACTGTTGGTTTTACTCGTACAAACTCTTCGTCTGAAATCTTTTTATCAAAGAATCTTGCAGTACTGCCACTTAAAAACTTTTGTGCTTGAACAGAATTTTCATGCCACAGCGGTTCCTTAAATTGTTGTGCAAATAGATCATTAATTTTGTGTAATAGATCAGATAATACTTCAACTACATAACTTCGATCATGCACACGTAAGTCTAATTCCTGTGCTTGATGAACACCCGGAATACCTTGCCAACCGGGCATAGGAGTACCGTCGTCTTTATGACTAGCTTGATTTCCACCCTCGACTAATGCTAGTTTAGGATTTCTAAATAGTTCATTTAAATTCACAGCATTATCCTAACTTGTATTTGTCTTTTTTGATATCCTCACGATAGTGATCGTGTAGTTTATGGCACATATCATCTCTCATTTCTTGAGGAAACTCAGTGCCTAACCTACCTTTTAATTCTTTATCATGATAGAATTCTTTACAACCTTTGATAACCATGGGCATATACATTTCTAATACTTGTTCAGGTGTGCATTCATCTAAACTTTTTAATTTACGAGCAACGGGATGGAAATAATCTTTGTGTAGTTTATCGTGATCGATAATGTACCAAAATAGTTCGTCAGCACGTTTGTCGTCGTCAGTATCTTGACCACGCTTGCTGATCTCTATAGGTTTGTTAAAAAATTCTGTAAGTTTCATAATTTATTCTTTTTATACTGAAGAATCTCCACCATCTATATCTAAGTTAATTATTTGTCCGCCTACTGGTAATGTTAAATTACCGGATGTATCAAAGGTCCATGTACTAGTGGAGATCTCAAAGTTATCGTTGCCTGATATAATAGACACACCATTTTTTCCATTAATTCTTATGGTACTGGTATTGCCTTGATTTGCAGGAGTAGTAAGATTTGTTCCTGGAATAAAAATGCCGTTAGTTGTTATCCCTGTAGCTATGCTAATGGCTCTGGTGCTGGTATTAGTAATTAGTCCACTGTAAATTGCTGTTTGATTAGTAATTGGATCAATTGTAAATCCATCTGAAAATTTTACTACACCGGCTGGATCAAGTATAATTTGTTTTCCAGCATTAACTAATCTATATGTAGTAGAAGTATTAAGAATATTAAGATTTGTATAAACCTCGTCAAAGTTTGCATTTGTTTTTGTAAATGCTGAACGTAGGCTTTCTCCATTACCTGAATATTCTCCTGACCCTACGTTTATTCTTTGTTGTGCCATAGTGATTCCGTTATCTGTTTATACTTATACCATTCATCACACCTTGTGTGAATTCGCTGATACGTCCTCTAATCCATACAAAATTTCCAGTAAAATTGTAAGATTTTGAAGTATTAGTTTCTGATGTATATCGAGTGCTATCTACTCCGGCAGCGGTAACCAACCCAGTAGTATCAATATAGAATTCATTTCCGGGTTGTATAAGTTTTATTGTAACCCAGTCTAATTCTGTAGGTTCTGATGCGAGTGTTCCTTGTACTTCAATAGTACCAATGAAACCTGCTACCCTCCAGAATACAGTATGCAATCCGTCACTATTACCAAAGTAACCATCGCCTTTAATACGTTCGCTATGATAGATTAGTGCAGTAGTAGCGGTATTTGTTGGATACTGTACCTGTACTGAGTTAGTAGTAGTATTACCGTTGGTAATTTTAAATGTTAGGTTTTGACTTAATGCTGGCATAATAAAGTATTTATGCTGTCACTAAGTTCTCCCGTAGTATGAATTCTTCTACTCTTTTGACATTTCCACTGGAATGTAGTCCTACCATAGTTAGTGTATGTGCGTTTTTAACGTAGATAAATGGGTTATATATCCATCTTTTATCCGCTTGTAGCCATTCTTTAGAGCTTCTACTTACATCAACAATGCTAGAATTTTTAATAACCCATTCTAAAAATTTCTTTCTATCTTCAACGTTCCACGATTCTTTAAAATATACTCTATATTGATACATATTCTTAGGCAATACATCACGAAGAATTTTCTTATGCCCATTATCTAGCATATAGTTAAGTTCTTCTTCAGTAGTAGGACCAGATACTCGTTGTACCCATGGGGTAACTGTATTGTAAATATTTTCTAACAATACACGATCTTTACAAAAAATATTATAACGCCTACCTTCAACCCTAATTTGTAATTGATCTTTAAGTTCTATAAATGGTTCTATGCCAGTAGTAAATTCCAACAAAGCAGCCTTATCTTTTAGGCTTAATTTATCATTGCTTTGCCAACTCCATAGTGTAGGAGTTGGTTTGCTAAGGCAAAAATCCTTAGTTGTTTCTACTCCTAACCACTTTAATCTACTGGCCCCACTAATATAGCATTCTATTTTGTAGGGCCATTTGTTATAAAATAACTTACTGGAGTTCAGTTTCTGTATCTGCATTTTTTTCTACCTTAACTACAGGCAATACTTCAAGGATGTTAAGTTTAAGTTTATCATCTTCTACAGATACTTCAACTACACCCCCGTTGGTCAACTTACCAAACAGTATTTCTTTACTTAACGGCTTCTTGATTATATCGTCAATGGTACGTTGCAGTGGTCGAGCACCCATTTTACTATCAAATCCTTTCTTAATTAGATAGTTAATTGCTTCTGCATCAGGTTTGATATTAACGTTCTTATCTTTAACCAACGCATTTAATTCGTCAATGAACTTCTTGACAACTTTAATCATACTATCTTTATCTAACTTACCAAAACGTATCATTCCATCTAGGCGATTACGGAATTCTGGTGCAAAGAACTTATTAACAGCATCCTTAGGATCACTATCACGCTCTAAACTACCAAATCCTACACCGTTCTTTTCAGCATCAGCAGCACCCAAGTTACTGGTCATAATGATAATAGCGTTACGACCGTCTGCTTTTTTACCATTGCTGCCAGTGATGAATCCATTATCCATTAATTGTAGCATAACGGTAAGCACATCCGGATGAGCTTTTTCAACTTCATCTAACAATAGAACACAATTAGGATGTTCTTGTAGGTTAGTAATTAGCTGTCCGGCATTATCTTCAAAGCCTACATATCCAGGAGGAGCACCAATAAACTTAGCCACACTGTGTTTTTCTTGATATTCACTCATATCAAAGCGTACTAGCTTAATACCCATATTAGCAGCAAGTTGTTTAGCAACTTCAGTTTTTCCTACTCCAGTAGGACCAACAAATAAGAAACTACCCACGGGTTTATTAAATGATTTAAGTCCTGCCTGTGCAATGAATATTTTATCTAGTAGTGTTTCAATGGCTTTTTCTTGTCCAAACACTTTACCACGCATACTTTTTTCAAGTCCTGCAAGATTAGCACCATCTTTTGAATTAATTTGATCTAATGGAAGATTAGCTATTCTTGCTACCTCAAATAAAATCTCATCGTGATCTACTACACCGTTTTCTTCATCTTTAATTTTAAAGCGGGCACTAGCACAATCGATAAGATCAATAGCCTTGTCTGGTAATTTCTTATCACTCATATACTTAACAGAATATGTTACAGCATCTGTAAGTGCTTGATTAGTGATTTTAACACCGTGATGTTTTTCATAATATTTGCGTAGACCCTTAAGAATCTTAATAGTAGTTGCTTCACTTGGCTCGTCAATGGTAACACGTTGGAATCGCCGCATCAATGCACGATCTTTCTCAAAATGTTTTCGATACTCTTCCCATGTGGTACTAGCTACTACTTTAATGGTACCTTTGCTTAATGCTGGTTTAAGCATATTTGCCATATCATTGCTACTACCACTATTAGCACCAGCACCGCTCATCATATGTGCTTCATCAATGAACAAGATACAGTTTTTTTTCTTTTCAAGAGCACCTAACACCATCTTTAAGCGTTCTTCAAAGTCTCCGCGATATTTGCTACCTGCTAACATAGCACTAATATCTAAACTATAAACGGTATTGTCTTGTATGAATTTAGGAACACTACCTTCAACGATCTTACGTGCTAGCCCTTCTGCAATAGCAGTTTTACCCACGCCAGGGTCACCTATCATCATAACATTGGCTTTATTTCTACGTGCTAAAACTAATTGTACTTCTTCTATTTCTTTTTCTCTACCAATAACAGGATCAATTTTTTTAGACCTAGCACGAGCACTTAAATTAACACAGAATTGATTAAGCATACGTTCAATCTGTGGATTTACAGGCTTTTCTAATTCTTCTTCGTGTTCTTCTTTATCAAATTCTTTTTGGACATAGCTTAAGAACTTGTCTTTATCGATGTTTGCTTTGCGTACAAAATAGAATGCGTGACTTTTCTTTTCTGCAAACATGCTAACAAAACAATCTACTGGCTCAATAAGTAGTCTGCCTGAAAACAATGCTGTTTGATATGCACGATGTAGCATACGATCAACAGTGGCTGTTTTTTTAGGACGATCAACATCGTTGGTAACAATTTCACTAAGATCAGTAGTTATATATTTTTCTAAATCTTTAACCATTAAATTAACATCTGTTCCAAAATTAGTTAATAATTTAGCAAATGGTTCATTTTTAATCATACCGTATAAAAAATGTTCTAGTGTAACATATTCATGACGATGTTCGTTGGCCAATCCAACTGCTGAATTAAAAATATCTTCTAGATCTTTGTTTGGTTGTAGCATTTATTTGTACTTTCTCTTTACTTTGGTTTTTTTAACTGCCATTGCCCATTTAAGGCTACTAACTCTGTCTTGGAATGTAATTCCTTCTAGATGATCATATTCATGTAAGAAACACTTACAATTATAACCATCAAACTCTCCTTCTTCAAATTCACCTCGACTATTTTGCCAACGAGCTTTAATTGATTTAGGACGTTTAATATTAACATAAATTTTAGGAAAACTCAAGCATCCTTCTTCCATGTCAGCAATTTCTTCTGTATTTGCAATTATTTCTGGATTAAAGAATGCTTGTGCAGCTTCTGCATTTACTCTATGTCCCATAACAAATACACGAGCAGCAATACCTACTTGATTAGCAGCAAGTCCTATACCGTCATGTTCAAACATTGCTGCTAACATATTTTTTTCAAGTGCTATAGGATCTATTATAGGATTATTAAAATCAAACTCTGGCATACGTTGCCTGAGTATAGGGTCTGGGAATTTTAAAATTTTTAACATAATAATATTTACAGATTAAGTTGTCCGAGTAATTGTTTTTGATATTCATTTAGATTAGTTGGAATAGTAATATTAATATTCAATAACAATCTACCTTTCATATATGAGTTAGACATGTTTGGCATACCATGTCCTTGAACTGCTAATGTTTGTCCATGTTGGATACCAGGTGTAATGTTTACTTCTAAATTACGACCATCTATAGTAGTAAATTGTACTTTTTTTCCTAGCATAGCATCTATACAATTAACTGATAAACTTTTAACCAAGTCGTCACCTTGCCGTTGAAATTCATGATGTGGCATAACATGAACAGATAAATGTATATCACCCCTGGGCATATTACCAATAGTATCGTCTCCCATGCCTGCTAATCTCAATGTAGTACCATCAACTACACCGGCAGGTATTTTAATTTCTAAAACTTGATCTCTGCCTGATGGTAATGTAATGTTAGCAATCATGTCTTTACCGTGAAATGCTTCTTCTAAAGTAATTTGAGTTTGAAGATTCAATGTTCTATTTTTAACAGGTTGTGGTCGTCTTCCAAATATATCACCAAATGGATGCCCACCGCCACCAAACATATTTCCAAACATTTCTTCAAAGCCTTGCGGATGTCCACCAAAGTGAAATCCTTGTGGTTGTGGATTGTCGTATTGTTGTCGTTTTTCAGGATCACTTAATGTTTCATAAGCTGCCTGTACTTCTTGAAATTTAGATTTATCACCACCACGATCTGGATGATGTTGATTAGCCATTCGACGATAAGCAAGTTTAATTTCGTCCGGACCAGCATTTCGATCCACGCCTAAAATTGAGTAATGATCCATATTTTATCCTTAATAGAAAAAAGGTATAGTAGATTATACTATACCTTTTAGGCAATGTCAAGAGATTTTATTTCTTAACTGGAACCTCAGTACCTTCTAATTTTTTATGTACTTTGATTTTTTTACACGCTTGGACTGCTTTACCGTCCTTCATTACAGGCTTGCCGGCCTTGTCTAACTTATCTTTACATACTTCTTTCATTTCTCCACCAGCATATGCCGTACTAGAAATGATACCTACGAGTAATACTGCTAATAATTTATTCATTTTTTTGTTTCCTTTATAACATTGGTTGTTGTGGTTGTACTGGTGCCGGTTTGCCACCAAATCCTGTTACGACTGTTGGGGCATTATTCGCTCCCGCTCCAAATCCTGTATTGCTACCAAAGCCTGTTGGTGCTGGTGAACCAAAACTGCCAGAGTTTCCAAAGCCTCCTGCTGCTGGTGCGCCAAATCCTGGAGACCCACCTGATGAACCGAATCCGCCATTATTCATTCCTCCTGGTTGGTTGCTTACGTTAACTGTGCCTTGCCCCGGTGGAATATAAGTTGTTCCTACCCCTGGCCCACCTAATCCGCCGTTGTTAGCACCGTTTAATTTTTCTTGTGTACGACCATGTGCAGCAATACCAAGTACAGCACCCATAGCAATATGGAACAAACCTGCACCTTGAAGTGTTAATGGTTGCCATTGTGAATTAACTGCACCGTGGCTGAGACTTTGTAATAAACTCCAAAGTACTGGAAATACTACCATGTCCATGGTACAGATTAGCATATACATCCATCCCATCATTGGACGCCATTTGCTGTTCATCCAATCTTCTTTTTTCTTTTCGCTTGCGCTAATTTTTTCTGCGGTTTCGTCTGCCATGCTATGCTCCGTTAAGTGTACTGATATTTATCCATTTTTTATATAAAACTATCTAACAAAAGCAAATTGCCAAATTAAAGCACCAACCGGAATAAGCACCGCTATACCAGCAATGAACAGCAAAGTGTTCATTATTAATTCTCCCATTGTTTCTCTTTGCCTTTGTATTCTTTCTTCTTCTAATCTTTCTGCTTCTGCACGTTCTTTGGCCATCCTAGTACGTTCAGCAATCATCTCATAATACACATCGTCGTTGCCGCTCCAAATTAACATATCTTTTAGATAACGTTCGTCCTCACGTAATTTTTTTGATGCCCAGGCTATTTCCAGTGCTTCAGCAGCAATCTGACTATCACTTTTTTTAATACTTTCTATTTTCTTTTTAGTACTAGCAACATGTACCTGATCCGCCATGCTGTAAAATTTACTTACTTCGCCTATTAAATTATTAATATCTTTGCCCATGGCAATGGCACCTTTAATACCTGCTATGGTAGCTTGTGCTCCGGCGTAAATGGTTAGCGGATCCATTATTTTTCTGTACCTTTATCCTTAGGCCAATATGGAACCATGGTCCATCGACATACCCGACCATTCTCTACAAATTCATTTGCACCATAAGTTTTTCTACCCTCTTCGCAAACTTTTTCAAGTTTTCGCCAATGGTGGCTATCTTGTGGAGCAATTATAGGAGCATAGGGATCTGATGAAGCCGTAAGAAGAACGACCGCTAATGCGGATATCAGAATACCGGGTTTGAAAATCCTCATTAGCCTGCCCCATAATAGTGTACTATTATTTAAAGGAACAGGCTATGGAGTTAAGTATGTGTTTAAGTTAAATAAACAGCCAGTAACCCTGTGCCATTAAGAATAGTCCTAATGCACCTACACCTAGGCTAGCTTTATACATTTTGTTGTTAACTGCTAATATAGCAGCGGATAACAATACAATTGCTAGTTGGAATAACATACCTGAGAATGTTAGCCATGGAGTATGCAATCTTGCTTCGTCACGTGCTGCTTCAAGTGCCTGTGCTTTGGCAAGTAATTCTTTTTTGCCTTCACCTTTTTCGGGATCAGTTTCATAACGAGCAATCTTGGCTTCTAATTTTTCAATACGTGCTTTATCTTTAGCCTGTTTAGCATCTTCTAATTGCCCTTCGGCAATGGTTTGTTTGATACTTTTAGATTGATAAAAGCCATAAGTGTTGCTGGCCTTTAGCAAATTAGTTTGTGCTATTCCGCTAAAGTTATTAGCAAGGTATGTATTACCTGCTAAGAACAATGCCATAAAGACAATAACCAATCCGGCCTTGTCTTTGATCTGTGCTTCACGTTCTGAACGTGATAAAGGTTTTGCTTCATCTGCCATTTCTTACTCCTTCATTGCGCCAATTTTCTTTGGACCAAATCCCTGTCTATCTTCCAAGACAGCAATGTGCTGACGGTTCTCCATGATAGCATCACGGTTCTTTTGGATTTCTTTTTCAAGATCTTGACGCAGTTTCTCACGTGCCAATTCAGCACCGCTGTTACTTGCTTGTTTATTGTCCGTAGTAACAACCAAACTAACTTTCTGATTTAAAATTGTCACATCATGTTGGATAGCACTTAACGATGAAATTAAATATCCAACTGATCCAACTAATAAAGGTAATAGAGCAAACAATAGTTTCTCTACAAATGCACCTTTTTCTTTGTTTTCTTCTGCCATTTTTCGCTCCTTAGTATTTTTATTAAGCACCTAGAACATGTAGTGCATGTTCGTAGTGTTTGATACGATCTTCTAAACCAATGTAACCACCATTGATTTTACGTGTCATTGTTTTAATATCGCCTTGATCGGCTTGTACATTTAAATTATTGCTTTCCCAGAACCAGCAAGCACTTTGCACAGCACCTTCAAATGTAGCCAAATATTCTGGAATATCTTCTACGGGTGTTTCAATACTTTCAGCAAAACGGGTATAGTTGTCCTTGCCAGTTAGTTGAATAAGTCCACGTCCGCAATATTTGTAGCCTTCTCCGCTGTGTTCATCACCGTTGCCCATACGTGATGCATAGACACGATTAGCAATCATTTCTTGCTTGCCAGCATATGCATTAGCAATATCATCATTGGGGAAATACTTGGGAAATACTTTACGCAATGTTACAGCACGATAGTTTAAGTTTTCTTTTAATGCTCTAAACCCACCACTTTCATGAGCACATTGAGCAAGAAATGCTGCTACTCTATTTGGAGTATTAATGTCATAATCGGGCAATGCTTGTTCTAATGCATGATACCAATGATCAAGATATGGATTACCTGGTAGTAATTGAGCAAGTTGTTCTTGTGTTAAAATAAATCCTGACATTATTGCTCCTTACGAAATAAGGTTATAACCTTTGCTTGAATGTTTTTAGCAAATTGTGGTTGTGGAAAATTCCATCCTACAAATGCTCCTAGTGCTAACCAAAATAATGTTTCTAACATATTATTCCCCTTAATTTATTTCTTCAAATATTTTCTTTTGTATTTGATACCATTCTATCCATGCATCACTTTTTACAGCACATTCATAATATGTTGTGTAATTTAGAGTTACAGTTTTTGTAAAATCAATAATACTAACTGATTCGCCTTCTATAGTTTTTAATTGAGGGCATTTTTCTAATATTAGTATAGGTGCATCTGGAAATCTAGCAGTAACTGGAACTGTGGTAGAACACCCTGTAATTAATAAAATAGATGTAGTGGCTAGTAATTTAATTAATTTCATTTAGTAGCCTCAATAGATTGATTTAATGCTGCTGCATTGTGTGTATTAATAATAATTTGTGGAATAGGACAATTCTCTACAAATTTGATAACTTCTTTATCCTTAACTACTTCACGATCAACATAGTTAATAATATCGTCCCCGCGTGTTCTAACTAGTTCAAGTTGTTTAACAGTTTTAGTTACTATCTTAATATTAGCTTCTTGACTTTTTGCTTCGGCTTCTGCAACCTTGGCCTGCATTTCTGCTACACGGGCTTCCCATTCTGCTTGATTACTCATAGCACCTTCAAACCAAACTCCCACGGCAATCAACAATACAGAAATAATCTGAATAGGTAAATGATAAAGTTTAAATGAAGGAATAAAATTTAATATGAAACTAGAAATTAATCCTAGTACACCTACCAATAATATTGCATGGAATATCCAATTAGGTAAGAAACTCATCAACCACATATTACCACCTATCTTTTTCTAGTACTACTGCCTTATTGCCGTTTCTAATTAAAAACTTATTTCCAATTTTATTAATTTCGTAGTTACCAATATATTTGGCCAAAAAGAACATTTGACTTTGACTACTTTCATCTAATGATAGTGGGCCGGGCACAGTATGTTTAACATCTTCGTAATCACCAATGGCAATAAATTTTGCTGCTATATCTCCAGCATATGGTCTACTGAATACTAGAGTATTATCTTCTGCAAGATCAACGTCAACACTACCTTGATTAAAGAATTCTTTTATATCTGTATTTTTAATTTCCATTACTTTACGTTCGTAATCTTCTTTGGTCATTGGAATTGCTTCTGTAATATTTTCTTCATTAAATTCAAGACTAGTTGGTGCTTTTTGATATCGGAATTTCCATTCACGGCAATCACATAATTGTCCAACGCCGCCTAGCAATTCTTTTAATTGGGTCTTTAATTCCGGAGTTCTTTGTATTTCTACAAACACCTGATATTGACCATCGTTTTCTTCTCCGGCACTCATATCAGCATCAAGAATAAAATCATATCCACGTTCGATAAATTCCATCATATCTACTGCTGGATTTTTTTCACGTACACGAAAACCCAATACAATTACATCGCCGTCTTCGCCCATTTTACTTTTATATTGGTCAACAGTGAATAACTCTGACACATAGTTTTTAAGATCGCCCGATCTTAATCCTTCATTAAGTTGTGGCATCTGCTGGAGCCTCCTGTGTTTCTTCTTGTGCAACATTTTCTGTTTCGGCAGAATTATTGCTATATTTCATTAATTCTGCCATTCTATTATTTTCTTTATTTTCTTTGCCCACATATACTTCCTGCATTAGTTTCTTAGGCATAACAATAGTTACAGTCCAAATAGGATGTGCATCAATCTTACCTTTTTTAGTACCCGGTCTGAAGTCACCTGGGTCTTTAATTTTACGTGGTAGCATAACTACTTCTTTAGCAAATACAACTTGGCATCCGTAGTCTACAAGACGTTTTCCACCCTTAGGGTCAGGCATATTATCACGTGACCACATGAATTTGCATTCTACATCGTAGCGATTTACCTTGGGTCCAGCAATAAGTTCGCCTTCTTCCCAATTTTTAAATACATAAACATCTAGCTCATCTATAACACGTTCAAAGTCTTTGAGTACTTTAAACGCACTATTATTTTCACTAAGTGTTTGTAGGTTCTTAATAACGTCTATAATGTCGTGCATAGGCTTTCTCTTTATCAAATATTTATCCATAACTCTCTGATATAGTATGTTAAATTACTGGGGTCCAAAATTGGGTACTTTGAGCAGGTATTTTGAAATAAATTTTAAATATTATTGCAGGTCAATCTTCACCAAGGAGGTAAAATTGCCTAGAGCCAATAGAAAGAACAGGGATATGAGTGAACAACGAGATCCTAGATTCCATAAAGAATCAAGTAGCAACTTAATACAAATTAAGCCATATTTGAAAAGAAGCCAGCAAGTCAATATAGTTCCACGTAACCTAAGTCAAGAGAACTATCTCGAATTGCTAAAAAACCCCAAGAAATACATTGTTTTAGCCATCGGTCCAGCCGGCACGGGTAAAACAATGTTAGCCGTACAGATGGCAATTAAATTGTATAAGGAAGGGTCTATTAGTAAGATAATAGTAACTCGCCCCGCTGTTTCGGTAGATGAAGAACATGGGTTTTTACCAGGAGATTTAAATGCCAAAATGGCACCCTGGACAAGACCTATATTTGACGTTTTTGAAGAATACTATCACCCTAAGGAGATAGCAGGTATGTTAGAAGATGGATCTATTGAGATCAGTCCACTAGCATATATGAGAGGTAGAACATTTAAGAATGCTTTTGTCATTGCTGACGAAATGCAGAATGCTACCCCTAGTCAAATGAAGATGTTATTAACTAGAATTGGCAATAATTCTAGAATGGTAGTTACTGGAGATTTAAACCAAGCCGACCGTCCTAGTGAAAACGGTCTCCTAGAGTTTTGCAGTTTGTTCGGACAAGGAGGTGATTCGCGAATGATTGCAATGGCAAGATTTGAAACTCGAGATATAGAACGACACCCAGTCGTTAAAGAAGTGTTAAAAATCTATAAGGAAAATGATATTGATTAATTAACGTAATATTTAAAAAACAAACCGCATAGTACCTGACCTGCAATCAACTATGCGGTTTTCTATTCCCAAATACTATCCCATGTTTCGGGATATGTTTCGTAGTCTAATGCTTCAATTAATTTTATGTTATTAACACTGAGATGATAGGCCATCAATCCTTCATGATGAGGAGGAAATCCTTGTTCCAAATAATTCGTTATATGTAATATTAAATCTGTATAAATTTTCATATTCTCAGATGATGATATAGCAAAATGATCACCCATGCCATATCCTTGAATATAATGTTTATTTTTTGAAGGAGTATAAATTATATTTGGTTCTTGTTCTAAATGAAGTTTAATATCTGTTAAATTAACATGTGATATACAATCGTCAAGTCTGGCCTTTATAACTAAATCATATTTGCCGTGTATTTTTTCACATTCTCGTCTCATACGGTCTGCTCTGTATAGGCTACTGTATTGTGATTGTAATGGATCTTTATAAACAATTTCGCTGTAATCTAATCCCGCAAGAATATGCGGTGGCCATGATAATTTGTTTTTAATATTTTCTACAGCCCATTCTCTGCTAGATATATTTGACCATTTTGGAGATACTAGATCAATTGGATGATACATCCTATGAATACTATTATTCCAAAAATAAAAATACCAATCAAGTTGGCTATATCCTATTATATTTTTTATTAGGTCATCTAAACTTTTTCTAAATCTAGGCTGTCCTGCAAATAATATTGCAACCCTCATTTATTGTAACCTTGCTAATTTTACCAATGTTGCGGCAAGATTTATTTCTGGATCTGCAATTAATGTATGATCAACTAATCCTTGCTTGATTATCAATAATGCTTGATCTTTCTGCTCTTCAGATTTACCAAATAAATCTAGGTTGGTATACATCCATGTATAAATTTCTTCAATTTCTTCTGGACGGACACGGCCACATAACAAAGTACGTGCTTCTTTAATTTTGCCTTTCTTGAACAACTCAACCATTTCTATCTTGTAGTCACTAGCACTTTCCTCGCCTGCTGTAGGAGTTTGTAATTTGCTTTCGCTGACATTTTGTTGTACCATATTAATGCATTTACGTAGATCTGGATACGTTAGCTTGACGTATGTATCCAATGTATCAAGATCAAAGTCTACATTTTCCTCAACAAGAATAGTTGCTACTCTAGCAGTAAACTCTGTTTGATCGGTCTTGTCCACGTGAAAACCCTGGCAACGACTATGAAGAGCAGGAATAATTCTGTTCGGGTAATTGCAAGTAAGAATAAACCTACTATGGTTACTGTAGGTCTCCATAACTCCTCTAAGGATTGCCTGTGCGTTAGGAGTGAGATAATCTGCTTCATCTAATAGTACTACCTTAAAAGGACCAAACGGAATCATCTGTACAAAGTTAATAATCTTATCACGTACAGTATCTACATTGTTATCACGTGACGCATTGATCTCTAATACATCATATTCTTCAATATTGAGTTCATTGCACAATACCTTGGCCAATGTTGTTTTACCAATACCAGCAGCACCACTCAACAACAGATGTGGGATACTGCCTTCTTTAATCCAAGAGTTAACTTGCCTACGCTGTGCATCGTCTCTAAACACATAGTCACTGACTTTTTTTGGACGCCATTTTTCTACCCACAATTCAATCATACAAGTTCCTTAATATTAGCCACGCAATGACTCCATGGTAATAATCTTTGCCAGGCTATGTCCGAGATCTTGATCATGTCCAACAATGTGTAGTTGATTTTGACTACGATCCTTTTGACGATCATAAACACGAGTCTCAACAATCATTCCACCGTTGGCACGATAGATGCTTAAACGTATAGGTTCTGTGCTAAGTGTTTCTCCGGGTTCTGTGGATACTATAGCAAGTCCTCTCGACACCTTATTTGTTCGTTGTGCCTCATCAGGCGGGAATATAAAATTGTGCATCTTATTTCGTAACCAGTTTTTCATTTTTTATTTCCTTCTGCTTCTGCTACACGTTTGCGTAGACTGCTGCTACTAAAGGAATGATCTCGTCCATTATAGACAATTTCAATTCCACGTTTGAGACAAATTTCTCTGCCTGTAAAGTCTTTATCTTTGTATTCTATACCTAATATTCTAACATCAACAGGCAAAATAAGCAAGAGGTCTTCAAGATCTTTTTCTGTCTGATATACAACCACTTCATCTACATTACGATTTGTACTAACTTGTATCTGTCGTTCTACAATACTTTGAATTGGTGGATTTTTGCTATCTGGACGATCAATAGTAGGATCTGTTTGTAATGCCGCAATTAGATAATCACAATGATTCTTGGCCTCCGCTAACATAGCCACATGTCCAGCATGAAATAGATCAAATGAGCTGAATACAATTCCAACTTTGAGTCCATCTTGTTTCAGTTGTTTAATTTTATTAAAGATCATTTCCAATCATCCTCATCTCTAAATGTCATATGTGGCCAAATATTGTTATCAAATATTTGTGCCATTTGTTTCCATAATGCGGTGCGTTGTGATCCTGTCATACCTGCAACAAAAGCAGCATCGTCAGGATGCTTATCTAATCCATAATCGTGCCTGTAAGTCAAGCACATACTTGTAATAATCTCTTCTCGTGTTTTCATAATATATTATAGTCGTAAAAAAAGGGCTTGTCAAGCCCTTTTGATGTTATGCAATTGCCCGCATCCAATCCTCTGGTTTTTCATCAGCACTGGCTAATATAGAATTTGTATCAACACGTCGCAGTTCTATAATTGTTTCATTGTCTAATTCAAATTCAATTGTTCTAGTCCATCTCCCGTGTTCTACTAAAACCCAGTCACCTACTTGAACATCCATTTGATCTGGACCAATTGCCCATACTCGACCCCAACGTGGATGAATACCTTGAGTTTTACCATTGTCACTAGGAATATATATTCCTGTTTTTGTTTTTTGCATATCAAAATCCATATCCGAAACAAGTACATTATCTCGGATAGGAATAATTTTACCTTTAACCTTCATTTGGTGCTTTAGCCTTTCTAGATAAAGTAGATGTATCAACTACCGATCTTGGTGCGTCTGATGGTCTTTCTTCAACTGGCCTAATTGTATTAGAAGTATTACTATTATAATATTCGGCCATTATATCTTCTTTTTTCTTAATAATTTTACCACCGGGTCCTAGTTCGTCTCCTCTGGCATTAACTCTCACATTACCGATTGCAGGCATGAGTTCATTTTGTCTCATTAATTTTTCCATATCAATTGCTTTGCCTTGCATTGATCTATGTACATTTCCCATAATTTCTCCTTATTTTAAGAATTCTCTTATATCAAGCTCAAACTTTATTGAGTCTATTTTATGAACACCTAACAAGTATAAGCAGTAACTAGCTACACTGCTTCCTCGTCCTACTCCCCACACTATGTTATTATTCCTCATAGTGTCTACTAAGTATTTAAGATAACATAGTAGATCAATCATGTCATACTGGACAAACAGTTCCAATTCTTCTAAAACTCTATTGTTTTCTACACCTGTTTTACATAATGATAACAAATATTCTACTATATTAAATGATTTATATTCGTTGGGCATAAACCAATTATCTTGCAGGGTTACATCAAATTGTTCTAATGATATATTAGGTTTGATATATTTTTCTAAATATTCAAAATTATCTCTATTTGAATCCTTAGCAGAATTAAATTGCTCTACAGTGGTATTATCTAAATATATATTTTTAAAGTTTTTAATTTTACCCGCATATATATTATCAAACAATTCGTTTGCATCTAAAAATATAGCACCATAATCATTAATTGTCATTTTGTTAGTTTACACTACTAACTATTTTTTGTCAACGATCTATTTTGATAAATTCATCTAAATCTTGATTTCGATTTTGTATTAATTTCTTATTAGCCTCTTGCTGTCTGCGAAATTGCTCATTTCTATAAACTTCGAGTATTACTGAAATTTGCTGCATAAGACCGCTTTGACCAAATTTTGATGCTACAAAATATTTCTGCATCAGCTCGGTTATTTTATTGTCCACATCATCGTTTTTTAATGTTGACAAATCAGGCAACAATGGATTAAACATATTATGGAAGTGTAACGCTTGTTCCTGTAAAAGTATACCAGGTATCGCTATAACTATAAACTGGTTTATTATAACCAGAGGCTTCCAAAAATACCACGGTGCCATTGGGCAATGAACCTAAATTATAAAGTTCAGATTTTGAATAGGTATTTAAAATTAAATTTGCAGGATTAGATGTAGTTAATTGTAATGCTGATATTTCAGCAGATGCTACGCCTAATGCAGATTGTATTTTGGAAAAATTTGTTCTAAATCCTTGAGTATCGTTATCCTGTCCTGCAATAGGAAAATCAACATTAATTGCACTGCTATAATTTGTAATTGTACTTGACACCGGTTAACTCCAATTCTTTTTATTATTTATAGAGCTAGATCTTATGATATTTTTTTCTTAAGCTCTTTAACTTCAGCGGACAATTCCTTAATAGCTTCTACCAGCAATGGAATAATTCTTTCATATTTAATTGCCATATATCCATTATCTCTAGTTGTTGCCACTTCTGGTAATACTTCTGCAACTTGTTGAGCAATTAATCCAGCTTCTCTTAATGTAATATCTTTATCTTTTGCTAATTCATTCCAATTATATGTAACACCATCTAATGTATTAACCTTATTTAGAGCATTGGTAATAGGTTCAATATTAGTTTTTAATCTACGATCGGATCCTGCATATGCTATGACATCTCCATACGCCTGAAGAGTACCTACACGCATACCGGTATAACCACCAGGCTGACTAGAAGGAATTGCACTCCAACCATATGTGCTAAAATAGCTATCACCGTCTAAACCAAAGTGAGCACCATAAACGCCTTCTTTGTGGAAGCTGATGTTACATGCACCAGAAGCGGCATTACTAATTTCAATTTGACTTGAGTTATCTGTACTTAATGATACACCGCTAAATCGTACAGTAAGTTTACTAGTTACTGTACCACCAGCACCGCCCAATCCTCCACTAGTACCTTGAATAGATGTACCTTGTAGACCTAATGCACCTTGAACACCTAATACACCTTGAGTACCTTGAATAGCTGTACCTTGAACACCTAATACACCTTGAGTACCTTGAACAGAATTTCCTTGAGCACCTTGTACATTACCGGCAACACCTTGAACACCTTGCCCAGTAATACCTTGCACACCTTGTTGACCTAATACCCCTTGGCGACCTTGAACACCTTGTTCACCTGTAGTACCTTGTACACCTTGACGACCTTGAACACCTTGCGAACCTTGAGCACCTTGTACATTACCAGCAACACCCTGAACACCTTGCCCGGTTGTACCTTGAACACCTTGTTCACCTTTAACGCCTTGTGCGCCCTGTCCAGCATTTAGACCATCTCGACCTTGAGTACCTTGATAACCATCTACACCCTGTGAACCCTGACCACCTTTAACGCCTTGTGCGCCCTGTCCTGCATTTTGTCCATCTCGACCTTGAGTACCTTGTTCACCTAACACACCCTGTAAACCCTGACTACCTTTAAGGCCTTGTATACCTTGATTACCAAAAGTTCCTTGAATTGATAATCCGTTGGTACCTTGAATACCTGTAACACCTTGATTACCGATACCAGCAAATGCACCATCTAACCCTTGCAGACCTTGACTACCAATACCCTGACGACCCTGAACACCCTGACTACCAGTTCCTACTAAACCCTGAACACCCTGACGACCCTGAACTCCTTGTCTACCGGTAACACCTTGACTACCTCCTCCTCCTCCAGTAAACAATACACCATTTTGATATAAATTACCACCAAAGTGAATATTTCCACCAACTCCTACTCCTCCAACTACTCTTAGTGCCCCGGTTACAGTTGAAACAGACTGTTCATTATTTGTAATAGTTGTTACATCGTCAAGTATTGTAGACACTTGGGTAATAGTTGTATATTGTACTGTTATTATATTGGCGGTTAATGTTCCACCAACATTTAAATTTCCAGAAATACCAGCACCACCTGTTACAACCAATGACCCTGTGAGAGCATCAGTTGATGGCACATCTCCAGTTATAGCAATATTAGGTATTGATAATTTACTATTAGTTGTATTATATACTATATTAGAGTTGGCTCCTAAATTATAAAATCCATTTACTCCGTCAACCATTGTAATATATTGGTCAGCATTTCGACCAGCTATAGGTAATCCTGCTATATCTACGTTTACGGTATTTAATGAGTAACCAACTAATAAAGAAGATGTGGATATCCATGTAGCGGTATTACCAGTAGAATTAAATTGAAGCAAATTACCTGTACTACCTACGGAAATAAAAGCAGTAGAGCTAGTTCCGTTTTGTATTGGAATACTTCCAGCCACTCCGCCAGCAAGATTTGTCGCAGTATTTGCATTTCCAGCATTTGCAGGAGCTGTTCCTTGATTACCTATAATACCTTGAGAACCCTGTGCGGCCTGAATACCCTGACTACCTGTAGTACCTTGACTTCCGCTTCCTGTTTTACCTTGTGTGCCTTGTGCTCCGTCTAGTCCTTGAGTACCCTGTGCGGCCTGAATACCTTGAGTACCCTGATTACCAGTAGTACCTTGAGCACCTTGTATACCCTGTACACCCAATACACCTTGTGTACCCTGTGAACCGTCGAGTCCTTGAACACCTTGTTCACCTGTAGTACCTTGTACACCTTGATCGCCTTTAGGACCAGCTGTACCTAATAGTATCCTTGCTCTTTGTATTGATATATACCCTTCAACTGAGTCATTTCCAACAATTAGTTTTGTGGCATCCGTAGGGCCAACTATTTGATTGTTTAAAACTACCGTCAGATCTGATCTAGTTGCCATAATTAATATCTCTCATATATGATATTGTATTTATTAACAAGGACACTATTTAATGTAATGTTTTTTCAGTTATTAAATTTATATCAGTTATACCAAAAATTTTTAGTATTTTTTTAATTGATTTGGGAGGATCTTCCATTAAATCCTCTGGAAACATCATACTTTTTAAATTACCTTCTGGATCTATTATAAATCCATAATCACCTTCACAAAATTCTTCTTCACTAAAATCTTCATCTTTATTGATCATTATATGTTCTTTTTATTGTCAGATATTTAGCCAAGGTAAATAATAGTAACATTTAATTCTAAAGGAAATAAATTATGTTAAAGAAAATTAAAGAATTCTTCGTAGGAAAACCCGTAGAAGTAGCACCAACACCCGTTGAAACAGTACCTTATAAAGTACCAGAACCGGCAGCAATAACTCCTATTCCATTGGTAGTTGAAACAGCACCTGCACCTGTACCTGTTGTAGATCAACTAGCGGTAGTTAGTGCTGCTGAAGGTTCTGCTGTAACTGCTACACCTGAGAAGAAAGCACGTAAACCTCGTACTCCTAAGGCAGAAACAGCAGTCGTAGAAAAAGCCCCAGCAAAAGCCAAGGCTCCTAAATTGACAGTTGTTAAAACTGAAAAGCCGTCTAAATCAAAGAAAGCCTAATTGTTTAGCTTCTTCGTGTAATGCGAAGCTGGCTAAATTTTTACCTTTGCTTTCGGCCATGATATCAAAATGGTCTAAGAAACTCAGTGCCCATTCATTCACTGCTGTATTCCAGTAGAAATTAGAATGTGCTCTGAGTTTTCCTTTTTTGTAGCCATTTTCCATTAACGGAACAAGAGAGGGGCGTTGTAATCCGGTATGGCCTGTAAGTACATCTTCGCGACTGATGGAATAATGTAAAACAGGGCGATTACCCCTCCAGCTATCAATAATCCTTTTAGTACGGTCGTCATTAATTTCAAAATATTCTCCTGTGTGTATCCAATGATGGTGTATATCTAACACCAAAGCGAGGTCGTTCCCGAGTTCAAGGCTCGAGTCGATTCCCCAGCTGATTTCATCGTTTTCGATGGTAATGCAGTTTCTTGCTTCGGTGCTAAGTCGTTTGAGGGCAGCTCGAATACCGGCTGGACCGGCTCTACCTGAGATATGGACGTTGATTTTGAAGTCCTGAAAGGATTTACCGTAGCCCATGAACCTAGCCATATCTGCATGATATTCAAATTCTTCTATACTACGATCAACAATCCCGGGATTATCACTGGCAAGAACAGTAAACTGACCAGGATGAAAAGAAAGCCGAACATTATTGATGCGAGCACTATCCCCAATAGATAGAAAATTGCGCTCACAATAATCACGCACATCAGCACGACGCCAGAAATAAGCCCAATCAGATTGGGTATAAACAGGCAGCAAATCACTGCTAAGGCGAACCATCCTAAGATTCTGATCAAGTTGTCCTACTCTTTCCACTAGCAATCTAGTGCTTTCAATATTACCTACCATTAGGTCCCAAAGTTTTTGTTCTGCAACATCCTTTGTTTGTCTATTTAACCACGCAACAGTAGTAGAGCCTGTATTATATTTTTTAGCATCGTCTGTAGGTTTAATGCCATTTACCTGATCTGCGTTATCAATCCATTTGCAAGCAAAACCAATTCGTTTAGTCACTTTTAGCTTTCGATAGAGTCCATGAACCGTTGTCGCTTTCTTCCCAATTTAAGGTATCGCCTTCTTTCCAACCTTGTGAGTCAAGCAATTCTTGAGGCAATGGCATTACAAGATCGCCGCTGCCATCTTCTGCCTCTTCTAATGTAACTGTCCAAGATGTTGCTGTAGTTGTCATAGTTTATTCCTAATCATGTTAATAACTTCTAATGCTTCGGTAAAATTAGTAATTGGCGTCTCAACAACTTCCCAATTATTATAAATTTGGGACCATCTAATTTTGTATGAAATAATAGTATTGTTCATGTTATTATTTTATACGATATTGCGGAAATAGTCAATCGTTTTGATTAATCCTTGTTCTAAATTAATCTTTGGTTCCCAATTAAGCATAGATTTTGCTTCTGTAATATCGGGTCTACGTTGTTTTGGATCGTCTTGTGGTAATGGCATTTGCAGAATTTGACTTTTACTTCCGGTTAATTCAATAACTTTATGAGCCAATTCCCACATGGTAAACTCGCCCGGATTGCCAATATTAACAGGACCAATATACATATCATCAGCATGATTCATCATTGCTTGCATAGCATCTAATAAATCATCAACATAGCAAAAACTACGAGTTTGTTGACCCGAACCATATATAGTAATGTCTTTGCCATGCAATGCTTGAACAATGAAATTACTAACAACTCTACCATCATTTTCCGCCATTCTTGGACCGTATGTGTTAAAGATACGTACAATTTTAGCAGTAACTTCATGAACACGGTAGTAGTCCATAAACAATGTTTCGGCAGCACGTTTTCCTTCATCATAGCAACTACGTATACCAATAGGATTTACATTACCCCAATATTCTTCATGCTGTGGATGAACATGTGGATCGCCATATACTTCGCTGGTACTGGCCTGCAAGATTTTTGCACCTGTACGTTTAGCCAATCCTAACAAATTATAACTTCCAATAATACTAGTTTTCATAGTTTGAATTGGATCCCATTGATAATAATATGGGCTTGCAGGACAAGCAAGATTGTAAATCTCATCTACCTCAACGTATAGAGGAAAACAAATATCTTGTCGCATAACTTCAAAATTTTTACAATCAAGAAGATGTTCAATATTCTTTTTACTACCTGTAAAATAATTATCAACACATAATACATGATGACCATCTTGAACTAATCTATCACAGAGATGACTACCAAGGAATCCGGCACCCCCAGTTACTAATATTTTTTTCATTTTTATCCTTTAATATTTTTAGTCAAAGAAAAACATCTGCCATAATCTACAATTTTCTTTGCTATCACCAAAATAACTTGATGCTGCATGAATTAATCCGCCATCAAATATAACTAATCTATTAAACACATTACCCACAATATCCACAGGTTCGTATTTGGTAGGATCTAGGAATGTTCCGTGATTAAAACAATCCAATATATTTGGATCTAAATTATGACGTATTCCGGTTTTTTTATGAGCTAAAAATCTAGTTCCAGACTCAACAGGTGCATTTGGTGTAAGATATATCATTGCAGCCCATTTTTGCAAATCACAGTGATATACTAACGGTTGCCCTGATACATTATATTGAAATCTTCCATTCATTCCGTATCTATGGAGATCATCATCTACGGTCCACCCTGAAATTTTTATACCCATTATTTCTTCAAATGCTTCTCGAGTCCCTGGTATAAAAAATTGTTTTCTAGTTCTATTTCCTATATATCCTTCATCGTCGAAAAATTCTTGTTGTAATGCAAATTCTCTTACAGCATAAGGATCTTGGAAAAAATTATCAACGACATGAACTCTTTTATCTTGTCGTGAACTTACTTTTAATATCGAGTCAATCATAGTGGTACATAAATATTAGACCATTGTTTAAGTTTTACAATCTTGGCCTGTTTAGCAATTTCTAAATTATTTATAGATACAAGATTCAGCTCTAACATAATATCGATCATAGCCAGCATATCGCCTAATTCTTCTTCGAGATGATCTCTGTTAGTTTTAGGTTTGCCAGGTTTTACATTATTGGCTCCGAATCGTCTAATCTTGCTTACTGCTTGGATTACCTCTGCACATTCTTCTTGTAGAATATCTAATACTTCGTTTTCTTTAGAGTTCATTTTAATCCTGATATTCGTTATCTTCACGATGCCCTTGACGTCCTGCCATGTTACTGTCAGTCTCTCGTACTTCTACTCTACAACACCAAACACGCTTGGCTTCTTCACTACCGCAATTTGGTAAGAAGATTGTATTAACGTATTCATATAAAAAGTCAGCAATACCTTCACATCCTGTCTTTTCTACTTCTGTAATTTTAGCAAGTTTGAGTCTACCAAGTTCCAACAAGTGCTCACGCATAGGATCATCCTGTGCTACCAGTAAGGTATGGTCAAACCATTCTTCCAGTTTCTCTTTAAGTGGTTTTAATCCACCGAAGTCTGTAACCCAATTACGTGCGTCCAATGTGTCTGCTTCAAATTCGAAGTGAAAGCTCATTGCATATCCATGTATTAAATTACAGTGACTATCTGCACGCCATTGGCGATAAGCCACAGGCCCTAGTTGTCTGTATGTTTTTGTACTAAAGTATTTTGTTGCCATTATTTTCTCCTATGTTATAGCATAGGCGGCAGAGTTTGTATACCGGGATGAACGCCGAAGGCCGGTGTAATGATATTTAGTTTAACGCTTTTCAACGATCTTGTCAATTAACCCATATGCCAATGCTTCCTCGGCACTCATAAATGTATCACGATCCATGTCTCGTTCAAAATCAGCATACGTTTTTCCTGCTGTATTGTGCTCGACATACAACTTAGTTAACATAGTTTTCATCTGTGTAATTTCTTTGTATTGAATTTCTATATCACTTTGCATACCACGAGCACCACCACTTGGTTGGTGAATCATATGGCGACTATGTGGCAACATATAACGTTTACCACTTGCACCAGCCTGTGCCAGGAAACTGCCCATGCTACAGGCTTGGCCCATAACATAAGTACAGACATCTGGTTTAACAAATTGCATGACATCATAGATAGCCATACCGGATGTAATCACACCACCGGGGCTATTAATGTAAAAGTGAATATCTTTCTCACTATCGGCACTCTCCAAATGTAGCATCTGTGCCACTACAAGATTGCTGCTATGATCATCAACTGGACCATTTAAGAACACAATACGTTCATTAAGTAAACGACTAAAGATGTCAAACGCTCGTTCACCCTGCCCTGTTTTTTCTACCACCATTGGTACTAATTGTGAAATCATATAAATCCTTAAAAAGTTAGTTTAACAAAAATTCTAGACAATGTCAAATAAATTATCTGGCAATGTCTTCATTGTAAGATTAAGTCGTTGTTCAATTATTTTACAATAGTCAATACCTAGTTCAGTTCCGTGAAATTTTCTCTTAGATAGATAGGACATTTTAGCAGTTGTACCTGCACCTGTAAACGGATCAAAAACTGTATCGCCTTCGTTAGTCCATGTTGTAATCATATCAAGTGCTAATTGCTCCGGCATAATTGCAGGGTGTTCAAAAGCAACTTTGTCTTTGCTACTATGACCACCACCTACACTATATTCAAATATGTTTTTTACTTTGGTAAATTCGTTGCGTTTAGTTTTAGTATAATTTATTTCGCCATCTTTGCCACGATGTTTCATGTTTGCTTCAAGATGACCAAACTTGGCTTTAACCATAATAGGATTAAATGTTTCGGGTGCATCTTTACTCAAGATAAAAACATATTCCCATGCTTGATGATATCGTTTGCTACTAACACCTGCAGGCATGGGGTTTTTCTTTGCATATATCATTGTATCATGTAGTCTAAATCCTAGACTCATGAAATATAATGCTTGACGCATACTGGTTCCAGTCTCAGACCCTTTAACAGTAGCATCTGCAACATTCCAAGCAATTACTCCGCCACTTTTAGTAGTACGCCAAAGTTCTTGAGAAATTTCTTCAAATGGAAAACTATATCCTTTGTAGTCGCGGATGTCGTCGTAGGGTGGACTAGTAAGTGTAAACTTAATTGAATTATCGGGTAGGGTTTTTAAATAATCTAAACAGTTGTCGTGATATACGTTAATATCATTCGCTGAATAAAATAGGGACATGATTTTCTTCTTTCAGGTTAATTTCAGCTAAAGTTGTATTTTTATCAAAGGGCCATGGATCAGGTATAGGCACTTTTAATTTAACTGAGTGTTTATATTTAGTTACGTTTTTGTATTCTTTAAAACAAGTGGCTTCTCTTTTTGCATTGCCATTTATACGTTCGGCAATTTTATAACTTATTTCATTTTCATTTATATAACCACTAACTCCATATCCTTCTTTTTTCCATTCAATTTTGTTAGGATCTAAATGTTCGTATTCTTTCCAAAAGATACTTAATAGATAAAAGTTTTTAGTATAATCATATCCGTGTACACATATAATCTCTTGTGTCTCATTTGTTCCGTATTTTTGAAAACTCTCATTAATATTTTTTGAGAATTCATTTAAGGTTGATACTCCAATTTTCTCCGCAGTTGCTTCTTCGTCATTAAAATCAAGTGCCTGGCGACGTTGTACAATTTCTAATCCATAATTCCATTTATTATGTTTAACATTTTGATTAGGACCTAGAAACATATTAGGATGACTTTGAAAATGTCTACCTTCTTTTCTTTTTAAGACATGTGGATTTAGCATTCTAGTTTTAATAGATGCCTGCACATTGCCTTTTATTCCATCGGCATAAAAGTTACCATCACCTACATGATTAAATCCAAATGCTTCACAAATAAAAACTTCTAATGTTCTTGGAGGAATAGTGTCGTCTGGATTTAAAAGGCTTTTTAAACTATGATAAATCTTTGCCCTAATATGATCTTCATCTAATACCATATTATGGTACTTCTTTGTAGGTCTGTGGAAAGATTTCTTTCTTTACAGCACCGTAATCGCCTGTACCATGACGTACAATATAATCGTTACCTGTTGTATAGGTAAGGTCTCCCCAACTTGTGTGTAGCACACCATCGTGATCCGCAAGTTTTACCTGTTTAGGAATAGACTTGGGACTAGCGGTACCGTCACCGTTGTCTGTTTTTAACTCATGAAAAGTTTTAGGATCATTAAGATATTCTTCGCCTTCTGGACCAGTAATAACATAATCACCAATCCTTCCTTGCAAAGACTTATTCTCTAGTGAGTTAATAATTTCAGGCTCAGTTAAAATTCTAAAAGGTTCAATCTTGTTTGGAATCTTAGCGGCAATAAACGATCCTGTTTTAAACCATTCGTCATTAACACCAGTAATAGCATCTTCTATTATGTTAATAATTTTTCTAATATCTTGTGTTTTCATTATTGATAGTCCTTATCTAATTTTACATTGGTTAATCCTGCTACCACTTGGAATTTCTCCCAAGCAATCTTTGCCGCCGGATTACGTTCTAACTCACTACTTGGCAAACAAGTCTCTAACCAATATTCTGGACGGCGAGCAGGATGTGCTCCAAATTGTCTAGGTTGATGGAATTTACCTTGTTCCCACAATGCGATGCTAACATCTCGGAACTTGGCTTCATCTTCTTTGCTATTGTAGTCATAATGACTCCATTCGGGATTACTCAATCCACCATAGCAATAGCCATCCCAAATGCCTGCCCACTGTTCGTCATTGTGGGGATCGAAGTTGGTACGGGCAACGACTACTAATACATCCTTGATATCCACTCGTCCTTCAACAATGTCAAGGACACAACGAGAAAATGATAAACCAATTTTCATTTTCCAAACTCTCTTTCTTCGCGATGTGTTTCACACAATACTTTAATCCAACCACCATTATTTGATTCACCTATGTTACCACACTCTTCGCAGGTAACACCACTCATGCTTTCTGCCATACTAACCATACCGTCAATGGTATCATCGCCACCGCTGTAGTAGAAACGTAGTGTGCCGTATTTTTCTTTGACTTGACTCACTACTACCTGTGCTACTACTTCTTTTTCTTTATTTTTCCAATCAATGTGGTGTTGTATATTTTGGCATAGTTGGTTAATGATGTTAAACCATCCATCACCACAATCAAATCCCCAACACATAGCAGTTTCCTGCATTGGCAAATTTCGTTCTGCAAAAATCTTTGGAAAAACTTTACACAAATATTCGTCAAGTTCCTGTTTCATCTTGTTCTTTCTTTTCCATATCGTATTGTTTAACCATACGATAAAGTGGTTCCATTTCTTTTTGAAATACGTG
>Ga0214919_10002456_pt1 | contig 29173 bp, 23 predicted proteins | sample LL1503_MetaG_FD_177994 | JGI IMG/M metagenome (GOLD analysis project Ga0214919, IMG submission 177994) | Freshwater microbial communities from Lake Lanier, Atlanta, Georgia, United States - LL-1503 | ecosystem: Environmental > Aquatic > Freshwater > Lake | place: USA: Georgia | collected... | reverse complement strand
CTATCCATGCCTTCTCGAAGAAGTTGGAAGAACAAGCCTGCATCCATCGTGACTTTCCAGTCGGTACGGTTGCGCTTGTGGGCTACAATCCAAGCTTTTAATCCTGCATCACGCTCTGCTTGCTCGCAGGCTTTCTGAAGATTAAGAGCCTCGACGAACTTAACTTCCATGTGAAGGTTTTTAAGTTCTTCACAAATTACATCTGGGCTATCAGTGCCTCCAGAGAACTGCTGGCCCCGCCTTGCGGTGAAGCCAGCCTCACGAAGTTGATCGCGCCATAGACGCTCCCCCCGTGCCCCTTTAGCTCTCTGGTTCATTACCAGCCAACCTCAGCTTTAAACTCATCTTCAATCTCAGCAACCATTGCTGGAATAGAATCTTCAAGACGGAAGGAATTGTACAGGCCCGCCTTATCTGCGCTGATAAACAGGGAAGATACGAGAGCTTGGAACTGTTCAGGAGTTAAGTCGTGAGCTTCACTGAGAGACTTTGCAACCTCATAGCAACGCCCCCACATTGCTGCACGCCTTTTGATTCCCTTAGTTGCGTCAACTTCGGTATCGAACGAAGCAACTTCATTAACTTTGGGAGCAGCAACTGAACTTGTTGCCTTGGCTACATAACTTGACACTGCATCAAGTCCATCTCCTTTGATCTCCGCCTTGTCGCTAACATCAAGTTCATTGGTGCTACTGTGGCTGGAGTACTTGGCCTTCAGCCCAACGAGCCCCTTGTCGGAAGCCTTGGACTTGATCGTGACAGTCTTACCAACAAGCTTCTGAATGTCCCGTTCCGTCCAGAAGGAAGCGCGAACTTCTCCTGTGTCATCCTTGAGGATAGCGGCCTGAACCCGCCAAGGCCCGTACTTACCTTCTCCCGTCTTTGCGGCAAACGCCGCCTTGATCTGAACCGTCATCTCTCCGATGATGGCTCCATCTGCAAGGTTTTGAATATCAGATACTTTTGCTACTTTCATGATGTTGTTTTTTTGTTACTGTATGGGCGCGTTATGCGCCAGCTACCGTTTGATAGCTACCCCTATATCGGAGCACTGGCAAGGAACTTTAGAACTATTTCTTTGGAGGCTGTGATTTTGTCACGGCGTCTTTCTGGATCTTGTAAGCCTCCGCTCGGCCTTCCGTCATTGGCTTACTTCTGGAGATCTCCTGTTTGATGTTGGCAACAAACGGATGTTCGGCTTTACCTTTTTTTGGCGGCATATTTTTTTGATACGTTAAGTGCTTTGTCGTAGTCTGGCGCAATCCCCACAAGAATGCCCGTGGAGATGGCGTACACCTTAAACTTTCGGCTGGGAGTGTAAACAATTTCCGTAGTGGCGGGAATGCTTCCAGAGATAACCCGAAGCCCGCCTTCTTTTTTGGCTTCCTTGGTAGACGGAGGTTCGCTTGAGAAACGAGCGTCACGTTCTTTAAGAAGAAACTCCATATCAATCGCGTGCTGTTCATTGCGGAACCTGTCTGCATTACGCTGGGATTCTTCTCCTCTGTTCCTTGCATACACGTCTTTAACTCCCTTTTGAAACTCATCACGAGCTTCTTTTGCCAAGTAGTCTCGGGCTTCTTTCTTGGCAACATACTCCTCTGCTCCCATTGGAGCCTTGGAAGCAGGCTTAGATGCGGCCTTGCCAGTCTTGGGTGGCACTGCGGCGGCAGGCGCAACAACAGGGTTGTTTAGAGTTAAGGACTCAGTAGAGGGAGCAGGACTACCCTTGGACTCACTGGCCTGCGGGACTTCAGCGCGGTTAACTTGCTTCATCCTTGCTTCAAACTCAGCAAGATCAAATGGCTTTGCTTTCGGCATTAGCGATTGTTCCACTGCAACTTCACCTTCTTTAAATGCGCTGCGAGTGCTAACTTGCTTGTTAACCTGCTGTAGTTCTTCAGGAACAGGAAAACTTCCGTAACCTTGGTCTTCTTTTAAGGACTCTCTTGCTGCTTTTTTTATTTCAGAGCGCCTAATTAGAGTATCAACGTAATCCATTCCGGGTTGAAGTTGCTCTGGAAACTGCGCTACTTTACCTGATGGAGATGTTTCTTTAGATGCAAGCCTTTGTGCTTTTTCTCCAAGTCGCACAATTGCGCTACTCAAATAGCTCTCAAATTGATCAAGAGATACGCCAGCTAGTTTTGCTCCAATTTCTTTTAACTGGGATAGACTCGTTAAAGCGTGGATGGACTCAGGCCTAATAGCCATATCCAAGTTAACATCCCCGGTTGATCCCCTCTTTAGTTGAGTGGCCGCTAGATCTTCAATGATGAACTTGTCTCTATCAAATCTAGCCTGAACCTGTTGTTCTTTTCCGAGCTTCTTTAACTTAGCTTCAAGCACTTCACTGCTAAGGGAAGCAAGTTCTTGGGGAGTCATATCCTTTGCGGATTTTGACTTCATTTCAGCCTTGGCTTCTTTGCCCTGTTCGCGCTCCGCTTTGTTTCTTGCTGCTTCCTCTGCTCTTTGAGCTTTGGCATCAGCTTTTTTAAACTCATGACTTTTTAGGAATTCATCAAGCTGAGTAATGTCAACTTTGATTGCAGGCTCAAGAACTTCAGGCGGAGCAATAGGCTTCTGAGCATTTTCATTAAGAACCCCGTTAACCCAGTCCCTAGTGGCATTGCGCTGGGCTTCAAATGAGTTAGCGCCATGTACCCCGCGCAGGGTTTCTTGAGCAAACTTGGCTTGCTCTCGAGTTAGAATTCCATCTTTAAAGATCTGGTTAATCTTCGAGGATATTTCACGCGATGTAGTTAGGCCCGAGTTAATTAAGTTGTTAAAGCTATCCTTGTGCTGCTGCAGCTTCTGGTCGTATGGAAGCTCCGGCATGACTGGCTCTTCAAACACTCCAACCATTTCCTGCTGTTTGTTGATGTTAGCATTAATTTCATCAAGTTGTTCAGCAATCCTAGCAGCTCTTTGAGCATCACGAATCTCGGCATCTTTAACTGTTTCCTTTAGGCGTTTTCTTTGGCCAATGCCCATCGTTACCTTATCGCCATCAGAGCGTAGGTTATCAGTAGATTTTCTTTGAATTATCTGCTGTTGCGCCTCGGCAATGATGTCATCAGAAGTTCTAGATGAAATCTTCTGCGCTTCCAACACAAGCGGTTCTGCTTCTTTTTTAAGTTCCGCGATTGTAATAAGGGCAGACTGAGTCACAGATTCAGGCTGTGGCTTAGAGGTCTTGGCAGACGGAACCTTATTCACCTGCTCGTTCACCATTGGAGGCTCAGCCTTCTCGGTAGCAGCAGTGGGAGCCTCTGCAAACCTAGACAGATCAATCTCTTTACCAACTGGAGTTGTTGCCTTTGCCTTGGGTGCTTTTGCTGCTTTACCCTCTCCAATTTTAACAGTGGGGGCAGATTGATGGTCTAGTGTTACTTCAGCAATTCTAACTGTGCCAGCGTCCCCTCCGGCAGCAGTTGCTTTAGCATTGTAAATCCCAAACTTGGTAGCTGGAATTTCATTACCATAATTAACGGGATCTTCAATGTATGTATGTTCAAGAACTTTGGCTATGTAGTTTTTTCCAGCCTTAAACTCTTGTCCAATTTCAAGCGCGCCAGTCTCCATTTGTTTTCCGCCTTCTGAGATCAGAAAACTTGCGGCGTTGTAGGAGTGCTCTGCCTCACTTGTGGAGTGAATATCAAATGATTTTGAAGATTTGCTTATGCCTTGAATTGCCTCAAAAAAATCTTCTGGACTACTTTTACCATATTCAAAATAACCATGCGAAGCCTCAGCGAGGTTCTCCATGATTACATTAGGAGTCTTTCCGCTTTTACTAAATATGCCATAATGAAACGCAGGAATGTATCCATCTATGCTATAGTTAGAATTATTAAAATAATCATAATGCTCACTTATGTACTTCCAGTCCGGGCGCTTCATGGCCTCAGATGGAGTTAAGATCTTCATGCCAGATCCAATCATCTCCGCAATTAAAGGGTTTTCGTAAAAGCTTCCAGTGCCCCCTGTGTTTCCTGTTGTGAAATATTCCTTGGACAAGCCCATCATCTTGTCTTTTGCGGCTTCAAGATTAGCTTTAATATTGCTATCCCAATTCTTTTTATCCTGACCTGCGGGAGCCTTAAGCTTACCAGCATCAAAGTCACGCATCATTTTTTCATACTCTTTCTTAGCAATAGCGTGCTCGGCCTCCTTGCCTTCTGCTGGCTTACTTCTGGATGTATAAGCGTTCTTCCTAGCAGCAAACTGGAAGTCTTTATACTGAAAGCTCATCACTTCATTTGCGATCTTGATAGAGCTATTATTTGCAGCTCGCTCGGCATCATCAGGCGTGGCGTGAACGCTTTTCTTGCCATTCTCAAACAAGGTGGTCTTGCCATCTTTTGCAATAACCATGCGCTTCCCGCTAATGGTATCGGTGACAAACTCGGATGTTCCAATAACTTCGCTGGTAGTACTGCGTGCAGCAAAGTTAGCCCTGATTGCATTAGGTACGGTCGTAGGGTTGTAAGCCACAACAGCAGGGGCACCATTCAATGTGAAGTCAGATACCCCCATCACCCGATCAAGGCGCATCTGTCCAAGCACAACTGAACCACGAGACATCTGGATTTTGTTGCCGTCGATGTCGATGGTTTCTTTTTTGTTTTCACCAAACAGATTAGTTTCAAACGTAGGCACATTGGCCATGGCGTCCCTATCCATCTGATAATACTTACTCTTCTCAGAGCGCGGCTTTACGTTAAGGGAGTGGTAGATAAGATCCCTGATCCCTTCACTAAATCCGGGCAATGCTGCCGCAGGAATACGATTGGGACTAGAGTAGTTATCAAAGTAAGACTGCAAGAATGGAATAAACTTTTGGAGGGAGTTAATTCCCTTGTTCATCATCTCCGCTTTAACGGATGGGGTAACATCTGCAATGCGCTGGGCGTGCGACCAAGCCCTACTGATGTCAATAAACCCAACATTAAGCCCACCCTCTTTTGTTTGGTGTAGAGACACAGGAAGCATGTGACGGTTTGATCTCCCGTAGTATTGGTTCTCTCGTGATCCCTGAGAGCGCCCAATGTCATGCCAAGCATCAGCCGTGATGATGCGTCTTTCTCGGATAGCCTTATTTACCGCAAGCCATCCCGTCTCTTGCTCTGGCGTGGCAACCCTACGCCCATTGACCTCAATGCGTGCCATTGCTATCAAGGCTTCATCAGACAGCCTCTGGGTGTAGATAAGGGGATCGCCCTCCTTTAGCCTAGAGATGTTGGCGTGAACAGTTCCGTCTCTAGACAAGTTCTCAGTGTACGCAAGCACACTTACTCCGGGGTCTGCGGATGCAATGGCGTGGGCTTTGTAGAACCATTCTCGTTTGATCTCGTTCTTCTGAGACTCAGAAGTTGTCCATTTCCCGTCCTTCTTATCTTCAATTGAAAAGAACTTGCGATCTTTAGTTACATCAAAGTACCTAACGCCATCAAATGAGTTGCGGGCTTCAATGGTTGATTTGCCCTCGGATACTGCGGTAAGAACTTTGTTAACAATGCCATCCATAATAGGACTCATTGCCAACTTGCCATCCGAGTTAAAGAAGTGCCCGTAGACTGGATCTTGATGAATGTCCTGCTTACTAAAATCAAATGCAGACAAGATGTTTCCAACTGTCTTGTCCCAAGCCTTATCAACCAAGTTTCTTGTATTGCTGGGAAGAAGATCCTTTACCTTTGCTCCCGCAGTTTTTGCGCCAGCATAGTGACCAACATACTCATCAAGGATTGGGCCAAGGATGCTAATCCTGTCCTCGCTAGACATACTTGGCTGTGAGGCTTGATCAATCAGCTCATTGAAATGCGCCTGCTTTTCAGCTCCAACCAATGGATCAATAGCTGCAAGTTCTCTGGTGTACTTGTTGGAAAACTCAAGTAGTTCTTTTGAAATAACGGCTGGATCTTCCGACTTCATGCGCTCGGCAATGCCAGCAAAAACATCCTTTGCAACAGAGTCGCTGAACATTGAATGAAACACTTCCTGAGCTAGATCCGCAGTAGTGGCGTGTTCTGGATTGAAGATAATGGCGCTTCGTCCGTCATTGCCTCTACGAATATGAACCGCAGTTCCGCCAAGAAGCCCAAGTTCATCTAGGGATTTAGTTGTTGCTTCAGTGCCATCATGGAAGATAAAATCATTTCCAGCCTTTTCCGAGGCCGTGGCCATTGAAATAATAAGTTCTTTGGCATCTAGGGATACGTTCTTGTTGTTATACAAGTTCATCCTCCCAAGCGAGTCAGCAATATTAACTTGAGCTACTTCTCCATTAGCATCTGTAAACTCAAGCGTCTTGTCTAGAGGCCTGCTAGTTAAGTCCTTTTTGAACAGTGCGGCTACACGGTTCTCCTTTGAGTTAATGAGGGCACTGGCAAAGTGTGGCACTCCTGCAACTGCACCAACTCCAAGGCCAGCAGCAAAACCTTCCATCATTCCGTGGATAGGATCATCATCAAGCGCATAGGCCTGCATAGCACCGATTGCGCCCATGAATGCGCCAGTGTTTACAGCAGAGTCTGCCAGTGACTTCATGGCGTTTGTAAACGTATCTGGAGGGGCGATAGCAAGCGCTCCCCTAGCCGCCTTTCTAACCGTAGCCGCCTTGGTTGTGTTTTCTCCAAGGCCAAGCAAAGCCTCACGAACAGATCCTTCTTGAAGTCCTTTAAGTACCGCTGATCCAACTTCACCGCCTGCACGCAAGGCCTTTCCGCCAAGAGAAGCTCCAATTAAAACACCTCCAGACCCGTACATAAAATCAGCCCCGTATAGCATTTGACGAGATGCCACTTGCGCTACCATCTGAGCTGATTTACTTACCGAGTTTTCCGTTACACTTTCAACAACGCCAGCTAACGAATTAATTACAAACTTGGAAGTAGCATCAAGTGCTGTCCCTGTTAGGGAAACTCCCTTCATTGCAAGCTTCGGAAGCATTTGGTTAATGATAGCAGACGGAACAAGCTTTGAAGCTACAGATCCAAGAGCAAGCGAGGCTCCAGCCTTTGCTAATAGCCCACTGCCAGCAAGAAGCCAGCTTGCGTCAAGAGCGTTTGAGATACTATTGGCAGCACGAACATCCTCTGGAGATGCTTGAATGTCAGGAGAGGGCTGTAATGCTCCGGGGACAGTAGGTAAAATTGGAGACTGAGCGCCTTGAGTTAGAAGTTCTCCATTGCTTCTTTTGGTGGCAACATCTGCCATTTCATACATCTTTTTGTATGCGGCAAAGTCTTCGTCTTTTTGGTAATCAAGACTGCTTGGAAGCACCCATTTCTGTCCAGTGTGAAAAGCTAGCTGACCAAGCATTCCTAGCCGTTCGGTTCCAAGCAAGAATCCTTCAGTTGCGTTGTAAAGGGCTCTAGCAGATTTTCTTTCATCATAGCTTCCAACTGCCTTTAGTCCTTCAATGCCAAAATCAACTAGACCTTTTCCAAAGTCAATTGCTGCGTGTTTAAGAATATCAACATAGGAAACATCATGGGCGTCATCTAGAAGATCTTTGTCTTTTACCCAACTTAGATAATCTTCCCTTGTCATGCGGTTAAGGACGTAATCTGCCCCTCCCTGCATCTTGTCAATTTGAGTGTCGGCTGAGTTTCTTGGGAACGATACGTTGATATCAGCTATAGCTTGATCATAAGGAACAGACTTATCATAAGATACGATCAATGGTTCTCCGTCGTCATTTGCGCGAGTAGGCAAACTGATTTGATAATCAGTAGCGTTGGGATCATCTTTATGCCTAATTGCGGTAATTGGACTGAGTTCCATAATTAATTAGTCTTGTCCAAAAAGCGGCTGGAAGTTTGTAACTTGTTTAACGGTTTGTCCAAAGTTTAATACCTTCCCTTTTCTAAGAGGAGGCGCAGAACTTGGAAGAGGAGATTGTCCAGTTTGATTCATCACTGGTTTTTGAGATTCAGAAAATGGATTCTGGTTATACACAGGAGTTATTTGAAATCCCTTCAATCTATTCTGAATGTCTTGAACATCAGATTTGGCCCTAACGCCGGGATTAATGGTATCATTAAATCTACGCAACCCAGTATCTTCAATCGCCTTTCCCAGCTTGCCATGGGCCTTATCATATATGGAATTTTGAGCACCAGCGCCAGCCTTGTAAATAAGTTCAGCCTTATCCATAAAGCCTTCTACATCCAAAGAAAATGCTTTAAAAAACCCACCTCTTAATTTAATTAATTCAGCCCAATCCTTTGGACTCTTTTCAAAAAAAGTAGTAACTTCTGGAAGTAAACGATTTGCTTCAGACAATTGAACGGCATCAGATTGTCCTGTTGCAATAGACTGCATAACTTTTGGAAGATTTGCTTCAAGAAAACTTATTAACTGTCCCCTTTTTGTTTTCCCTTCACTTGAATCACCAAGTCTTTTAACTTCAGCTAACAAAACTTTTGCAGTAGAAAGCTCATTGTGCATCATTGAAAGCGTAAGCTCACTTTGTAGATGACCTGCTTTTCCAGCTTCAGCTTCAGTGGTTTTAAAGAACTTACTTTCTCTGATGTCTGCCATTGCAGGAGTCTTGAGATCAAGCATCATTCGGCTCTGTTCAATCCAATCTTTTCTTAATTCAGGCGGAACCTGTTGTGCCTGATTAAGGATTTCAATCATGGATTTTTGCCTGTGTTGATTGGCAAATTGCCTTTCAGCCTCATACTTATCTCCGGCAGTAGGCTGTGCTTCAATGTAATCCTGCCATGTTCTAATTGGCTTATTAACAGCCTTATTAGAAACACGAACGTAGTCTGGAGCGTTTTCAATCGCTTGCCCAGTTGAAGGAGCGGCGGCAGCAGCAACCTTAGCGGCGGTTACTCTTTCAACTTTTGGAGGCTGATAGCCACTGGCAAATTGTGCGCGTTCTTCTGGACTAAATGAATCAATAGTTTCTGGAGAAAATCCTAACTTACTTAAAGTTGTAGAGATCTTTTTTTCACCGCTTTGAATAGATGACTCACGGCTCGCAATGACATCATCATACGTTGATTTTGTAATGCTTTTGTTTTCAAAAGCTTTGTTTGCAATATCAATGTCAACCTTATCTTTTTCAATATTACTGGCAATCCTTTCGCCCTCTGAGGCATTTAGGCTATCAGCATATTTTTGTGCATTTCCTAAAACGGTATTTAACGTGTTCCTTATCTTTACTTTCTCCTCCTCGTATACCTGAGGAGTAATGGCACGCTGGGCCATTTTATTATCCAAGTCCTGAAGGTCTCGCTGGGCATTTTCAGCAGTTTGCTTCGAGGCTCCATAAGCCATCGAATCAAGAAATTCGCTTAGGTATCCCATAAATAATTACCTCCTTGGAAAAAGACTTTCATCATTAAAAAGAAAAGGTTGCTTTCTTCCAGAGCGATATGGGACAGGCATATCTTCACCAGAAGTATCATCCACTGGGAGAGGAAGGCTTTTTGGATTAACAGATCCAAGGCCTGAATTATTGTCTGGATGATATACAGAAGAAAACGGAGTACTTGCTGCATCTGCAGAGCTTCCTCCATAAATAGGAGGAGCAACTTGTCTGTATGCAGCTCTAGCCGCCTCCGCATTCCAAGGTTGCATAGATTGAGCCTGATCAGATCTTTGCTGCATTGAGCTTTTAAATGCCATTGGCATAAAGCTATCAAACATCTTGGCTGCGCCCTGCGTGCCAAGATTGTCTGCATCAATGCTCATTTGCTTAGCTTGATCTTTTGAGATCCCAAACATTTCCTGCACTTTGGGATTATCAAGAAGCTTTTTGTTTGCGTCATTACTGGCCTTAAGTTCTTGATGCTGAGCATAAGCCCCGGCAACCCCGGTTATCATGCCAGCAATTGCTTGGCCCTGAGAAGCGTATTTCTGCTGCTCCATTCCCCCAATCCTAGCGCCAGCTTCTGCAAAGCCCTGACCCATTTGAGAAAAGACTTTTTCCGGCCCTGCCCCGCTATAAAGATCCTTTGGTTTCATATAGTTTTTTTCTAGCTTCTAAGCAAAGTTGACTTCCTTTTTCAAAACGCTGACAGGCTAAAGGCCTGACTTCATATATACTACAAGACACAGACTGGCCCACAGTGCCACACAAAGCCACGCAGCGACTATTAACGGTTTTGAGTAAAGGGTAGTCATTGCGTATAAGCTTTTTTGGTATTCCTGCTGCGTCAGACCGATCCCTCTTCAAGATTGGCCAACTCCACTTGTGGGAGCAACACGCTCCGCAGGTCTGGCAATTCATTTCGGACGTTGCAATATCTAGCCACGGGTTGTTCATGCAGAACAAGCTCATGCATGTTTTCTACAACAAGGTCAAGCTTTGGGCAGTGAACAAATTGACCCTCACGCTTGTCCACGCAACGAAAGCATGAATGAACGTAATCTGAATTTAAGTGTTTATCCGGTTTACTGACAACATTACAATCATATCTATAAGTATCATATGATACATTATTATTTAAAATATAATCTGCAATATCAGAATCGCTCCAAGATTTGATTGGAAACCACATGCTTGTAGTTGCCCCAAGCATCTTCATATCAAGTTCAAGCGGAATTGGCCCGGTCAATGGATCTTCATCGCCGTTTTTGTGACCGCAAAGCAAAACATCAAAGTCAGTAACAACGTGAGCCTTTGGGCGATTAAGCCAGTCTTTACCGCAAATCCAAGGCCTGCCTTCTTCAAATGGCTCAGTGCCTCGCATTACCTTTACAGCCCCATCGCCGATACTGTAGGTCTCACAAACATCAATACGGTCATTCCCATGAGTAAGCGCGACAGAAACAGGAGTCCAATCATGGACTGTCATATTTAAGTTTTCTTGAACCTGATGATGGTGTGCGTACTTCTTGGAAAGAAAGGGAAGTTTCCAATGAATTACCTCGATATCTGGACAGATCTCCTGAGCAATACTAAGCAAGACTGTGCTGTCCTTGCCACCACTCCAAAGCACGGCTGGCCTTCTGGCTCTGATTAAGGCCGTCTTAATTACTTGAATTGTTTTTGATATGTCCATTAAAAGATAATTGCTGCACCCATAATAACTCCGCCAGCAATTGCTGTGTTTCGTTGGGATTTGCCAGCAGATGCTCCTGATTGAATTTGAGCATTGGCTATATTTTGCTGGCTTTGCTGATTATACGCGCCGTAAATGCTGCCCATCCCAGTCTGGCTTTCAGGGTTAAAATACTGAGGGCCAGCTTGCTGTTGCATTTGAAGTCCCATGTTCTGGGCTTGATTTGCCTGACCCTGAAGAATTGGCTGTTTGTAGAACGCCTGCAAAATAGGAGCCTGCGCTTGCTGAAGTTGCCCCATCGCACCAGCTCCAAGTTGAGCGTATCCAGCTTGAATTTGCTGAGATGCCATAGCTCGCTGTTGCTGCGCTTGTTCTCTTTGCAAAGACTGTCCAAATGACTGCCCTTGAATAGACTGAATTTGACCTGCGGCATTGGCTGCATTTGCAAGGCGCTGTTGATACCGCTGACTAGAAACATCTGCCCTATTTAAGATTTCAGAATTAGCAGACTGGGAAGTTAATGCTGTTCCCCTAGCCGCAAAGGCAGACCTAGAGCTTTGGTTGGCCATCCGCTGTTCTTCTGCTGTAAGGCTTTTTCCGGCACTAAGATCTTGCATGGAAGAATTCCTGAGAAAATCCATGTATCCACCAAGTCTATTTTGGCTGTCAATAGAATCAACTCCTCCTGAATAATCGGTTAAGTTTGGATCAACCAATGACCTAGCCATAGAGTTTTTGGCTAACTGTCCAGCAGAAGATAAAGCCTCAGCATATCCCGGAGTAAGAGAGCTAAATGCCTTTTGATACTCTGGAAGAGATGTCTGAAGCTGCTGAAGTTCTGAAGCTCTATTAGCTTTAGAATATTGATCTTCAATTTGCGCTATTTGCGGGTATAGCCTAGCTGCATCTTGTACTGAGGCATTAGAAAGATACGACTGCTGTTCAGCCTGTAATTTATTATAAATTGGCTGATACTGTTGCTCCATTGCAACAACTTGAGGCGCTACATCAATCTGCGCCTGTAGAATCGACCGCATCGACTCGTTGTATTGTGGTGCTGGTGCCGCTTGGACTACTTCCGTTTTTGATCCTCCTCCCATAAGACAAAATCCTTTCTAACTTTTTTGCTGTAAGTGCTACTGGTTTATCGCCTCTCCAAGTCCACAATTCGTGGACGGGTTTATTTTGTTGCTCAAGAAACTTTCTGAGCACTTCTGCGTGAGCTTTGACATTATCCGCCCACACAAGGTGAGCCATCCAAATGCCTTCTGGATTACTCCACTTCCAGTCAAAATCTCGTTTTCCGGGATGAGCGGTTGATACTCCAACAATTTTACCATCCTGTTCACTCCAGTACAATCCTTTATGAAAAGCATAGAATCCAATGTACTCAGCGCACTCTTCGCGAGTGACGTGCCCGAGCATCTTAAGATGGTTTCTAGACTTTTCATGGACTGCATCAATTATACGCTCATAAAGATTAAGCGTCAGTTTCATTACGAAGAATATGGAGCGTAAATAAGTATTGTTGTAGGATTTCCCGGAGCAGCAGCCCCGCCAGTTTGCAATAATGGCTGAACAGCAAAAGAAACAGTAGTTCTTGCTACAGGGGTAGTTCCGCTATAATCAAGCCTAAATTGAGTCGCGCTGTTTCCATACGCAGTCGGATGTCCTGCGCATGAAATAAATGGAGAGTATGTACTTGTAAGCGGAATTGGAGATGAAAGATTAACAATAAGGCTGCTTACTGCCCCTGAAGTCGGGCTTGTTAAAACTACATTAGATACATTAACAAATCTGTTAACTGCGGAAAAATATACAGATCCAACTCCAGATACTGCAGTTCCGGCCGCTGCTAGCGCAAAATTAACAGTAGTTCCAACAACAGAAACAACTTCATAAACACCATCTACCGCCCCCGTTGTTGAAAAGTCTAAATAATATTTGTGTCCAACAAGCACGGTTCCGGGAAAATAAGTTGGCCCAGTAAATATAACCGCAGTGTATGAAGCTGTTTTAGTAAAAGTAAACGCGCATGGGTGAACTTCACCGGGAGCAATAAATGCTGCTGCCTTTGGAGTTGTAGGTGTAAATCCTTGGCTTAAACTAAGAAATGGTTCAACCTGAATTTTTTTAAAAGCAGTAAATGCATTGTTTGAATACAAAATCCAATCATTAGTTTCTGGACTTCCTGTAGTTTGGCTAGAGATAGCCCCCGGAAGTAATATTGCATTATTTACAGCAGAATTTAAGTTGTCCCCAGTGACAACATCTCCATTTGCATAAACATGCCCCGTTAAAAATTGTTGCGCCATAATTATTCCTCTGAAATCATACTGCGATTAGATGCGATTGCATAAACGGATGCTGATTTTAAAGCGCATCTCCCTTTAGTAAATTGAACTTCAATATCCAAAGATGCGCCTCTTGTTGCAATCCTTGGCCTTAATGTTGAGTCGCCGCTTGTTGATCCAGTAAATTTGTATTCTAAAATATACTCAGAAGCATCTGGATCATGCGTTGTGGCTAACATTTTAATATTATCTTCATTAACATCATTAAACTGATATGAAGCTTTTGTAAATGTTTTTGAGTCAGTATTTCCAAAGGTATATTCTCTAGATCTAATTCTGGCATCAATAGCCAATCTGGCATACCCAGTGTTATCAAGCGTAGCTGGAAGAACAAATGGAAGAGTTGGACTTCCAGAAGCAGAGCTAAACTCATCTCCGCCTTCTAATTCTTCGGTTAAAAATATTCCGCCATATCCAACTCCGGGCTGAAAGTTTGTTAAAATAAACTGTCTGCGTTTATTCCCGTATTGGCAGATTACCATATTATCCACATACATACCTGTTGGATATGTATCAATTGTTTCCCATGCTTCATTTAATGTATTGTATACCAATACTGAAGTTGGCCTTGGATTTGTTCCAGTGGCAAATGCTATAAAAAACCTATTATCGTAATATGAAGAAACGCATGTTTTAATTACGTTATAATTTACATTGTCAAAAAAGTTATCAATTGGCTCACTTAATGGAAGTGTATTTCCAATTAACTTTAAATCAAGTTGTGGAGTTAATACATTGATTCCTTTTCCAGACAAAAACAAAACGTACTGGCCTGCGCTTACGATACTCTTTCTAGACAGGCATCCAACTTGAGTTGTGATCACTGTAATGGCGCTTCCTGCCCCCACGTTTGTGCCAACAATATAAGTTGTTGGTTCAACATACGCAACGCAAATAGACCGCTCCATGAATATCAAAAATTGATTTTCAATCCAAGGTAATACTCCAACAATTGAATCATTGCCGCCTTGATTGATGATAAAATTATTTACCCTAAAATCAAATATTGGATCAAGAATATCGCTTACAGCAATCTGTGTATTTGCAACTTTACAAATAAGTCTATTTTGAAAATAGAATGCAAAATCAGCAGGAGGCACAGAACCTTCTTGAACAGTGTATCCAGCTTGAGTTTGAATATTGTCTCCTATTGATTTTTGGGGACAAAATGAAACTATTGATGTAGATGAAGACCAGACAAAAGGAGGCTTAACTTTAACAACACACGCATATACATGTTGTGATGCATTTTGATTAACTGGACTTACATAACTAAACGTAAAAGAATTTCCAATTACTGAAGTAATAATGTGAGAATTATTTAATGCTGCGTGTCCACTTGCAATTGAATCAGTTACATTAAAAATTGTTACTTCATCTCCCGGATAATATGTTGGATGAGCCGACGCATAACTATTTATCCATGTTGCTGTAATAGTTATTGTTTGACCTGCGCCTGCTGAAGGATAAACAAGATCAAGAGCAGCAGTAGCGGATGTACCTCCAGTGCCGTATCTCTTTTCTGTTTCTTGTCCTCTGAATATATAAATATCATCAAGGCATTGAACAGCGTCAATTGTACCACCTAATTCAATTGATCTTCCGCTTGGATAATCATAAGGCCCAGAAAATGCAGATGTTTCTGTATTATAAAAATACATTTTGTCTGTAAAAAACAGAACAACATTATCTTGCCCTAAAGCATTAATGTATGTAGATGAACCTACCATCGTATACACATTAAGCGTATCATTCAATAATCGCTTTGTGCCCTTTCTGGGCTGAGCAATACCTCTCTGTAATCTTAAATTTGAAGATGCCTGAGCGTATCCGGGCTGCAGGTTGCTAGGATCAAGGCGTGAATTGAAGCCGATAAAGTTAATATCGGATTCAACCAATACATTACTGGCCGCCTCAGGCTTTGGCATATTAGTCAGAACTATTTACAATCAAGCGATCAATTAAACCAACACAAGTTTGCATGTGGTTTTTTAAGTCTAAAAGCGTTTGAACTTCTGTTTTTTCTTCCATGTCATATTCTTCTCCGCATCCGCATTCTGGGCATTCTCCGCCTTCCATTGTAGACCCGCAATCTGGACACATTCTGCCCTTGGACGCTCCCATCATGGAACTCATTGCCTGCATTAGTTTACTCATACAATTGCTTCCTTCAAGTTATTTACGCGATTTAGCCAGCCATCAATAAAATCTTCCTGAGTTGGATCTTTATCTACAAGTCTGCGGTAAAACGGAATGCGCTGGTCTGCAACTCTGATTGCAATTACAAGAGCACTAGAAGCCTTACAGCACCCCTCTACTGCACCCAAGGTGTTTGGCCCCACAATTCCATCATCAGCCACTCCAATGGCTCTTTGAAGAAACTTGGCAGCTTGATGCACTCCAGTGTTAATACAAGCATCTAAATGCACCATATTGACAGGCCAAAGTATCTTGTCACATTTACCTGCAAGCCAGTACTCATCAGTGTAAATCTTAATGGCTTCATCTTTGTCAATATCCCGAACGCTACGCAAAGGAAGCTCGCGCTCTTTACGCCATGCATCGTATTCCCGCTGGATGATGCCTAGGTTAGTAGCCCCGCCATGATCATTCTTGTCATTACAGTAGCCGCCTTCAGCTTTAAATACAAAATCAAGTGCTTTACTCAAATCGCTCATCTTTTTTCCCCTTTCCTCTGATTTCCTGAATGGTTTGAATAAGTTTTGCAATAGTGTAAAGCCCTGCTGCAATGCAGCTAAAGATACGAACTGAAGTCTCAAAATCAGAGATTGATATAGCTACAGCCAAAGCGTTTACAAAATTCACCTTCAAAAGTTCTCCAATGTGATGTTCAGTCATTTCTTTTGTTCTGGTTGAATGTGACTAGCACCAAAGTAATAAGCAATAATTGATCCCCAAGCAGTGGTCAATGCTCCAATTAAAATGTGCATTACGCTATTATCCCAGAGTTTAAGATCTCCAGTCATTAGCCCATATAGAATTCCAAAATATCCAACCGTTACAATTATGGTTAGAACAGCAGGAATTGAAGACCCAATGGCTATCTGCATTTGTCTGGCAGACGTGCGGTCTGCCTGAGTAAGCTTCTCAGACTCAATCCCAAGTTCTGCCATTCTGGTCTTTAATTGCAGATCGGCTGCTTGAAGTGCTGCCATTTGTTCTGCAGTTAATTGACCGCTCTTTAACGCTTTCTCAATCTTTTCTTGAGTAGGCTCGCTAATATTAAGCGCAGACGCCACAGCACTCACAGCAGCCCCACCAAGGGGGCCGCCAAGAAGCGTTCCAATAGTAGGCAGTATGGATTTAATCCAGTCCATTATTCAACAGGAGGAACAAATTGACCGTCAATATAACTCCATCCAATGCCAGCGCCAGAATCTCCAACTGGCTCAGTATAATATCCAGCAGGAGGAGTCCAAGGAGATACGCCATCCCAAACAATGACGTTTTCTACAATATTAGTTTCAGAGCTAATTACAGCGTAATTCATATTAGAAATAAGTTGTTATGATTACAATTCCATTTGCGCCGTTTCCACCTGCGCCTGATGTTGTTCCATCACGAGTTGCTCCGCCTCCACCTCCACCACCACCGGGAAATCCCCCAACTCCTCCAGATCCTCCAGATACAGACAATCCCCCACCGCCGCCGCCGCCGCCAGATCCAACAGTAAAGATTCCGCTTGATGCATTTGTTACAGCAACGCCTGCGCCTCCAGCGCCGCCAGTGTTAGCTCCTGCGGTTCCTCCAGCAAGATTTGAGATCCTAGCTAATCCACCAACTCCGCCAGCGCCAGGCCCGTCAAGTGAGTTTACTGGGCCACCACCTGCGCCTCCTCCACCTCCGATTGCAAAAGCGGAATTAGTTGCGGCAGGCAGACCATTGGAACCTAATCCAGTTAATCCTCCTGTTCCTCCAGTGTTTCCGTTAAACAAAGAACTCCCTCCAGATCCGACACTAGTTGACCCTCCCCCTCCGCCAAAAGCTCCCGGAATTTGAAAGCTGTTAAACGAAGTTGCTCCACCTTGTGTGCCAGCCGTTCCATTGGAGACAGCTCCAGTTGTTCCAGTGCCGCCAGCTCCTCCTGCTCCAATAACAATGGATTCAGTTGTGCTTAAAACAGAGGCTGGAACAATAATTTCATATATGTTTCCCCCACCGCCGCCTCCGCCGCCGCCTCTAGCTGTTAATACAGTGGTATCCTTTCTTCCACCGCCGCCCCCGCCGCCAGAAGAAATTAGTTGAACAAGAACACTTTTTGCGTTTGCTGGTTTTGTCCACGTCCCGCTGCTGGTAAACACCTGCACATCCGCAGGCGTTCCTCCAGCAGCCGAAATTGTAATTGTGCCCGCACCATTGGCGATCGTGACGTTTGTGCCGCCAGTCAGGGTTGCCTTGGTCAACGTGTTGCCAGTTGTATTCCCGATAAGAAGCTGCCCATCAGTGTAGGTTGTTTGCCCAGTGCCTCCGTTTGCAATTGCCGCAGTTCCGGTGATGTTCCCTGCTGTTCCGGTGATGTTGCCGCTTGGCGTGACGTAGTCAGTGCCAGCGACTGCAGCCGTCATTGCTGCGGTTCCATTGCCCTTTACGAGGCCAGTCAGTGTAGTTGCGCCTGTGCCGCCGTTTGCAACTGCTGCGGTTCCAGTAATGTTAGCCGCAGTACCAGTGATACTGCCACTTGGAACAACATAATCAGTTCCCGCTGCAGCAATTGTAAGAGCGCCAGTTGCTGTTGTGCTCTTAAGGATGCCAGTAGATAAACTAGCTGTTCCTGCAGTATAATCCGTCCCCGCTGTCGCCGCTACCATTGCGGCTGTACCTGTGCTTTTAACAAGGCCAGTAAGAGATGTAGCCCCTGTGCCGCCATTTGCAACCGCAACTGGAGATGACAAGGCAATAGTGCCAGTGCCAGTAATTGTGCCTCCTGTCAATCCGGTGCCAGCCGTGATGCTTGTGACAGTGCCAGAACCACCTCCTTTTACAAGAGAACGAACAGCAGTTTTAGTGGTGCCGCCTTGATTAATTACAACAAGATCAGCGTCAGCAACTGATGTTGCTGTAGGAAGAGCGGAGATTTTGATTTCGGCCATAAATTAAAAAACAATTACTAAAACTATTCTAATGACAATGGAGTGTTGCCTACAAGTTCATTAAATGATTTTGTTAAAAATTGATACATAATATTAAAGTTCAGCTGAGGCTGTGTATGCTCCATAAATAGGATTTGTGGTTGCTAACGCAGATCCAGAATGAAGTGCTCCAGAAAATCCATTAACAGTAATTTTTTCTGGAATAGCAGACAAATTACTTGAGTAAGTAACTGCTGTTACTTTTCCATATTGGCCAAGTTGATCATAAAAAGATGCAATTGGAACATCCCTCATTGAAATAGGAAATGTAACTGATCCATATGTTCTAGTTGTAATTGGATTAGTGACAGCACCAATGTAACTATTTCCAGCAATAGCAAATGCACCCGAACCCCAAGACTGATAATAATATCTATAACATAAATTTAATTCAGTTCCATAAAAACGATGTTCAAATGTGGTAGCTGAAGAGCCTTTTTCAAGCTGAATTCCAGTAATATAAAAATTGTTTCCAGTTGTTGCTCCCCAGTTAACAGTGCCGCTTGTTCTTTTGTAATATGAACCCTGCCATGCGCCTGCTGCTGGTGTGTTACTTGAACTTCCTGATCCAAGATCAAAGTTAACCCTAATTCCAACATCGTTGTTTACCAACCATGTTCCACTTGTATCACCCGGAATTGTAATACTTTTTTGCTCCCAAGTATCTGCAGTAGATATAGAATATGTTTGAACATACGATCTACTTAGAGTGCGATTGGCTAACGAAACCGCATATGTTCCAACTAAATTTGATCGCACCCAAAAAGAAAGCGTAACAGTAGATGCAGAGGCAGATCCAAAACTTAGATCTGCTACATTAAATCCCTCAATTCTTTGTTCAAATCCAAGATCTTGAAGAGAAGAAGGAGCAGATCCAGATGAAACTGTAAGTAATTGAGAAAAAGAAAATCCAGCAGGAGCAATTGATGATTGATTTGCCTGAAGACCCATTAAAGTTACGCTTTTAATCACTAAAAATCTATCAAGTATGTAAGTACTACTATTTGGAACAGTTACAGTAAATCCAGTATTCCTTTGGAAAATGGACATATTTCCATTAATAATTCGATTAAGCGTAGCGCCAGATCCACCGCCACCACTTGATGCAATTGTGATCGCACCAGCAGCATTTGCGATGGTTATATTTGATCCAGCGGTAAGTGTTGCTCTTGTGAATCCAGTTCCATTACCAATGTCAATTTGACCATTTAATGGCGCTGCTGTTAACCCTGTTCCTCCAGATCCAACTGCAAGCGTGCTGCTAAGCCCTGCGGCAGTTGTAGCAGTTGCGGCATTTCCTGTAGTATTTGATGTAATAGAAGCCGGAAGATCTGTACTAGCCAAAGCCCTAAATGTAGGCGTTCCATCTGCTGCAGTTGGGGCTGCTAAGATTGTTTTCTGTGTCTGAGAGGCAAAGTCAGAAGGAACAACAGCAAGCGTTCCTCCAAGCGTCACATTTCCAGATGTGGTAACCGTACCACTAAGAGATAGCCCGCTTACAGTTCCGCTGCCAGATACACTTGTGACAGTGCCTGTATTTGAGGTAAATCCACTGGGATTTATTGCTGGATAAGCTCCAAGATTAGTTAATGCAGACGTTGCGCTAGTAGATCCAGTCCCACCATTAAGAATAGCAACAACTCCAGTAACATTTGCTGCTGTTCCTGTTGTATTTTGATCTAATGTAGGAATATCTGATTTTACTAAAGCTCTAAAAGCTGGAGTACCATCAGCCGCATTTGGGGCAGCGAGTACAGTTTTTTGAATCTGGCTTGCAAAATTGGCAGGCACAACAGCAAGCGTTCCAGTTAACGCTATACTTCCGCTTGAAGTAACAGTTCCAACTAATGCTAATCCGCTAACAGGAGTTGAGCTTCCACTTACGCTGGTTACGGTTCCAACATTTGATGTAAATCCGCTTGGATTTGCTGCCGGATAAGCGCCAAGGTTGGTCAACGCGGTGCTAGCGGTAATAGATCCCGTGCCTCCAGAAGAAATTCCAAGAGTTCCAGTAAGGTCTACAATTCCATTAATTGCGGAAGATGGACTTAGTCCAGATAGCGATGTTTTAAATGAAGTAACGCCGGGAACAGCAGCAGCAAACTGATTAAATACCAAAGATGTAGTTCCGACTGTAATTGGAAGTTTTGTTTGCTGAACCCAAGCACTATTTGCCTGCGATCCATCCAAAACCAAGACAAAGTCGCCAGCTTGAATTTCGTTTGAGCCAGAACCACTAGTGTCGTAATCTGTTGCTCTAGTAAGAACAAACGGAACAGATCCCGTACCTGCAGTTGTAAGGGTATAAATTCCGTTAAACGCAGCACTTGGAGTTGTGTTATTAACAAATGCTCCAGACTCATTCTTGATCAACAGCCGTTTGCCAACATCTGAGCCAAGCAACGTATACCCATCAATCGTAAGCGTTCCAGTTGCATTTGCAGTGATTGTAGCGCCTACCCCAGAAGTTCCATTAAAATAAGTGTATGCTCCGCTTAACGCTGTTAATGTTGCGTAGTTTGCGGCATCATGAAAGTTAATTCCGCTTCCAATTGAATCTGCGTAAGACTTATTAACTAAATCATTTGCAATAGATGGAGCGGTTGAAATCGTTCCCGATGTAAGCGCAAGACTTGCAATTTGATCAGTGCCGCCGGATGCATGAGTGGACGCATGAGCTGTTGGTGTGCGAGAGTCGCTCAATCGAGCGTCATTCCCTTGTGCAGAAGTGTTGAGTGTGCTTCCATACAAAACTGAAAGGGAGCGATTTACCCCTAAATCTCCACCTCCACTTAACCCTACGCCAGCATTAATTTGACGAGCTTCTGGAACAGCGCCAATGTCGCTTGGCGTTAGTGCGTCAATTCCTCCAGTATAGTGTGTGGCTTTATGTAGTGTTGGCGTGCGGGAATCGCTTAACCTGCTATCATTTCCCTGTGCGGCTGTTCCTGCGGTTGAGCCGTAGGATATAGTTAATGTGCGATCTGCGCTTAAATCCCCTCCGCCAGTTAAGCCAGTTCCTGCGGAGATTGAACGAGTTACAACAGCAGCGCCAATAGCAGCCGGAGTTACTTGAGCAATTTGATCCGTAGAAAGTGCTGGAACTTGGGATGCTTTAAGTTTACCGCTAACTAACTGTGCAACGCCGTTTAAGGCACCTAGCTGGTCAGTGGCAATGGCTCCAATCGCCGCTGGCGTTACCTGTGCTATCTGCTCTGTAGACAAGGCTGGAACTTGTGAAGATTTAAGCTTTCCACTAACAAGCTGAGCAACGCCGTTTAGTGCTCCAAGTTGGTCTGTGGATATAGCCCCAATAACCGTAGGCGTAATCTGGGCAATTTGAGTCGTTGATAAAGCTGGAACCTGCGATTCTTTAAGAACCCCAGAGGATAGCTGGGCAACTCCATTTAAAGCGCCCAGTTGATCAGTGGCAACCGCTCCAATAACTACAGGAGTTATTTGAGCTATTTGAGATGCGGTAAGTTGAGGGATTTGACTAGAAGAGAGCAGCCCATCTACACCTAGAGTTGCTACTCCATTGGATGCTCCAAGTAAAGTAGTTGCAATTCCACCCAAACTTGTAAGCGCACTTACTTGAGTTGTTGCTCCAGTGCCGCCAATGGCAATTGAAACTGGAGCGGTAATATTGAGCGAAATAATCCCAGACGTAGTAATCGGAGATCCAGTTACAGTTAATGTGGAGCTTGATATTCCAACTGAAGTTACTGTTCCGCCTGAAGTAAAACTCCTCAACCCAGCCGCAACAATTCTTCCTTTTCCATCTACGGAAATAATAGGAAAGTTATTTGCGTCTCCATACGTTCCTGAGGTTACTCCAGATTGCTGTAATGTCGGGGATGGGTATTCTCCAACAAAATCGCCACCAGCGTCTCCTTTTGGGACTCTTGAATCCGAAAGCCTTGAATCTGTTCCACTACAAGCGTTAAGTGAAGTTGTTCCTAGCTGGAGAACTCCCTTTTGAGAAAAGTTTCCGTCTTGAATTAAATTTACATCAACTTGTCCAGACGTAAGGTCAGATGCGTTTGTTGTTTTAAACTTATTTGAGTCAACCTTTACGGTTGTCCCATTTTGAGTTATCGGAACAAACTCAAGACCAGATAACGCAGTGCCTGAATCAAGCTGAGAAATCCTTCGTCCATCCATATTAATTAATAGCTAACTGAGCCCCAGATTCACTCGTCAAACGCAAGCCAGCTTCAGTTAAAATTAAAGTATTTCCAGAAGGGGCTGATACTGCCAGCTTTTTATATGAAAAAGTATTTGACCCAGAAGACACTTGAATCCTTGTCAAGTCTGTTGAAAATGGCAGGTTTGTATTAACATTACGTTTTCTTAAGAATCTTGTAATCATATTAATATGTGTAAACCATATTCATTCTCTGAACTTGACCTTGCTGGCGAATAAGAACGTCAATCTGCTGTTGAACTGCAGCTTCAGCAAGTCCATCAAACACATTTCCTTCTTCTGCTCTACCTTCTGATCTTAGAAAATCAGCAGTAATTCCATTAATAAGATAATCCTTAAATCTATGGGGAATATTTACCATCTTCCAATAATCGCTTTCATTACTTGGAAATGTAGTAAGGGGAACATTATTTTTTGCTTCCCAAAAATTACCTCTGATTCCCTTGGCGTATGATTCTGGAGAGTAGCTTCCGCTAATTTGATCTGTGTCAAAATAAACTTGAGCGCCAATTGAGTACTCTAAAAATGGATCATATTTTAATCCAAGTAGCCTCAATGGGGTAAGCCTGTATTTAATGAATTTTTCAGATGAGTTGTAAAATCTAAGATAAGAATAATCTTCATTCCACATCGTGCCATTAACAACACGATCATCCCTGCCATTCATGTCTTCTACAGTAAATGGCTGAAATGTAGCTCTGGTAGTTCTTGTTGGATCTGCACTATATGCCTCAAGACCTTGATGCGCTCCGTTATTCAACTGAACAAGCAGTTGAGAATTTGCAGAAAATATCAACTTTGATGCCAATGGATCATTTGGCCCATTGTATGTAGATGGATATTCTGGAAGGCCAAATGGAATATTAATATCAATTGACGTAATATATTCTCCATTTATATCAGTTGATGTTGCGTATGAAAATGAATAAGTAGTTATAGCAGAGCTTATTCTACTTAAATCATCTTGCACAATCCAAAATGGATTTACAATTGATACAGTCGTTGAACCAATTGTTCCTCTTTGATAAGCTTGATCTACAAAATCAAATAAATAGATGCGAGGAAAGTCTTCATCTAGATACAATCTGGCTGTAATTGTATTTTCTGGATTATCTTGCCATAGTTGGTATCCAGCTTCGCCTAAAATTGGAGCATAATTTTCAGTTAAAAGAGTTGGGTCAATCAGCGTAATGCTTTTGATTGGATTTCCCGGATATGTCCGTAATCGCCTTTCTGTATCCGGCCACTCCTCCCTATCCCAAATAGTGCTACATCTCCTAGCGCAAAGATCACGAATAGCTGAAAATGACTTGTCATTTAAAGTATTCCTATCCAAGCCAACAATTTGGCAAACGCTAAATAAAATATCACTAAATGGGACAGTCTTCATTTATGGACGGATCTACTTTTAGGAGGATTTACTGGAACCCATCCAACGTGGATTTGTTTAGTCCCGCCACTATTGACTCGAAGTTCTGGATTGTCACGAAGAAATTCTTTCATGAAAGCAGAATCATTCCAGCAATCATAACCCAGTTTTTGTCCCCAAAAATGAAAAGCAGTCTCAGGGATTCTAGCAACCAACTGGCCCAGCCCTTCAATTGATTTATGCCTTTCCCTATTAATGGCACCGTACTTTTTGGCTTGGATCTCCGCCTCGATACGGTTTTTTTGCCAGCCTTTGCGGAATTCGTTTTCAAGGCCGTGTGCTAGTTCTGCGGTAATCTCATCAAGCATATGATTAAACTTTTGCAATGAATGTCATGCCAGAACCGCGAACTGTTGGCAACTTCCCATTTTCATCATAAATTCCAGAATAAGGAGTAATTGTATCTGAGGGAAGTCCATTGCCATCTTGTCCAGCAGGGGCAAGTACGCGATTAGGCTTTGCAAGCACCTGAAGCCCCGCAGGAGCCTCTGTGTTTGTATATCGGAACACCATTGGAGGAATATACGGAATAGGCTGTACAGTCATAAAAATGGTGGGCAGTGGTGGACTCGAACCACCGATGCCCGAAGGCGGAAGATTTACAGTCTCCTGCAATAGCCGCTATGCGAACTACCCAAAAATGGTGCGTGTCTCTCCACGCTAGTCACGCCACTAAGATGTGCGTTCACCACAACTCACACGTCAGTTGCCGACATTGCCGTCTCTCCGGCTGTCACACCACTTTAATCGACTGAGAATCCCAGTCCTCCGCAGGTGTCGCGCTAATTAAAACTAAGAGCTGAAGTCAAACTTGCCGAGACCCAAAGGGTTCCCAACAACAAGACCAGCAACTGCTTCAATCAAACGAGCAGGGCCAGCACCAAAGTCAGGAAGCGCAGTTACGTTAGCAACATTGCCGCCATAACGAACTTCAAGCAAGTTCATATCAAGCACAAGCCCTTTGTAGGGAGTATTCACAAGCGTGCCAGTGTTGCCAGAATACGTTACCGTATTCATAAACACTGTGGGATGCAAGCGAACAGTTCCAAAGTCACCCTGAAATACATCAAGAGACTGAATAAACGTGTCAGCGCCAGCATCACGCTGAAAGGTCTGAACCTTAGTGGCGCCAGCAGCAAGCGTATTTGTTGCATTGCTAACGGTTGTCAAAGCGGTTGTGCCAAGCAAGTTGGTAAACGCACGCTTCAAATCAACGCCAACAATACAATCAAACGACTTGTACTGACCAGTCTGTGAAAACACAGACTTAAGCAGCCCCTGAACGATTGCATCCGTCAACGTAGTGCCGCTCAAAGCCTGACCCGATCCAACAATAGAGTCAGCAGGCGTTACAAACGAAGGCGTTTTGTCAGTGGTGTCAAGCGTGGGAAGACCCGTTCCAACCGTAGCGCCGCCAATCCACCGCTGCACGCCAGCGGTAAGGTAAGGAGCGGAACCAGTATCCGGCTGACCAAGCTGGTTGGATGTAAACGTAGTTTCCATATCGCGCTTTAGGCCAGTAATGCCCTTGGCTACGTTATCAGCTAGCTCATCACGGATACCTGCCACATCGGCAATATCCTGAGTCAATTTGGAAACACGGACAACGCGACGGAAGATCTGGGCGTAATTGCCAAGTTCTTTCCGATACCCATCAACATAGTTGGAATAGGTGGTTACGTCCGTACCGTCAATCGTCCCACCTGCCTGAGGAGCAGGAAGCGAGTCTGCCTGCCAGCGGAAATACATATTTCCGGGCTTGCTGCCTTTGCGAGCCATCGACGTAAAAGGAGTATCCTTTGCGTCAACAAGCGCAATCATGTCCATCAAATCTTCGCGTTTACCGCGACCACTAAGCTGAGGTTCTGTAAGAAGTGCCATAAAAATAATCTAAATGAGGTTACACTGTCGGGCTAAACAAAGCCCATTGCTTTAACGTAATCGGTTACAGCATCCCGATCAGAATTCCGCGCTGCGAACTTCTGTTTTGCTGAACGAAGGTCATCTCCACTTGTTTTGGCTGGAAGGCCTCTAACTCCGGGTTGTGGTGGAGCTTTCTTAATGGGTGCAGGTGCAGTCTTTTTTGACTTCATCTCCATATAAGACCTCATTCCAAGAACAACCAATCCGGCAACGTGCTTATAGTCTGCCCTGCGTTTTTTAAGCTCAGGAAATTCTTTAAGCACCATTTGGGCGGCTTTGTATTCTTCGGTTTCAGGCTTATCCCACCAAGCAAAATCCAACTTAACCTGATTTTCTGCTTGCTCATGAGTTTGAACGTATTGAGCCCTTTCGGGTAACTCAATTTCTTTCCTTCGCATGGCTGAATGTTTCATCTCAAGAACTTCATCCATATCCAGCTCAACTTGTTTTCCCTTGAAATCAATTGTGCCACCATTTGGATTACGTTCACACCAGAGTAAAACCTCCACAGAATCTCTGTAAGCTTTCCTAATCTCATCTTGAGTATTTAGGGAGTTTACAAAATCAGATACATTAACTTCTTTTGAAGGAGTTGAATTGCGGGTTGTTTCCAACTCGTTTTCCAGCTTCTCCAACTTAAGTCTTTGTTCTTCCAGCTTAGCTTCGGCGCTTTTACGAGCAGCAACTAATTTGTTGATGCGCTTTTGAACGCCTCTGTTAAGAGTACTTTCGTCAGCAGTATCGGATTCAGATTCGTCGGATTCATCCTGAACATCTTCACTTGAAGCTTCGGGAGATTCCAATTCTTCTTCCTGCTGCCCCTGTTGAGCCGGGGGCGCTTCCTCCTCGTTAAGGAAACTGGATTTCAATAGCTCAGAGAGACTATCTTTATCCAGAAGACCGAGTTTTTGAGCAACGGGTTTACTTTCTGCCTCCAAACCCCCGTGAGAGTCTAGCTGTGTATCGTTTTCATTCATGCGTTAAGGTCGCAAGTCCTATTGTTTTCATCCCAGTAACGCTGGGAAGTCCGTTAATAGCATTAATTGCCAAAATTTATTCATCTGTCAATCCATTTAATCGTTTAGCTTCATTCCTTAGATTAACAAGAATAGACATGGCCATATTGACCCCGTCAGCTTGACCGCAAGCGTGAATACGTTCTTCTCCTTTTGGACTTGAGCTAATTGCATATAAGAATAGTGATTCTTGAGATTCCTGAAGCGCCTTAAGCACTTCAGTATAAACAATATTATCCCCGTAAAAGCCAAATGCCGATAGTTGATCTTGGGTCATGCTATTGTTGGATTGGGCTAACTCCAATGCGGCCAATTTGAGCATTTTCCTGTTGGGATACACTCATTTGTAAGCTCTTGACGTAGTTTTGGAACAATTGCTGAAAGTTCTGATCCCCTTGAAGTGCCTGCTGCGCTTTTTGGTTAGCCTGAATAATCTGTTGAGCGTATTGAAGCTTGGTTTTGGCTGTTGGATCATTTTCTTGATACAAAGCTTCATTTCCAAGAAGCATCATACCAATGTCCGTTTGAACATCTTTAAACATTTTCTGACTAGCACCAGCTTGATCAACAATAAGTTCTTTTGCCATTTCAGGGGCAATGGCCTGAATCATCATTTGAATAAGCCTATTATTATCAAGCACTCCGCCTGAATCTAGTTGTTTAATTTTTGTTAAAAAGTCTACCTTTTGACCAATGTACTCTTTATCCAAAGACATAACATCAAATCGGATATTGATGTCAAATTCATCGTGAATTGCTGACAAATTAGTAGGAAGTTGAGCTTTTGTGATAGCAAATATCTCTTCTTCGCTCATGTATTGGCAACAAAGCGCAAACATTTGCTTAAACACAGAACGCCATGATAGTAGCCATGAGTTTACCAAGGCCTGCTGCGCAAGCTGAGTTCTAGGAGGCTCAACTAATGCATTTGGTGTCCCAAAATAGGAGGCATGATGTGATTCTACTCTGGCAATCAAGTTAAATGCCACCGTAGGCTCCCGCGCTGGGGGCTCCATAAACGTGTAATCGTTAATGTTAGTTACAGGCAGATGTACACCGGGGCCGACTTTATTAATAACGCCAACACGTTTTACGACCTTGATTGGCGGGAGCGTGGAGAACGCGGTATGATCTCGAATTGAATCGTGCTGGGCTTTAATTTCATCCTGATCCGTAGACGCCAATTCTGGAATCCCGCGAGTGTCAGTGATCGCCCGTCGAAGTTGTTCTCTGCGGAACTCAACAAACGGATACTCCCCGTGAGCATAGTCCAGCCGCTCGTGGATTGCCCAAGAAGAAGTGTCGTCCTTACGATTTGAGGCAGCTTGCGGGCAAAATACAGTGTAGTAGATTGCTGGAGCGTCTCCATCAAGAGATTTTGTGTAAGCATATACAACCTCCACCATGTTCATGTAGTTTACACCGTTGTAAATCAACATTGTAGTGGTTGGGAGCAAGTTGATGTTGTAAAAAGTACTACTTTTACCTAGTTGCTGGAGGGCGCGATCAACCCAGTCTGGATTCCATCCCTCGGTGGTAATCTTCTCCCTAAGCTCCACCTCTGACATCCATGTCCTCCTAAATATAACGCGACTACGCTGTAGATCAGCAGTCTCTGGCGGGAAGATAATTTCATCCCACGGCTTGAGGGCAACGATTTCTGGGAGGTTTTTGCTGACGTATTCTTCGTCATATGAAGTTTGTCCTGTTTTTCCCAGCTCCCTCACCATCCTCTTTGCTTCGCTCTGTGTAATACTAGGGATTGAGTTTTGAATAATAAGCTCAGCTTCCTCTGGTGCAGTCATAATCAACTGAGGCAATTGAGCCAACAATTGACTTCCAGAACTTTGAGCCAATTGAGCAACTTGCTCCATTGTAATTGGTTGAGTCCGTTTACTAATGTTCTGTTGCCACCCTACAAAATAAGCAGTCCATCCATACTGCATTGCGTACTGAGCGCCTAGCATTGCCTCTTTATAGAGTTGCTGCGGCATTTTGGTGTCCCTTACCCAGTGAAGAAGCGTTGTGGCAACCCCGCCAAGAGGCATGGTTGTCATGTTATTGCCA
>Ga0214919_10002455_pt1 | contig 29203 bp, 27 predicted proteins | sample LL1503_MetaG_FD_177994 | JGI IMG/M metagenome (GOLD analysis project Ga0214919, IMG submission 177994) | Freshwater microbial communities from Lake Lanier, Atlanta, Georgia, United States - LL-1503 | ecosystem: Environmental > Aquatic > Freshwater > Lake | place: USA: Georgia | collected... | reverse complement strand
GTGAAACGATCTGCTTCCACTCAATCAATGAAAGACTTGCAGGGTGTTTATCAAGGCTCTGTGGTTTGGCAATACTTTGTAAAAAACAAGCAACAATTTGATAAAATTGTATCAAAAGGGGCTAATAATTAAGAACTTGTTGTTATTTTTGCGTCCGTAATTAATCCATATGTCACAAGATTTACATCAACCATCATCGGAAAAAGATATTGCTTCTAATTGGGTAACCTCTTCTAGATTCATTTTCTATGTATCTATTTTCGCATTATTGGCTTTAGTATTAGGAAACTGCACTAAGTTATTTACAAGTGGGTTTAAAAAACCTAGTCCAGAAGTGAATACTAGCTCACAGTACAAGCCTGAATATAAGTAGAAAAAAAATTTGTTTAAGAGCGCCGAATCCTTATTTTTGCACTCCTAAAAATAGTTCTTATACAGGCGAAAGTAGCTCATTTGGTAGAGCACGACCTTGCCAAGGTCGGGGTGGCCGGTTCGAGCCCGGTCTTTCGCTCCAAAACCCTTCCTGTGAACGCGGGATTGGGTTTTTTTTAAGTCTGACATCAGACGCCTTGGTGGTGGAACTGGTAGACACGCAGGACTTAGAAGTTGTTCTTTGGATGAACAAAATTTGAGTGCACTTCGAGAAATTGAAGATGTAGAACTCCGTAAATTCGGCGAACCCTTTAAAATGGGAATACCGAGCGAAGCCCGAAAGGGAACGTGTAGAGACTAGACACGGAGCACCTAAATCGAAAGATATGGTGAAGGCATAGTCCAGACTACAAACCAGTAGGGTGGTGAAAACCATAGTAGTAAGAAAATCCTGTGGGCCGCAACGCCCGTGCGGGTTCGATTCCCGCCTGAGGCACAATCCCTTCTTCGATTTATCGGGGAAGGGATTTTTTTTGTCTTAACTTTCTTAAATGAAATTAAAAATAACCAAAGAAAAAATTTTGGAAGCAAGTCAAAACAGTGGCTCTATGGCTAAAGCCGCTTCTTCTTTAAATATTCATTTCAATACTTTCAAAAGACTTGCAATATTGTATAAATGTTATTCCCCCAATCAAGGATTGAGAGGGGGGAATAAAATAACACCCTCGAAAATTAATTTACAAGAAATTTTACATGGGCTACATCCTCACTTTCAAACGTATAAATTAAAAAATAGAATTTTAAAGGAGGGGTTAATGGACAATTCTTGTACTATTTGTGGGATTGAAGATTGGAATCACAAACCTTTGAAATTAGAACTTGATCATATTGATGGCGTAAGGACAAATCATGAACTTTCAAATTTAAGACTACTTTGTCCAAATTGTCATTCTCAAACTGATACTTATAGGTCTAAGAAAAGGGTATAGATTTTGTAAAATGAGAGGGGATTTTTTTTATTATCTTGTGTCTCAATAAAATGATATCATGGATCAAGCAGGTGTTTCAAAAAGCTTTTTGGATTTAGTGGAAATCATGGATACACTCCGTGAAAAATGTCCGTGGGATAAAAAACAAACTATTCATAGTTTGCGCAGTAATACCATTGAGGAGTTATATGAATTAGTAGATGCGATCATTGAAGAAGATTGGCAGGGTATTAAAGAGGAATTAGGAGATTTATTATTGCACGTATTGTTTTATGCAAAAATTGGAACAGAGCAAGGTGAATTTACTTTACAAGATTCTATTGAAGGGATTTCAAAAAAATTAATACATCGTCATCCTCATATTTATGGAGACGTAAAAGCAGACGACGAAGAAACAGTCAAAAAGAACTGGGAACAATTAAAATTGCAAGAGGGTAAGAAATCCTTGTTAGAAGGTGTTCCTAATAGCTTGCCTGCGATGGTGAAAGCTTTTCGTATTCAGCAAAAAGTAAAACAAGTGGGATTTGAATGGGAAAATAAAGAGCAGGTTTGGGAGAAAGTAGAAGAAGAAATAGGAGAGTTGAATGTAGAGATTAAGGCAGGTAATCAAGAAAAAATGGAACAAGAATTTGGAGATGTTTTATTTAGTATGATTAATTACGCTCGATTTTTAAATATTGATCCGGAAACCGCTTTAGAAAAAACGAATAAAAAATTCAAGCAACGTTTTCAAGCGATGGAATCCTATGCAAATGATCATGGGTTAGATTTATCTAAAATGACACTCGCCGAAAAAGATGATTTGTGGAAACAAATGAAAACTGCAGAATAAAAAAAGCGTCCCGCAATAAAAATTTACGGGACGCTTTTTTTTAAAATTTCTTACTTCTTAATTATTCAAGTTCAACATAAAAGCATAATTACCATAGTAGCCGGGGTAAATGCCTGACAATTTAATATTGGAACTTGTCGCTTTTTTCAAAGCTTCATAAAACTCTTCTATATTCTTTACGGGTTGGTCATTTAATTGAGTGATCACAAACCCTTTCTCCACTCGGCTTTTACTCAAAATGCCGTTGCCTAATTCTTTCACTAATACACCGCCTTCGATGTCATTTTTTTGAGCAGTTGCTTTATCTATATTCACCAAAGTACCTCCTAATTTTTCGGCGGCTTTACTGCTGCTCGCTAAATCGGAACTCATATTTCCCACTTTTGCTTTTAAGACAGCGTTTAATGTGATGTCTTTTCCATCACGTTTCACCGTAACGCTAATTTTATCGGTGGGTTTATATTTAGCAATTTGTTCTTGTAATTCAGGAGATGATTTAATCGTAACGCCATTTAACTTTGTAAGGATATCTCCCTTTTTAAGTCCTGCTTCTTTAGCAGCACCACCTTCCATTACATCAGTCACTAACACACCTTGTATCTCACTAAACTTCACTTTATATTCTTCATCAATTTTTTTAATCTCAGCTTCAGGTAAATTGTCTTTTGGATAGCTAATACCTAAATAGGCACGTTGTACGGTTCCAAATTTTACAATATCAGTGACTACCTTTTTTACAATGTTCACCGGGATGGCATAGGAATAACCAGCATAAGATCCAGTGGGAGAGGCAATCGCAGAATTAATTCCAATCAATTCGCCACTTGTGTTTACTAAAGCACCACCACTATTCCCTTGATTCACGGCAGCGTCAGTTTGTAAAAAGGATTCTATAGGTTTATCACTTTGTCTAGAATTAATATTGATAGATCTATTTTTAGCACTAATAATTCCTGCTGTTATAGTAACATCTAAACTTAAAGGATAACCAATTGCTAAAACCCATTGTCCTAATTTTACTTCATCGCTGTTGCCATACACTAAGTAAGGCAAATTGCTTGCTTCAATTTTAATCACCGCTAAATCGCTGCTCGCATCTACTCCAATGACTTTTGCTTTGTATGATTTATTATTTGTTAAAGTGACATTAATTTCATCTGCTTCATTGACTACGTGGTTATTGGTAACAATATAACCATCTCCCGTAATTAAGACACCACTTCCGCTCGCTCTTTGTTCTGGTTGTACTCTTGGACCTCCAAAAAAATCTCCAAAAGAATCATCGTCTCCAAAGAAATCAAAAAATGGGTTTCTTTGTTTGGGTTGATTGCCAGTTACTTTTTTTGCATTGGTAATAGTTTTAATATGCACCACCGCAGGGGATGCAGAATTGGCGGCTGGCGTAAAGTCTACTGTGGAACCTGGCGCATTGCCAGTAAATAAACTTGCGTAGTTAGCAGGTAGGTGGTTGTCATTGTCAAAAGAGCCACCTGTTTTTGCCCATCTAGAATAGCCCCAAATACTCACTAAAGTGGTGAAAGCACTAATTCCCACAATGGCTAATACATTTTTGAAATTCAGGTTCATATATTTATTATTTTAAACGTTATAATTAATTATTTATCAAATTTTATACCATTCCAGCATACAAATTAACGAAGCTGAAATTATGTCACAAAATTCAAGAAAGAGGTTTAACAAAATATTTACGAAATAATTCGTTTTGCAAATTTACCTTAAGTTACTTAAAAAAGCAAGGGTATCAACACCATCAGCATATTGGCTCAGTTCTGGCTGTTGAAGACTGCCGAAAGAGAGCCCCCCTTTCCCTACCACACATTGTATTTCTTCCCTATTGAAGGCAGGTACTTCCTCTTTGTAAAACTGGTAATGAACTTGTGAAATTGCCGCAAAGGGGGATGCGTTTTCACTTAATAAAATACCCCCCGAATCCATGTAAAATTGGCGGTTCATCATTAATAATGCCAGTTGGTAATCATAATTATGCTTGTATTTATGTTCCTCTAACAAATAATTATACTTTTTAAAGGCATTCAATAAAGGGATAAAATCATAACCTTCAGGAACCCATATTTGGGTCACATTTCGGCAACCTCTTCCAAAATATAACATGATATCCTCGGTGAGCAATTCTAAATCAGTGGAAGATTCTTGGCCATCTAAAATAGCAATGGAGGTTTTATTAGATCTTATAATATGAGGAAATTTGCCAAAATATTGTTCAAAATAGCGACTGGTATTATTACTGCCAGTGGCTATATAAGCGTCACAATTTTTCAATTGATCTTGTACGATGATAGTTTGTTCAAATTCGGAATCAATGCTTATTAATCTTTTAATAACATACTCCATAAGCACTGTGTCCTTGCTGGAAAGCTTTACTACAGCAGTATGTCCTGCTATGAGGGTACTTAATAAATCGTGAAATCCAACTAAAGGAATATTTCCTGCCATCACAATACCTACTTTGATCCCAGTGCCATCGTTTCCAATTTGCGGATAAAGCGATGTCCATTGTGTCAAAGCTTCTTTGTTTAAAAATTGTCGGGCAATTTGAGAAATAGACTCCTCAATGAAACTGGGTAAAAACCATGAATTTTGTTCATAAGCCCTTGTTTTAGCTTCGGCTAAATCAACGTTTTTCTCATCCAATAAATGAGAGCCTAATAAAAAAAAACTGTTTATTCTTGTTTGTAAGTTCATGCTTGTGTTGTATCTTTATCGGGACAAAAGTACATCACTAATTTTTAAATAATTTTTATGGCGATTAAAATAACCGATGAATGTATTAACTGCGGCGCTTGCGAACCTGAATGTCCTAATAACGCGATTTATGAAGGAGGGGTAGAATGGGCGATTGCTGATGGTACCACAGTAAAAGGAGCTTTCACTTTAATGGATGGTAGTTCTGTAGACGCTGGTGCTCGTATTGCACCTATTGCTGCTGATACTTACTATATTACTGCTAACAAATGTACAGAGTGTCAAGGTTTCCACGAGGAGCCTCAATGTGCTTCAGTTTGCCCTGTGGACTGTTGCGTTCATGACGACTTATACAATGAGACTGTAGAAGAGTTATTAGCTAAAAAAGATAAATTACACGCGTAATAAATCATATTGTTAAAAAGGGGATTTATTCCCCTTTTTTTATGCCTTGTATTTTGTATGTTTGATGTAGAAAAACATACAGTTCAAGGCATTTTAGTTTAAAATATTGTAGATGAAAAAAAAGGTAGCATTAGTAACAGGAGGATTAAGTTCAGAAGCTCAAATTAGCTATAAGAGTGCGAAGAATGTTTTTGCCGCAGTGGACAAAAATAATTACGATGTTTATATGATTGACATCCATCCAACAGGATGGTGGTATGAAAATAGCGCAGGAGAAGAAGTGGCAGTAGATAAAGCCGATTTTAGTATTATGGAGAATGGCCAAAAAATAAATTTCGATGTTGCTTTAATGGTCATTCATGGAACTCCAGGGGAAGATGGTAAAATGCAAGGTTATTTTGACTTAATAGGCTTGCCTTATACCAGTTGTGATACCTCCACCTCTGCATTAACTTTTAATAAACGTTTTACGGTGGCTGTCGCTGGATTTGGAGGTGTGGGAGTGGCAAAGTCTTTACATTTATTTGCGGCTTCTCCTTTAAGTCCTGGTGAAATATTACAACAATTGCAATTACCCGTTTTTGTCAAACCTAATAATGGAGGAAGTAGTTTGGGTATTAGCAAAGTAAATACACAGGAAGAATTAGCACCTGCTTTAGAAAAAGCATTTAAAGAAGATACACAAGTACTGGTAGAAGAATGCATTAGTGGAAGAGAGTTTACCATTGGAGTTTTTAAATCCAAAGGAACTACTACTGTTTTACCTATTACTGAAATTATAACAGAGAATGAGTTTTTTGATTTTGAAGCAAAGTATTTGGGAAAAAGTAAAGAAATAACTCCTGCAATCATTACCGAAAAAATGCAACATGATTTAAGTGCCGCTGCACAAAAAGTATATGCCATTTTAAATTGTAGAGGAGTCGTGCGTATCGATTTTATTTATGATGAAGCCCAAGCGAAACCATTTATGTTAGAAGTGAATACAGTGCCAGGGCAAAGTGATGCGAGTGTGATTCCTCAACAAGTAAGATCTTTGGGATGGTCATTGACCGATTTTTATGGTCAAATTATTGAAGATGCCTTATCAAAATAAATTTTAAAAAGGAAACATTGGAAGCAATTGATAAATTATTAAAAAAACCACTTTGGTACAACATACTTGTTGGAATAGGTGCCATAATGGTATTGCTCATCCTTTTCTTTTTTTCATTAGGATGGATTACGGGATATGGTAAGACTGAAAAAGTACCATCAGTGGTGGGTCTGGATGTGGCTGCTGCGCAAAAAAATTTAAAAGCTTTTGGATTTGATGTGGTTTTGCAAGATTCTATATATGTAGATACGCTCGCACGAAATGCAGTATTAAGACAAATCCCAGAAGCCGAAGAGATTGTAAAAAAAGGCAGAACCGTTTATTTAACGATCAATAGAATTATTGCACCTCAGGTAGATATGCCCAACTTAATTGGCTTCTCTTTAAAAAGTGCAGAGACTTATTTGAAAGTATTAGGATTAAGATTAGGCACTATTAGTTTAGTGGCAGATCGAAATAAAAATGTGATTATAGATCAGTTAGTGAATGGGCAACCTATAGCGCCAGGTACTAAAATATCTTCAGGTACCTTAATTCAATTTAAAGTAGGAGATGGGGGGTCTGTTGTAGGTTTTGAAGTCCCGGATTTAATTGGTTTAACTGTTGGAATGGCAAAAGCAAATTTAGCTGCATTAGGTTTGCAAATTGGGAATATCACATCTAGCACTGCTATTCAGGATACTTCTAATGCATTTATCATTATGCAAAACCCAAGATTGTTTTCGGATCAATTAGATTCTTTAGGGATGCCCATTAAAAATATCACCACTCAAGGAGGCTCCATAGATATTGTGATAGACAAAGTAGCTCCGGTCATCAAACATGATTCTATTAAATAGCAAGCAAGATTAAATAGTATAAAAAGTATTTTATGAAAACCATTACAGTCGAAGACTTAAAAGCAAAACTAGACGCAGGAGAGCAGATTAATTTATTAGATGTTCGTGAACCACATGAACACGCAGCCTTTAATATTGGAGGTCAATTATTCCCACTAGGATTAGTGCAAAGTTTGCAACTAGATGAAATTGAACATCTTAAAAATGAAGAAGTTTTTGTTTATTGTAGAAGTGGAAATAGAAGTGGTCAAGCTTGTTTAATGTTAGAACCTTATGGCTTTAATAATGTCATAAATGTAGTGGGTGGTATGTTGGCTTGGCAAGAAAAGTTCCCTGAATAAAAAATAATCCTTAAATAAGTTTTATATTGAGGAATTAAATATTTTAATTATTTCACTAAATATCCCAACATGAAACTTTTTAAAAGCACTGGCATTATAGCTTTAGGATTAGCTGTTACAATTTTATTGGTCACATCTTGTACTTTTAACAATACAGGATCCAACAATGCATCTTCTTCTTATCATGACACTTCACATCAGACTGATTTATTGTCTGGCGGTGTGCAGTTAATCCCCGTTAAAACACCTAAGGGAACGTTTAATGTTTGGACCAAAAGAGTAGGGAACAATCCTACTATTAAAGTATTATTATTGCATGGAGGTCCTGGTGCAACGCATGAATATTTTGAATGTTTTGATTCTTATTTCCCAAATGCAAACATTGAATATTTCTACTATGATCAAATGGGTTCTGCTTATTCAGAAAATCCTAACGATTCAAGTTTATGGAATATTGATCAGTTTGTAGAAGAGGTGGAAACAGTGCGTCAAGCATTGCATTTAGATTCTAGCAATTTTTATTTATTAGGACATTCTTGGGGCGGTATATTAGCCACAGAGTATGCCTTAAAATATCAACAAAATTTAAAGGGGTTAATTATTTCTAACATGGTTCCTTCTATCCCTGATTATGTAAAGTATGCGAATGAAGTTTTAGGCCCCAAATTACCACCCGCTGTTTTAGCAAAAATTCGTAGCTATGAAGCAAAAGGCGACTATACCAATCCAGAATATTTAGGAGTCATTCAAGAGTATTATTATCCAGAGCATATTTTAAGAATGCCTCCTGCCACTTGGCCAGATCCAGTGAAAAGAGCTTTTGCAAAAATGAATTATCCTTTATACTTAAAAATGCAAGGTCCTTCTGAATTTGGTGTAGTTGGAGATGCAGTCTTAAAAAACTGGGATCGTAAAGCAGATTTAGCAAAAATTAAAGTCCCTACTTTAAGTATTGGGGGAGAGTTTGATACTATGGATCCCAAAGCGATGGAAGCTTTATCTAAAGCGGTACAACATGGTCAATATTTATATTGTCCTAAAGGATCACATATGTCTATGTATGATGATCAGTTGACTTATTTTACAGGGTTGATTAAGTTTATCAAGGAAGTGGATGCTAAAAAATAAATGTTCTAATCTTATTTAGTAGTCAATACTATTCTCGCTATTATGTAGTTTGGAAATGTGAATCGATCTACTTGTAAGAAATAAAAAAGGGGCCCGAATTTCGGGCCCCCTTTTTTATTTGGGGGAAGCATATAAAATAATCCAATTCATTTGCTAGTAGAATTAAATTTATTTTAAATCAATTTTTAAACTCAACCAATAGTTGCGACCTGCCATTGGGAAGTAGTTATTGGAAGTGGTAACGGAACCTCCATATACATAACTATAGGTATATCCATTGGGTTCGTATAAGTGATCAAAAATATTGAGTGCATGAATTTGCAATAAAGCATTCCACTTAGGTCTTTGAAGACATTTCCACTGTGCTGAAATGTCTTGTGTCCAATAAGCCTTCAATATTCTGTTTTCGTTTTGTGTGTTGTCTAAATATTGTTTGGAAACATATTTAGTGGTAAAATTAAATCTCCATGTATTGTTAGGCGTATAGCTAAATACATGCGCTCCTGTTAATGCAGGGGATAAGGTAATATCGGTATTCTTATGTTGAATTGCTTTTTGACCACCCTTATCATAATCATCAATGTATTCAGTGAAATTTTCGATTTTATTTTGACTATATGTAATGTTGCCACTACTTGTAATTTGGCTATTTATTTTATGGGAAGCTTCCATTTCTATTCCTATTCTGTTGCTTTTAGGCACATTGGTTCGGGTATAAGCACCTATATCATTTATTTTACCGGTAAGAACCAATTGGTCTTTATAGTTCATTACATAAATATTCGCCCCATATTCAAATAATTGATCCTTTTTTGTGAATCCAGTTTCCCAATCGTATAAAACTTCTTGCTTAGGTTGTTGGGTGATGCCTGCTTCAAAATCATCTCTATTAGGTTCTTTATGGGCAATGGCAAAACTAGAGTAGTAAATGGTTTTTCCTTTGGTATAAGTGATTCCTGCTTTTGGGTTGATGAAATCAAATTTTCTTTGAATGTTTAAATTGGGAGTGTGATCAAAACCAAACATATTGTGATTTACATTTCGATATTGAATATCTAAAAAACTATTCCAATCGCTATTGATTTGATATTGCCATTTTGCATACATGTTAGCTTCTTTTTTAATAGCATTATTGTCGTAATAAACCCAAGCAGATGTTATGGGAATTAAATTAGGGTAAGGTAGTTGCCCAAAATGATTGCCATCATAGGTGTTCCAGCCTCCGCCAATCGTTAATAGATGCACACCTTTTTCATACAACCAGGAAATGATTTGGCCATAAAAATGATTGTCCAACCATCTTTGTCTAATTAAATTAGGGTTGATGCTATTCCATGCTGGGTTAGATGGCAAATTGTATTCGCTCACATTTACACTCGCTTTATATTCTTCATAATAACCTTTGCCTCTTGTTAAGAAAAAGGCAGTATTAAAACTCCAATAAGGACTCCATTTTTTATTATAAAATAATTGATAATGTGTTTGAGTGTAATTATCGGTTTGATTATCATAAGGGTCGCCTGCTTTTTCAGTCCCAGCAGGATTGAATGTTCTTTGTGTAGCTAACAATTCCTCGGGTACCCCATACCAAGCCTGATAAGTTTTTTCTTTACCTGAAAACACATTCAGTCTTAAGGAAGATTGATCTCCCCAGTATGTACTGCTCACGTGAAATGATTTCAAATCACTTTTTGCTCTATCTATATATCCGTCACTTTTAATATTGCTTAATCTTCCATCAATCGTGATTTTGTCTTTCAATAAACCAGTTCCAAACTGCAATGTATTTTTTAAAGTATAAAAGGATCCAAACGAATTTTGAAAAGTTAAATAAGCTTGTGGTTTATAATCATTGGTGGCCAAATTAAGAGTGGCTCCAAAAGCACTAGCTCCATTGGAAGAAGTACCTACGCCTCTTTGAATTTGAATGCTGTTTACACTTGAACTAAAATCGGGTAAATCCACAAAATAGGTGCCCATACTTTCCGCATCATTATAGGGGATACCATTTAAAGTCACATTAATACGTGTGGCATCAGTGCCGCGAATTCTAATTCCAGTATAACCCACACCCATGCCGGCGTCAGAATGTACAACCACCGAAGGTGTATTTTGAATCATAAAAGGAAGATCCTGTCCCACATTAACTTGTGCAATTTGCGCTGCGCTAACATTGCTCTTTGCAAAGGGTTGATTATTGCTTGCTCGAATGGATCTGATCTCTAATGGAGGCAAATTTCGAATGCTGTCGGTAAAATGATGAAGGCTGTCCTTCTGCGCCTGCGAGGATACGCTTGCGGAGAATAAAAGTGCAGTAAATGTTCCCAATAACTTAGTCATGACTAAATTTTAATTTTTAAATTAAATAATGGGAACAGGGGAAAAAGCTATGAGAAGTGCGCGTGATGCGGTGACCTTCCCTTCGCAGGCATTACCCTGTTCAGGTTCAACGGGTTTTTTCTCAGCTTTTTACAGCACCCCGAGGACAGGACAAAAGTAATATGCATTTTTCATAGTAGCAAGTGTAACTTTAAGCTAGCATTTACGTTTAAAGGAATAAATACACTTCTATGAAAAAGATATTAGGCTTTGTTTTAGTACTTCTTGTATTCATGAGTAATACCACTACCTTAAAGGCTCAAACTAATAGCATTATTTATGATGATCATGTGCAGGTGCGTAATGTGCCAAATTTTACTTCTATTAAAGTATCGAGTGCTATCGATTTATATCTTTCACAATCCAATGAAACAAAAGTTGCAGTGAGCGCAAGCAATGATGAAATACGAGATCATATTATAACAGAAGTACAAGGCGGTACTTTGATTATTAAATTAGGCGAAAATGGTTCTTGGTTTGATTGGAAAAAATGGGGTAATTATAAAACCAAAGCGTATGTGAGTGTAAAGGATTTATATTCCATCATTGCCAGTGGAGCTTCAGACATTCACTTAGTGAATACGCTGGAACAGCCTAAATTAAAATTGTCTTTAACGGGTGCCTCAGATGTGAAAGGGGAAATTAATGTGGGTGCTTTATTTCTAGAATGTACTGGCGCAAGTAATGTAGAATTAAAAGGAAGGGCAGATGATGCCGTTGTTAGAATGACGGGTGCATCTGACGCCAAATTATACAACCTGCAATTAAAAGCAGCGGACATATCAGCTACAGGAGCTTGCCATATCAGAATAAGTGTTTCAGAGGTATTAAAAGTCTCCGCTACAGGAGCTAGTGATGTGGATTATAAGGGTAATCCTGTCACCAAAAATATATCTACTTCAGGGGCATCTAATGTTAGGAGGAGGGATTAGACGGATCTAGAAAAATACATTCCTCTCCTTAAACTTGGTCAAGAAGCAATAAACGCCTATCTTTGCCGTCCAAACATCGCGAGGTAGAGCAGCGGTAGCTCGTCGGGCTCATAACCCGAAGGTCGGAGGTTCGATCCCTTCCCTCGCAACATAATAATCCCGCTCCCGATTTCCATATCGAGGGCGGATTTTTTTTATAGTAACTTTGTATGATTAAGGGCGGAAAAACAAGAAAAGAAAGGCATGAAAGTAGGGTTTGTAAATATATTTGGGAAGCCAAACGCAGGTAAAAGCACTTTACTGAACGCCATCATGGGCGAGAAGATGGCTATTGTGTCCTCCAAAGTGCAAACTACGCGCCATAGAATAAAGGCCTTTTTAAATAAGGTAGATGAGTATCAAGTCATTTTCTCAGACACGCCAGGGATTATTGATCCTAAATACAAGCTGCATGAGAAGATGATGGGAGCGGTTAAATCGGCTTTAGAAGATGCAGATTTGGGACTTTTGATGGTGGATGTTCGGGATGATTTTGATGAAATTGACGCGATGTTTAGTGCTTTGAAGCTAAAAGTGCCATGTATTGTGGTCATGAATAAATCGGATTTGGCTGCTGGTGGCAGGGTGAAAGAAGCAAATGCGTATTTTAGTGCAAAGCCTTATTGTACCAAAATAATTTCAATTAGTGCATTGAATAACAGTGATATAGATAGGTTAATGAAAGTTATACTTGAACTTATTCCTGAAGGCGGTCACCCATTTTTTGACCAAGAGGATTTGAGTGATATGCCTACTAAGTTTTTTGTAAGTGAGATGATCCGAGAAAAGATATATCAGTTGTTTGGGGAGGAAATTCCTTATCATACTGCTGTGCTGGTGAATTCATTTAAGGAGCAGCCGCTTCTTACAAAAATTCAAGCGGATATTGTGGTGAACCGTGAAACACAAAAAGCAATTATCATTGGTCAAGGGGGAAAGATGATCAAGGAGATTGGCAGTTTGGCAAGGAAGGATATTGAAGAGTTCATTGGTTCCAAAGTGTATCTTGAACTGTTTGTAAAGGTGAAGCCAAAGTGGCGTGACAATGATATGAAATTAAAAGAATTTGGGTATTAATAGAAATTGAAAAAAATTACAAATAATGTAATAATTATCAATTATTTATATAATGTTATTTGAATATTAAATTAATGTTTTATGAGTTATACAGTGGCAATTGTTGGAAGGCCAAACGTAGGGAAAAGCACTTTGTTTAATCGTTTCTTAGAGGAGCGTAAAGCAATTGTAGATGATATTAGCGGTGTTACAAGAGATCGTCAATATGGGGTGACAGAATGGAATGGTAGAACCTTTAATGTAATTGATACAGGCGGTTTTGTGCCAGATTCTAAAGACATGTTTGAAACTGAGATCAGAAAGCAGGTTAAAATCGCTATCGAAGAAGCCAATGCCATCATTTTTATGGTGGATGCTGCAGTAGGTTTGACCGATTTGGATTCGGCTATGGCAGATATGCTGAGACGCAGTATTAAGCCGGTTTATGTTTGTGTCAATAAAGTAGACAATTCTACCCGTGCCTTAGAAGGAACCGAATTTTACGGAATGGGGTTTGAACATAATTATTTTGTTAGTTCTATTTCGGGTAGTGGTAGTGGTGAATTATTAGATGCCGTGACATCAGGTATGATAGATGAACCAATGAAAGTAGTAGATGCTGATTTGCCAGAAGGTGCTGAACCTGAGGAGGCAATTGCCATCCCTAAAATTGCGATTATGGGTCAACCTAATGTGGGCAAATCCTCTTTACTAAACGCTATGGTGGGACAAGACAGAACCATCGTAAGTAATATAGCTGGAACCACTCGTGATACCATTCATACGCATTACAATATGTTCCAAAAGGAATTTGTATTAATAGATACAGCGGGTATTCGTAGAAAGAATAAGGAAAAGGACGATTTGGAGTTTTATTCAGTTATTCGCGCTATTAAAGCCATGGATGAAGCAGATGTTTGTTTGATGGTGATAGATGCTGAAAAAGGAGTAACGGCCCAGGATTTAAGTATTTTTAGCCTTGCTGCTAAGAAGGGAAAGGGGATTGTTGTTTTAGTCAATAAATGGGATTTGATTCCAAAGGAAACGAATACAGCTCGTGATTTTGAAAAGAAAATCAAGGACAAACTGGCACCTTTCACTGACGTACCTGTATTGTTCATTTCTGCCCTTGAAAAGACGCGTATTTTTAAAGCGATCGAATTAGCCTTAGAAGTATATGAGAATAAGCACCGCAAGGTGGCCACCTCTAAGCTAAATGAAGTGATGCTGAAAGTGGTCCAAAATTATCAGGCACCGGTCGTGAGGGGACATATTATAAAAATTAAGTTTGTATCTCAATTGCCTACAAGAGTGCCTTCTTTTGCCTTTTTTACCAATTTCCCGGATGATATTAAGACTCCGTACCGAAATTATCTAGAAAATCAGGTGAGAGCCAACTTCAAGTTCACAGGCGTACCAATTAGGATATATTTTAGAAAAAAATAATATTAAAGAAAATTTGGAATTTTTGGTTTTCGGGGATATCTTCGCCAACGTATTTTTTACCAAACTTAAAACATTTTTAAAATGAAAAAAGTATTCGCAATCTTAGCTATCGCTGCTTTAACTGCATGTGGTGGTGCTTCTACTGAAGCTAAAACTGATACAGCTGCTACAACAGTTGATACTGCTGCTAAAGCTACAGTTGATACAGCTGCTGCTGCAACAGTTGATACTGCTGCTAAAAAGTAATTTAGATTTTCTAAATAACTTCTTGCAAGAAGGTCCTTCCCGATTCAATCGGGAAGGATTTTTTATTTTAGGGGGTACCTCCACAATTTTGACACTAGCTTAATAAGTTAGACCCTACCTAAATAAAGTTTGGCATCAATATTGCATATGTAAGGTTGATATATTACCTTTCTTGACTCACAAAAGGATATGTCATTTTGACTTTATTAAAAAATGAAAACGAGTGAATAAGCAAATTTTATTTAGTGCTGAAGACGAGAACGAATTTATACCTCTATTTCCTTTCAATGAACAGGATCCAGAAGGGGATAAGGATTTGGTCATTGATGATATCATCCCCATTTTACCTTTACGTAACACCGTTTTATTTCCTGGCGTAGTCATTCCTATTACTGTAGGACGAGATAAAAGCATTCAAGCAGTAAAGGCTGCGTATGCGAAGGATAAATTAATTGGTGTCGTATCTCAAAAGGATGGCAATATTGAAGACCCGCAACCCATAGATTTATGTAAAGTAGGGACCATTGCAAAAATCATTAAGATGATAAAAATGCAAGACGGGGGCACCACTATTATTATACAAGGAAAAAAGCGATTTGAATTATTAGAAATGAAGGAAGAAGATCCTTTTTTCAAAGCGAGTGTTGCTGTATTATCTGAAGAAAAAGTAGATGGAGAAGATAAAAATTTTCAGGCTTATTTATCTAATATTAGGGACTTAGCTACTCAAATCATACAATTATCACCCAACTTTCCATCTGAGGCAAGTATGATTTTGAAAAATATAGAAAGTCCTATCTTTTTAATCAATTTTGTAAGTAGCAATTTAAATGCAGACTTATCTGCTAAACAAGAATTACTAGAACAGAATAGTATTTCTTTACGTGCTGAAAAATTAATTCAATTTCTACAGCAAGAATTGCAATTTGTGGAGTTGAAAAATAAAGTAGCCAATAAAACACGAACGGAAATTGATAAACAACAAAGAGATTATTTTTTACAGCAACAATTAAAAAGTATCAAGGATGAGTTAGGCGGCGATGTGAATGATCGAGAGTTGGTGGAGATGAAGAAAAAAGCGGAAAACAAAAAGTGGCCTGAATCTGCAAAAAAATTATTTCAAAATGGGTTGGAGAAGTTAGAACGTATGCATTCTAGTACACCTGATTATTCAGTGGTGTATAATCACTTGGATTTATTATTGGATTTGCCTTGGGATGAATATACCGATGATAACTATGATTTGAAAAATGCCAAAAAGGTGTTGGATGCAGATCATTATGGTATGGGTAAAATAAAAAACAGAATCATTGAATACTTAGCGGTATTGAAAATAAAAGGGGATATGAAAAGTCCTATTCTTTGTTTTTTGGGCCCTCCAGGTATTGGTAAAACTTCATTAGGAAAATCTATTGCGCATGCAATTGGTCGCAAATATATTAGAGTGAGTTTAGGTGGGTTGCATGATGAAAGTGAAATTAGAGGTCATCGTAAAACCTATATTGGTGCGATGCCTGGACGTATCATACAAAGTTTACGTAAGGTGAAAACTTCTAATCCAGTCATGATTTTAGATGAGATTGATAAGATTGGTAAAGATCATAGAGGAGACCCTTCTTCCGCATTATTGGAAGTATTAGATCCCGAACAAAACAATAGTTTTTACGATAATTATTTAGAGACTGAATATGACTTGAGTAAAACATTATTTATTGCAACAGCTAATGATATAAGTCAAATTCAACCCGCTTTAAGAGATCGTTTAGAAATTATTGATTTAAGTGGTTATGCAGTAGAAGAAAAAGTGGAGATTGCTAAAAGACATTTATTGCCAAAGCAAAAATCAGCACATGGCTTAGATAAAATTAATTTTAAAGTACCTGATACCGTGCTTGAAAAAATGATTGAAGATTATACACGTGAAAGCGGAGTGCGTGAATTGGACCGTCAATTAGCTTCCATTATGCGTTATCAAGCAAAAGAATTGGCTTATAAACATAAGGTAAAACCTACTGTTTCTAAATTGGATCTTTTAAAAATATTGGGGCAAGCAAAGTATAGTAATGAATTATATAAGACGGTCAATATGCCAGGGGTAGCCGTTGGTTTAGCTTGGACTTATGTTGGAGGGGATATATTATTTATTGAAACATTATTATCCGAAGGTAAAGGCGAGTTAAAGTTGACGGGAAACCTAGGAAATGTAATGAAGGAAAGTGTCTCTACGGCACTTACTTATTTACAAGCCAATGCAAAAAAAATAGGAGTGGATCCAGCCTTGTTTAATACCAAGTCGGTGCATGTTCATGTACCTGAAGGGGCAGTTCCCAAGGATGGTCCAAGTGCAGGGATTACGATGTTAACAGCGCTTACATCTGCTTTTACAGGGCGAAAAGTAAAGCCTTATTTAGCCATGACAGGAGAAATAACATTACGTGGTCAAGTATTACCGGTAGGAGGGATCAAAGAAAAAATATTAGCAGCAAAGAGATCCGGGATGAAGGAAATTATTCTTTGTACTCAAAATGAAAAAGATGTGAATGAAATTGAGCCTAGTTTTATTAAAGGAGTCCAGTTTCATTATGTAAAAAATATGCAACAAGTGCTTGACTTAGCATTAGTTTAAGTTGATTTTCAACTGTTCAACCCCTAGCTTTGTAATATGTGCCTCATTCAAGACATATCTAAAAAGTTAGGGGTTTTATTTTTGTTCTTAAGTATAGGATCAAAGCCTTTATTAGCGCAAACCACGCAGTATGTTTCAGGCCGTGCATCCAATGCAGTATTTAATTTTTTATCATTGCCCTATTCAGCCAAAGCAACTGCTTTAGGAGGAATTAATATTAGTTCCTTGTCATCTGACTTAGGTTTAGCTATGTATAATCCTGCATTATTATCTAGTGACATGGATAATCAATTACAAGTTGGCATTAAACCTTATTTATCAGATATCAAACAATATGATGTGAACGGCGCACATTGGATAGCATCAAAAAAAATGGTATTGGGATGGGGTGTGCATTATATGGATTATGGGTCTACTACTATGACCGATGTATCTGGAAATTACTTAGGAGACTTTAGACCGAATGATTACAGTATTCAATTTTCCTTAGCTGGACAATACACACGTGATTTGTATATTGGGTCCACCCTTAAATTGATTCAATCTAATTATGGTTTATATAAATCCTCTGGAATCGCTATGGATATTGGGTTAAGGTATCGATCAAGTGATAATTTATCTCAAATCAGTGTTTTAGTAAATAATTTAGGCACGCAATTTAAAACTTATGTAAACAAAGAGGAATTGCCTTTTAATTTGATCCTTGGTTGGTCCAAAAAATTAGAACATGCGCCATTTCAGTTTTCTATCACTGCCGAAAAGTTATCATTATGGAAGTTAGCATATAATGATACTAGTTTTAATCAACAGCAAGGATATGGTTCTCCATCCTCTTTACAACACTTGATGAATCATTTTATGGTAGCAGGAGATATTTTTTTAGGCACTCAAGCCAGTGTTCAGATAGGTTATAATTTTATGCGCCGATTTGATTTAAATATTCAAGGACAACAAAATTGGATGAATGGCTTTAGTACAGGGTTAGATCTTCATTTTAATAAAATGCAATTACAATATGGGAATGCATTTTTTCAGAAAAATAGCTATCACCATTTTTCAGTTTTTTATCAATTACATAAAAGATAATGTTATATTAGATAGGTTCTACAATAGGAACAATAGTATGTTATAATAATTCAAATTAAACGACTCCTTTCTTGCCAGGAAAAACAGCTTTTGGTTTTTGCGCTTCTTTATTAGGTTTCACTTCTGTTTTTGGAGGGTTAGTGCCTTTTGTATTATTAGGAATAGGTTTGCTTGCAGCTGGAGCAGCTGGCTTTTCGTTCGCAGGGATTTGATAATCAGATTCTGCCTTGATATCATCTATATTTTGATTGTCTGGAATATCATTAATTAAGTTAGTACTATCTTGATTTACAAAATTCACATTTAAATCACCCACTAAGTTAGAAGGTCTTTCAAAGCTTGCATTAGGGTCTAAATTACAGGCAGGGTCATTGGTTACTTTATTCATAAAATACGCCCAAATGGGAAGAGATGCGTGCGCACCTTGTCCAAAATAATTATCGGAGAATCTAATGTATCTATCATCACAACCTACCCAGGCACCTGCTAATAATTGTGGCGTATAACCCATAAACCATAAATCGCTATTATCGTTGGTAGTACCCGTTTTACCTGCAATGGATTGTGCTTTAACATCAAAAGAATACAAACTTCTTCCAGTACCTTTTGAAATCACTCCTTGCATCATACTCACCACCGAATAAGCTGTTACATCATTAATCACTTTTCTACGTTGAGGTGAAAAGCTTTCCAAGACATTTCCGTTTTTATCTTCAATACGATTAATGAAAAAAGGTTGTGCATTATAACCTGCTCCAGGGAACATGGTGTATGCTTGTACCATTTCAAATAAAGAAATTTCAACAGCACCTAAGGCGATAGAAGGGTAGGCTGTAAGGTCGGCTTGTACATTACATTTTTTCAAATAATCTACAAATTGCTTTGCTGCTTCATTTCCTTTGCTATCAATTTGTTTCATAATATAAGCAGAGGCACAGTTACGTGATTCGGCCAAAGCTTGTGCCATTGGCATAGACATCCCAGTACAAGTTTTAGAGGTATTGGGCACCATACCATATCCTTCAAAATTTTGTTGTTGATCCTGTACAATCGTCGCAGGGGTAAGTCCTGCTTTTTCTATGGCCAGTGAATATAATAATGGTTTGATAGTAGAACCTACTTGTCTTCTGGTATTAATATTTACGTGGTCATATTTGAAGGTTTTAAAATCAACACCTCCCACCCAAGCTTTTACTTCTCCAGTAAATGGATCTACTGCCATGAAACCAGTTTGAAGCATTTGCTTATGATACTTTAAGGAATCCATAGGAGTCATGATGGTATCTATAAATCTGTTTTTATTCCAAGCAAATACGCGCATGTTTAAAGGCTCATCAAAAGTTTTGCGAATTTCTGCATCTTCCATATCTTCTTTTTTCGCATTTCTCCAACGATCAGTTTGTTTTACTGCTAATTCAAGTTGATTGTTGAAGTCTTTCCAAATGGTCCCCGATTTAATATTATTTTGTTTATTAAACTCTCTTTGCAAATAGGCCATATGTCGAGCAACAGCTTCTTCGGCATACAATTGCATGCGAGGATTGATGGTGGTGTAAATTTTTAAACCATCCTTGTATAAGTTGTAAGGATCTCCATTATTCTTTTTATGTTCCTTACACCATTTTTTCATGTATTCCCCTAAAGTCATTCTAAAATAAGGCCCTAATCCATTATTCTCATCTAGTTTTCGATAATTGGTTACGATAGGCTTTTCCTTAATTTGATTTGCTTGATCTTCACTAATATATTTTTGGCCTGCCATACGGCTGATCACTAAATTTCTTCTTTCTAAAGCGAGTTTAGGATTGCGATTAGGATTGTATTTGGTAGGAGCATTAATCATCCCAATTAATAAAGCGGCTTCTTCAACGGATAAACGATCTGGTTCCTTTTGAAAGAAAGTGCGGGAAGCATTACTCACGCCAAATAAATTATCACTAAACGGAACTGTATTTAAATAAAGTGTTAATATTTCTTGCTTTGTAAAATTGCGTTCCAATTTTATAGCAATAATACTTTCCTTCACTTTTTGGATGAATCTTAATAGTTTATTCTTGGTACTCCAGTTGTTCGTAAACAAATTTTTTGCCGTTTGCATACTAATAGTAGAAGCGCCTCCTTGACTTCCTAAAAAAGCAACTGCTCTAAGAAGTCCTTCGCCATCTATTCCATAGTGATCATAAAATCTCTTATCCTCAGTAGCTACTAAGGCTTGTATTAAATAGGGGCTAATATCTCTGTATTTGACGCTAATGCGGTCTTCCAAGTAAAATTTACCCATGGGGGTACCATCTTGTGCATATACCTGACTGGCTAAAGAGGCTGTGGGGTTTTCAATATCATCTAAGTCGGGCATATCGCCAATCCAACCCCAATTAAGCATTAGTAAAAACAAAAGGATCACGCCTGCCGTGATAAAGTAATACTTCCAAAAAATGCGTATCCAATTTTTAGGTTTTTCAGATGGTTGATTCACTTTTTGCCCTTTCATTATTTATAAATATTTTTTTCCATGAATGCTTTATATTTTATCAAATCAGCATTGTTATTTATTAGAACAATATTTGATTTGCCTAAAATAAACAATTCATATTGTTGGGTAGGGATAAATGAAATAATTTCCTTGGCTAAACGCCCCTTCACTTTATTCAGATAATTTGTACTCTCCGTTAAATTATCAAATGGCCCTATCCAAACAACAAATATCTTGTCCTCGAATTGCAAGTAAGTTACGTCTAATTTTTGTTTTACAAATTCGTCCTGATTCAATTCTTGGAAAGATTTCTGAATCTCTTTTACAAGTATCTCTTTGATATCATGAGTGATTAGGGCTATATAATGAGGCTCAAGTTCGGTTTTTGTAAATCGAAGACCTTCTTCTGTTGTTGTTAGGACTTGTTTCTCGGTCATTTTTGGAGTGGGTGTAGGGGCATTGTATTTCAAACTAGGAGGGGCCGCTGCTATATAAACTTCATTTTTAACAGAATCTCCATTGAGTTTTTGTAAATAGGATTCCGTTTCTTTTCTCTTCTTAATTTGTACGATGATATTTTTGGCATAATCTCTTATGCGTTCGTTTTGGTGTAAATAAATAATTGAATCTAGTAGTAGGAGAGCGGCACTATCTTTTCTTTGTTGAGCTAACATTTTCACTTTTAAAAACTGATAGGGGGCAGACCATTTTGTTTTGCGAAGTTGAACGTCCAGATTAAGTTCTTTGCTTTTTAACGCAGTCCAATTGCCAATAGTACTTAAGAAGTAAGCTTCTTTATATTCTTCTTCCACCGATTTGTCTGCTAATTTTTTACTTTCAACCTTGTTTTTCTTGGAGACATAAATTCCCTTAGGGAAAAGTTGTTGAACTATTTGAATGAGGCTATCTGCTTTTTCTTGATTGCCTTCGTGTATGTATTCACTGGCCATGTCCAGATATGCACGTTCGGTAATGCTATCAACCGCGGAGGTTTTAATGATTTTTAAATATAAAGGGATTGCTTTTTCGAAGTCGTTGAGTTCCAATAGAAAAATTTGAGCTTGTGCTAATGCTTTTTGATTCCACTCTTCTTGAACTCGATTTTTATCATTTTCATCTACAATCAATTTTGCTGAAGTGGTTAAGTCGCCTTCGGATAATTTTTTATTCAAGCTATCCTCTTTGCCTTCTGGTTTATAGCTTGGAATATTTAGGGTACTTGCACTTTGCTGAATCATTCCAGTACTTGTTTTTCTTCGCCATTGATCTACGTTAGGTCGGCCACCCCATTTTTGGGAAAAAGTTTGTTTCCCCATTTCAACCATATTAGGGTTTTCAAAATAAAAATTACTGCTTGTATTTTGACCGGGGTTTAAAATATTTTGATTGTTAGACCCATTTTGTGCGCCAAACGGGTTAGCGTTAAATGGGTTGTTGCCCCATCCTGTATTTCCTTGATTATTTAGGCTATTGTTGTAATTAGTATTTAAAGAGGGTGCGAATGATTTATCTTTTTTGAGCGTATCGTCTAAAAATAATTTCTTCAATTTTTCGACCATCAACTTTTGATTTTTACTCCATTGCGTAAAGTAATTTTTTTGATCTTCTTTATTTAGTGAATAAATATACAATAAGCTATCCTGTTGTTGAAGGAATTGTTGATTGCTCGCGATAGAAGGCATCCATTTTTTTCGGGCAGTGATCGTCTCAAATTGCGGATTTGTTTTAAGAAGGAAAGTAAGGCTATCATAAGCCATTTTACTGATCGCAAATTCATTTTCTTTATAACTAATGTTGGCTAATAATTCAAATGCTTTTTGTTTTTGACGTAATCCGTTTGCATTTTTTTTAATAGATATAATTAACCAATCTTTTGCTTTTTTGAAATCTTCGTTTTTAATAGCAATTTTTGCCATTTCAAAATAAATGATATCTGTGTAAGGTTTGTACCGTTCTTTCTTGGACATATGTTCCAAGGATTCGGTGAGGGTGAGCCAAGGAGTGTTTGTTTGCTTAGAATCAATTAAAATCATATTGATCTTGGCATAGATAGTAATGAGTGGCTGGATGGCTTCTGCATTTGCTCTTTTATACCAATAGTAGGCTTGTTTGTAATTATTGGCTTTGTCCCAAAGTTGTGCAATAAGATAATACCATCTTGTTTTAGCGAATTTATCGGGGGCATTTGCAATCCCTTTTGCCAAGTAGGCAGCAGCACTATCATACAATTCGCTATTATAATATCCGTAGGCTAGTAGTTCATTTAAGAAAGGATGTAATCTAGTAGGAAAAACAGCATCTGTTTTTAATAATTGTAGTAAGCTAATTCCCTCATTGAGTGAGTTGATTTCTAAATAATTTCTAGCTTGCCATAATAAACTTTCGTTTCTAATATTTCGATTTTCTAATAAGCCTTCTGTTTCCTTGGTAGCAATACTAAATTTTCCTTTCGTATTTCTAAGATTACTTCCAATAGGCACATCCATTCCATTTTCCTTTTGATCAAAGGAGTAGTTAATGAATTGCAATAAACTTCCTGCTGTGTCAAAATTTTTGTGAAATAAATAAGCTTTAGCTAAAGTGAGATAAGAGTCGTCTACCCAATTATTTCTTAAATCATGTAAAACAATATTAGCGTTACATCGGTATATGATGGAGTCGATACTTTTTTTAGCAGTATTGGATAAGTCGTAATCATAAAAGGGGAGCAGTTCGGTATAGTCCTCTTCATTATTTAATCTTGCATTTTCAATAATTTCATTTAATTCAAGATCGGCGTGAAATATGAAATTATATTGTGACACAGTATTTTGATAAGCTCTTCTCCCTAGAGTGTATTTTTTATTTAATAAAAGTTCATAGGGAAGTGGCCTTTCTTCTTCTGTAGGGATAAATGTTTTTTTAATGCTATCAAAAGATGACTTTGCTTTATCTATTTTATTAAATAAAAGATTGTTAATCTTTTTTTGGTTACTATCTAAAACTGCGTTTATTTTTTTTACAATCTTAGTGTTGTTGATATCTAGTAATGGCTTGTTGGTATCAAGTATTTGTTTTCCGCTAGTTTGAGCTTGTAATGAAGTGCTGATGAGGAGGCAAAATAAGCTTCCTAATAGGATTGTAAATCCTTGTTTTTTGAATGGGTACTTCAGCAAAATCATATTTGTACGAATGTGTGCTAAAAATACAATTAATTCTGTTTATTTAGTACCTTTAACAAGCAACTTTTAACATGGCTATTTTAGATAATAACAATACTTTTAAGCGAAGAAGTAATACCTATCGTTTGGTCATTATGAATGATGATACTTACGATGAAGTGGTAGCTTTCAGATTGTCTAGGAATTCGGTCTATGTGGGGGTGAGTATTTTGTTTATTTTATTGGTAGGTCTTACCATTGCTTTAATCGCTTTTACGCCCCTTAAATATTATATTCCAGGCTATGGTTCCAAGGAAAGCCAAACGGAATTGCAATTGCTTAAAATTAGAACGGATTCTTTAGAGCAAACGATACATTTTAAAGAACAATATTTAGAAGGTTTAAAAAAAGTATTGACCGAAGGGAATCCTCAACAATTAGATACTATTCCTTTACAACTTCCCGAAAGTAAAACATCCAATGACTGATTCTAAGATGAAACAAATGAATCCTTGGGCAAAATATAGCAATTTAGGAGCTCAATTATTGGGGGGTCTTTTGATTTTGTTATATGTAGGCAAAAAATTGGATCTCTATTTTAATCTAAGACCTATGCTCATTTGGATATTGCCTTTTCTATTTATATTATTGACTCTTTTTAAAATCATCAAAGACACTAAGCCTGGAAATGATGCCTAATGTTGCATCATATTTTATCTTTTAATCATTCAACTATCTAATTTATGAAGTCTAAACATCTTTTACCCATTATTATATTATTTTCATTGATAATGGGAGGTTTGGCAATTATAAATTTATTAGTAAGCCAAGGAAGCATTACTGTAGGTAAATTAAAAATTCCTTTTTTAATGACAGTCAATGGGATGCTGCTTTTGATGTCAGTGGTTAATTATTTGCGTTTCATCAAATCGGATAGTAATAATCCGAATGCCATGGTGAGATCGGTGATGTTAGGCACGCTATTAAAGCTCATGGTATTTGCTGGCTCTGCTTTAGCGTATGCCACACAAGTAAAAACTCCGTTAGGTATGATAAATTTAATCATTGCCATGGCGTTTTATATGAGTTTTACATGGTTAGAAATAAAATGGGTTATGCGTAAATAATATTGCGTTTTCGAAAAGAAAATTTCAAAAGAAACTTTCAAAAAAAAACTTTCAAAAAAAATAAAATTGTCAAAAGTTGAACATCCTTTACATGCATTAAATGCGTTTATCCCTAAGGGAGCTTTTGATGCGGTTGTTTCATTGATTCATCAATACAAAGTACATTTAACTGTAACGAAGGCTAGGAAATCGGTTTTAGGAGATTATAGACATGCGAGTAGAGGTTCGAATCACAAAATAACAGTGAATGGCAATTTAAATCAATATGAGTTTTTAATTACGTTGTTACATGAGTTAGCACATTTACTATGTTTTGAGCAATTTGGAAATCGGGTAGATGCGCATGGCAGGGAATGGAAAAATATTTACGGGGCATTATTACATTCTTTTATACAATTGGATATTTTCCCCACAGATATCAAAAAAAGTTTACATAAAACTTTATTAAATCCTGCTGCAACTGCCAACGGAGAAACTGATTTATTATTAGTTCTTCGAAAGTATAATCCAATTCAGAAAGAAGGGGTAGTAGTATTGGCGAATGTGCCAGACGGTACTCGATTTATGGAAACTAAAGGAAGGGTGTTCCAGAAATTAAAAACTAGAAGAAAGCGAATTGAATGTGTGGAGATTGCTAGCGGACATATTTACTTATTTAGCGCCCTCACAGAAGTAAAACCATTATCTCCGGAAGAAAAGTAGTAAAGAAGAAATATTTCAAAAAAAGTGCATGTATAAAAAAGCCCCAAATATGGGGGCTTTAAAGTTTTTAGAGGGTTATAAGTGCACTTTTATTTTTGCAAAAAAAGTGAAATTATAATCAAGCTACAGCTTGTTTCACCAAAGCTGCTGCTTCGCTCAATTGAATCGCAGATTGAACTTTCAATCCACTTTCGTCAATCAATTTTTTAGCTTCCACTGCATTGGTTCCTTGTAAACGAACAATGATAGGGATATTGATATTACCTAATTTGTTGAATGCTTCAATCACACCAGCAGCAACACGATCGCAACGAACAATACCGCCAAAGATGTTAATTAAAATAGCTTTCACATTAGGGTCTTTCATAATAATTCTAAATCCTGCTTCTACAGTTTGAGCATTGGCACTACCACCCACGTCTAAGAAATTAGCTGGCTCACCACCACTTAATTTAATCATATCCATAGTCGCCATAGCCAATCCAGCACCATTTACCATACAACCTACGTTACCATCTAATTTTACAAAGTTTAAGTTGTATTCTCCTGCTTCTACTTCGGTTGGATCTTCTTCCGTTACATCACGCATCGCTAATAAGTCAGGATGACGCATTAAGGCGTTGTCATCTACATTCATTTTACAATCCACGGCGATAATTCTATCGTCACTTGTTTTAAATAAAGGATTAATTTCAAGCATACTGCAATCTAATCCTACGTATGCATTGTATAAATTGGTTACAAATTTTACGCAATTCTTTAAAGCGTCACCACTTAAACCTAAATTGAAAGCAATTTTACGTGCTTGGAATCCCTGTAAGCCACCACCTGGGTGTACCCACTCTTTAAATATTTTTTCGGGAGTATTATGTGCCACTTCTTCAATATCCATACCACCTTCGGTACTATACATTACCACATTCATTCCTTTAGAACGATCTAATAATATAGATAAATAAAATTCTTTAGTAGGTTGAGGACCTTCATAATAAACGTCTTGTGCTACTAAAATCTTGCTTACTAATTTACCGCTAGGGCCGGTTTGAATAGTTACCAAAGTGCCACCTAAAATATTGGTTGCAAATGTTTTTATATCATCAGCTGATTTACCCACTGCAACCCCTCTTTGTTCGGTGCCTACAATTTTTCCTTTCCCGCGTCCACCTGCGTGGATTTGGGCTTTTACAACAGCAAATTTATTATTCGTTTCGGTAGCAATTTTTTGATAAGCTGCTACTGCTGCTTCAGGTGTTTCTACTGCAACGCCTTCTTGTACAGGGACATTGTATTTTTTGAGCAATTCTTTTGCTTGGTATTCATGCAGATTCATTCTATAAAAATTTTGGCGAAGATACTAGATTATAGGCATAGAATATACCAAAAAATATATTTTGTTGTTTAAACATTGAAATTTATATTTGTATTGTTAATATTCAAATATCAAACTATGTGGAAGGGAGCAAAATTCATTTTTTAAATGTATTTTGCTGCTTCCATTTTTAAAATTTTAAAAAAAATAATATGAGAAAAATCGTTTTATCGCTTTCTGTGGTGGCTGCTTTAGCCTTGGTTTCATTTAGTCCTAAACCTAAAACTAATTTGGAACAAAATTTTACAGTAAGTGCTGATAAAAGCAAAATTGACTTTGTGGGATCTAAAACTGGAGATTACCATACAGGTTATTTCCCTATCAAATCGGGAACTATCCGTGTAGACGGAGGCAAATTAGTAGGCGGTAATTTTGTCATTAATGTTGCTGGTATGAAAGTGACTGATGCAGCTGGTGATCGTTTACAAGGTCATTTATCTTCTGCTGACTTTTTTGATATTTCAAAATTTGGAGAAGCTACTTTTAACATTACAAGTGTAAAGTATATTACAGATAATAAAGTAAGTATTACCGGTGATTTATCGTTAAAAGGGGTTAAAGCTCCTGTTACTTTCCCTGCTACCATTAGAAGTGCAGAAAGAAATGATAAAGAAAAAGGATTTTTTGCAGAAGCATTTTTTCCTTTTGACAGAACTGTATTCGGAATCAATTACGGAATTGGCGCAGTAGATACTGAAGTTCAATTAGCGATTCATTTGTATGGTAATAAGCAGTTTTAATTTTTAATTAAAATAGAGCTATATAAAAAAGGCGTCCCGATTCATCGGGACGCCTTTTTTAATGTGTTTATTTAATATTTTATTTAAATATCGTATCGCTCTTTTAAAATATGCAAATGATGCAAAGCATGTCCAAAAATAATAAAGCCAAGGGCGTTGACCGAAATAGGATGACCGCTGGCAGTTCCTTTTGCTTTTATTTGTTCTTCGGTGAAAGAACTAAATAATAAATTGGTAGATTGTCTTACTACACGCCATTCTTGTAACATTTCTTTCCAATTTCGATTCGTAGCAGGGGCATTTTTAGCATATTCATTTTCATCAAATCCCAACAGGGCAGCAGGCTCTTTTCTTGAAATTGCTAAAGCTCGGTAAGCAAAAATTCTTTCGGTATCAATGACATGCTGGAACATTTGGCGGATGGTCCACTTATCAGGTGCATAAGCATCATTAATTTTTTCTAACGGAATGGCACTCCAGGATTCGATAATTCTGTCTTGATATTGTTGTACTAAAATAGAATAATCTTTTCCGCTGGTATAATTAATATAGGTTTGATAGAATGCTCCGTATTCTGTGGCACTGGGTCTTGACATTGTATTAGATTTGAAATTAATTTTTTGTGGGTCAATTAGTTCGTTTGAATTAATTTTTTTTGGACTTCTTTTTCTCAGCACTGTTTTTATTTGTGGGTTGAACGATTTGCGCCAAAGCTAGTGCATTTGCTGCATTCACTATACCGCCAGTTTTAGTGACTTCCAATAATGTTTTTTCTGTTTCTCTATTGGGCACTGTGTATTTTCGGTTAGTATCTTCTGGTTTCCAAGCACTATTCATCAAAATTTGTTTTACCTGAATCGCACTTAATTGAGGATAATAAGATCGAATCATTGCTGCGATATGACTCACAATGGGGGAAGCCATACTGGTACCTTGTAAATACCCATAATTGTTTTTGCCGGGTAGGGTAGAATAAATTTTATTACCCGGAGATAAAACATCCACTGTTTTTGTTCCAAAATTGCTAAAGTCGGTTAATAAAGATCCATTTATTTTTTCATCACTACTGGCACCAATCGTAATTACATTTTGTGCGGTATCCATAAATGTATTGGA
>Ga0214919_10002454_pt1 | contig 29206 bp, 29 predicted proteins | sample LL1503_MetaG_FD_177994 | JGI IMG/M metagenome (GOLD analysis project Ga0214919, IMG submission 177994) | Freshwater microbial communities from Lake Lanier, Atlanta, Georgia, United States - LL-1503 | ecosystem: Environmental > Aquatic > Freshwater > Lake | place: USA: Georgia | collected... | reverse complement strand
GGAAGCACCGGAAGCACCGGAAGCACCGGAAGCACCGGAAGCACCAGTAGCACCAGTAGCACCAGTCGCACCAGTCGCACCAGTCGCACCTGTTGGGCCAGTAATACCAGTAGGACCAGTTGCGCCTGTGGCACCATCTGGTCCTTGAAACTGACCACCATCTACCCACGAAAATCCATTGTGAATATAGATATGGCCCTCATCAAGAACAATTCGTGCATCATCTTCAGAGCCAGCGGGTAAAGCGCTGAATGTTGCTACAGCGGTTTTAAAATTTATTGACCTGCCGGGAAGTCCGCGAGGTCCTGGGATGCCTCCACCGTTTCCTCCAATTTTCATTATTGTGAAATCCTTATTACGGCGGCTTGTGTCCCATTTACGTCAGATATGGCGTAAAGACCAGGGCGACGACCAACATCGTCTAACGTAAATGAATCCCCCGGGACAAGTGCATAACCATAGTCTTCTGCGGTGACTGTGCTGTCACCAAGATAAATTACTCCAGTTTCATCAATATTCTGAATAGACATAGTCATGGAATATTGGACCATATCAATATCGTCAACAAGCACCTCCGACCTCGTGGTATTAATTGTTAAAATTCCATGTCTAATAGGCATATTGTTTTCCTTCACTTCCACCGTATCCATAACCGCACAAGCCGTCAATTGATGGTGGGATAATTCCAGACATTGTGTTTCCTGATGACTATAGGGTACAAGAACATATTACTAGATTTTCTGATACTGTGGCAGAGTTATGAACTTTATGGGCCTTGATTTATCTTTAACATCAACAGGTATATCCATAAACCAAAAAACCAGCGTTATAAAGCCCAAGACCCGAGGTGCTGAGCGTCTTTCCGAAGTGACCAAGAGCATACTGCATAAATGCTTAGAAAACGAAATAGCCTGCGTGATTATTGAGGGCTACTCATTTGCTTCCCGAAGTGGACAAGCATTCAGTATCGGTGAATTGGGTGGCTGTGTCCGAATGACGCTGTTTGAATGCAACATTGCAATTGTTGAAATACCCCCCACATGTCGTGCAAAGTTTGCAACTGGACGAGGCAACGCATCTAAAGGCGAAGTTATTTCTGCCATTTCGGCAAAGACTGGCATTATTTTTAATGGCGCTTCGGGAAACGACGAATGTGATGCATGGGTTCTTGAACAGATGGCTTTAACTAAAATGGGTTTATCTGCATATCAGTGGACAAAAGAACAACTTTCTGCTTTTGAAAAGATAGATTGGTCGCCAATGGAAAACTTAATGGAGAAAAATGATTTCGCGTAATAGTCCTATTAGTCAAGTGGATATTGAACATGAGATTTTGCGTTTAATTGAAATGCTTGAAGAGCACACTGAGGCTTTTGAGTCTCTTGCTGAAGACAATGCCAAAAAAGAGTCTTTGTATAAAGCGAACTGGGCAAAAGAGTATCTTTCTGCTAAGGGTTCAATTAAAGAACGTGAAGCGTGGGCAGACTATAAACTTGCTGACGAAAACTTTGATTACAAGATTGCTGAGGCTCTTGTCAAGTCAAAGCGTGAAAAACTTTTATCCCTGCGTGCCTCCATTGATGCAATGCGTACGCTTAACGCCAACGTGAGAGCACAGGTGTCACATTGAAATATAACGTATCCAAAGACATTGAATCACTCCTTGTCCCAATAGATTCTCTTGTCCCTCTTGAGGGAAACCCACGCCGAGGCAATATCTCTGCGATTACTTCTTCCTATGTTGAATTTGGTCAAGTAAAGCCAATCGTCATCAGGCCAAACGATGACGGAACTTCAACTGTTATTGCTGGCAACCATCAGATGGAAGCCGCCAAAAAACTTGGGTGGACACATATTGCTGCTGTCGTTTTTGATGCAGATAATTCTCGTGCTATTGCTTTTGCTTTAGCAGACAACCGCACCATGGAACTTGGTCACACAGAACAGTCTGCCCTTAACGAAATGCTTGTAGATGTTTCTGATATTTACCCTGAACTCCTAGATGGTCTTGGTTGGGACGAGTTTGAACTTGCTGAAATTAGCGAGCATGCAGATGCGCAAAAATGGTCTGATGGGGTTTCAACTTCATATATCACTCCAGTACTTCAGCCTCTCATTAATGCTGCTGCGGAGGCAACAGCACAGGCTCTTACCTCACTAGTGCGAGAAGATGAAGATGGAGAGCGACGCATTATTGCTCCCTCTTCTGAGGACCATCGTGAACTTGCCGTAAAGGGAAGCACCATGACTGCCGCCGGTAACGCTCCACAGGCTGTAGTTCAATACACAATAGTCTTTGACAACCCTCAACAGCAGGCTCGCTGGTATGAATTCGTGCGCTGGCTTCGCAACGACCCTGCAATCGCTGGAAATACAACCGCTGAAAAATTGATTGATTTCGTAGACCAGCATATTGAAATTTAAGTCGTCATGTTTGATGAACTTATAGAAAAACTGTATTGGTGCACTGACCCCGAAGAAGCAATGTCTCTCACTATTGCCTGTAGAGATGAACTAATTCGGTTGAATATGGATAATATAAGACTTAACCGCGAAATAGACAATATTCGTGCGGAGAACCAACGTTTATCTCAGATTGTGAAATACTAATGACCAGACAGAGGATGTTTCTTGACATTGATTGTGTAGAGGCTGCAAGACAGAGGATAAGGCACGTTTATGATACTTTTGATACTGTTTGCGTTCAGTTTTCTGGAGGAAAAGATAGCACAGCAGTGCTTTACTTGGCTAAAGAAGTTCATGAAGAACGAGGACTCGGACCAGTCAAAGTAATCTTCCGAGACGAAGAAATGGTCAGCCCTCTTGTTGTGGACTATGTAAACAAAATTCGTAACTATGACTGGGTTGATTTGGAGTGGTATTGCCTCCCTTCCGGTTCTGAAGTATGGGTTCTTGGAAATCGCACGCCGGTTGTTATGTGGGGTCCTGAACGACGCAAGCAAGGCAGATGGGTCAGGGAGATGCCTGAGTGGGCAATCAATGTAAATCACTTTGGTCTTGATGAAGACGAGCCGCTTAAAGAGTCAATTGACTACTATACGATGCAAGGCAAGACAGGCTCTGTTGCTTTCATAACCGGAGTTCGTGCGAATGAGTCAATGGTTCGCTATCGCTCTCTTGTTCAAAAACTTCATGAGAACTACATCGTGTCTCCATACAGAATGAAGAAATCCATCCCTTTGAAGTTTGCAAAGGTCATCTATGACTGGCAGACAGATGATGTATTTAAATTTATTTCAGAAGAACACAATGCCGAATATTGTGAGTACTACGACCTCGCTGCTTTGACTGGTTCAAATACTCGTGTCGGCATTCCGCTTCATTGTGTGGCAATTCGCCGAATAGGAGACCTTGTTGCTACTGAGCCAGAGTTCTATGACAAACTTGAAAAGATTTGGCCCAATATAGATGCACAACGTCGCTGGTGGCCAGAGTTCAATATTGAAAAATATATTGATGACTATGCAAAAGACGGATTTAATGGGGCTAAACGCTGTATTGAAGAAAACTTTTTGGGGGAAGATGATAGGCGTCGTGCAAAATCTTACGTTGCTGACTTTCGGCGCAAACACGTCACTGACCCTTTTTCATATCCCATCAACTGGCTGATTAGAAACTTGTTAATGAACGAGATTAACGTTTCAGCAGCAGCGCCAGTTGGGCCAAAAACCAAAGCCAACACTCTTAGGCATAAAGCAGCAGAACAAGTACTAGAAGGAGAACACTATGACCAACTATGAGATGGTTAGTACAGACGAACTTAAGATTGCCCCATACAAAACCACCTACATACTTCGCCCTGACCTTCTGGTTCTGGCGGCGTCCTTGGAGGACTTTGGGTTCATTATTCCGATTATTGTCCATCGCTCAACTATGGAAGTAATTGATGGCAATGAACGGTTAATGCTTGCCAAAAACCAAAAAACAATTATTGCAAAATGTGAAAGTTTTGTTCCTGTTGTTTTTATTGATTGCGACAAGTACGAGGCGATGCTCATGCACCTGCGAATAAATCGTGGGAGAAGTTCTATTGTTGCAAAGCCAATGTCAACAGTAATTAGAGAATTGGTTTTTTCTGGGAAATCCAATCGCGAAAGCCTTAATCGGCAACTTGCGATGAAAAAAGACGAGTTTGACTTAATGCTTGACGGAAACCTTTTGAAAAATAGAAAGATTTCTGAGCATAAATATTCTCGTGCTTGGGTGCCTGTAGAGGCTCCTCCAGGGACTCTTGCGTCAATGTTGGCAATAGAATCGCCACCAAACCAAGACCGTTAACTGATACAATCAAGTAAACCGTCCTGAAAGGGCTTGACATGGGTCAAACAAAACTTACAACAAGCGAACGAATCGGACGTAGCATCGGTAAAGTCCGTCGTGCAGTGAATACCGCTACTCAGCGTGTCCGTCGCCGTGCAGGCGGTGGTGGTGTTGAGGGTGAGCGTTTTCGTGACATCTTTGGCCGTCGCCGCGGCCGATAAGTCATTTTTGGCTTTCTGAGCCGTTAGGGGTCCGCAATGCTTGTGTCTGTTCAAGAACTTACAACATATATGGACATCAGGTTCTCTCTCAGGCAGCAAGACGCTGCAGAAATGGTCCTCATGGGGCTTCAGAGCGAACTTGAGTCATATCTTCGCCGTCCTGTTGAATTGACGACCTATGAAGACGAAGAATACGTAACTCCTGCTGTCAATAATCCCATGCCAATGAGTTCATTTTTTTATCAGCAGAATTTGGAAAGTTCGTACTACACGTCAAATGGAAATGCATCCAATAGTGCAGTCAACTATGCGCTCCCTCCTGAAACTGTGTACTTAAGAAATACGCCAGTATTTGAAGTTGAGTCTGTAAAACTTAAAAGAATTGGCCACAACCAAACAACTCTTGAAGTGGGCAATGATTACGTCGTTAGAAGATACGGTATTGATGTGTACTTCTCACTTGCCGACGATATTATAAAAGTTACCTACACTGCCGGTATTGACGGAACTCAAATTCCCGCATTCAAGTTATTAATCCTTAGAGCGGCAACAAGAGAAATGCAAAATATGCACGATGATGTTGTTGGCGTAAAAGACTTAAACTCAAGAAACGTAGCCCCTCTAGATACTGGTTTTACAGAACGAGAACTTCTGTCTGTCAAGAAGTACAAGAGGAATAGAGTAGTCGGATAATGTCCAGTAAATCCGACGTTTCTATTCATGTAAAAATTGATGCCGACAAGGCCGAACGCTTTCTAAAAGGCATGTCCAAAAGGTCTTCAAACTTAAAGCCCGTTTTTCATTGGGCTCAAAGAGAACTAGAAAAAGCAAATGCAGAGAACTTCACTGCTTCAGGTCTTCCTTCTGGTGGATGGGCTCCCTTATCTGCTTCTTATTCTGCATGGAAGTTAAGTCATTTCCCTGGAGACCCAATAATGGTGCGCGGAAATGGGGAACTATTTAGAAGCCTTGCTGACTTAAATAACTCTGTAAAAGTAATTAACGATATGAGTGCAGAGTTTGGTACCAGTGTTGAGTATGCAAAATTCCACCAGTACGGAACAACAAAGATGCCAGCAAGAAAATTGGTTTTTGAGCCAGTAGGTTTCAGTGAAGAACTTGGCCGTCAAATAGAACAACACATCGTTAATGACAACATGAAGTTTGGAAGCAACTAATGACATCAACACCATTCTTGATGCATGGACCTCAATTTGCTAAAAACTATGTCAACTCATATCTTGAAGAAGATATTCCAGTCCGTCTTGTTGACTATAGAAACGGGTGGGGTGTTGATGACATAACCCTCCCCACTCCTGAGTCGTTTTTTACTCATGAACCTCTTGCTCTTGACGCATGGCCTACCGTTATTACGGTTGTAATTTCAACTAGCAGACTTGAAAGAATTGGCTATGACTCTATTGACCCTCTGTATAGGGTTAATTACTCAATGAGGACCTATGTCTGGGTTCGTACAGAGGGTGCTCAGGAAGCCACAGTCATGCGAGACAGGCTAACCACGACAGTTCGGTCAGCGTTACTTGATTACCCCTGCCTGAAGGCCACTGACCCACGTGATTCATTTAGAGCGATTATTGACGAAGGCTCAATGCGTGAAGAATTTTCAGATTTGACACTTTTGAAAGGTGACAGATTTCTTGCTGGGGCATACATCTCCTACGACCTAGCAATAGATGAAATTGTGGCACGTAGAAATATTGGAATTGTTTCAACATTTGACGTTGAGTTGAATAGTCTTCCTCACCAGTTGTAACTTACAAACAGCAGACGATAATTGCTGTACAATCCATTACAAGCACTATTGGAGATGCAAATGACTGAACACAAACATGTTGTTGTTAAATTTGGAACGCCCCATGATTGTTCTGCATTTTTGGCAGATGCGCAAACAATTTGCGTAAAAAACGTTTCTGGAAGAACAATTGAAGTTGGTTCTCCAAAAGAAACGATTGTACCGGGACAATCTTTTGGTACATGCCTTGACAATCCTGGTGTTCAAAGAGCGATTGATTTTAAAGAACTTATTGTTCATAAAGTCAATGAAAGCCTTGTATCCGAGCCAAAAGAAGATAAATTGGCAAAGAAACAAAAACCACAAAAGTCTGAAAATACACCTGAACCAGAAATTGAACAAGAATCTTCTGAAACAGTTGCACAAGAAGAACCAGAGCCATCTGTACAATTAGAATCTACAGACGATAAGCCAAAAAGCGATGAGCAGTAGGAAGGTATCATGCCAGGAGTAACAATTTCAACTGCAGTACGCACGGGTCCAACAAATGCGACCGTACGTTCTTCTTCACAACTATTTATTGCAGGATTTGCTGAGCGCGGTCCTGTAGGTTCCGTTGTAACAGTACAAAGTCTTGAGGAGTTTGAGTCACGTTTCGGCGGTTATGTCTCAACTGCTTACTTGCACCCAACAGTTCAGGCTTTCTTTGAAGAAGGCGGCACACGTGCTCAAGTTTCTCGCGTAGTTGGCTCAGGCGCAACCGAAGGCTTTGAAGTTCTTTCAGATAGCGAGACAGACCCAACCATTAAGGTTTGGGCTCTTGGTGAAGGTACATGGTCAACAGGACTTGAAATTCAAGTTGTTGATACTGATGCAACTCTTGCTGACTCTGTAGCAATTAAGATTTGGCACAACGATACACTCCTCATTAACACTGGTGCAAAAACGACAGTAGCAGGCCTGATTAATGCAATCAACACTGGAGTATCGTCTTCTTTGTATGTATACGCAGTAGACCTTGCTTCAGAAAACGTGAACCCGCTTCCAGTAGTTTCTGCCCGTTCTGCTTTTAGCGAGGGTGCAGCAGGTTCTGCCGCAGTGCTTGCCGATTACTCTACAGCCCTTGAGTTGTTTGACGATTCATATGGCGACGGAGCGGTTTCCATTCCAGAAACATCGCTTGAAACGGTTCAAAAAGCGCTTGTTGACCATGCAAATACAAACAACCGTCTTGCGATTCTTCACTCTTCTTCATCTGCCACTTCTGGTGATGCAATTGATGATGCAGCAGCAATCACCGCTTACGACAATGCCGAGCATGCCGCTTACTACTTCCCATGGGTTTATGTACCAACAGCCGTTTCCGGAGTATCAAGATTGATTCCACCAGACGGTTACGTTGCTGCAAAGCGCGCACTTGCACACAACCAGACTGGCCCTCATCAGCCAGCCGCTGGTCTTTTGTCTAAAGCCCGTTTTGTTTCTGGTGTAGCAAGTGATGTTGATGCAGCCGCAGGTGACACGCTTGACGAGGCTGGTGTTAATGCAATCCGCATCATTGCCAACTCAGTAAGAATCTACGGTGCACGTTCATGCTCTAGCGATAGTGCAAACTTCCGCTATTACACAGCACAAGATGTTCTTAATACAGTCGTCGTGCAGGCTTACTCGCAACTTGATGACCTTTTGTTCTCTGTTATTAATGGACGCAACACCGTTTACGGTGATGTCCAGTCTCGCTTAATCAGCCTCCTTGAGGGCCTTCGCCTTCTTGGTGCGCTATACGAAGCGTACGATGCCAACGGCAATAAGACCGACATTGGGTACACAGTGAAGTGCAATGCTTCAATTAACCCAATCACGCAAGTTGCTAACGGAATCATTAAAGCCGAAGTTGGCGTTCGCGTCTCAAGCATCGGTGACAGAATCAACGTAACAATCGTCAAATCAAACCTTACAACGTCGGTTGTCTAACACAGGAGCATTGCAATGGCAAAAGTAGCACAGAGGCAAGTACTCGCAACAATCGTTCCAGTTGACACTGCGGGCGTAAAATGGACCGGATTTAGATTCGCTCAAATCTCAGGTGGAGAAATCACCGCCTCGGTTGAGAAAATCTACACAGGCGGAGCCACATTCCCCACAGTCATCTGTGCGCCATACGAGATTGGTGACCTTACCCTTACCGCTCATTATGACGATGATGACGTACACAGCGATGCCGGTAGCGGAATTGCTGAAAAGTTGCAAAAACTCCGCACAAAAGTTGGAACTGCTTACTACAACGTGACCGTATCGGTTTATAACTGTGACTTGGCTTCAAATAAGCCAGACCGAATTTACTCAAACTGCCTCCTCGTAGGTCTTACTGAGCCAGATGGTGACTCTTCAGCCGGTGCTCCAGCAACCTTTGCACTTACTTTCTCAGTGCAAGACGTAGCAGGACCAACTGCTGCTGTTACAACAGCATAATTAAAACAATTATTGACGCGCTTAGTTGCGCATAGTTGAATATTGATGTGCTAGTTTTCTGGTTATGAGCGATTCACTTTATTCAGAAGAAACCCCAGAAACTACACCTAGCAAAAAGGCTGAAAAGCCTACGGCTAAACCTGTAGAACCAACACTTCTTGACCGTCTCCGTGAGACAATCAGCAAGAAGGTTGAACGCCAAGTTGTCTATCTTGAAGTACCAGAGCGTCCAAATGTAACGCTTAAAATTAGTCCAAACATTACTCAAAACGATATGAAGCGTTGGCGTAAAGCATGTGGAGAAGACTCCAAAAATGGTCTTGATGGTTCAAAGTTTGGTTGCTATGTAATTGGAAATACAACTGTCGGAATCTGTATTGATGGCGAAGAAGTCTTTGATGGCGAAGGCTATCCATTGGGCTTTGCATCAGAGGAAATCCTTGCAATGACCGATACGACTCGTGCGCTACCTGACTGTGTTCGTGAGTTTTTTGGCGTTGACCCACATATTGAATCAGCCGCTTTGGCAATTCTTGATGCGTCGGGTTACGGGGACACGGTTGATACGGTGGACCCTACGAAGGGGTCGTAGACGATTTACTCTCCGACCCATTATTAATCTCCGCAGCACGGCTGGGGGAACTTTTTGGAACAGACCCTTTACGTCTGCTTGACTGCTCAGATGTTGATTGGGTCGTACGCATGGCTTGTGCTAAAATCATAACTAGAGACCGCGAGGAGCAGCAGAAGCAGGCTGCGACGCAATAAATGTGGTTTTGCCTTAACACTTGCATAGCGGAGATGGCATGGCCGAAAGAGTTGTAATTAAAATTGAGGCCAATGCTGACAACCGTCAGATTGACCAAACTACGCGGAAGTTACAGAAACTTGCCGCGACTGACGCAATGTTTCAAAAAAAGTCATTGTCGTCTGCTTTAAAAACAAACAATGGCTACCAAGAACTTCTTGGCGATAGAACAAACTATTATAAAGAACACTTTGATGGACTTGACAAGATGGTCAAAGAATCCGGAAAAATGTTGAATAAAGGTCTTGGTCTTGCATCAAAGGCTGCTGCTGCAGAAATGGGTTTACTTTCGGCCTCCATGCTTGCGGTTCATGGTGCGTTTATTATAGGTAACGTAGCCATGAAAGCATACAGAGGTGGTCTACAACTGCTTAGTGGTGGTGCCATAGCCGCAGGAGCGGCCCTGGGTGCCGTTGCAGCAGCCATGGAAGAGCAGACGGCTGCAATGTATGCGTTTAGGTACGGAACAAGCGAACTAGGAAGCAATCTCCAAACTGCAACTGCATCAATGCGTTCTTTAACTCAAGATTCAGACCTTGCTGCTGTTGGTGTAAAAAACCTCCAAAAAGCATTTGATGCTGTTTCTAAGACTTCAAGATTTGACGCTGGAAGCCAGAAGATGCTTAAGAGTCTTATGGATTTTGCTTCTGCTGGACAACCCATTGAACAGGGAATCCAAAAAGCCGGAGAACTGATTGCAATTCTTCAAAAGAACAAAACCAGATGGTCCGAAGCAAGAACTGCGGCATTATCTTTATTTCCTGACAAGAGAGCAATGCAAAGCGCTTTAAGGCAACTACATATCACCACTAAAGAAGGTCTTAAAAAAGCAATCACAAGTGGTGAACTTGCAAAAGTCGCTGGAGTTCAAGGACAGTTTGACACTATAAGTGGAACCTTAATTAATACTCTTAAGGGATATTTCAACTCGGTAAAAAGTCAATTTACTGCACTTGGCGACCCGTTCTTAAAACCACTCAAAAAAGGCGCTCAAGAAATATTTTTAATCTTTCAAAGAGGATTTAGAACACTGTCTGGAGCAATGAGTGGATTCGGTGCCACAACACTTGCTGACAGTCTTGTATCTGCCGCAGACAAACTTGAAAGATTCATGACAAGAACAATTCTTTTGTATCTTCCAAGAACACAGGGCATGCTTTCAAAAATTGGTGACTGGTGGAGTAAATTTAAAGACGGGTTTAAAGCAATTGCCAACATGCTAAGACCATTGATTGATGGTGCAAAAGTAATTGAAAAAGCGTTTGGAAAAATGTTTAAACCAATTGCTGACCAAATTTCTGGTCAGTTTGGAAGTTTTAATACTTTTCTTCAAGAAAATAAACAAACCGTTTTAGATTTTGGTTCAAGAATAGGTGAACTAATTGCTTCTTTTATGAAAATGACAAGCGTTATAAGCAAACTATGGCAAGACCTCCTTCCTTTTATTAACAAAGTTATATCTGGTGCAACGATGTTGATTAACACGTTTACTAGCGTATTAAAACTTGTTGATTCAATTGCTTCAAAATTTGGTGGTAAAGGAATGGGGGCACTATTCACATTGCTGGCAGCAAGAAATGTTGGCAAAGCAATGTCGGGAACCAAGGGTGGATTTCTTGGTATGACGAAGATGACGCCAGGATTAGGTGGAGCAAGTCTTCCTGGAGTTGCAAATACTGGAGGACCAGGCGGCATATATGGCTCAAGCATGGCTGCACTCAATCAAGCAACTGGTGGACTTAGTAGTGCAGGTTCTTCCCTTAGTGGTTCTGCTAATGGATTAAGAAGCGCAGCAACAATGCTAATGCAGGCTGCAGGTGGACCAGCAGGAGGAGGCGGACCGACCGGACCAATGCAGGGACCACCTTCACCAAATAGAACTCCAGTAAAAAATAATTCAAACGTACCGACAACATACACGGGTCAGCGCTCAAGCCTTAGTCCAAGAGGACGTGCGTGGGGTAGTTACATGGGTTCCAAAAAAGGCTGGAGCATGGGCAAAGACGCCATTGGTGCGCGCATGTCAAACTGGGCCGCTACGCAGTTCAGCAAAATTACTCCAGACGAATACGCTGCAATGCAGGCACAAAAAAGAAGTTCTCCTGGCGCTATAGGAAGAACAATGTCTGGCATGAGAAATGCTAGAGAAAGATTTAGTGCAACAAAAGCAGGCAAGGCCCTTAATGGCCCCATGGCGGGCATGGGTGCAACTTTAGGTCTTGGATTACTATCTTCTAAAGTTGATAAATCTGCTCAGGGTTCTTTTGCTCTTGGTTCTGCTGTTTCAAGTGAAAGCCCGTTACTTGGAGCAGCAATTGCCGGTCTTGGTGGAGCAATGAATTCAAGAACAGCGGCCGGCGGAGCACTTCTTGGAGCAGGCGGTGGTGCAGCACTTGGTATGCAAGTTGCAGGACCAGCAGGAGCAGCAGTAGGCGCAGTACTTGGTGGAATTAGCGGAGCAATCATGGGCTGGCGCAACAAGTCAAAGATAGCCAAAAAGAAAGCCCGTGAAGCCGTTACTACTTCCATGAATGAAATGATTTATGGTGCAGTAAACGAAGCAGCACTCTCAATGAAACCTGGCACTAAAGGTGCTTCTGTAATAAGTAAGGCTTTTGACACAATTACTAATAAGTTTTCCGACCTTAATAGCTATATTGAATCTCTTAAAGCAGGAGGAATGGGAAGTAAAGACATTCTTAACAATGTCTACAACAACCAAGGCAAGTACGGTATTGACATAAGCAAGTCTCAACTTGGAGATATGAAAAATGCTGCAGATACATCATTGAGTGCTTTTGGACAACAAAACTCAGATAATGCTTTAGTCTCTGGACATCTAAATGCTGCTTACATGGAAAAACTTGCTGTTCTTAAAGAGGCCACCGGTAAGTCGGAACAAGAATTAGTTGACCTTGCAAGAAGCATGAACGTTAACCTTGTGGATTCAAGCATGGATGCGGCAGACGCCATCAAGGCTCTTGGTATGGCGACAATGCAGACATCTGACCAATGGCGTGCTCAGGCTTCCGATGACTACGCAAAAGCGTTTGGCATCTTTGACAAGCGTAAAGCGTTTGACGCCGCTTCTGCTTCGCTAGACAAAAGAGGTCGCGGACTTGCTGAGGCCAAAGCGGCCGGAGGCCTTGGAGAAAGCGACATTAGAGACTACCTCCAAGGTGCTGGTACCGACTTGATGGCTCTTTATGGTGGAGACGCTACAAAAGCATCAACCGCCTATACGTCCCTTTATGGAAACAAAGACAGTAAGTTCTATACCGATAAAAAGAGTTATGGATATGGTCTGTATGACCAATTCCATGCTGGTGGAGTTGGGAAAGACCAAACAGCAGTAGAAAAAATGCTTACTGAAAATAGTTCTACGCAAATCACAGACCAAATTACTAAGTTCTTGGCAGGTAAGGACATGAAAGTTGGGGATGCAACCGGTCTTAAATCTCAAATCCTTGCAATGACACCAGAACAAAGAATGGCATTGTCAACACAAGCATCGGGAGGCTTTGCTGGAGTTACAGACTTTAGTAATGGATTTACTGGATTGACCGGACTAACAACTTCTGCACTTGGTGCTAATGGCAAGGGCCAAATTGATATGACTGGCATTGATAAAGAACTAGCAGCAAAGTACCAAACCTTTATTACTGACGTAGGCGCAATGTTTCAGAGCAACCTTGCCGAAACGCCTGAATGGTTTAAAGCAGACGCCATGAGAAACCTGTTTAAAGAAGCAGGAATTATTAAAGACACAATGACGCCTCGTGGTTCTCAAATTGGAGATACGACAACAAGTAGGCTTAGCCAGACTATGGCTCGTCATTCTTCACTTAACGGCCAATTGACAGGCAAGCGGACAATGACGTCTGCTTATAGAACTACTGGTCTTGGTTCTATTAATTCGGACCATGTCACAGGACGCGCATATGACCTAACTGGACAAAATCTTGGGCAATACGGAACCCTCGTAAATAACACTGGTGGCTTTGCTGAGTTCCATGGTATTGGTGGAGAACGTCATCTTCATGTAGTTCCAGGACCTGGAGCAATGGGTGATACTGCCAGTCCAAACACAAGCGTCGGAGTGATGCGTTCTTCTGGTGGTGGCTCAACAAATTATTACCAGTTCACAATCTCTGGTGGAAATACTGATGCTGAAACAATAGCAAATAGAGTGATGCAAAAAATTAATTCTATTCAACGTTCAAAGAATGAAAGGTCATAACAATGGCTGACATAATTAGAACGATTCCAGAATCAGCATGGTCTAAGTATTCAATTCCTATTGACGTTTGGAATGAATCTGGAAACAGGATATATCCATCATGGACCCTTGTGCGAGACACAAATAGGCATTACATAAATAACACATCTATTGATGAAATGTTCATGTCTACGGATGAATATGTATATATAAAATCTGGAAATACTTATTTACAAAGAAACCTTTTTATTTCAATTATATTTACGGGTACAGGTCCCACAACAAGTTCATGGACAACTGATAACAAGCGTTATTTTATGGAGACAAGTAATGGAAAAGATTCCAGAGCATGGCTGTATTGGGTTCAGTGGGACCCCAAGGCCCCTCAAGGTACAGGACCTGCCGGAGACTTAAAAACTATTGCATTTAGTCTTGATGGTTCTATTGCCCAAATTAAAGCACAGCAAAAAGAAATAGCATCTATTGACTATACCAATCTCGGTGCTTTTTATAAAAAATATCCAGCAGCAGCGGGTCGTTCTGGAGGAGCGCCATCACCAGCAGCAACAATGCCGGGAACTAATGCCCCATCTCCACAAGCAGGTGCTGCAGGCTCTGAATCAAGCAAAACTGGTGGAAGAAGCAACGCCCCTAGTAGCCCTAATAATACGACAACACCAAGCCCTATTCAGCCAGGAACGCTTCAAAAAATTACAAGAGTTGAAACAACCAACAATCTTGGAGTAGCAGCAAAAGACTTTGCAGTTACTCCTGATACTCCATACATCCTTCAGACTTACGTTTTAGCAGACCAAGTAAATCCTAATAACTATTCACAAATTAGAAAAATTTTTACTATTGATATAGTTCCTAATTCTTTTGAATTTTCACAACTCGCTTCTACGTGGAATGAAATAGATAGACCTGGAAATTTTGCGCTTACCGATTGGGGTAAATACAATTTATTAAAAGTTTCATTTAAATTTGTTATTTCTGCAACAATAAAAGAAGGCCCTTTAGACGGAATGAAAAATTCAATTGAAACCCAATTGGATTTAATTAGAAAAATAGCCCAAACACCACACCCAATAAGACTTGTCAACTGCACGCCATATCTCAGCAAGTCATGGAAATTTCCATTTACAAAAACTGGTGAAGAGATTCAATTTGTAATTTCAGACCTATCCGTAAATACGACTAGATTTACTCCAGGTGGCATACATGAAGCATCTGTTGCCGAAGTTACTTTAAACCTTACAGAGTACTCAGACCCAAACATGGGGACACTTGCCGTACTCCCTCCGCTCAAAAAGGCTTCTACTACACCTCTGAAACCTCCAGGCACACCAGCAACTAACCAGTACACAAGAACTACTGATTTTTTAACAGGAAGCCTTCTACCAACAGTGGGTACTGACTCAACAACTCTGCCATGATTGAAAAAGACACAATTCGCATAGCCTCACTTTCAACTAGGCAAATAGAAGATATTAATAAAAACATCTTGACACTAGATGTTAATTTTTCTATGAATGAAGCAAGTCAAATATCTTTTGAAGTTCTTGACCCTGGTATGAGAATGGGAAAAGCAAACTTTTTTGTAGTTGGCAGAGATGTTTTGTATAAATCAAAATCTGTATCTCCCGAAAACGCTCCAGGCGGTGAAGGCTCGTTTCTGTACGTAACTCTTCTATACGAAATAGCCAGTGTTGAATGTAGTCAAAAAGACAGCAACTCTGCTGTATGGACTATTGAAGCACGCCCAAAAGGCATACAGCAAATGAAGAGAGATAGAAAAGCATCTCAAATTCAAGGGGCTAATCAAGACTTTATAACGAACGCTGCAAAAAAATATAAAATGAAAGCAGTAGTAGAAAACACTACAAAAAGTAAGAGCATTTCAACTTCCAATGGTAACAAACAAGCGGAAAATTTGTGGAATGTCATGCAGGGTCTTGCAAGTGCAGCAAATTATGCGCTCTTTGAATCCGATGGAGTTATTTATTTTGGGTCTCAAAGATGGTTTCTTGGCAAATGGGGGACCAATAAAGTGGGTGGAAAAGTAAAACTTGATAAAAACTCAAAACCCATCATAAACAAGCAAACCAAAAAAGTTGAAAAAACACCATTTGTTCGCTACATCCCATTTAACTATCCAAACCATAAGAACGAAAAACATTTTTTCTTAATGCAAATGCCAACCGTAAGAAGGTCAGACAACGACCCATTTGAGGTTCAGGGTTCAATGGTTGTTGATAGAAAAAACGGTATGCGTCTTCGTCCTGGGATGACAATCAAAATTGCTGGTATCCCGACCATGAGTGGGCTTTATGTAATAACAGACGTTACTTTTAAAGAAGTATCAACAGAGCCTGTAAGCGTTACGTTCAGAACACCAGAACTTCTTCCTAGAGAAAAAATTCAAGACCTAGAAATTGGGCCTGTTGTTAGTGCCATTTATGACACCATAGAAGCCGGAGCAGACAAATCACTACAGGCTCGCCCATCACAAAAAGGGGCAGAGATTCCAATTCCTGCCAAAGTCAAGCCGGTTGCTTCTGCATCAACTCCTTTAACATATCCAAAAATCCCAGATGCGGTTGCTGGAGAAAACGTTGTAGCCGTAGGGAACATAGACTTGTGGAATAGGCCTGTTGCAGCCCTGGATGGAGAAGGAGGAACTTCTGCTACTTATATTTGGCACGATGTTGCAAATTCTATTTATGTGATAATTGAAAGAGTCTGGTGTTTAGATGGTGTTGGTATTCTTTATACCGAAAGCGACGCATTGGACAAGTATCTTTTAGACGGACTGCACTGTGGTAAATTTACCAACTTTGAGACGGCGCAATTTCAAAAAAAACAACTTCATGAGGTTGCTGTAGCAATTTTAAAAAAACGATTTCCTAAATCATGGAAAAAAATAGCAAATGGCAAAGCCCCAGCAGGGTATAGGTGTTAAATCATGGCTGATTACATCAATAGACAAAAAGGTTCGTCACACCCCCGAGAACCAGGTGGAACATACTTAGGAGTTGTAAGAAATACCGTAGAGAACAACAAGGTCATTGTCTACATTCCTGCATTAGGCGCAACGTTTGGTCCAATGTATGTTGCTTCATGGAAACAACTAACCGTAGGGCAACAGGTTATTTGTACGTTCTTGGACCACAGTTTGTCCGAAGTGTACGCAATAGGCCCTGTTGGAGTTTTGGGAAGTTCTCAAGTAACAGTTTCTGATACTGCGCCACCTTCTCCAATACAAGGCGACCTTTGGTTTGAGTCTGACACGGGTAAAACTTTTATCTATTACAATTCATCATGGACTGAAGTTGGACCATCCATACCTGGCCCAACGGGCGCTACGGGAGCAACTGGACCTTCTGGTCCTGCAGGAGGACCAACAGGCCCATCGGGAGTCTCTGGTATTAGCGGAGTTTCTGGAACCAGTGGAGTCTCTGGAGTCTCTGGTGTGATTGGCGCAACTGGACCACAAGGAGCCAGTGGCGTCTCTGGTGTAAGTGGTGTCATGGGTGCTACTGGACCAAGCGGACCCCAAGGTGTCTCCGGTGTTTCTGGAGTTTCTGGAGTTTCAGGAGTTTCGGGAGTTTCTGGAATTTCTGGAGTTATTGGCGCTACAGGTCCAAGCGGTCCTACTGGGTTAACAGGTGCTACTGGTCCTGCCGGTGGACCGACTGGCGCTACTGGACCGACCGGTCCAATTGGTATAACAAGTTCCGCAACGGCTCCAGTATCTCCAACTGCTGGTCAAGTTTGGTTTAACACGTCTACTGGTGCCGCATACATCTATTACAACTCAGCATGGGTTGAACTAGGTGGTGGCACAATGTCGCCATACCAAGCAACATCGTCTACTCGTCCGTCTTCTCCGTGGACTGGTCAACATGTTTATGAGACAGATACAAGTCTTGAACATGTTTATAATGGTTCAGCATGGGTATGTTTAACTCCACAAAGTGCGGTAGTAAACACCCTTGAATCAACAGCATCTATTTCATATACAAACTTGACAACTAGCGGGCCTTCAGTAACGGTTGCTACTGGTTCTAAAGCGTTAGTTACTATCACCGCAACAATAGATAGCAATAGCACGGCAGGCGGTATTCAAGTTTATGCTGGTTTTGCCGTATCTGGAGCAACAACAGTTGTGGCAAATGATGACCAAGCCTTAGACCATAGATTAGGCGGAAGTCTTGTTACTTTGTCTGCAACTTTTTTAGTTACAGGGCTAAATGTTGGAAGTAATGTTTTTACTATGAAATATAAATCTGGAGATTCGGGCGTAACTGCTAGATATGAACGCCGTAATATAACCGTAGTCGGAATTCCGTAATGCCAGCGATTACTTTAAAACTCAGTAAATGCTACAAAGGGTAGCGATGTGGGATAATTAACAAATGGACAGCATTGCATTTCCGGTATCTTTTGACGAAACAGGGTTCAAGAAGGTATACGAAAACACCTATGAATATTTTCAACAAATGTTGACAGTTACCCTTCTTACCGAACCAGGGGTGCAACCGATAACTCCCGATTTTGGAGTTGCTGACCCTTCATTTACAGGTATTGACACAGGGCTGTTTATCTTAAACGCTGCTAAGTTCATACCCGAAGTACAAATAAGGTCGTTAGAGAAATCAATAAACCCCATCACGCATGCAACAACCGTTGCGTTCAAGTTTGAAATTGTAGAGTAAAAATGCCAATAGATTTTTCTGGATATGTAAATTTAACATCTTTTGACCAAGAGCCAGCAGATATTTATTTGGCTGCCCTTGACTATGCACGCCTTTCTATCCCAGAGTTGACTATTCGTCAAGGAACACCTGAAGATGCAATACTTCAAGCAACTTCATATATTTCATCATTAAGCCTTGCAGCAATTAACAGACTGCCAGACAGAGTAATGCTTGGTTTGCTTAATATTCTTGGTGCTCCAAGAAACGAAGGAACCTATCCAATTATTGAACTTGAGTTTACGTCTATCACTTATGACGGAGCATCCATCCCCGCAGGACTTTTGATTCGTTACGATATGAATGGTCTTGATAATGCTCAGTCAATGTATTTTCAAGTTGTTGACTCTGCCGTTATTGACGCAATAGACGGAACTGGTAGTCCTGCTTTGCCGACTGCAGTAGTTCAAGCAAGATGCACGGAATTGATTGCATTGCCTCAAATCACTACCGGCGTTCCAATGAGTATTGAATCTACATCGTCCGACCTTTATCAACCAACCCTTTATTCAATTGTTGAGTATGGTGAAGTTCAGGAAACCGATTATGAGTATCTTTCAAGGTCGGCTTCTTATCTTGGTTCTCTTTCTTCAGCCTTCGGAAAATCTACACAAATTGATGCTTATGTTTTGTCAAACTTTCTTTCAGTTAACAGAGTTAAAACTTATGACCTAACTGACCATCAAGATGATTTGACTTTTGGTGCGGCTGACGTTCCCGGCCATCTAACCATTTTTGTTTATGGTCAAGGCGCTGCAACATCACCAGAACTAAAGTATGAAATTTTAGTTGGTGTAGCAGATAGGGCAGTTGCCGGATTGACTATTGGTGTTCTTGATGCTGAAATAACTAGTATCCAAGTTGATGTTGAGATTATTTATAATGCCTCATATGACCCAACAATCTTAGAAGAAAATATTAAGTCAATTATTTCTGCAATGACTTCTCCCGCAACGGTGCCATTTGATACAAAGTTAAGAAAGTCTTATCTTTATTCTGTAATAAAAAACATTCCTGGTGTTGTAGCAACTGAAAGTGTTGCTTTAACTGCGCTTGATGGTAATTCTTCCGTCAATATTGATGGGGACCTAGAGTACGCACAAAAGGGAGTACTTCCAGTCACGTATACCGATAATATAAACGTAATACTGACAGTTGTTAACTAATGCCAACAATACTTCAAAGATTCAATGATTATCAAGCGTTAAATATTGATAACGAACTTGGTCAAGGTTATTCTGTTTCTGAATATGTAAACCCTTGGGTAGTTACAAATGGTTCAGCAACGCTAACTCCAGTAATTACTAACGAAAACTTTTTTATAAGCAATAGATATGTAATGGTCATATCACCATTAACTACAGACGATATAAAAATAACCCTTACTGGTACTGCATTAAATAGTTGTTTTAATATTCAACAAGACCAAGGTTCAGATTTTGTTTTTACCGGAGTTGTAAAGTGTGCAGTAAGTGGGTATTCAACTTCTACTGCATTTAAACATGATGCTAACAATGTTGCTGAGAATACATTTGACTGGACTACCCCATATGCACCTGTAGTTAAAGAACACCAAGGCCAAACCTGGTCAATAATAAGGTCAAATCCACTCACTTATCCACGTCCATTTACTGGCTCCATATATCCCAAAATTGAAATAACAATAAGTGGAGCAGGATTAAATAATATATATTTTACAATGCCAAACCTTGTGTGGGATAACGGTTGGTTCACTAATACTGCACTTAGGTCAGTAGTAAGAAATATGCCAGATTTCTATTGGGAGTATGACAAAAAACAAACTGAGCCACAATTTCCATTTTTTAGATTTGTAGATGTTTTAACTTATGGGATTCACGATGCAATGCAGATGTATGCAGACTGGTATGAATTTGATACATCCGAACTGCCATATGATGGAACAAAAACATCTCCTTGGGCAATTAGCACATTAACCAACCCAGACAATTTCCTTGAAAAATATCACAGATGGACATTTCAGGCAGTTGGTTATTCGTATCAAAGAAATTTATATGATGGAACTACTGGTGAACCATTAATAACAGACACTGACGCTTACCGAAAATGGCAACTTGAGACATCACTGCTTGGGCGTGCTTCTGGAACAAAAACAGCGTTGCGTGATGCTATTCAGTTTGTTCTCACTGGACAAAAACTTGTTTCTATAACTCCAAACTATCTTAATGACATTTGGAAAATAAGAGTTATTACGCGAACTTCAGAAACCCCAGATGTTGCAGTTGCTGGAGATACAAGCCCAAATGTTTTACTTGCTGCCGAACAGGCAAGACCTGCAGGATATAAAATTTATCACGAAGCAGTAAATGCAATTACGTTAACGCTGGACAATGTTGAATTTGGCCGTCTTGACTATGCAGAAATTTAAAGCGTTTATACTGTTGTATACATTGGAGAGAAAATGATTGCAGGAACATATAATATATTTTGCGAGCAAGGCACAACATTTTCGCGCACCCTTGAATTGAAATATCCAGATGAAGTAGACCCAACTATTTATCATACGTATGACCTTTCTGGTTTTACGGCAAGAATGCAGGTTAGAAGAACCATTGAGTCAACATCTGTAATAATTACGCTAACTACAGAAAATGGGGGAATATATATTCAAGGACTTGATGGTCGTATATCTATCTTGATGTCGCCAGAACAAACAGCAGCACTTGCAAGCAGTGGGGTTTACGACCTTGAAATCATAAGCGATGATGACGTTGTGTCAAGAGTTATACAAGGCGCATTTACGTTATCAAAAGAGGTTACGCGATGAGTAATTTTTCTATTCCAAACAATGTAAACATTCATGAAGATACGCCTAATCAAGTATTAATAAACCAAGATTCTCCCAACCAGGTACTTGTAGTAAGTGGTGGAATAGGTGGAGGAAATGCTATTCGTACCCGTAGGTACGTACATATTCAGGAAAGCGCATCAGCAAATTGGGTAATAATCCACACGCTTGGCGGACACCCATCTGTCACCATTGTTGATTCTGCAGACACCGCAGTCTTTGGTGATGTAAAATATGACAGTACGACACAACTGACGGTTTCCTTCACTGTGCCGTTCTCAGGACTGGCATATCTAACCTAAGGAAAAACCTAATGGCAACTAAATTTCTTACAAATATTGACCTAAATCAGAATCAACTCTTAAATGCCACTTTTGAAGTGCTGGGTACAGCCCCAAGTACTGGCCTTTTTGAAGGTCGGATGTACTACAACAGTGCTACTGACAGCATTGAGGTTTATAGTGGCTCGGCGTGGCGCAAGTTTGTCAACAGCGTCACGAGTGGCGGTTCTTACACTGACGCAATCACCATCGGTGAGTCAAATGGAACAGTAACACTTACCCTCAACCTTGCAGACACTGACTCTGCCGGTTTACTCTCCTCAGGTTTTTGGAATGCACTTAATGACGCAACTGATGCTGCAACAGCCTCTAAGTTGGTCAAGCGTGATGGCAATGGAAACATTAAAGTCGCAACCCCAACTGACGCAGCCCATGCTGCCACCAAGGGTTATGTAGACGCAGCCCGTCAAGGTCTTGATGTTAAGCAGTCTGTTCGTGCCGCCACCACAGCCGCTGTAAACATTGCTAATGAACTTGAAGAAGGCGATACCCTTGACACGTCAGTTACCCTTGTTGCTGGTGACCGTGTTCTTGTAAAGAACCAAGGTACAGCATCACAGAACGGTATCTACGTTGTTCAGGAATCAGGAGCAGCAGTTCGTGCAGCCGATGCAAATGGAACCGCAGACACCGGAACAGTATCGGGTGGAACATTTACTTTCGTTGAAGAAGGAACAGTAAACGCCGACTCAGGCTTCGTTGTTTCAAGCAACGGACTAATTGCCGTAGGTACAGATGCCATGAACTGGGTTCAGTTCTCTGGTGCTGGTGCGGTAATCGCTGGTGACGGTCTTACTAAAGACGGCACCACTGTTAATGCTGTTGGAACTTCTGGACGTATCTCGGTTACTGCAAACGCCATTGACATTGACTCAACATATGTTGGTCAAGCAACCATTACAACCCTTGGAACAATCACTACCGGCGTTTGGAACGGTACAGATATTGCTGTTGCTGATGGTGGTACTGGTGCCTCAACTGCTGCAAGTGCTCGTACAAACCTTGGTTTTACCGAAACATCTGGTCAAACAACCTCAACCGCAGTTCTTGCAAGAGTTGTTCATCAAGCATGTGCTGCATCTTCCGTTGGTGTTTCAACCACAACAGTTACGCATAACTTCAACACCAAGAACGTAACTGTTCAGGTCTATCAAGTTTCAACTGGCGAAACAGTCAATTGCGATATAGTTCGCTCAAGCACTGACGCGGTTGTTGTTACTATGAACGGCTCAATTGGTGCCGACGATTATCACATCGTCGTAACTGGATAGGAAAAGATGAAAATCACAGCAGAACAAAAAGCAATGGCAGCATCGTACGCAAGAAGCGTCCTTGGTGCAGCAGTCGCAACATATGTTGCAACAAACGACTTGAAACTTACTGCTAATGCTCTCTGGGCAGCGGCACTTCCTGTTATCCTTCGTTACTTGAATCCAAAAGACACTGCCTTCGGCAAAAAGGCTTAACGTCTTGCCCTGAGGGGCAACAACATAGGAAGCGATTGAGGTCGTGACACAGAAATTTATTACCCCCATCGCTATTAGGCAGTTGTCATCTGCTGGCTCTGATGGGTTAACGATTTATGTTGACGGTGACACCTATGCAAGAATCCAGGTTCAAGGTGGCGGACGCCTGGTTTGGGGCGACGGAACAAACGTTGGAGACGTAAACCTCTATCGCGATGAGGCAAATGTTCTCAAAACAGACGACACTCTCAAGGTTCCCGTACTTTACATTGATGGTATTGAAGTAGATACCTCTGGTGCAGCAAGCAATCAAGTACTTAAATTTGACGGAACCAAATTTGCTCCAGGAACTGCATCAACCGTTGCTGCTCTTGATGACTTAACCGACGTAACAATCACAAACATTGCCACTAATCAAGTTCTTCAATGGAATGGCAATGCATGGGTGAACGCTAGCGCCGCAGGTGGGGCAACAATCTCCGATACCGCACCAAGCAACCCTGTTGCTGGCCAGATTTGGTTTGAGTCCGACACTAGTAAAACTTTTGTCTACTACAATTCTGAATGGGTTGAAATTGGGGGACAGGCCGGACCTTCCGGACCCTCCGGACCTTCCGGACCTTCCGGACCCGTTGGCCCCACAGGTGCTACAGGTAGTACCGGTGTATCGGGTACTTCTGTTGTTAATATAGACGGGGGCTTCCCATCCACTAATTACGGTGGTATTACTTCGCTTGATTCAGGAGGTGTTTGATGGCTATTCAGATTCAACTTAGACGCGGCACCGCAGCAGAGTGGACTGGCTCAGACCCAAAACTTGCTGTAGGAGAACTTGGATTAGAAACTGATACAGGTAAGTTTAAAGTAGGTGACGGTGACAAAGTTTGGAGCCTTCTTCCTTATAGTTCTGGTCCCATTGGTGCCACAGGCCCACAGGGCGTATCTGGAGTCTCTGGAGTCTCTGGAGTCTCGGGAGTGTCTGGAGTCTCGGGTCCTAGCGGAGTATCTGGAGTTGTTGGCGCAACTGGCCCATCTGGAGTTTCTGGTGTAAGCGGCGTATCGGGAGTAAGTGGTCCTTCTGGAGTTTCGGGCGTTATCGGCGCAACTGGTCCTTCTGGCGTTTCTGGTGTTTCTGGAGTCATCGGCGCAACTGGCCCAACTGGACCACAGGGTGTCTCTGGGGTCAGTGGCATCTCTGGAGTTTCTGGAGTTTCCGGTGTCAGCGGCGTTATAGGTGCGACTGGACCACAGGGAGCAAGTGGCGTCTCGGGTGTCTCGGGTGTCTCGGGTGTCTCGGGTGTCTCGGGTGTCTCTGGAGTTTCGGGCGTAAGTGGTGTCGTTGGTGCGACTGGACTTACCGGCTCATTTGGCGGCGCAACATTCTCTTATAATTATCTAACCAATACGTCAGATACAGACCCTGGTGCAACAAACTTAAAATTTGATTCAACATTTTCTAGTGCAACATTTTTGTACATAGACCCAATTGATTTTACATCTAACGACGTATCTGCGTACTTGGACACAATTGATGATTCAACATCTGCAATTAAAGGTCACTTTAGAGTAGAAGCAGTAGGAGAATCGTCGCAGTTTGTTTACTACGCAATTACTGGTTCTCACACTTTTGCATCTACCTACTACAAGGTTCCAATTTCTTTTCTTACCGGCTCTTCGCCTTCGTGGACAAACGGTACCGATGTAACTATTACATTTGTTCGCACTGGTGACAAGGGCGACACTGGTGCAACTGGACCTAGCGGTGTTTCGGGGGTCTCGGGAGTAAGTGGTGTCAGTGGAGTATCTGGACCATCAGGTGTTTCTGGGGTTATTGGAGCCACAGGCCCACAAGGAGTTTCTGGTGTAAGCGGTGTATCGGGCGTAAGTGGTGTTTCCGGCGTAAGCGGTGTTATTGGTGCAACAGGACCATCTGGAGTTTCTGGTGTAAGCGGCGTTTCTGGAGTCATTGGAGACACGGGTCCATCGGGGGTATCGGGTGTAATCGGTGCTACAGGACCGTCTGGTGCTTCAGGCGTAAGTGGTGTTTCTGGTGTTTCTGGAGTAAGCGGTGCCACAGGTATTGGTTTTACTTTCCGTGGAGCGTACGACAACGGAGCACAGTACTACTCAAACCATGTAGTTACATATGGTGGTTCGTCTTGGATTTGCATTCAAACAATTGATGGAGTAGCGCCTTCTGAAAGTGTTTGGTGGACGGTATTTGCCGAACATGGTGCAAGCGGAGTTTCGGGTGTTAGCGGTGTTAGCGGTGTTGTTGGAGCCACTGGCCCTTCTGGTGTTTCAGGCGTAAGCGGCGTCAGTGGAATAAGTGGAACTACTGGTGATACGGGAGCAACAGGACCATCTGGTTTACAAGGTGTTTCTGGAGTAAGCGGTGTTTCAGGAACTACTGGGGCTACAGGCCCAACTGGTCCGCAGGGTGTTTCGGGCGTTTCAGGCGTTTCGGGTGTAATCGGTGCCACAGGACCTCAGGGCGTCAGCGGCGTATCTGGCGTTTCAGGAGTTTCGGGTCCTAGTGGTGTGTCGGGAGTTGTTGGCGCAACAGGTCCTTCGGGAGTATCGGGAGTGTCGGGAGTCATTGGAGACACGGGTCCGACTGGCTCACAAGGCGTGTCTGGGGTATCTGGCGTCTCTGGAGTATCAGGCGTCAGTGGAGTTTCTGGAGTATCAGGCGTCAGTGGTGTCGTTGGTGCGACTGGACCACAGGGAGTAAGTGGTGTCAGTGGCGTCTCGGGCGTTTCAGGAGTCAGTGGTGTTTCTGGCGTAAGTGGTGTTAGTGGTGTGAGTGGACCTTCTGGTGTATCCGGAGTTAGTGGTGTTAGTGGAGTAAGCGGTGTTCCTGGAGCACAAAACGCTCACGCAACAGTAAAAACCGTTGTGGACACAATGGGCGCAAGCACTTATTTTGCTGGAACCGCAGACGCAAGCGAAGGCTACGGTGTCGGTGCATATATTGAAGCAAATGCCAACGGTGCTATTTCTGTAGCAGGCGGAGCAACGATTATTGTAGGAAACCGTGTTCTTTTCTCGGGACGAACAAACCCTATTGAAAACGGTATTTATACCGTAACAAGTCTTGGTTCTGCTGGTTCTAAATATAAGTTCACTCGTGCAACGGACTTTGACAACAGCATTGCTGGCGAAGTTGAAGCAGGTGACTTTACCCTTGTTGAAGCAGGCGACCATGCTGGTAGAACCTATATTCAAACTGTAGTTGGTACCGCTACTAATAATGCTATTAAAATTGGCACCGACAATATTCAATGGGTTGAGACTGGTGGTATTGGACCTGTAGGCCCAACAGGTCCAACTGGACCACAAGGCGTAAGTGGTGTTAGTGGAATTTCAGGTGTTTCTGGAGTTAGTGGCGTGTCTGGTGTTTCTGGGGTATCTGGCGTTTCAGGAGTTTCGGGTCCTAGTGGTGTTATAGGAGCAACTGGACCTCAGGGGGTAAGTGGAGTTTCCGGTGTCTCAGGAGTATCCGGAGTCTCAGGTCCTTCTGGAGTGTCAGGCGTAATCGGTGCCACAGGTCCTCAAGGTGTTAGTGGCGTCAGCGGAGTCTCGGGTGTTAGTGGCGTTAGTGGTCCATCAGGCGTAATCGGTGCAACTGGACCGTCTGGAGTTTCTGGTGTCTCAGGAGTTTCGGGAGTTATCGGCGCAACTGGTCCTCAAGGAGTATCTGGGGTATCTGGAGTTTCGGGTGTCAGTGGAACACCTTCAACAGTTTCTGGCCCCCAAGGCGTAAGTGGTGTTAGTGGTGTTAGTGGTGTTTCTGGAGTGTCTGGGGTTTCAGGCGTCTCAGGAACAACTGGTGCGACTGGTCCCACTGGACCGACTGGCGTAACAGGCGCAACTGGAGTGTCAGGACCAACGGGTCCAGGTGCTCCACTAACAAGTTCTGCAACTGCACCAGTTTCCCCATCTGCTGGCAACCTTTGGTTTAACACTTCTACTGGTGCTTCTTACATCTATTACAACTCAGCATGGGTTGAACTAGGTGGCGGAACAATGTCGCCGTACCAAGCAACTTCTACTACTCGTCCCTCTTCCCCGTGGACTGGTCAACATGTCTATGAGACAGATACCAAAAACGAACTAACCTACGATGGTTCTGCATGGTCTAAACCCTGGAATGCACCTTGGGGTTTTATTGATGGTGTTGGTGCAACCGCAACAACAGCAATTGTTGCCACCACACCACTTGCTGTTCTTAGTAAATCAATAACAATCACAACAGGACGAAAATACCGTATTAGTGGCTCTCTCGGTTTTCAACCATCAGCAAATAGTGGTGCCAACGCATTGTATTTTACCAGTACCAGTGGAAGTAATAAAACTTTGTGGTATCAAGGAGAAACAATTTTGGCAAACTATCCCCAGTACATCACGGGTACATACATTACCGATGCGTCCTCGCTGGGTGTTACTTCGGGGAGCGCATCAAAAACTTTTACCCTTTATATGCGATGCGGTGGAAACGGTGCACTAAACACAAACCCCGATGCTATTGTTGGGGCATCGTCTGCTGAACAATTGTTTTGGATTGAAGACATAGGTCCTGCGTAATGCCAGCGATTACTTTTCCTGCTTCTCCATACACAAACCAAATTTATACTGTTGGTTCTAAGAGTTGGCAATGGGACGGCTCTGTTTGGAATGCCTATTACAACGAAGGCGTTGACTCTGTTTACGGAACAGGCGCTGATGGCGATGCGACCCTTGATGGCACGACTACTGTTTTAGGGATGATTCCTTCAGGAAGTGTCTACTCCATGACAACTGACCTCTACTTCAATGATTTAACATTGGGCAACAGCGTTCGTCTTGCGCCTAACGGATATAGAATCTTTGTTAAGGGCACCTTACGTTTTGGTACAAGTTCCATTGTTGGCTTTACGACTGGCTATGCAACTAGTGGTTCTATCTATCAAGGTGGAGCAGCCACGACTTCAGTAACACACAGTCTTGGTGGTAACGCAACTGCAACCTATACAGCAACTGCACCAATTGCTGCATTGGGCGGCTCTAACTATTTCAAACAACCCCTACAAGCAATTACTGGATACTCCATAACAGCATCAGGAGGCCCTACATGGCTTCGTGGAGGCGCTGGTAGTACTGCGCAAGCAGGTGGAGGAATTGTAATCCTTGCTGCTCGCTATATCAGTGGTCCTGCATCTGGAACTGGCTACATCAAAGCACCAGCAACTTCTCCCGCTGGTGGCGGAGTCATAATTATAGTTTCTTCTGCTGACGCACTTCCTGCTACTATTTCAACAGACGTAACTGGTGCAAACGCAGGAACCGTAAACTACATTCAGCAGGTTTAAACATGGCTATTTCAAGAATTGAAACAAGCGTTACAAGGGCAGCAAACGACTCTGTTTATGGCACGGGTGCTGATGGAAATGTAATTGTATCTTCAAATACAAGCATTACTAGCGATATGTATTACAACAACTTAACTATTAACTCTGGTGTCTTATTAAACACAAATGGTTTTAGAGTTTTTGTACGCAACACACTTTCAAATGAAGGATACATAGGTATTGGCTCCTTATCTGGTGGCGTTGTCGGCGAAGCAGCATCAACAATTTCAGACGGAACAGTTAAGGGTCATTCACAGTCCGCAATTACATATCGTGCTGGTGGTCAAGGTGGAGGCGGAACAAACCCTGCAATAACTGCGCTTCCAACATTTCTATATAAAAATATAAATGCCATGTCTGGCGGAATATTTATGGATACGAGCGGAATGATTCCAATCGGCGGTGGCTCTCTAGGAACTACTGGGTCTGCTGGCGCAAGTGGAGCCACGGGCGTAGGAGCAACTGGTGCAACTGGAGCAACAGGTCTAGCAGGTGCGACGGGTCTAGTAGGTGCAACAGGTTTAGTAGGTTCTGCGGGCTCAGCAGGCGCTGCAGGTTCTACTGGGGCTGATGGTTCTGCTGGTACTTACCCACCAAACGCAAATACAGTTGGTGCTGCTGGAGGAAAGGGAAACCCTGGGGCTTCGGGCGCTTCAGGTGCTTCAGGTGCA
>Ga0214919_10002453_pt1 | contig 29210 bp, 27 predicted proteins | sample LL1503_MetaG_FD_177994 | JGI IMG/M metagenome (GOLD analysis project Ga0214919, IMG submission 177994) | Freshwater microbial communities from Lake Lanier, Atlanta, Georgia, United States - LL-1503 | ecosystem: Environmental > Aquatic > Freshwater > Lake | place: USA: Georgia | collected... | reverse complement strand
ACCTTTGCGAAATTCATAACCGCCACGGATATCAAGTTTGGTCACAGCCGGCGTGGGATAAAAAATAACCGCCGTGCTGTTAGCCACTAAATTGCTGCCAGCACTATTGGAGGCAAACCCGTCCAGATAGGAAACAAAGGCGGAGGCATTCCAATCACCCTTATTCCAAAAAATGGCTGCATTCATGCGCCACTTAGGTGGAGCGGCCGTGTCATCTTCGAGAATAACGGCCGGCTGACCCGGGGCCAGTTGCCGCGTAGCCTCCAGCGTACGACTGGCCGCCAGATTCAAGCGCCAACGACCGAATTGCTCCCCAGGCAGACGATAGTCGGCCACAAAATCCATACTCCGATTCACCACTTGGCCAAAATTAACGAAAATGCGACTGATCGCCGTGATTTGTCCGGGCTGATTAAGTGCGGTATCCGCCGGCGTGGCCGCGGCCCGCGTGATGCGATCAGTGAAGAGCGCCTCATTGTTGATGATCGTCTGGGCGGTGATCAACTGTAGCACATCTTTCTGTACGGTATCATAATAATTAACCTGTAAACTGAGCCCCTTGACCCAAGAAGGCTCATAGACGATGCCCGCAAACATGTTTTTCGAAAGTTCTGGCCGAGGATTTAAATTAGAGCCCCGTGATTCCACGATACCTGTCGTCGATGTTGGCGTGCGCCGAGGATCGAGCAAGGTTGAGGTCACGATTGATGGCGCGACCATGTACTCCGTAATGCCAGGGGCGCGGAAGCCCTCGCTCCAATTTGCACGGACTAACAACGACTGCACAGGAGTCCAGGAGACTCCATACTTCGGCACCGTTTTCGAGAAGCGGCCGTTATCTTCATAACGTTCCGCCAAATTTAAATCTAAACGACGCAGCAGCGGCAAACCAGCCCAAATAAATCCGTCCTTTAATCCGATCGGCCTATCGCCAGAGTCTTGTCTTTGGAGCCGACTCGCGCATCTTGTCACTTAGCCTTCGCTAAAATATTTCTTTCCCCGCTACTTGCCCGATGAATTTTCTTCGCCACCTCTCTGTTCTATTTCTCCTGCCCGCGCTGCTTTGGGCCGCTGAATCCCCCATGGTAAAAAATGGCTCGGTCCAGGTCTCTCTCGTATCGGCATCTGCCGCGCTCGAAGCGGGCAAGCCATTTACGATTGCCCTGCGAATGCAGCACGACCCGCACTGGCACAGTTACTGGATTGCCGCAGGCACCGGCTATCCCACTTCCATCAATTGGACTTTGCCGGCTGGTTTTAAGGCCGGCGAAATTCAATGGCCGACGCCCACCATTTTGCGCGACTCCTCGGGAAAAATTGTGGGCAATGGCTACAGCGACGAGTCCTTTCTTCTCGTGGAAATCACGCCGCCAGCTCGGCCCGAGCTTCGGGCCGGCGAGAATCTAGGCCCAACATCGAGCGGCCAACCGGCCGCTACCGCGCCCCTGGCTCCCGGCACAAAAATCAAACTCGCGGCCGCCACCGAGTGGCTCATGTGCCAAGACGTCTGTATGCCCGGTGAGGCGAAACTGGAAATCTCTCTCGACGTCGCCGCCACCGCCCAACCTGACGCCCAGTGGGCCCAGCCGATTACTCAGGCTCGGGCGCAACTGCCCATCGCCGCCACCGGGTGGAATCTCACCGCCACGCACGACGACAAAAATGTTACCCTACGGCTCACCCCAAAATTGGGTAATACGCACAAGCCAACGAATCTGCATTTCTTCGCGACCGATGCTCTCACCGATTATACTCAGCTCGCTAAAGTGACGACTGAAAATGGCGGCTGGGTCTTAGTTCTGCCGCTCGATGACGCTGCTGATAAAACGACGAAGCGCCTGACCGGGGTGCTCGCCTCAGCCAATGGCTGGTCGGCTGGTGCCAGCTATGGCGGTCTGGCAATCGATGTGGCGTTTAGTGCCGATGAAGTGCCGACCCGCCCCACGGCCAACCCGACTCCGACGCCCACTTCCCTCGCCGCTCCCACCAGCTTACTCGCCACCCTCGGCCTAGCCTTCGTTGGTGGCTTAATCTTGAATCTGATGCCCTGCGTTTTCCCCGTGCTCGGCATCAAGATTCTCGGCTTCGTTAACCAATCGGGTAACGACCGTAAAAAAATCACCGCGCATGGTCTGACTTTTACGCTCGGCGTACTGGTTTCATTTTGGGCGCTAGCGGGCGCGCTCCTCATCCTCCGCGCCGGTGGCGCTCAACTTGGCTGGGGATTTCAACTCCAATCACCCGTTTTTGTTTTTGGCATGGCCGTGTTCCTCCTGATTTTTGCCCTCAACTTAAGTGGGCTTTTTGAAGTGGGGCTGTCCGCCACGAGTGTCGGCGGCAATCTGCAGATGCAGGATGGTTTTGCCGGATCATTTTTCACCGGCGCTTTAGCCACGCTCGTCGCGACTCCCTGCAGTGCACCCTTTCTGGCGCCGGCTCTGGGCGCGGCGCTGTCCCTCTCCGCGGGACAAGCTTTCCTTATTTTTACCGCGATCGCCCTCGGGCTCGCGCTGCCGTACCTGCTGTTTTCAATTTTTCCGCAAGCGATCAAACTGCTCCCCAAGCCCGGCGCATGGATGGAGACGTTTAAACAATTCATGGCCTTTCCGCTTTATGCGACCGTCGGCTGGTTGTTGTGGGTACTCGCCGGCCAGACCAAAGATGATGACAATGCCCTGTTGTTAATCTCCTTCGGCTTCGTGCTCGTCGCGATGGCAGCTTGGGCGTACGGCCGTTTTGGTCAGGCGGCAGGAAAACCTCAGCGGCAATTAGTCGGCCGAATCGGCGCGGCGCTTCTCCTCGTGAGCGGTCTTTATACGGGTTGGCCCAAAACAACCGCAGCCGCCACGACGGCCGGCAGCTACCAAGTCACTTGGGAAAAATGGAGCCCTGCGGCTATCGCCGCGGCCCAAGCCGCGGGCAAATTTGTCTATGTAGATTTCACCGCGCGCTGGTGCGCCACTTGCCAAACGAATAAGGCGACCGTGTTCCACCACGACGCCGTGCTCGCCGCGCTGGCCCAGCACCAAACCGTTTTACTCCGCGGCGACTGGACGAATCGTGATCCTCTTATCACCGCCGAGCTCGCCCGCTGGAACCGCTCCGCGGTGCCCTTCAATTTGATCTACGCTCCTGATAAACTCCAACCGATCATTCTGCCCGAACTGCTAACCCCGCAGATCGTCCTCGAGGCTCTCGCGCAAGCCGGCAAATAATTTCCGGAGGCTAAGCGCTAAGACGATTAGTTATTTAAGGCAGCATCCCCTCTGAACACGGTCGCCTTTGCGGCCATTATTCAGAGTTCCCACCTCGCTCGAATTTCGTCATAGGTGGTTTCTGCGTGAACGATCCTGCTCATCGAAAATCTGTCGGCCTCTTACTGTTGGCAGCCCTTTGTTGGAGCCTAGGCGGAGTCCTCCTTAAATCCGTGGCCTGGCCGAGCCTGGCCGTGGCTGGTGGGCGCGGGGGTATTGCCGCCCTATTTTTACTTGCCGTATGTTGGCGCACCTTGCGCTTCACGTGGTCGCCCCTGCAACTCGGCGCCGCGGTGGCTTTTGCCGGCTGCACCATCCTTTTTGCCGCGGCCAATAAACTTACCACGGCGGCCAATGCGATTCTTCTGCAATATACCGCGCCCGTTTGGGTGGCACTTTTAGGCACTTGGCTGCTTGGTGAACGCGCGTCACGGGCCGACTGGTGGACAATTCTCGCCACTTTTATCGGCATGGGCGTTTTTCTCTTTGATGGCCTCCGCCTCCATGATCTTACCGGGATCGCCGTCTCGATCGCGAGCGGCTTCTGCTTCGGTCTCATGATTCTGCTCCTCCGCAAGCAGAAGAACGGCTCGTCTATTGAATCGATAATTTTAGGCAACGGGCTCGCGTTGCTCATTGGCTTGCCTGCCCTGAGTTCAGCCCCGGCCCTCGCCCCAAGTGGCGTGGTAGCGTTACTTTTACTCGGCTTGGTGCAACTCGGCCTGGCCTATCTTTTCTATGCCCGCGCGCTCAAGCAGGTCACCGCCCTTGAAGCCGTGCTCATTCCGATCATTGAGCCAATTTTAAATCCACTCTGGGTGTTGCTCTTCATCGGCGAACGACCCAGCCGCCTCGCCCTGGTCGGCGGAGCTATCGTGGTGGGGGCTGTCACCTGGCGCGCGCTTTATTCCTTACGCCGCGTCACTCCGCTTGCCTCCGCGACCAGTTAAAAAGACTCGGCCGGCAATCACGCCCCGGAGCGCTTTAAGTTTTAGCGGGGGGGTTGAGCTGGAGCAGCACGTTCGCGAGTGTGATCAGCCCACCGCCGAGCAACAAATGCCAAGTCAGCTGTTCGTTGGCGTAAGTGAACCCAGCCCACGCCGCAAAGATGGCTGGTAAAAATAGCGCCATGATTGAAGCGAAGATCGGCTCCAAACAGTAAATGAGTCCCGCTTCGGTGGCCGTGATTTTTGGCTGCCACTGATTCATTAGAATAAAAGAGCCCAGCGTGCAGAAGACCGTGAGTAATCCGGTAAACAGGAGCCAAGGACCGTTCATCCACGGGATCAGCAAATCGCTGAGTTGCGGGGCTGTGGCCCCCGATACGATCGAAAACACCAGCGCTTCCGCCACAAACATGACCAAGGTAATCGGCAGCGCCCGATTCGCGGTGTAGCGTTTGCCCTCGAGCAACAAAATCTGCGCCATAAAAAATCCTGAACAAAGGAGCGTTTCAAATTCACCCCGCCCGATCTGCAGGCCCTGAAAATCAAATCGCCCCAGCACGGCGACCCCGACAAAAACCAGCGCCGCACAACCCAGAATCAGCGGGGAGGGCCAGCGCCGGACCTGCAGCGCAAAGTAAAAGGGAATCATGATCGCGTAAAGCTGGGTCAGAAAAGATGAAACCGAGACCGAGGTAAATTGGAGCCCATCATTTTGTAGGAGCATTCCGCCGCCGGCCATTAACCCGAGCCAGCTGCCTTGCTCAATTTCTCGCCGCGTGATGGTGCGAATTTTCCGCCCCAAGACTACAATGAGCACCAAGGTCGCGAGTAAAAATCGCGGGGCAATGGTATAGGCGGCAATAAACCAAGTGCTACTCGCCGGCACCAGCTGCGCATGGACCAAAGCGATCGACTTAACCAACGGGAAACTCAGCCCCCAATACAAGTTGGCGAGCAGGAGCATCCCAACAGCTCGGCGGTGCAGCGAATGATCAGCGACCATAAAATCAGTAAACAGTTAGCCAGGCGCCCCCCAGAGCCGCGAACGACTCACGCGAGCCGCAGGGCTTAATGGAAGGCTATTTTACGCGCGGCGCGGCGTATTAAAACAAAACCGCCGCGGATTACTCCGCGGCGGTTTCTTAAATTTCGCTAAAAAGCAAAAGTCTTACGAGACGTGCTTGCTGACCAACTTGGTCATATCGAACATGCTCACTTGAGTCTTGCCATTGAAGACCGCCTTGAGGGCGTCGTCGGCATTGATCATGCGGCGGTTCTTTTTGTCCTGGAGGCCATTCTTCTTAATGTAGACCCAGAGTTTCTTCGTCATTTCCGTGCGGGGCAGCGGATTGGAACCAACGACAAGCGCGAGCTTGGCATCGGGAGTTACCGGCTTCATGAAAGCGGCGTTTGGTTTACGAGTGGATTTTTTTGCCATAGTGGTACTCTTGATAGCGGTGCTTTAGGGCAATGCAACGATTTTCTAGAGGAGAATCATCTTTTTTCAGAGGGGAAATGAAAGGGTTTTCCCCTAATTTATTTTTGCCCTTCCCGCGTAATTCACCAAGGCGGACTCACCCTTGATCGTCGACCTGCACAAACTGACGGTACAGGGCGGCGTAATGTCCGCGGCGCATCAGGAGCTCATGATGCGAACCACGCTCGATAATCCGCCCTTGATCCAGCACGAGGACAACATCCGCATGCCGAATTGTGCTGAGGCGATGGGCGACCACTAAACTCGTGCGGCCCACCAATAATTTCTGCAACGCCTGTTGTAAGCGTGCTTCCGTGAGGGCATCGATCGAACTGGTGGCCTCATCGAGCAAGAGAATGCGCGGATCCGCGAGCAGCGCTCGTGTAAAACAGATCAGCTGGCGCTGACCAACGGACAACCCCGCGCCCTTTTCCCCCACCTCGGTTTGCAGCCCAAGCGGCAAGGCCTCCAGCAGATCGAGACAAGCTAACGAGGCGGCCGCCGCGCGAACCTCCTGATCCGTGGCCTCCGGACGACTCAGTCGAATATTTTCCATCACGGTGCCGCTAAAGAGCACGTTCTGTTGCTGGACCATCCCCATTTGGCGATGCAGCGATTGGCCTGTCAGGGTCCGCATGTCTCGATCATCGACCAACACCTGGCCGCCAGTGGCCAGATAAAATTTGGCGACCAGATTAATAATCGAACTCTTGCCGCTGCCCGTATGCCCAACCAGCGCGATGGTCTGACCGGGCTTAGCGACGAAACTGACGTCATGCAAAACCGCGCGCATGGGATCATAGCCAAAAGTCACCCCACGCAACTCGACTCGCGCGCCACGACCACTGGCTGGATTGACCGTGCGCGGATCCGGTAAATCAAGCGCCGCCGGTTCGTCGACCCAATCGGGCACGACATCAATCAAGCGGAAGACGCGCTCCGCTCCCGCCATCGCGATGAGCGCCTGATTGTATTGATTACCAATAATGGCGATGGGGGCGAAAAACTGGTTAGCCAGCAGGAAAAAGGTGATGAGACTGCCCATCGACATGTCGCCGTGAAACACTCGCCCGCCGCCGACCAAGAGGAGAATAGCGACGAAAAACTGACTGTTCAATTCCAAGAGCGGGGTGAGAATAGCCGAGGTGCGCGCTAGGGCGATATTGTACCGCGCATGATCAGCCAACAAACTGCGAAACAAACCGGCGTTGGTTTCCTGACGAACAAAACCTTGGGTCACGCGAATGCCGTTCACCGACTCAGCCAAAGTTGCCGTGACCCGGCTAAAACTTTCCTGCGAAGCCCGCGAGTATTGACTAAGCCGCGAACGAAAATGCCGGCTGATGAGCCACAAGACTGGCGCCAAAGCGAGTACGACGAGAAAAAGCACCCAGTCGCTCCACGCCATCACAATAGCGGAAAATATCATGGACCCGAATTGAATCACGCTGACAAAAAGCACATCCTGAATCCCCGTCCGGACGGCCTCCACGTCGCTCGTGACCCGACCAATAATGCGCCCGAGCTTGATGCGATGGAAAAAACTCATCGGCTGACGGAGCATTTTTGTGAAAATCTCCGCGCGTAAACCATTCACCACCGTCTCCCCAATCTCTAAAGCAAAACGCTGCCGGAAGTGAAACAGCCCATCGGTCGTCAGCGCGAGGACCCCGTACGCCGCCACCCCCAAAGCGAGGCCGGCATAATCTCGGCCGGTAATTGGTCCTTTAATAATTAAAGCCATGAGCCAGCCGAGCGCCGGTAATTGCGCCGAGCGAACAATGGTCATGATCACCAAGATGATGACCTTACTCTTGATCGGAGCGGTATAAGTAAAGAGGCGGCGAATCAGGCCCCATTCGAGCGGTTTGAATTGCTCATCATCAGCATCTTCATCCCGTGGATGCTGCACCAGGGTCATCGCCCGGGCTAATGGCTTGGGCGAACTCATGGGGTAGCCTCCCCGCCGGCTAAACCGAGCAGCTGTAAATCCCGCCCATCGACTAACTGCAGATTGGCCACCCGCAGATAAGGACCGGGGCGCTGCATTAATTCTTCATGCGTGCCGCGCTGCACAATGCGACCGGCTTCCATGACGATAATAAAATCAGCCCGCCGCAAGGTGCTCAGGCGATGGGCCACAATAAAAGTGGTCCGACCCGCAATCGCCCGGTCGAGCGCCTCGAAGATCTCATGCTCGGTTTCGCTATCGATCGCCGCGGTCGGATCATCGAGCAATAAAATCGCTGGCTCGAGCAAGACGGCCCGCGCAATCGCTAGCCGCTGCCGTTGCCCACCCGAAAGACTATTACCGCTCTCCCCCAACACGGTATCGTAACCCTGGGGGAGGGCCGTGATGAAATCATGCGCCGCGGCAATTTTTGCCGCCCGCTCAATTTGCTCACGGGTCGCGCGCGGATGGCCAAAGGCAATATTCGCCCCAATGGTGTTAGAAAACAGGAAGCTTTCCTGAAAAACTAAACCGATATTACGCCGCAAGTCTTCGAGGCTGAGCCGGCGAACATCGATACCATCGATTAATATCTGCCCAGCCGTTGGATCGAAAAAGCGCGGAATCAAGCTCATCAAGACGCTCTTCCCTGCGCCGGTTTCGCCGAGAATCGCAACGCACTGACCGGGCTGCACCGTTAAATTAAGGTCGCGCACCACCGCTTCCGCCCCGTCGTAGGCAAAAGAAACGTTCACAAACTCGACGGCCCCATCGAACTTAACCCGCCGCACCGCATCAGCCGCACTCTTCACCTCCACCGGCGCGTCGAGAATTTCAAACACCCGGCGCGCGCCAATCAGCGATTGCTGCACGCTATTAACGATGCCCGCGACGTTATTAACCTGACCAGAAAATTGCTCGAGGAGTCCGGCAAAGACGACGAGCCCAGTCCCGAGCGGCAGGCGATCATGGGCCACCAGCCAACCGCCATAACCCAGCAAAACCATCATGTTAATGCGCGTCAGAAAGCCAACGGCTGGGGAAAATAAACTCATGTGCCAAAAAATATCCCGCTGCTGCGCGAGCACGGCGTTGTTCGCCGCCGCAAATTTTGCGCGGGCCTCCGCTTCACGACCAAAGCCCTTCGTCACCGCAATGCCTTGAATGCTCTCGGCCAAAATCTGGACCATTTTCTCCACGAGCGTTCGGTTGTGCAACATCTCCGGCTGGACCTTCCGCGAGAACCACGCCGACAAAACCCACAAGATCGGGGTCGTCGCCAAACAAGCCAGCGTCAAACTAGGGCTCAGGCTCGCCATGTAGAAAACGTAAGCGGTCAGTGAAATCACCATGATCACGCTCTGAATCAGCACCTGATCCACGAACATGCGCACTGATTGCACATCACCGGTTACTCGCGTAATAATTGAGCCAGTCGTGTTCGCATCAAAGAACCGAAAACTTAACTGCTGGAGCTTATCATAAACTTCTCCGCGCAGATCGACGACGAGTTTTTGCTGAACCAGTTGGTTCACCGAAACTGCATAAATATAATTGAGCCCCGCGCGCACGAGGGCGAAAAGCAAAATCAGCCCCGCCAAGAGAGCCAGCACGTGCATCGGCGGCCAGTCCGTAGGCAGCAGCCTCGGCAGCGAGCCGACCACTGGCGTGTGGTCAAGTTGATGCCGGATATAATCGATCCCGACTCCCGTGAAGCTGAGACCGCCGATGCCGAGGGTCAGCAGAATGAGCTGAATCCCGAGCACCTGCAGCGAATGGAGGCGATAACGCCACGCTAAGCCGAAAAGTCGTCGCACCAAAACTCCGTTCCCTGAATTAAGCAACGGCATGGGGTCTGGGCGGGACATAGGAGAATACATCTTAGGCAAACGGCCGAGCGGTGCACGAAATATTTCGTCAGCCTGCGCCCTCGCCTCCCCTTTTACGGCGCCGGCCGCCAGCGATGCATGGGAAAATCGCTTGCCTAAAACGCCTAAAGCTCCAGCCTGCGGCTCGTTGAGTTGGTTATTTGTTAGATTCTATCGCTACGGAGAATTGTCAGGTGAGCGTTGAGTTCAGTGATGATTTGAAATCCGAGTTTCGGAGACGGGCGGTCGGGCGACATCATCAGCTCTCATCATCCCATGGAAAACAGTAAGCTCTACGTCGGGAATTTGCCCTTCGCTAGTACCGCCCAGGACCTCGAAGCCCTGTTTGGCCAAGTTGGTACCGTCAACGTCGTCGAAATTATCTTCGACAAATTCACTGGCCGCTCCCGCGGCTTTGCCTTTGTGACGATGGCCAATGGCGACGAGGCGCAGAAGGCAGTTGAGCAATTTCACGGCCACGAAGTCGAAGGCCGGGCCCTCTCAGTTAATATCGCTCGTCCCCGCGAAGAGCGCGCCCCCCGTTCATTCGGCGAAGGTGGCGGCGGTGGCGGATATCGCGGTGGTGGCGGTGGTGGTCGCGGCGGCCGTGGCGGTCGCGGCGGCGGTGGTGGTTACCGCGGCGGTCGCGGCGATGGCGGCGGCGAACGCGATGGCGGCGGCTACGGTCGCGAATAATTAGTCGCACCGCGGCAAGCTTCGGTTGCCTTTTAGTTATTTGCAAAAAGCCGGACCTAGTCCGGCTTTTTTATTAATTATTGACCCAGCACTACGGCACCCCAGCCGATCGCCGAAAAAATTTAGGCCTGAGCCAGTCCCTGGCGCGTGCCATGCCGCCGCCATGAAAGCTTGTCCGGTGAAGAAATCTGCGGTCGCCGCGCCCGCGGTTTTTTACTTTCGCTCAGCTAGTATGGTGGCCGCGTAAACAGTCTGCGACGGGAAAGCGAAGGCCAAGCCTTTGGCTTCGACTGCGCGCATGAAGGCCAAATTTAACCGCTGCCGTAACGCCATGTGCTTTTGAAAATCAGCATCCTGGGCGACATAAACTAACCAAAGATCCAGCGATGAAGGGCTCAAATCTCGAAAATAAACCATGACTGAAGTCGGATTAACCTCTGCTTCGCGCCGAATGAGATCACCAATTTCCTGCACCAGCGCCTCTAATTGGGCCGGCTTGGTGGCATATGTAAGCGCGAGCACTTGCTCGACCCGGCGGCCCGTGAACCGGGAAAGATTTACGATGGCCTCGGAAGAAACCGTTTTATTCGGAATAATGATGAGCGATTTATCGGCTAGGCGTAGCTTGGTAGAACGCAGCCCAATATCCTCAACCGTGCCCACATGGGCGCCAATTTTTACGGTCTCACCTAATTTAAAAGGCTGATCAATCGCGACGACGATCGAGCCAAAAAGATTTGCGATCGTATCCTGTGCCGCGAGGGCGAAGGCCAAACCACCGATCCCGAGACCGGACAGGATAGCTGAAACATTATAACCCAAACTTTGGACAGTCAGCAGCAAGCCCAGCACCACGAACATGGCGACGAGTGATTTCTTAATCCACGGCATGAAGGCCGCCACGCTCATCTGCCGTTCGAGCGCAACCTCGTGCGCGTGATCGAGCAGCGCATCTAGGGCGCACAATAAGCCCCAAAAAATGGCGAGCGAGAAAGAGACCGTAGCGCCATAGCCGATATAAAGATCGGTGTGCTCGGAAAGTTTGAGCACTTTGAGCGCGCTGAAGATACCCACCAACATGATAAAGGTCGCCACGGGAGCCTCCAGGGCGGGAAACAATTTATCGTCGAGCGTCGTTTCAGTTTTCGCCGCCAGTTTTTTTAATTGATTAAAAATAATCGTGGTCGCAACTCGGCGTAACAGCACGGCGCCGATTAAAAACAGCGCGGCGATACCGTAGTGCGCAGCAGTATTTTCGCCGCTCCGGATAGAAAATTTCTCCAGCACCGCGTCCACCAAATGCTCAAGCAAATCAGGCGCAGCCGCTCTGGCGACGACAGGCGCGACTTCGCCGACTCCTGCGGCCACGGCTTCCCCTCGCCCCAGAGGGGCAAGCATTAAGCTCAGCAATAAACTAACCCATACAATATAAGGACGGAGATTCATAAATTTGGAAATTCAGAAAAGCTGCGGCGCGGCGTTGGTCAATGATTTGCTGAACGACGGGTCCGCCGCCAGCCCAGTGCCACTAAAATTACCCCGAGGGCGAGCAAGCCCTCCACGGCGTGGGTCAACCACCGCGCCGGATGAAACACTTCCTCGACCAATCGATCGGTCATAATCATCTCACCGCCTACTTTACCCAAAATGGCCGCTCCGACGTAAATGATCGCCGAGTAGCGATCCATGAGCTTCGCCAACAAATTACTGGTGAAGACGACCAGCGGAATACTTAAGCCCAACCCAAAGAGGAGTAAGGGGAAATTGCCTTTGGAGGCGCCCGCGACCGCCAGCACGTTGTCGATCGACATGGTAATATCAGCGACAAGAATCAGCCAAATCGCTTGGCCGATACCGCCCGCTGCCTGTCCCTGCGTTTTATCCCCCGTGTTATCCAACAGGAGCTTTACGGCAATCCACAGAATGAGTCCGCCGCCGATCAACTTGATATAGTTCATGGCGAGCAATTGCGCGGCGATGAATGTCAGCCCCACCCGCAAAACGACTGCGACGCCTGAGCCCAGTAAAATGCCCAGCAACCGCTGCTTCGGCGGGAGCGTCCGAACCGCGAGAGCAATCACCACGGCATTATCACCCGCCAGCACAATATCGATCAACACGATGCTCAGCACCGCCCAAGCAAACTCCCAAGGAGTGTTAAAGGCGCCATGCGGAAAAGAAAGGGACATAATAGATAGCGCCGATGTTTCTGGCCCGCCCGCGAGCGTCAATCCATTCTTCCTTAACCGATCACTCGCTTTAACCCCGCCCGCTGGAGCAGCCTGGCGCCCCGACACCCCGCTTAAAATTTCCGTGGCTTCCCAGCGGTCCGTAGTTTTACTTAGGCACTTCACCCATGACCTTTGATTTTGACCATGTTCCTCAGCGCCTCGGCACCGACTCCCAGAAATGGCAGAAATATGCCGGCCGCGATATCCTTCCCCTGTGGGTGGCCGACATGGACTTCAAGGCCTCGCCCGCCATCGTGGCCGCCCTACAGCAACGCGTGGCGGCAAGTGTTTATGGTTACGCCCGCCCAACGGCTTCGACGGTCAATGCTTTTGTCGATGCCATGGCTCAGCATTACAGCTGGACGATTGATCCCACTTGGATCGTGTGGCTACCGGGCTTAGTGGCGGGGCTCAATTTAACTGCGCAAGCTTACGCCGAACCCGGCGAAGAAGTCCTGACGCTGACGCCGGTTTATCCTCCCTTTATTTCGGGGCCGAAGAATAGCGGAAGAATTTCTACGGCGGTACCGCTGCGCCTCGTCGCCCATCGCTGGGAAATTGACTGGGAGGCGCTCGAACGAGCGGTCACGCCACGCACCAAGCTATTTTTTCTCTGCAACCCGCACAATCCCGTCGGGCGCGTCTGGCGCCGCGCAGAGCTCGAGCGCCTCGGCGAATTCTGTATCCGCCATAATCTGGTACTCTGCTCTGATGAAATCCACTGCGGTCTGATCTTGGACGATCTCCCTCACCTCCCCGCGGCTGCTTTAGGCGCTGCCCTGGCCCAATGTACCGTCACGTTGATGGCACCGAGTAAGACGTATAATGTTCCCGGCCTGTGCACCTCGATGGCCATTATTTCTGATGCCACCCTGCGCACCAAATTTATCCGCGCTTCAGCCGGTATTATGGCCGAAGTGAACGCCTTAGGCTTTACCGCGTGCGAGGCCGCTTATCGTGATAGCGAGCCTTGGCGCCAAGCTTTGCTCCAAACGCTTCGGAGCAATCGCGATCTCATCCTTGATTTTGTCGCCCGCGAGCTCCCCGGCATCACCATCGAGGCGCCCATTGAGGCAACTTATCTAGCGTGGCTTAATGTAGCTGCGCTGAAACTCGCTGATCCCATTGCGCATTTTGAACAACATGGCGTTGGGTTAAGTGAAGGTTCGTTTTTTGGTGAACCGCGCGGTAGCCATGTCCGCCTGAACTTTGGCTGCCCTCGCGCAACCCTCGAGGAAGCCCTGCAGCGCATGAAACGCGCGGTCGCCGCAATCGGCACGCCGTGACGTTAACTTAATTCCTCCCACGGCCCGATTTATTCAATCGGTCAGTAAGCTTAAAAATGCGCCGCCGGGCGCATTTTTTTATATAAATAGTAAGATGCCTCCGACGATGATCATGGGCACGCCGATGATTAAACCGAAGAAAGTAAGGCAAGCGATTGCCCCCAATATCACCAACAACAGACCCATAGTTTTTCTGAGCGGCTTAAAAGTTAAAGCGGCCGCCGCCAATAACCCGAGCACGATTAGCGCTAAAATAATGGTTCCACTCATGCCGGTAATTTTGCCTGAAGAATCCCGGCGGTCAATGGCCGGATGCAGCCCCGCTGCCCCAGCCGATGCGCTTTGAGCGCACGCAATTTCGGCCCATCCTTGCATCTGCGGCCACCCGCGATAACGACTGAAGCTGACTATGCGTATTGGGCCTTACGAATTCGGTTCAAATCTCTTTCTCTCGCCGCTCGCGGGCTACACCAATCTGCCCTTCCGGCTGGTCGTGCGCGAAATTGGCGGACTGGACTGGACCACGACAGATTTGGTTAACGCCCGATCGCTGATCGAAAAAAGTCCGCGCGCACTGCAAATGATCCGCACCGCTCCGGCTGAGCAACGGCTCGCGGTGCAACTCTTCGGCGCGGTGCCAGAAGAAATGCGCGACGCCGCCCTCATCGTAGAGTCGCTGGGCATCGCCTCCGTTGATATTAATATGGGGTGTCCGGTAAAAAAAGTAACCGGCATCGGCGGCGGCTCCGCCATGATGACAGAGCTAGCCAAGACTGCGCGGCTCGTGCGCGGGATGGTCGACGCCGTTAAAATTCCCATCACCGCTAAGATGCGACTGGGCTGGGATGAAAATAATCTGACCGCCCCCGATCTAGCCCGCGTCCTCGAAGATACCGGCATAGCGGCTATTTTTGTGCATGGCAGAACCCGCGCGCAGGGTTTTAGCGGAACCGTCAATCTAGCGGGCATTCGCGCCGTGGTGGCCGCCGTGAAAAATATCCCCGTCATTGGTAACGGCGACGTCACCACGCCGGCCGCGGCTCGCCATATGTTCAATGAAACCGGTTGCGCCGGCGTGAGCATTGGCCGCGGGGCATTTTATAATCCCTGGATTTTTACGCACACCCAGCACTACCTCAAAACCGGCGAGCTCCGGCCCGAAGCTGGCTACCGGGAACGCGTGCACGTCATGCGCCGTCACCTCGATTTAATGATCGAGGTCTTTGGCGAAGATCATGGCTGCCGACTCTTTCGCAAACCCGCGAGCTGGTACGCGAAACGCTTTGGTCCCGCTAAAGAATTTAAAAAGGGCATTACCCAATTTGGCACCCGTGCAGAATTTGAAGCCCTGCTCGTGAATTATGAAACATGGCGCGCGCCTTTTCTTGACGCGACGGGTGAACTGCTCCCGCGTTTTCAGCCAGAACCCATGGTAGCGTCCTTTATGCTCAGCCCAGAAGAACTCGCGCTCCGCCGCCGCGAATCCATCCCCGTGCCGAAGGGACCCGTTGATGTTTGGTGAGCGCGGCCTCATGGCTTCACCTTAGTTTTAAATCTCATGTCTAACGTTATTCACCTCTGGGCAATTTTCCTTGGCACCTTCATGGGGCTTCTCCCGATCATTAATCCCCTCGCGGCCGCCCCGACTTTTCTGGCCATTACGGAGGGTGACAGCGATGCCCGCCGCCGCGAGCAGGCCCGCAAAGGCTGCTTCTATATGATCTGTATTTTGGTAAGCGCGCTCACTGGCGGCACCTTTATCATGAATTTTTTTGGCATCTCGATTCCTGGCCTCCGCATTGCCGGGGGAATTTTAATGGCGGGTATCGGCATGGGCATGCTGACGAATCAGCAAAAACTCGGCAAACCCGATGAGGAGGAGCGCGAGGCCGCCCGCAAAAAAACTGATATTTCTTTTTCCCCCCTCGCGATGCCGATGCTCAGCGGTCCTGGCTCGATCGCGGTCACCCTCGGCTTCACCTCACTGGCCACTCATTGGACTGACTACCTAGCGATCATCGCCGGTATTATTTCGATCGCCGCCCTCACCTACGCAATGCTGCGTGTATCTGGTAAGATTGTGGCGATCATTGGTCCGGTGGGGGTTAACGCGATGACCAAGATCATGGGGTTTCTCATTATGTGCATCGGGGTGCAATTCGTGGTCAATGGAGTGCTGGGCATTGCGACCGATCCCGAACTCTTGCGGAGCATTAAGGAAGTGCTCGCCGCGCATTAAGCGCTCAACGCGCAGGCGCTTTACGCGACTAACGATGGCGATGCTTAACCGTGGCGCCGGTCTTGTCTTTGAAAATGAGCAGGCGAGTCGCTGGCTCGTAACCGACGAAACGGATACCGAGCGGCTCATTGACTAGCTCGCCCGCGGCATAGGCGGTCCCGTCAATCAAGATTCGGGGACGATCGGTGGCGCTGACGCCATTAATCGTTAGGCCTTCCACCCAGGCTTTAAAAATTGTTGACGGGACCGGTCGCCCGACGGACGCGGCCGAGGGAGGCGTAACGGCCGGCACGGGGGTGATGAGCGTGACAGCCGAGACCACGACCGCGGCCGGCGGCGCCGCGGCCAAGACGATCGATGGGCTCAGCGGAGTTACGCGTTTGGCTACCGGCGGCGGCGAGAGCGGCTGACTATTTCTGGGCAAGATAAAGTAAATTCCGTAGCTCAGCGCGCCTAACCAAATAACCCCGGCAAAAATGAAAATAGATTTTTTGATTGATCTCGGCGCCACCTGATCGGGAGTGAGTGCGTTCATCCGCGGCGAAGAACTTTCTGCAGCCGCCAACGGGAGGGCCCGACTTCCCGTGGGCGCCGACTCAACCGCCGGCGATTCACGGACAGAATCTCCCGGAAGCTTGGGGACAAAGGCGGCACTCATGACTCTTGCGTAGCAGTTCCCCTGCGCAGCGGAATCAAAAAGTTGTAGCGATCATGACCATCAGGCTTGAGCCCCAGGGCTAGCCTGACAGCTTAGTTTCTTCATGAAGCGCCCCGCTTTCCCTCTTAGCGGCCAGTCCTCGGCCGCGACGACTCCAGAGTTGGTCCGCGCGCTGGGCCGGTGGTCTTTAACCGCCCTCGTGGTTAATGCAGTGATTGGCAGCGGGGTCTTTGGGCTACCGGATGATCTGGTTCGATTTGTAGGAGCAGCGGCTCCTTGGGCCTATGTGCTCGCGGCCGCTGGTATCGCCATCTTTATGGCCGTCTTTGCCGAACTTGGTTCGCAATTCAAGCAGGCGGGGGGACCGTATCTTTTTGCCCGGGAGGCTTGCGGTCAATTTTGGGGAATTCAAATGGGCTGGTTCATTTGGCTAGTTCGCCTGACAGCTGCCGCGGCCAACACCAATTTGTTTGTCGTTTATCTCGGCGAGTTTTGGCCCGGTGCCACTGCGCCCATCCCGCGCATCGTCATCATGACGAGCTTACTGGGCGCCCTAACGCTCACAAATATTCGCGGGATAGACCGAGGCGCTCGGCTCGCCAACTGCCTGACCGCCGCTAAACTTCTTCCCCTGGCCCTGCTGATCGTGATGGGGTTTCTGTGGTCGGGCCCGAGCTGGTCGCAGCCGAGCGTAACCGCCACGACAACCGGCTGGCTCAACGCCGTACTCGTACTGCTGTTTGCCTTCGGCGGCTTTGAAGCCGCCCTGATGCCGCTCGCCGAAGGAAAAAATCCACGACGCGATATTCCTTTCGCGCTCTTTACCGGGCTGCTCGTTATCGCCGCCTGCTATTTTCTCACGCAGATTGTGGCCATGCGCACGGTGCCCAATCTCGCCGGAAGTGAACGCCCCTTGGCGGATGCGGCCCGCACCTTACTCGGTCCAATCGGGGCCGCGTTCATCGCCCTCGGCGCGATGATCTCTACCTCCGGCTATCTGAGTGCGCAGATCATTGGTGTGCCGCGCCAAACTTACGCCATGGCCGAGCGGGGCGACTTTCCCCCGCTCTTCGCAAGCGTGCATCCTCGGTTTCGTACCCCGTATATTTCGATTCTAGTATGGTGCCTGCTGGTGCTGGCTCTTGCCATTTACGGAAATTTTATTTGGAACGCCGTGATCTCAGCGGGCGCCCGCCTCGTCACCTACGCGCTCGCCTGTGTTTCTCTCATCCGCTTGCGTCAGCAGCGACCTCACGCGGATGCCTTCCGCTTACCGGCCGGTAAGATAATTGCCGTCGCTGGCCTAGCCCTGTGCGGGACGCTGCTCGCCCAAATGAACCTAACCCATGCCGTGGTCATCAGTGCGATTACCGCGATCGCCAGCCTCAATTGGTTTCTGGTGCGGCGCCCGCCAGCTGATTAAGCCGCCATTGCCATCGATCGCACGCACTGCCTTGCTGCTGCCATGCCCTTGACCAAAGTCGAACTCTCCCGTCTGCGTGACTTGCGCGAGAAAAAAAACCGCGAGAGTGCGGGGCTTTTTGTCATCGAAGGCGAAAAAGTAATCGGCGAATTACTAGCCGCCCATTATCCCCTTCTAGAAATCTATGCGACCGCGGCCTGGTTTAACGCCGCCCCTCGCACGGCAGCGGCCGCCCACTCAGTTCAGCTAATCACTCCAGAGGAAATGGCGCGCGCGAGTCACTTCCCTACGCCCGCCTCTATTTTAGCGGTCGGTAAAATCACCCGCTCCCCCTTGGTTCACGGCGCCCTTAACCACGGGCTCACCCTCGCCCTTGATGGCATCCAAGATCCGGGCAATGTCGGCACCTTAGTCCGACTCGCTGATTGGTACGGCTTGGACCGCGTGATTCTTTCCCCGGATAGCGCTGATCTTTTTTCCCAGAAAGTGATTAACGCGAGCATGGGCTCGTTCGCGCGGGTGACCGTCCACACACAGCCTCTCGCCGAGGCCTTAGCGGGGTGCACCGCGGCGGTGCTCGGCTGCGATTTGCAGGGCGATCATGTGCATGCCCTCGCCCCTCACCCCCATGCGGTGATTGTGATCGGGAGCGAAGGTCGCGGCTTATCACCCGCCGTGCAGGCTTGCGTGACCCAACGTGTAACCATTCCTCGCTATGGCCGCGCTGAATCGCTGAATGCCGCCGTGGCGGCAGCGATTGTTTGCGATAATCTCCGCCGCGTCACGCCGACACCCTAAATTTTCCGGTTTAGTTTTTTTTATGCGCAATCCAGGCGCGCACATTTTCTTCTAAGAGATCCAGCGGGACGGCCCCATTTTTTAACACGAGGTCGTGGTACTCACGCAAGTCGAAGGCGGCCCCCATTTGTTTTTTAGCCAGCTCCCGCAATTCAAGAATCTTGAGCATGCCAATTTTATAGGCCGTCGCCTGACCCGGCCATACGATGTAACGATTGGTCTCCGTAAAAATATCGCGCTCAGGATTAGGCGTATTCTGTCGGAAATATTCCATGACCTGCGTGCGCGTCCATTTTTTGGCGTGCAACCCCGTATCAACCACTAAGCGCACGGCGCGCAGCAATTCATCATAGAGTCGGCCAAAATCCTGATACGGGTCTTGGTAATAACCGAATTCTTTGGGGAAATATTCTGCATAGAGCGCCCAGCCTTCCGCATAAGCAGTATTGCCCCCATACATTCGAAATTTAGGCATATTTTTCAACTCCTGCGCGATCGCGATCTGCATGTGATGGCCCGGGATCGCTTCGTGGTGAGCCAGCGTTTCCATTTCGAAAATAGGCACGCCGCGCATGTCGATGGTATTGACGTAATACATCCCGGGCCGCGTGCCATCGGCGGAAGGCTGCTCGTAGAAAGCACCCGCCGAACCCTGTTCACGAAAAGGCTCCACCGGCTTCACGACCAACGGCGCCTGTGGCTTGGTAATAAAAAACTCATCGAGGCGGACGCGCATATCCTCAATGATTTGATGCGCGCGTTTGAGGTAAGCCGCCTTTCCCGCCGGAGTCGTGGGATAATAAAATTGTGGGTCCTCTTTGATAAATTTAAAAAAAGCCTGCAGATCACCTTTAAACCCGACCCGCTGCATGATGGCCGCCATATCACGATGAATGCGCGCCACCTCACTCAGTCCCAATTGATGGATTTCCGCCGCGGTCAATTGCGTGGTGGTCGAGCCCCGCAGAGCGAAAGCGTAATAATCAAGCCCATCCGGAAATTTCCAAACGCCATCATCATCGGTCGCGGTCTCTTGCTGCGCGACCAACACTTTGATTAATTTTTCGTAGGCCGGCCCCACCGCTTCGAGGAGCGCCGCCCGCGCCTCGGCCAATAAACTGGCCCGGGTGGCCGCATCGATCGAGGGCAACGCGGCGACTTTGACGGAGAAATCTTCCCACAAGGCGCTGGATTTTGCAGTCTGCGCGAAGGGCTGACCACTGACCACCTCCTTGATCGAATCGATCACTAAAGGAAACACGAAGCGCGGCGGAATAATATTCTTCGCAGCCCGGAGCTCCACCCCGGCAATGAGCTGATCAAATAACCGGGCCAGCCCCCGCAACCGCGCGATGTAAGCCTGCGCTTCCGCAACGGTGGTAATCGGATGATAATTAATTAAAAAAGCCGCCGCTTCCGAATGCAGCCCCGACATCTGGTTGAGCGGATAATTGTAATGCCGCCACTTCCAGCCCTCGATACTCCGCTCCGCATTTTTAACAAACAGGCGGTAGCTCACCTTGGCCTGATCATCAAGGAGCGCAAAATTGATTTGCTGCTTCAACTCGGCAAAATGCTGCACCGTCAGCGCGAAATCCTCGAGGGCCCGCGCCTCGGAAATATCATCCCACTGATCCATGTCTTTTTTTATCCCTAATGCCCCCATCATCATCGGGCTGCGCGCGACGGCCTCATCAAAGACTTGGTCGAAAAAAGCATTGGCCTTGGCCGATTCCGCGGCGACCGCCGCTGCGGCTAGTGGCCCCACCATATCCCCATTGGGCGCGGCCGTAACTTTATAACCCAGCAGTGACATCAAAAGTGCGCTCCGCAGCAGCCAGCTATAAACATTTTTCATATAGAATTATTAGATTTTATTAAGCATCCGACCGGATCGCCGCCCGACACCGATTTGGGTATTTCCAACTCAGTGTTCCCAGGAATTCTGCGCATCGTTGACCATCTGCTGCAGAGCGGGAAAGCGAATTTCTCCATAATTAAAAGCGACGCGTAGTTTGCCTTCACGGAAAATCCAGGTGGTTGGAATCCACGTCAACGGCAGACCTAAAAAAGTATTAAGCCGATCCGCAACCAAGCGCGAAGCGTTAGGATGATTGCGCAGCACTAAATTCGACTGGGTGCCCAAACCGCCGGCCGCAAGGACGGGGAGTGGGCTCTGGCCTTTATGCCAAATATTTAGGAAAATAAATTTCACTTGCGGGTTGGCCGCGATGAACCGAGCCCAGCCCTCGGATTTAAGCTCGGCCTGGCAATTGGAACACCACGGCGCCCAAAAATGCACCACCGTCACCGTGGGGCTCGCCACTAACGCGGCGATTTCTTTTTCCAAATCCGCGGCAGGATCTTGGGCCGAGAGCCAAGGAGCCATAGCGAGCGCTCCCCATAAAATAAAATATTTCATGCCCCCAAGATGCGGACCGGCAGAAAATTTTCCAACTCCAATTACCCCCGATCGTTCACGGTGCCCCGTCACGCAAAACCACGGGAGCCGATTTCTTCCGCAGCTTGAGATTCAGCAGTTCCACCCCGAAGGAGAAGGCCATCGCGAAGTAAATATAACCCTTATTAACGTGCTGGTGAGTCCCCTCGGCCACGAGTGTTACCCCGATCAATAAGAGAAAAGCCAGCGCGAGCATTTTCAGCGTGGGGTGCACGTGTACAAAATCACTAATGGCACCGGCATACCGCAGCATAACTCCGAGCGCGATCACGACCGCGGTAATCATCACCCAAAGCGTATTGGCCATGCCAATTGCCGTAATCACCGAATCAAGGGAGAAAACAATATCAAGCAGCAGAATTTGGACGATGACCGCATTGAATTTCACGGGACCTCTTTGCTGTGTAGCTGCCTCCGCTCCTTCCAATTTCTCGTGAATCTCCATGGTGCTTTTCACCATGAGAAACAGACCGCCGCCGAGCAAAATCAGGTCACGACCCGAAACGCTAAACCCACCTACGGAAAAAATTGGGGCCGTTAATTTAACCATCCACGCCAAGCTGCAGAGCAGTAGGATACGCGTGACCAACGCCAGCATCAGTCCAGTCTTTCGCGCTTTCGCCTGCTGGTCCGCCGGGAGTTTGCCCGCCAGAATTGAAATGAAGATAACATTGTCGATACCGAGCACGATCTCAAGGGTCGTCAAGGTGATGAGGCTAATCCAAATTTGTGGGTCAGTAATCCAGTCCATAATACGGCGAGTCAGGTCGCCCGTTGTGACGGCGTCAAGTGGCGCTGCACGGTAAACTCGCGCTTTTTTTCTACTCGCGACGGCCCAGATATTTCAGCCTAACCTCACGGCGTGAGCCCAGCAAAGCTCAGGCCAAAGCGCAGCCAAAACGGAATCGTAAAGAGCGCCAACACGGTCGTACCAAGGACTATCTGCGCCGCAATCAGAGGCTGACCGCCATAGACCCGGGCGATAATCACTGACACCACCGCCGCGGGCATTGCGGCTTGGACCACCAACACGCGCTTGAGCTCGACCGAACAAGGCGCCCAGCGAGCCACGCTGAGCAACAAAAACGGCAACACGACTAACCGGAGCAACCAAGCGATCAGGGTCACGCGCGGATTAACTAATTGCTTAGGATCCGCGAGATGGGGCTCCAAGCTCACGCCTGACATGAGCAAGCCCAGCGGAATAGCACACACCGCCAAGGCATGCACAAAATTCATCACCAGCGCGGGCAGGTAGTTAGCTAGGCCAGTAAAATTAGCGGCGACCGCCAGCAGAAGCGCGATCACGGGGGCATTGATTAATTTCCGCCACCCCGCGAGCGGCGATAAACCGCTGACAACCAAAACTCCCCCCGTCCAAATGGCGGCCTCTAGGCCAACATTATGAATCAACAGCACGGCCCGACTTTCTGGGCCAAACAGAGCGTCCATGAGTGGCAGTGGCAGATAGCCATAATTAGTCAGGCCAACCGTCAGCGCAAAAGTCCGGAGCCCGTGGCCGATGGTTAACCCGAGCGCCCGCGCTACATACCAACCAATAACCATCGATAATAAGGTCAGCCCAAACCCAAGCAATGGTGGCAATAATAAGTTGCCCGGTTGCCGCAACGCAGGGTTCAGCGCCACTGATTCAAAAATGAGACACGGCGTGGTGACCATGACGACCAAGTTAAACAAGCTCTCCTCGGCCGCCTCGCTGATCAGCCGCGTGCGCCGTAATCCGACGCCCAAAGCGATCATGGCGAAGACCGGTAAAATGGTAAGAAAGAGCTGACCGTAAGACATCATAAGCAGGTCAGATTGGTGACACCGTTGCGGGCAAAGCCAGAATAAATCGGGCTTACCGCGCCATCGCTTGACCCGCTAGCCAACCACCGGTCCAAGCAGCCTGAAAATTAAAGCCGCCGGTAATTCCATCAATATCCAAGACCTCTCCCGCAAAATGGAGTCCAGGCACGAGGCGGCTTTCCATCGTCTTAAAATCCACCTCGCTCAGTCGCACCCCGCCGCAGGTCACGAACTCTTCTTTGAAAGCGCTCTTGCCGGTAACCGCAAACTCGCCCGCGCCCACCTGGGCAGCCAACGACCGCAACGCCGCCCCTGACACCTGCGCCCACTGCATCTCAGGGGTGAGGCCGGCGGCGATTAATAATTTTTCCCACAAGCGCAGCGGCAAACCCACGGGGCACCACGTCGCCACCTGTTTCTTAGGATGCGCAGCGCGAGCTTGCTCCAATGCCGCCAGCAACGCCCCGGCGCTAAACGTCGGCGCCCAGTTGACGAGCAAAGTAAATTGATAACTGCAGTCATGAAGGATCCGTGCGCCCCACGATGAAAGCTTGAGAATCGCCGGGCCGCTTTGACCCCAGTGCGTAACCAGCAACGGCCCGCTCGCCTGCAAATCTGTGCCCCGCACCGCGGTCAAGGCATCCTCCACCGCGACCCCCGCGAGACCTGCTAAACGCGGATCCTTGATGTGAAACGTAAACAGCGAAGGCACCGGCGGCTCGATCGTGTGACCGAACTGCTGCGCGAAGGTAAAGCCGAGATTGGTTTGGTTGCCGCCGGTCGCGAGCAGGAGCCGATCACTCGTCACGACTTCCCCGGTTGTTAAGGTGACCTGAAAAGGACCAGCCCCACCGGGGCTGGATGGCGCCAGCCGCCGCACTGATTTAATTCCCGTCTGCAAGACGAGCGCCACCCCCGCTCGCTCCGCTGCGCCGCGTAAACAATCGATAATCGTCTGCGAATTATCCGTCACCGGAAACATCCGTCCGTCCGCCTCAATTTTTAGCGCCACCCCGCGTTGCTCAAACCAATCGACCGTATCCCGCGGCTGCCAGCGATGAAAAGCTCCGAGCAATTCCCGCGAACCGCGCGGATACCGTTGCACTAATTCGCGCGGATCAAAACAGGCATGCGTCACATTACAACGACCGCCGCCGGACACTTTCACTTTCGCTAACGGGTGCGCCGTCGCCTCATAAATCGTCACGCGGCCATGCGGATTGGCTTCCGCACAAGCAATGGCCGCAAAAAAACCGGCGGCTCCCCCACCAGCGACGATAATCTGTTGCGGCTGCATGCTGATCAAGCGTGAGCCGGCGCTGAGCCGTTGTCCAAAAATAAAAGTGCCGCGACCTGAGTCGCGGCACGCTTAAATAAAACTAGCCAAGCTAAAGCCTGAGTTTGCTGGCGCGGCGGATCCGCCGAGCAGTTACTTGTCTTTTTTATCTTTCTTGGGTCCGCGAGCGCCGGCTTTGCGCATCTCATCAAACTTTTTCAACTGCTCGGGATTCAACACCGCGCGCCGTTGATCGGCGAAAGGCTTGTTGGCTGCCCGCAGCTGACCGCGCCTGGCCTCAGGCGCGAGCGTGCTATCATTCATGATGGCATCGGCGGCCGCTTTTTCCTGCTCATTAATGGCCTGCCATTTAGCCTGCTGGTCAGCGGTTAGGCCGAGTTCTTGCGCGGCGCGCTTCATCATCTGACCAGGGCGACCAGGGCCGCCAGGGCCGCGACCGTGTTCGGGTTGACCGGCCGGAGGAGCCGGCGGGGCTTCCGCGCGCAGGGCGGGAGCGCCGAGTAAAATAAGACCAACGAATGCGATACTAAGCTTAAGGATATTTTTCATATGGGAGGAATTAATGGTTACTCGACATAGGACGCTGAGGAAGCAGCGAGGTTTCAGCCCTGCATTAAATCGTGCCAGCCCCCCACCCCTAATGCTCGCGCTCGGCGGCGCTGACCGGCGCCGCTTTACTCCTGCGGAAATTAACGCACCCTCATCTGCGCCCTTATTCACCCCGACTCATGAACTTAATCCCACGCGTACAAATCGCCGCGCAAGTGGTGATCACGGCCCAAAATCAGTTGCCAGTGACTGTTCGCGCCGTCGCCCGCGCGGTGACGGTTTGCTACGAAACTCGCCCTCATGCTACCCTCATCGCCGATGGACTCGAGGCCGATCTGCTCGGCTTATTTGTGGGTGATGAGCACGGCGCAGAACTCGGTGAGGCGCAGCCCTTGCCCCCACAGATACTGCTATTTCTTGATAATATCTGGGACCTAGCGGCAGCGGATGAAGCGAATTATCGCGCTGAAGTGCGCCTAACCTACCTCCACGAACTCGGCCATTATCTGGGCTGGGACGAAGAGGAAATTGCGCAGCGCGGCCTAGAATGATTGGCCCGCCCACCCCGCCACCGCGCCCTCGCCCAGAGCCCCCGCGAAGTAGGGCTTTCATTTAGCTGCTAAATCTGCTTATTCCGTTCTTAAAAACAGCTTTGCGCTAACCCCGTACTCGCCTATATCTTATCATTATGAAGAAGCTCCTCACCGCCATTTTTTGTGCCACCGCCCTAGCGGGCGCCCTGTCCGCTGCCGGCGAATTAACCCGCGCGTCCGTCATTGAGCGCCTCGATAGCTGCGAAGCAATTTTGCAGTCCATCCAAGGGAACTATAAGACCGCCATTCCCGCCGACATTCTCCGTCGGGCCAAGGGCATCGTCATCGTCAACCAATTCCAGGCCGGTTTTATCTTCGGGATTAAAGATGGCTACGCGGTCGCCTTAGTCCGCCGCCCGAATGGTAAATGGTCCGTCCCCGCCTTTATGCGCGCGGGTGAACTCAGCCTCGGCCTGCAAGCGGGCGGCAAATCAATCAATGCGGTTTATGTTTTAATGGACGACGCCACGGCCCGCCTCCTCTTCAAAAACCGCATGAATCTCGGGGCGGAAGCTAAAGTCTTGGCCGGCATCCGCTCAGCGGAGAGCGAAAAAGTAACCTCGGCGCTTCAAACCGAAGCGAATGTCTTGGTCTATTCCAACAACGAAGGCCTGTACTTTGGCGCAGCCGTCAAAACCGGTTACATGTCACCCCATGATGAAGCTAATCGCCTCTTCTACAGCAGCACCAATCGGCTGCCAGAATTGCTGTTCAGTGATTGGGTCACGCCGCCTACTGAGGCGCACTTCTTGATCGATCACGTGACGCGCATCACGCAGTAAGCCGCCCACTGCCGCCACCAACCCGCCTTAGCTGGCGGGTTTTTTTATGCCCTAATTTTGGCCCGGCTGGGCCGCCGGAATTCTTGCAGATAAATTACCAGCGCAGCTAACACCTCGGTCACGACCCGCGCCTGCGCCGTCACGCGATCGGCCCCCGGCATTTCCACCTGCCCAGAAATAACCACGAGTTTTCCGCCGGGTCGCCGATGACATAACGCCCACCAAGCCATCGGCACCGCCATGCCGTGCTCAATACTCGGCTCCGCGTAACCCGTCGTCGCCAGGGCCAAATCTGCCCCAAATAAAGCGCCGGCCCCCTGAGCCATTTCTACGGCGACACGTTGCGAGACGCTATTAACCCGCTGCGCATGGGCTCGATTCACCCCGAGATGGCGCACCTTTTGCGCAAGTGAGTAGGCCGTGATCCCGCCCAAAAAATAATTTGAAGCTCCCGCCACCGCCCCAATTTTCGCCTGCACTTGGCCACAAGTCAGACTCTCCGCGACCGCGAGCGTCAGACGTGGTTTTCCTAAAAATAAAGGGGCGAGGTCCGTATTCATTCTCATCGCCACCAGCATGCGTTCTACGGCGGAAAAGGAAAGTACTCCTTCGCGAGAATGCGCCGCTGCGCCCAGCTATCTATTATTTTCCCGCGGCCAGCCGGCGCCGCGCCCGCCACCGCTGGGCAGAATTAATGATATGACCGACGCACTCCCTGGCCCCGCAGCGACAGGGATGATCTCGCCACTCCGTATAGGAAAATCCGTAATCATAAGTCAGCTCCTCCCCCGGCGCGATATCGCGACACGCCACCACCCAAATATGGCCGCGGATATTCTGCGTTTCACAATTCGACCCACAGGAATGATTGATCCGCCGCGCTAAATTCCAAGCGACGTCCCCATCGATGTCGTGTCGTTGATTTAATTCGAAAATATAAACGCACCCATCTGCACCCGCCGCACGGCGCGCCAGCCGGCGATCCTCGCGCCGCTGCGCCTCGGCCTTGGTGATGCGTGCGCCAACATATTCAATCACGCGTTCGCCCTGCGGCACAAAATCGCGCGCAAATAAACCATAGCCGTGCACGCCGGAGCGGCGCAGCTGAATCAGGGGGGCGGAATAAGTTTTGCGGGGAAGTGGCACCGTTAGGCGAGCTCTAGCCCCACGGGACAATGATCACTGCCCATTACCTGTGGTTCAATCCAGGCACGTTGCAGCTGTGGCTTGAGCCCGGCTGAAGCCATGAGGTAGTCGATGCGCCAGCCAATGTTGCGCTCGCGGGCCCCCGCCCGATACGTCCACCAACTATAATGATCAGGCCCTGCCTCGAAATGCCGAAAGGTATCAATATAACCGGCCGCTAAATAATCCCGAAAGCCCGCCCGCTCTTGATCAGAGCATCCGGGGCTACCCACATTTTCTTTAGGCCGAGCGAGATCGATCGCCTCATGGGCTACATTGAGGTCCCCACAAAAAACGACCGGCTTTTTCTTTTCTAATTTTTTCACATAAGCCAGCAAGGCGCGATCCCAGGCCTGCCGAAAGTCGATCCGCGCCAACTCCGGCTGGGCATTGGGCACATAGACCCCCACCACATAACAATCCGCAAACTCCGCCGTCATCGCGCGCCCCTCGGCGTCATGCAGCGGCGAACCAATCCCCGTCGTCACCGCGAGCGGCTGCCGCCGCAGAAAGAAGGCCGTGCCGCTATACCCTTTTTTCTCCGCCGCATTCCAATGCACGGTATAGCCCGCCGGCCAAACTACGCCCTGCACGTCTCCCGGCAGGGCTTTTACTTCTTGAAGGCAAATGACATCAGCTTTCGCTGCCGCCATCCAATCGAGCAAACCCTTGCCGAGAGCAGCCCGTACGCCATTCACATTCCAGGAAAGTATTTTCATGAGCCCCCACTGCTTCGTGGTTTCCCGCTCGCGGTGCAACACGTTTTGCCTTTCGTGCGATAAAACTTCGGCGCAAGCTCCTCGCCATGCTCGGCTCACCCCACCCCCGGCTGAAATTATCCTCTTTTCCCTCGGCCGCCCCGCTGACTTATCTTTTATTTATCCTGATTTATGACGCTCCGCGCCGCATGACACACCGCTCGATTGCTTCCCCGGCTAACGGGGAATGAACTAAACCTTCTTTTGCTATGTCCGTCTTTTCTCCCATTCCTCTGGGTCAACGCATCCCGGGCAGCCCACACTCGGTCGCCTGCAGTCTGCCCACTTTAGCAGATGTAATTGGCTACGAAGAAGGCCGGACCGAGACCACGCGGCATATCTCTTCCGGTTATCCCCGCTTTGTTGTGCATACGTACGCCAAGCAACTGTGTGAGCTACTCCAACAGCAGGCCGAATTTGCGGGCCGTTCCCTATGGCTCGTGACCTCAGCTAAAATGGCGACGGCGCTGGCTGACCATCTGGGCCGGGCTGGCGCCGCCCGCGCCGTGCCGTTCCTCGCCGCCGGGATCAATGGGGTTGCCCATACTGATACCCCCGAACTCAACACGCGCGGCAAACAATTCCTGCAGCACTTAGGTGGTTTTCTCTCTACCCGAGCCGCGGAGGATCAACTCGTCGCCCAGGGCCTCCGTCCCGCCGCGGCGGCAGAAACGCTTTTTGCCGGCGACGCTACCGCGGAAATCAAACGCTGCCTCCACCGAGTTTACTCGGGGGTAAGCGACCCCGATCTCCTACTCGCTCCGAGCGGCATGAACGCCCTACACGCGGCCTTTCGGGCGATTAGTACCTTGCAGGCAACCCGCGGCCGCACCGCTTGGGTTCAGCTCGGCTGGCTTTATCTCGATACGATTGCTTTGCTCAAAAAGTTCACTCCCGACCCGACGCGCGATTACTTGCGTCATGGTGATGTGGCCGACCTCAGCGGGC
>Ga0214919_10002452_pt1 | contig 29225 bp, 32 predicted proteins | sample LL1503_MetaG_FD_177994 | JGI IMG/M metagenome (GOLD analysis project Ga0214919, IMG submission 177994) | Freshwater microbial communities from Lake Lanier, Atlanta, Georgia, United States - LL-1503 | ecosystem: Environmental > Aquatic > Freshwater > Lake | place: USA: Georgia | collected... | reverse complement strand
TCTACTTCAATGTTTCCATCATTGTCTTCTAAACATATATTACAAGTCACAATATCATCAATCATAAAACCACAAAAAGGTGGCAATAATGTAGTCAACTTGGGCAAAGGTTTGAGTTGCTCTTTAGCACCAATTGACTTGCTCATTGCTTTACTTTGCTTTGCTTTGCTTTGTATTATGTTGTGTAGACTTTCTATATTATTTTTAATAAATAATAATCAATTTTTTTGTGTATGCTATAATAGTTTTTTATAATATATAATATAATGTTATAATATATTATGTTTTCAAAACTTAGAAAATTAACAAGAAGAAAATCACCTAAATCAAAAACTCTAAGTACTAAGAAAAGTAAACTTTCAAATATGTTTACTACAATAAAAGGGTCTTCATTAATTGATAAACATTTATATCCATTTTGGTATAATAAAATACCATTCCCAAAAGTTTCTAACACTAAAGATTTATCTAAAGAGGAGACGTGGACAGAACATTTAAAATTAGCGCGCGAATTATATCAAAATAAATCATCATTACCAAAAGGTAGCATATTATTTCATGGTTCAAGTTTTATAGACCCAGTTAAAAATATTAACCCTACTAATAAACCATTTTTCTTTGGACTAGATGCCTTTATTTCAATATGGTATTTATCAGAATTAGCAGCGCGGGATAAAAGTGCTCTAGAAAACGCATTACAAAAGTTAAAAAATATGGAAAACTATGTAGAACACGATAAAAGTATGAAAAAATATGCTGATTTAAATAAAAAAGAATCCATTGAAAAACAAAAATTATTTATTAAATCATTAGAAGTACTTAATAATGATTTTTTTAATATAGCAAATTATGATTAATTTGCTGATTATGATAAATTATTAACTGATTTAAAATCTCATGCTAGAAGTCATTATTACTTAAATATATATCAAACATTACAAACAATTCCATATAAATATTTATCAAAATCTATTGAAGCAGATAATCCTAAAGATGATAAGGAATGTGAAACTATGGCATGTATGCATCCACAATTTGGATACCATATTAATGTTAATGAACTACCTGTTGAATTAGGTATTGAATTTACTATGCCAGCAAATCAAATAACTAATAAATTAAAGTTAATAGGAGTATATGTTATTGATATTTTAAAATTAAATGACAATATTAATAAAAATTTTGATGAATTCAAAGCAATTGAGGCAATAATATTAAAAGCAGATTTTACAAAATAGCAAACTTTTTTTATAATATTATGTTTTTATAATATATTATGTTATCAATATTTAGAAAATTTACAAGAAGAAAATCACCTAAATCACCTAAATCACCTAAATCACCTAAATCACCTAAATCACCTAAATCACCTAAATTATCTTCATTAGTTGAAAATAAGTTATATCCATTTTGGCATAATAAAATACCTTTTCCAGATGATCCCGATGATAATTTATTTGAGAATACAACTTGGTATAAACATTTAGCCTTAGCATTAAAAATGTATGGAAATAAATCTTCATTACCAAAAGGAAGCATATTATTTCATGGATCAACTATAATAGATCCAATTAATACTATTAAACCTACTACTAAACCATATTTTTTTTTTGGACTAGATGCGTTTATTTCAATATGGTACATATCAGAACTGACATATGAAAAAAAAATTAATTACGGGTTTTTAAATGTATATCAAACATTACAACCTATTCCATATAAATATTTACCGCTAATAAATGGTGATACTGATCACCCAGACGATGATATGGAGTGTAAAAATAAGGCTTGTATGCATCCGGAATTAGGATACCATTCTAAGGTTTATGACTCTCTACTTGATGACTATCTACTTGATGACTCTCTACCTGTTGAATTGTCCATAGAATTTACTATACCAATTAATAATATTAGTAATAAATTAAAATTAATAGGGGTATATGCTGTTGATGTTTCAAAATTATATGATAATAAAGATAAAAATTTTAATGAATTCAAAGCTATTGAAGCATTAATGTTAAAAACAGATTTTACAAAATAATTTTATAAAATTTAAAAATGTATTTGGTTATTAATAATTTATAAAAAAATTATTTATAGTATTTTATAAATTATTAATAAAGTATCAATAAAGTATTTAATTTTTACATAAAAAAACACAATAAACTATACAGACAAATTTTTAATCCCCCCCTCGTAAGCGCAACACAAGATGGAGTGTACTTTCTTTTTGAATATTATAATCGTTTAATGTTCGCCCATCTTCAAGTTGTTTTCCAGCGTAAATTAGTCGTTGTTGATCCGGCGGAATACCCTCTTTATCTTGAATTTTTGCTTTAATGTTGTCAACGGAATCAGATGGTTCTACTTCTAATGTAATAGTTTTTCCAGTAAGTGTTTTTACGAAAATTTGCATTGTTATAATATATAGCATTTGGGTTTTGTTTTTATATTTTTTTTATAAATATATTAAAATGGATAAAATTATAGCTAGTTCTTTAGATCTTAGCAGAAACGTATTTAACATATATGTATGTGATTATATATTTATGATGCGTATAAAAGTTTCAAATGGTCCGTTAGAAAATGGTAATGTTTATGCGGAATTAGAAATATATTACAAATACGATGATTATGATAGCGTAGATAAAGTATTTTATGTGGAACATGGTCCAAATCCTATAAGAAAATATATTGGAACACAAGTTATATGGAACCGCGACGTTAATGAAACAATCAAGGTTTTACTATAAATATTAACCGACTAAAATCTCTCAAATTATTTTTATAATAACATAAAAATTAAAATAAAAATAACAATTAAAAAATACAAAATTAAAAAATACAAAATTAAAAAATAAAAAAAATATATTTATTATACAATAATGGGTTTAGTATATTCAGATAAAATGAAAGAATGGTGTCAAGCAACACTCCAAGGTTATGCTTTAGATGGTATTCCTGTTCCACTAAATATTGATAATTTCTGCCATCGTGTATTATATGGTAATGGTGGTAAAGTAGTTAAGACATTTGTCAATACTCGTCATAACAAAAAAGCAAATATACGTCGCAAATCAAATCGCAGAAAAAATAGACACATTAGAAGATCAAATCGTCGCTCACGCAAATAACACTTATTGTTATTCCTATAGCAAGTTGGAAAACTATATTTTTTATATTTTTTATATTTTTTATATTTTTTATATTTTTTATATTTTTTATATTAGTATTTTAAAAAATTGATGCTTTTTAGTATTTATTAAAATAATAAATACTAAAAAAACAATAATTTATTAATAATAGTATTATGAAAGTATTAGTATTTGATACTGAAACTAGTGGATTACCTGAAAAAGAAGCTTCTATTTATGAAAAATCAAAGTGGCCATATATTATTCAATTGAGTTATATTTTATATGATCTCTCCGACAATAGTTCACTAATTAAAAATAATTATATTAAGATTGATGACTCAGTTATTATTACGCAAGAAAGTTACGACATTCATAATATTAGTAGAGAGATTTTGAATGCTCAAGGTATAAATATTGTACCGGCATTAAAAGAGTTTAATGAATGTTTGAAAAAGTGCGACATAGTTGTAGGGCATAATATTTCATTTGATAAACGCCTAATTTTTGTGGAATGTTTTAGACATAATGTCAAGCAATATTTTACACAATTTGTTGATAACAAAAAAATACATAAACCAGAGTTTTGTACTATGAAAAATACGACCGAATTTTGTAAATTAGAGAGATTAAGTAAAACAAATCAAGTGTATAATAAAATGCCAAAATTAAGCGAATTATATGCGTTGTTATTTCCCAACGAACCCTTACCTAAAGATTTACACAATTCGCTTGTTGATGTAGCAATGACTTTACGATGCTATATAAAATATGTTTATAATAAGGATGTAAAAGATAATAGCGATGTAAAAAATAATAGTATTATAAATATATTATTTTAATATATAAATGAGCAAATCAAAAAAAATAGCTTCAAAAAAATCGAAGATCACAAGAAAAAAGCAAAAAGGTCTTACTGAAAAAGATTTATTTAAATTGTTTAAACAACGCAAAGAAAAGACCTCAAAATTTAAATACAATGTAAGAAAAGATAGCACAATGAAAAAGTGTCATAACTTTTGTAAAAATGATTGGATGGTAGAACAATATAAAAATGTCCCAACAAAGTTAAAGTCTATTATGAATAAATCAAACATAGTAGGCATACCTAAAAAAGAGTTAAAAGAAATGGATTTTAGACTTTGTAAAAGAAACTTTTGTAATGAGGGTTGTCAGGAAGGGTTTGATTTTTTTGGTGTTAAAGAACGACAGGAAAATTTTCAAAAAAACTTTAGCAAAAAATTATACAACGGATTTGTGGATACTTATTCAGCAAAAGAAGTTGAAATGTTAAAAAATAAAGGAGCGCTATCAGGGTGCGTTAAACCAAGTAATCACAATAATATTATAGTTAATAACAAAATACCTGTAAACGGATATAATGTATTTCATAAATAAATTTATATTATAAAGATTATTTTACTTTTTATAACATTATAATTTTTATGATTTTTATGATTTTTATAATTTTTATAATATTATAATATTATAATATTATGGCAGCCGCGTCGTCGTCATCAAATCCTGATTTATTAACAAAAGAAGAATTAGAAGCAATTGATTACAACCATTTGCTTGTAATGGACAAGAATTATTCGTTTAAGAAACAAAACAAAACTAAAAGCACAAGTATGAAAAAAGACGCAATAATTAAAAGATTATTAAAACACGAAGTTAAAAGAAGCAAATTTGGCCCAGAACTGGCTTCTTATTTAAAATATGAACTTGAACATCCAATAGCAAAGTCATTACCTTCCGGAACCTTTTTACCGCCTTATTTAGTAGGAGAAATATATACTATGAAAGAAGAACTTGAAGACAGAGATTATGAAATGGAGTTTCTAAAAAATATATTTGAGCCGACAGCAAGACCACAAAACTTTGGCGCGTTTTTTAATTTTACTATTAACGGTTTTAAAGTTAGACTATATATGGAAGGCGACAATGCGCGATTTAACGCACACGTCGAAAATTTATATAGTCCGAACTTTTTTATTAAAGATTATAACTATTTAGTGCGGCGATTTGGACTATATCTAAATGACAAGAAATTGAAAGAAAAGGGAGCATATAGAGACACAATCGGTCATAGGTCGGGATTATACGGACCCCCACCACCATCTGCAATTCCCGAGAGGGCAATTTACGCTAGTTATGCCAACTTTAAACGCTTACATATTGAGAAATTTTTTTATGAAAATGTATTGGCTGCTTATTCAATGATTATAGTCATTGCTGATGTAATAACAATTATATTTAATTATTGGAATAGTCATTATGTTCCTAACTATCCGCAAGCTAGTGCAAACACAACATTACAAACACGTTATTTGCAGAGTTCTGCAGATAATAAACCAGTCAATGTATTGAAAGTTTATATTAGCGCATTAAATAAGCTATTGTTAAAATTGCGCGGTTATAAAATATTATTAAGTACTAATGTAATAAATGGCATAAATAGAAGATTAGACACTTTAAATGAGTATTTAGTTGAACCCGACGCTAGTATTGCGAACCAAGCAAACGCCAAATTTAGCATTAGAGTTTTAGAAAATGGTCCCCAGTTTCCTAAAAAACAACGTTCCTATAGTCAACGAAAAAAATTAAAATCTACAACACAAAAACGAGCAAGATCTTTTTAGTTTTAGTTTTAGTTTTAGTTTTAGTTTTAGTTTTATAGAGTTTTATCTTATAATATTATAATATTATTATTTTATAATATTATAATATGGCTTCCACGTCTAAAGAAGAATTTTATACAAAAGAAGAACTGGAAGAAATAAAGTATCCAAAGTTACTTGAATTGGATAAAAAATACTCATTTAGAACAAGTAAAAAAACTAAAAGCACAAAAATGAACCAAGACGCAATAATTAAAAGATTAGTTAAAAATGGTGTCCCAAAAGCTAACCGAATGTATGCTTTTAATCATCCATTAGTAGAACCATTACCTTCGGGTACATCATTATCAAGTGATGTAGTTAAAATAATTTACTCAATAAAAAAAACGAAAGAGTTTGTTGAATCAATATTTGAACCAAAAACATTACCGAGTAAACAATCGGATTTTTTTGATTTTGTATTAAATGGTTCAAAGGTGCATTTGCCAATGTCGGATGAAACTTTTAAAATGCATGTAAAAGATTTATACGATCCAAATTACTTTATTAAAGATTATGACTATTTAGTTAAAAAATTTATAAATGCTAAAAAAACAGATATAGTTGATTTTTTTAGGCTACAAGTAATTCCGACTTATTCAAGAATTATTGTTATTGAAAATATAATACGAAAAATAGAAGTCTATAGAATAAGTCACCCCGCGTTGCCAGAGTATCCACAAGAAATAGCCAGTAAATTATTACACGCAAGTTATGAACTTTATTATACGCCTCCAAATAACCCAATATATGTATTAAAAATTTATATTAAAGAATTAAATAAAATGCTATCAAATTTACGTAGCTACAAAATAATACTAGATAATAGTATAATAAAACATTTAAATAAGAGATTAGACAAATTAAATACTTATTTGGTTGAGCCTGACCCAAGCATAGTTGGCCAAGCTAACGCAAAATTTTACATTCGAATTATAGAAAATAGTTCAAAAAACCTTACTAAAACACGTAATGCTAGTCCAGATAAAAAAACAAAGGTTAAAACGCTAAAACGCGCCAAATCTTTTTAAATTTATTTTAATATTATAATATAATTATATACTAATATTATAATATAATTATATACTAATATTATAATATAATTATATACTAATATTATAATATAGTTATATACTAATATATGGCAATGCCTTTACAAAAAAAATACTTAACGCGAAAAAGAAAAAGGGCGAATGTTAAAGCGAAAGCAAAAGGTAAAGCCGACATAGTTCCTTTTTTGCTTAAACAAAAATTAGGCAATCTTACTAATAAACAAAAACAAGCCACATTAAAAAATATATTTTCCAATTTACCTAGGCAAAGTGTTGAAGATGCCATAATTCAAAAAGAATTGGCACTGAAAGAATTGGCCGAAAAACCTAGACAACTAGATCAAATAACACCAGTGCCCATTTATAATTATCCATTTCAACAAAAATTACCTAGAGGTTATGAATATAATTATCCATTAGTAAAAGTAATGGGTTCTAATACGGAAACAGACTTAGTAGATAGCATATATAGTTTAAAAAAAAATGCCGAACTTGAAGACTATCCTAAGCACTTTTTACAAACATTATTTGCCAATTTTTTAAAAATTACTAAAAAGCGAAGAAATAATGACTATATTTTGTCACGTATACCAGATTATGAACTACAACAAGTATTAACAACACAAAAATTTTTTATAATAGATTTTGATTTTTTGAGTAATGCTTTAGAGCTAACCGGGCAAAAATTAACAACTTGCGGAAGTTATAGTGGAACTTCTAACTATACTAAAGGCATCACAAGCGTTAATGCTAGCAAAACAAAAAAATTTAAATCGTATAATGCGTTTATAACAAAAAAAATCAAAAATATTATTTTTGACCCTCTTATAAATGCGTATAAAGCATATTGGGCAATAAAGCACACTACAAAAATAATGATTACTTATTATAGCACTCTTAGTGGGCGACAACCAGATCCGCGCCCTTATCCTAACATTAGACATTTTCCTATTGAACACGACGAACCTAACTTAAGAGGAGAATTACAACGCTTTAGAGATGTATGGCATCATACTGAAGTAGGAAAGCAAAAATATAAAAATGAATTATGGGATTTTGCGCATGATAATTATTATCAAGAAGAACCCGAAGATGAACCGCTCAATATTCCTGAAGTAACAAATGTTCATGTATATGACGTATTAACATACTATATTTTAGAATTAAACAGGATGCTTGAATATTTAGCCACTTATAGAATTAGCGTTGTAAGAGAACTATTAGATGCCATAAATGACGATTTGGCATATATAATTAATAAAATCCACACTTTATATGGTAGAGGTTTAATCCGACCTGTTGCTCCGCAAAATACTGAGCAGGATTATCATAGACCTGATTTTATAATTACTATTCCTGATTTATCTTAGAATTAGTAATAGACTAAATATTTTTAACAAATTTAATTTTTAATAAAAAGTTTATTATCACATTATATTATAGTATGGCATTAAGACAACCCCCTATTTTAATAAACCCTATAAATAGGGCAAAACCAAGACCACCACGCGAACCGCATTCAACATTACGTCACAGATACAACTATGGATTAATGTATAAAGACATCAGGGAACCAGATTTATTTGCTCAAATTTATAATGCTAAACAGCATATGGAATATACCGAAGCGTTAGACTTTATTAAAACTATTATGAGAGATTTTGTAGAGCAAAGAGAAGATAGATCAAGAGACAGAATTATGGAAAATATCGGAATAAATATGTTTAAAACAGATATGCTTGCTGATACTTTTTTTGTAATAGATTATAAGTTCTTAATGAATAAGTTTAGATTAAACATAGACGGAGATTTGCGTAGAAAAGCATCAAAAATTAATGCTCTTATTAATGATGTGCTATTGCCTTCTTATAAAGCAGTAATATGTATTCAAGATGTTTTAAATATTATGATAAAAATATTATTATATGCTAGAAGTAGACTAGAAGCTACTATAGAGGAACCAGTAGCATCTGTATTAGATATTATAATAGATGAAAACTTAATAGAAGAAGTAGCAAATGAAGATGACTCACAAACATTTAATGAATTATGGGAAAATGATGAGTCTGCTTTTCCAATACCAGGTGATATTGCTATTACTCCACTAATGGTAATAGAATATTATGTACATAAATTGAATAAATTAATAGCTAAATTACATCACTATAAAATTAGTATAAATGAAACGCTTATAAACTCTATAAATCCAGGTTTAATGTCTTTAAATAATAGTCTAAAACTAATATATAATTATGATCCAAAATGGCTAATAGTTGTTGAAAACACAAAAAAAACGCGGTCTTTAACACCAAAGAAAACAAGAAGAAACTCTAAACGCTCATCTAAACGCGCAACAAAATCAATATAATATAATGTTTTTTATATTTTATTTTACTTGAATAAAATAAAATAAAATAAAATAAAATAAAATAAAATAATAAAGTTTTCGTCTATCCGCTACACATTAAGCAGTCCTTTTTTTCTTCTTCTTCATCTTCATTAGAATCACTTTTTTTCTTGGGTTCAATTGTAAATTGCTGTGCTTGATGTCTTGCTTTTCTGCGTAAATAATATATTCCAGTTTTAAGACCCGCCTTCCAACTATAAAAATGCATATTTGTAAGTATTTTTGAATCAGGGTCTTCAATCCATAAATTCAAACTTTGTGATTGACAAATAAACGCACCTCTATCTTTAGACATATTAATAATTTCTTTCATAGGCATTTCCCATACTATTTTGTATTTTTCTTTTAAATGTGGTGATAAATTTTGAATATGACTAACACTGCCTTTATTAGCAATAATGCTATTTTTCAATTCTTCATTCCATAATCCTAATTTCAATAATTCTTCTACTAAATATTTATTTACTAATACAAAATCACCTGCCAAAGTTTTCCTACTATAAATATTACTAGTAATTGGTTCAAAACATTCATTATTACCCAAAATTTGACTTGTGCTTGCGGTTGGCATAGGGGCAACTAGCAAACTATTGCGAATTCCATAAGTCATAATATTTTCCTTTAAAGTTGCCCAATCATAACGCCCTGGTGTTGGAATAACATTCCATAAATCAAATTGGAGTTGTCCAAAACTTGCCGGAGAACCCTTAAAAGAACTATATGCTCCACAATATGTTAAATCAAGATTTTCAATTTCGGCCTTAATTGGATTAGCAATTTTTAAAGCCTCGGCAATTACTTTATCATTACTAATAGCGGCCATAATGGAAGCATCTGTAACATTATAAATATCATATTCTCTACATTCATCTTCATCTGAAATAAAAGTCCAATTATTTACTTCATATTGCTCTTTTAAAAATTTCATTGCTTTAAAACGCTCTTTTGCCAATAACATACTTTTTTCAAGAGACGCATAATATATTGTTTCAAAAATTTTAATATTTATTTCTTTTGCTTGATCCGAAATAAAAGGTAAGTCCATTTTAAAAAACACATCTGCTAATCCTTGAACACCAATACCAATAGGGCGATGTTTAAAATTTGATCTCCTTGTTTTGGGAGTAGGATAATAATTAATATCAATTACATTATTTAAATTATTTGTAACAACTTGTGTTACCTCGTATAATTTGTCGTAATCAAAAGTCTTATCTTCTTTAACAAACATTGCCAAACCTAACGAGGCTAAATTACATACGGCTGTTTCTTTTGAATCAGAATATTCAATAATTTCTGTACATAAATTTGAACTTTTAATAGTTCCAAGATTTTTTTGATTAGACTTATTATTTGCCGCATCTTTATATAAAATATAAGGTGTTCCTGTTTCTACTTGCGAATCTAAAATCTTAATCCATAAATCGCGCGCATTTATTTGCTTGTTAAATTTGCCCTCACTCTCGTATTTTAAATATAATTCTCTGTAAGCATCGCTATGGCAATCGCTTAGTCCTGGGCATTTATCTGGACAAAATAAACTCCAAGTTTTATTACCAATAACTCGCTCCATAAAAAGGTCGCTAATCCATAAGGCATAAAATAAATCCCGACATTTGCTTTCTTCATCTCCGTGATTCTTTTTTAAATCTAAGAAGTCCTCAACATCGGGATGGTGTGGTTCAATATAAATAGCAAAACTTCCATTACGCTTACCTCCCTGATCAACATAGCGCGCCGTCTTATTAAATACACCTAACATAGGAATAAGTCCATTTGAAGTTCCATTTGTTCCTCTAATATAAGAACCATTTGCGCGAATATTATGAGCGTGTAGTCCAATACCTCCTGCCCATTTAGAAATTTGCGCACATTCTTTCAATGTATTAAAAATGCCTTCAATTGAGTCATCTTCCATACCAAGTAAATAACAAGAACTTAATTGTGGTCGTGGAGTTCCAGCATTAAATAGTGTTGGAGTAGCGTGAATAAAATATTTTTGCGACATTAAGTCATATGTTTCCTTAACTTTTTCCATATTGGAACCGTGAATTGTAATTGCCACACGCATAATTAAATGTTGTGGGCGTTCAATAATTACTTTGTTACAGCGCATTAAATATGCGCGCTCTAACGTTTTAAAACCAAAATAATCAAAAAAATAATCTCGTTCATAATCAATCATAGCATTAATACTATCCTTGTATGTTTCTATAATTTCCATTATAGAAGTTTTAATTAATCTAAAACTATTGTTATTAGTATCTCTGTAATCGTATAATTTTTTAGTAGTTTCATAATAACAACTACTTGTATTTTTATGTAAATTAGACACAACAATAGCACTTGCCAATTTTGTATAATCAGGATGAATGGACGACATAGAAGCACATTGTTCGGCAGTTAATTCATCGATTTTAGTAGTTTGAATATTATCATATAATTGGTCGATTACTTTTATTGCTAATTGAGCAAAAATAATATGTTGTAAATTAAAATGTTTTCCTAATGATTTAATGCGCTTTAAAATTTTGTCAAAAGAAATCGCCTCCCTTTTTCCATTACGCTTAAGCACATACATATCTAAATCATTAGATTTATTATTTCTCATAATTAATTTATAACTAATAATATTTATAAATTAATTTTAAATTATAACAATATATTATATAATGTATTATATAATATATTATATTATATAATATATTATATTATATAATGTATTATAACATTATATTTTAATTAAGCACCCTGCTTTCGGAAAATCACTTTTTTCTTTGTTTTCTTCATATTTCATTTTTTGCTTTTTACTTATACGCTCAGTATAAGTTCCCGCCTCTTTTTCTTCAATTAAATTATTCCAAAATATTTCGATATAAGGTTGAACATTTTTAAACCATAATTTATTTCTTAATACTAAAACGCAACTTATAACTTCTAATTTCCAATAAATATTTCTTACATATGTTTTATTGTTATTCTTTAAAAGTTGTGTTTGTGTCCAAGTAGTGTATTCTTTATTATCAATTTTGCTCATAGCAAATGGAGGATATTCATAATGAACACAACCATTTGTATCACAAAATTGCATAATAAAACCACGATAGTTATCAGAAACATCATCTAAATAATCTTCTTGTGATAAATATTCTGAAAACTTGGTTTCTAAAAAGTCGCACTCATTTAAATTACATACTTCCATTTGTAACTGCATTTGTATCCAATATGCTGGCATAGGAATACCGTCAATTTCTCGCGAAACTACATTTTTTATTTCAAGCATTCTACCATAAAGCGGACTATTTTCATCACATACAATGCCGTCTGGAGATGCGGCAATATAACTATATTTATTATGTTTAACACAACCAAATTCTGATACAGTTGTATTGTTAATAAATTCATAATATAAAATAGACACCTGTTCAAATTTCTGTCCCCAGTGCATTGGGGAATTTAAATTAGTAGTTTTAAATTTATTTAAATCAATTGGTTCTGATTTCTCAATAATTAATTGTGATTGACTATAATCACTAATAAAAATTTTATATATATTAGATGCTGTAAGTGCGGAGTTTCTAAAAATATACCAATCATCGCTTCTTTGTTCTGGTTGTGGAATAGTTTTCAAATATGTAAGTCGTGATTTAATTTTAATAAAACTTTGAGAGTCTTTTGCTAGATTTGATTTTCTTACATATGTTTTCTTATATGATCTTCTTGGTATATAAAATTTAAATACTATATTTTGGCACAACTTAATAGTTAAACATAATAATTTATGTGCTTCAGTTTCACTAATACTAAATAATTTACTTAATAAGTTATTTTCTATATATTGAGCAACTAATAAGTCATAATGTGCCGCATATATTTCTTCGTATAAATCGCAATACATTATTTGTAATAATTCAGAATTAATGTAATCTAACATATAGTCTATTGTGCTTACTAAAAATTGCGAATAATTTGTTTCTATTTCTTTGTTTGTAAGATCTAGTACCGATCCAATATTAAATTTTGTAATTAAATAATTAAAATAGTTAATATAGTTCATAGATTTCATAGAGTTCATAGAGTTCATAATTTTATAATATAATTAATATAATTAATATTATTAAATTATTATTATATAGTTTAATAATAAGATAAATCAATTTTTATAAAATTGAATATTTGAAGAATTCAGTGTTCAATATTTCATTGTTCGAGTATTTTTATAGTTCTAGTTTTTGATTTGTTTTCTTGTGGTAGGCACTTTACAGTTGATATATGTTTCTCGTCTTTTTTTAACGCAAAAACTCTGTTAACATTATCAAAATGTAAATTTGGTATAGCATTAATAATTCCTTTATCTTTATCATAATTAACATCTTTTACCTTAGTTAATGCTTTACGTTCCAAACATTTTAATAAATATTTTTTACATTTACTTACTTCGTCCTCATTTAATGTATATTTTTTTTCTAATAATTCTACATGATTAATTAATTTTTTTACTTTTTGAGTTTTATCTAATTTGCTCCAATTCTCTTTTTGATTTGCGGATGTTTCATCTTCTAAATATTTTGATAAAGTATTATTATTAGTATTATTTACATCGGGGACTATTTCATGCCCATTGAGCAACATTGTTTTGTAAGCAATGTTTTTTAATTCTTTACAATAATCAGTTTTTTCTTTTTTGTTTTTGTCAGATATATTGTTTTTCGGGTTAGATTTCCCTTGTATAATTTCATCTAATGTATTATTTTTTTCTGTATTATTACTTTCATTGTTACTTTCATTGTTACTTTCATTGTTACTTTCATTGTTGCTTGCATTATTACTTTCATTATTGACTTCTTCTTTTAATGCCAGCATTATATTTTATTATATTTAATAAATTTATAATTTTATATATTAATCATATATTAATATATTAAAAATAAAATATAAAATAATACTAACATATAGTTGGATAATGAGCAAAACAATATTATGTAAATTGTCTAAAAAATTTAATTATAAAAAAATAGAAAGTTTTGAAGAAAGTCTTGAAGAAAGTCTTGAAGAAAGTGTTGAAGAAAATAACACTAGTGCTAATATAAGTATTGTTAATAGAACTAGTGCTAATAGAACTATTGTTAATAATAATTCAATAAGTGAAAAAAAATCATATTTACAATTATTAAATAAAATTAAAGCTTCAGTTGCTGATCCAAAAACAAATATTACAGATATAAGTTCTAGTATAATTAATGTATATGATAATTATGAAGAGCAATTATTATGCTTACATAAATTACTTAATGACGTTGTGTTTGATGAGAAAAAATATTTTATTCAAGCATTAAAAAATAAACTAGACTCATATAAACAACAAGACAAAAAAAAAACATACGATGAATATGATAATTTTATAACATTAGAAAATGTTATAGAAAAATTGGTTGCCTATAATATGAGATGTTATTATTGTAATAGCAAAACATTGATATTATTTAAAAATTTGAGAGATGATAATCAATGGACTCTTGATAGATTGAATAATTATGATGAACATAGCAATGCTAATACCATAATATGTTGCTTAAAATGTAATTTACAAAGACGCAGGAAAAATAGTGAAAAGTTCAAATTTACGAAACAATTAGAACATAACTTATTGCTTTTAAAAAAAATTGATTAAAAAAATTGATTAAAAAAATTTGATAAAAAAAATTGATTAAAAAGTATTTATTATATATAATTAGTATTTATAAATAATAATTGTTATTAAATTAAAAATGTCAAACTTAACTGTTAAAAAATCAAAACAAATTAACAAAATATTAGCAGTGTTAAATAATACTACTATTTCAAGTATTGATTATGTATCAACAAAAGAACCCTTTTTCTGGAACATTAATAATAGACAAGCATTTCAACAATTTAATAATTTATTTGTTGATGCACAAATTCCAGAAGGGTTAAATAGAAATATCAAAATATTATATCAAATTTTAGGAGATCAAAAACGAGAAATTTATTATGGACCATGGACTATTATGAGTTTAAATGAAGCATTAGAACGCTATGAAGTAATTTGTGCTAAGGGACAAAGTAATGTATTTGATATTGGTTATAAATATGAAGGCATGGGATATATTAGTGTTTTGAGTTGTGATTTGAATAATCATCTATTATTTTATAGACCAGATGGTGGTTCTAATGACTATGATAGACAATATAATTGTAATGAATTAATTAAAAATGGATCAGAACCTTATAAAAAGTTTTATTTTAGTGAGTGGTTTTATAATATATTATAAACAAATATTATTGTTTATGTCTGTGTTTTCTTGTTTTTCGTCGAAAAATGCGTCTTTTCTTAAATGATTTTTTGTTCTTTTTATTATGGCGTTTTTTTTTGATGGTTTTTCTTTTCTTTAGATTATGAAAACGACTACGAATCCCATAAGCAAGTTCAGGATCTTCAGGTACGGTTTCAATAACTAGTTGATTTTTATATATGTTGGGATTTTGTTTTTTTTGCTCGTCTAGTTCATCTGGTGTAAGATAAGCATAATGAACATAAATTTTATCACCGTAATACTTATAAGGTTTAAAGTTTCCATATTGATTAATCAATACATCATAAGAAAATTCAGCACAACATGACAATGGTGCACGACCTTCATATTTATAAATAACTTTTTCATACTCTATTTCTCTCATTCTATCAATTGTTTCTGGATTAATTCTTCGATCAGGATCACCTGACTTAATGTAATCTGGATTATCATTATATAAACCTGAGTCATTTGTGTCTCCTCCTATAACAACTAACTCTGGAGTAAAGACAAATACTTCTCTTGCTGCCTCCATGTAATCTCCAAGTGCCGGTTTAAGCAATATATTTGTTAATCCAGGCTCATTTGGTCCGTGTAAGTTAATTAATACTACTCCTGGATTAGATGTTTTAACACAAGAAAAATTTCTACCAAGATTAGTAGGATTGGAACTATAGTTTGAATGTAATCCTAAATCATTACCGTAAAAACCATCGAACTCTCCCAGAACGTCTGTGTTCCATATTGTAAGTACTGTTGGATAAAGTGAGTTTCCACCTTTAATTACTTCTATCGAATAAGCTACAAAACCGTAGTTTTGACCATTCTTACCTATATATGTACCTGTTGTATAATACGAACCTCGTGGTAAACAAGATTTTCTTTCATTGATGTATGAAACTTTACCTGACGCAAGAAGTTCTAATAATGCTTGATAACCTCCATTAAATGGCGGGTTTCTTTCAATCATGTCTCTGTCATTCATTTCTTGAAAGTACATTATAGTTGGATTTCTTAGATTAACAAAATAATCTACTAAGTTTGCTGCGTTTTTCCAATATGCTCTTCTATCAGGGCTTTTATTTTGCGCTACGAAGTATGCTTCACTGCCCGTCGCAATACCTAAATCACTAGCAAAACTCATATTATAAGTTAATGCTATTAAAGGTTGTTCTATGTCTTTTAGAAAAAACTCCATAAACACGGGTTTGTGGTCAGATGTTTTTGAAAATCTAGGGGGTAAGTAAACTTCTGACGGTGATTCTGAAACTTCCGATGATTGTGACGTTAGTTATAATATTTAATATATTATTAAAATAAAATAATATATTATACATTATTATAATATGGCAAAAACAAGAAAAGTTGGAAAACGGAGAAATTTAAGAAAAAAACAGAAATCTAGAAGGCAGGCTAGAGGTTATGAGCAAATGGTTCCAGCTTATCTCTCTAAAATGTTAAATAAAGTAAGTTTAGATACATATAATAGGGAATTTGTTGAACCCGTTCATCCATCTGATCCCAATAAAAAACCATCAGTTGTGTCAAGAATACTTTCACATTTACCTAAGCGAGGCGTAAAAGGAGCAATATATAGAGCAGATAAAGCAGACTATGAGCGTCGTTTGAGAGAAGCACTTATACTTAATAAAAAAATATTAAGTGATCAAGAAGCGTTAATAAAACAATTAAAAATGTCGGGCACAGATGGACCATCGCGTAGAACACGCAGTAGGGGTAGACATAATACAGATCCGGTTCTTGAAGAGTTAGAATTAGAAGCGTATCATACCAAGTGGTCTATTATACAAATTGAAGGTTTATTAAGAAGCATAGAAAGAAATGCGTTAAATGATCTACCGCGTGGTTTTACTAATTATAGTGAATTCCGTACAGAAGCACCTGGATGGGATATGCCAAGAATGACATATACAACAAGATTTAGACCACCTGGATATCCTAATTGGAGATAATTTAATAATTTAATTATATATAAGTTTAGTTATTTTTGTTTTTATTTTTGTTTTTATTTTTGTTTTTATTTTTGTTTTTATTTTTGTTTTTATTTTTGTTTTTATTTTTGTTTTTTTTTTTGTTTTCTATGTTTTATTGAATTAGCTCTAACTAATGGTCTTCTATGTGTTGCTTTTATGTTTCTTCTTCTTTTTACTTTTGTTTTGCGATATTTTTTTCCAGAAGCATTTGCTGCTGCATCAGCCAGAAGATCAAGTCCGGATAAAGACTGAGCTATGTCTTCTAAATTTAATGGTAAAACATTTTGACGTTGAACAGGCGGCGGCTCAGAACGATTAGACATAGACACAATGGGACTATGATAGCGAGGACTAGAACGACTACTAGAACTTGAGGTACTAGAACCACTTGAGCTACTTGAGCTACTAGAGCGACTACTATAACGTGAAAGATCATATGCTCTGGGATTATCTCTTTGTTCAATACTTTGCGCTAAATTATCAATACCTCTAAGAGCAAATGTATCAATCATTGAAGATATATTTCTTAAACTAGCTATTATGGTGTCCACATCAGCAGGTTGAATAGGTTCTCTATCAATCCATGCAAATTTTTCTCTTTGTGAAAATATATGAAAACTATACATAGTCATTTCTACTAAAGCTGCTTTAATTCTATCATTAGTGTTGTCTTGTAGCAGGTGCCCAATTATAGTAAAAGTATCTCTAATATCATTTAAATCTTTATTTATTTGTTTAACAAATATTCTCAAGGCAAATAAACTTGGATGTGCTAAATATGCTGAAACAGTTCCGTTTGCCGCGTCTCGAATAGCAACTAGTTTTGGTTTCAAGCCTATTACTAGTCTATATTCTTCTGATATAGGCGACATTTTATATATAATAATATTAAATATGAAATGTTATAATAAATTATAGTATGAAATGTTATAATATTTTATTTTGATTTTACATTAGTGTTTACGTTTTTTGCCTTTTTTATATGTAGAACGACGTTGTCTTTTACCGCGTGCAACATTTTCATTTATAGTTAATGATAAATATTCGTTATTCATTGTATCGATGTCTCGTTGTAACTGGTGTTTTTCTTGCGTTAATGTATGTATGCGTTCATTTAAAGAAATATAATTTTTTTGTGCGTTAGTTAAGTTTCGTAGCATCGATTGCGCTTCTGTTCTTAGTGGTCTAATATCTTCGCCAATATGAGCAGTAATAACATCAAGAAGACGAATTGCCTCAGTATAACGACTTCTTATACCTTGTTCATCATTGGGATTGGTTCTACTATAATCATTATAGTGGCGTAGCGACCTAGCATAATCGTTTCCAAAATTACCGCTCATTTCTTCTTGAGAACGTCGCCCTATTTCTTGAGTTAAATAGCGTATCCGTTCTCTAGCACTATTATTTGTGTCATTTACCAATGTTGCTCGCTCATTAAGACTACTTATTTTAGTGTCTAATTTAGCTAATTTAGTTCTTAGTTTTGCTATTTCTCTAAATAAAGTTTGTCTTCTATTAAATATAACTTGTTGTTGTGATGGTTGTCGTGATGATACTCTTCTTGTTGGTGTTGAATCTATTAGTCGAGAAACTAGTGATGCGCTTGCTGGTGTTATTGTAGACATATTATATTATAATATAATATAAAATAAAATAATATTGTATTAGTATTTTTTAATACTATCCTTTCTTGGTTTTATATTTTTTGCCTCTTTTATATGTAGTGCGACGTTGTCTTTTACCGCGTGCTTGATTTAGTGCTCTATCACGTTTAAATGCTTGTTCAAGTTTATGCTCAAGATTGCTTATGACTCCTTTTATATATTGTTGTCCTTGATATAAACTATGATGGTGTTCGCTTGCTAGTCTGTATGTTTCTCGTGCTAGGGCTTTTTGTTCTATAATAGGAGCAAGACCTGTATCCATTAGCTCATCAAAAAGAGCACTAACATGATCAAATCTTGCTTTACGATTATCATAATAATTTGCGTCTTCCGTGTTTTCATCTTCATTATTTACGTGCTCATACCACCATCTCTTAAGTTCCTTATATTCCATTCCTAAGTCGGACTGATTAAAATTCGTAAGAAGTGTGTATCTTAAATTATCACGTTCTGTTCTCAACCTTTCATAGCGCTCGCGTTCATCATCTCTGCGTCTTAATGCTTGGTCAACTTCAATTGTTATCGCATCTAGTGCTCCGCGCTGTTGTCTTAAATCGGCTTCTAGTTCTATAATAGTATTTCCTAAAACGGTTCTTCGCGCTTCTAAAGCCTGTGTTCGTCGCGCTAATGCACTTGGTGTATTTTGTCTTAGAGTTGCTGATCTTAAACGCATTATGGGAGTTCTAATAGTATTTTGATTAATAGTAGGCATATTATAGTTATATTAATATAATATTTCCGATAATAATATAATAATATATTAAAAAAATATTAATTAGCTAATTCGCACTATTAATTTATACAAATGATAAATAATAATAAATGCTCCAACAAATCCCAATGAAACATATGTTTCTTTACTTATTTTTTGTTGTAATCCAAAATAAGCCAATGCTAAAAATCCCGGAATAAATAGTATATAGTGAGCAATGTAAAGTAAATTTCTCATATTTGTAAAGTCTAACTTAGGAAGTGGAACAAAGAATACTATTGCTAACCCCAATAATCCTAATAAATAATATATTGGTTTTGCTGACTTATTTTGAAAATAACCAATATAAACCAATGACGCACCTATAACTAAAATATGTAGCATATTGACATACTTCATTGGCAAATTTAGTATTCCCATTATAGTTTTTATATAAAATATAAAACTATATTATTTTTTAAGATTTCCTATATAATATTTTGGTAAAATAGTTTTTTTTACATAACCAGGATGGCCGTTGGTTATAAAAAGTTGTGTGGCATCTTTTCCAACAGCTTTCATAATAATCTCTCCTCCAGGATGTTTTGGAATCCAAGAACTAATATTATAAACCTTATTTTCAATTATTGTCCAAGCATCTTTTTTTGTATTATGTTTTTTTACTTCGTCTAGCGAAAACATTTTTTTATTATGTTTGCTACTTTTACCGCCCAGTTTGCGTGTATGTTTTAATGCCTTTGTTTTCATAGTTGCCATTAGTGTATTAGTCAATTTGGAAATACAATTTTCAGATGTCATTAATGCCCCTTCACACCACGCCTGATACTTTGAATAATTCTCTCCAACAATAAAAACATTTGGCAAAGGATTTAATAATTTTGAACTTAAATAATCTGAATCTACGTTTTTTTTCCAGCACGCCACACCGGCATCCCAAAAATACATTTTTATGTATTTACTTGGCGGTACTTTTATGTTATAAATGCTAAAAAGTTGATTTAGTTTTATATTTAGTTTGTTTTTAACAAACTGGATTCCTTTTTTGGCACGTAACAAGTTCCAAAATCTCGCATTAGCACAATCGCTATAACTACTCATTATTAGTCCATTATTTGGATTAATAGGAATTACAAATTGAACCTCGCTATTTGTAATTGTTTTTTCAATATTTTTAAACCAAACTTCTCCGTTTGTTTTATTATAAATTTCAAATATTCTTAGTAAATTTATAGAATTTATTGAATTTAAATCTCTCAAAATAGGTTTAAATAAATCAAATTTTTCCAAACTTTGTTTGGGTAGAGCACAAATTACATATTTAGAATGTACATTATAAACTTTTGATTTACTATAATTATTTATTACTATTTTAAATAAATTATTATTTTTTGTAATTATATTTTCAACACTTGAGAGATTTAATAGTGTTATATTTTTTGATTTATAAGATTTTGTTTTTTTAATAAGATCCAACATATTCTCTATTATTTGCTCTAGTCCCCCAAGTAATGTAAAAAACTTTGAGTTATTATTATAATCATGTTTAAAATATTCAATAGCATCATAAGCATTGAATTCATTTAAGTCTGAAGAATATTCAAAAACAGATTCTACTTTTTGAAAAAATGATAGTGACACATACTTTTTTATTAATTCACTCAAATAAAATTTTTGTAGCATTGCCTTGCCTAATTTGGAAACCAACGGACTTACGAAAAATTTTGTTAATTTGGTCATAATGCTATCTTTTAAATGTGTTTTGTCACGAGCATTATTATTTTCTGACACTTCTATATATGTTTTAGTATTGGGTATATCAATAATTTTAGGTTTTAGACCAAGTTCATTTATTAAATTATTTATAAGTTTATGGTGATGTCCTAGTCGTCCTGCCCCAAAATCCATAATATATTCTTCGCCATCTACAGTTTCTTTATAAGAATATATTCGCCCGCCATAGCGCTCTCCTGACTCTAATAATAGAATTTTTAGTTGTGGAAATGTTTTAGACAATTTATATAAAGTGTATATACCTGAAATGCCTCCGCCTACTATTACTAAATCATAAACGTTAGTATTATGCGTATTATGATTTTTCTTATTTTTTTGTGTATTAGTCATAATTGTATATTATTATCTTATAGATACATAATAATATAAAAAATAGTTTATAAAAATAATTAGTAATCTCTCATTTTCTAATTGGCCAAACTCCTAAGTATATTCATAGAATTAGTAACGCGTTCTCGTGCTTGTCTTAATTCTTCGCCGGCATCTTCTTCAATTTGAAGTAATCTATTATAAGTAGATGAGTTTATACCTCTTAGTCTTCGATTTCTATTAGAATGTTCATAGTTGAAAGTGTTTAATGCCGCATTATATAGTGCTTGTGTTGCTAATCGACGTTCTTCTAATGCCTGATTTCTAGCAACCAGCGCTTGTTCATATGTCATAGTTGGATTAGCTAAATGTGCGTAGGCATTATTAGGTATAACTGTTCTACATAATGGACAACTAACATGACCACTGCGTAAAGCGCGGTCTATACATTCACTATGGAATCGGTGAGTACATCCTAATCTTGTAATAGCTTCATCTTTTGTCATTGGATCATGACATATAGCACATTCATTTGTTTTTTCTAAGTTAGCATAAATTTGCTTAATTGAGCGCGAATGTCGTTTTCTAGTTTGTTTGCCCCTAACGCGTTTTTGAATTCGCGTAGCAGCTGATCTTTTTCTTGACGATGATCTACGTGTTGGCGAAGGCATATTATATTATATATAATATAATATAATAAAATATAATAATTTATTATAAAGAATATGAAATTAGTATTGTTGTCTATAAAGTCCTATTGGTAATGGAATAGTCCAGGATGATTCTATCTCTTTTAAGAGGCATTATATATTATTAAAAAATTAACCTTATCTTCTTAATATTTGGGATTTTACCACATTATCTTGAGCACGAGAACTATTTTCCATAGATTGTCTTAATTGTAGGGTAGCAAATCTAACTCTATTAGTCAAAGTTCGTTCGCGAGTTTGATCAGTTATTCCCGAACTTATATGATCAGCAAGTTCTTGTTGAGCTCTATTTAATTCATTTTGCGCTACAACACTTAATTTGTTTGCCTCATGTCTAGCGTTTAACGAATCATATGTGGGTTTATTTGTGTAAGCATCAAAGAGATTCATGGGATATTGATTTAGTCGTGCTCGTTCTAGTCGTGCTCGTTGTAGTATTTCTAGGTTTCGTTTTATTAGTTCTTCTCGTTCTCGCCTTGGTAATTCTAGTCGTTCTTGTTCTTGTGCTTCTATTTGTCGTCTCGTAGGTAAATGTGAAAGTATTTGTGACACAACTGATGGATTTCCATTATCATAAAATTCTTGACCATATGTTCTTAAATGGACATCATTTAACATGGTTTTAAGTAAAAAAGGCACTTCATGTTCTTTACCTTTGGCATGCCTTCTAGATTTCTGTTTTTTTTTTAAATTTCTTCGTTTTCCAACTTTTCTTGTTTTTGCCATATTATATATATAATAGTTTATTATAAAATAATTTATTATAAAATAATTTATTATAAAATATTAGCACTACCTTCACTAATTTGCCGTATTATGTTAAATATTATTAAAATTTCCCAGTGCTAGTCTTAATTCCATATTAGCAAATCTAAGTCTATTATTTAAAATTCGTTCGCGCTGAGGATCATTTATTCTTGAACTTTGATAGTCAGCAAGTTCTTGTTGGGCGCTATTTAACTGAGATAACGCATCCATATGTAACAAGTATGGATTTGGATTATCAGACATTACTCTTTGTGTTTGTCGCGTTTGTCTTGGAGTTCGTATTGATTGTATTTCTGTAATAGTCATATGTGTTCTACACATAGGACACGTAGTAAGACCTCTATGTACCATTTTTTTTACACATTCAGTATGAAATCTATGAGAGCAACCTAATTTTATAATAGACCCATTATTTATCATAGACTCATGACAAATTGCACATTCATTAGTTTTTTCTAAATTTCTATACATTTGCTCAATTGAGCGTGCGTGTTGTTTTCTAGTTCTTTGACCTTGAATTTTGGCACGGGCTCTTGTTTGAATTCGCGTAGCTGCTGATCTTTTTCTTGAGGATGATCTACGTGTTGGCGAAGGCATATTATATCTTATTATATATATATATATATATATATATATAAAATATAATATAATAAAATATAATATAATAAAATATAATATAATAAAATATAATATAATAAAATATAATATAATAAAATAAAATAAAATATAACACTATAAAAATATTACATATATTCCGCAAACTCTATATTTCCAATATGATTGCAAATTCTCTCAGCGTTACGCGAATTGTCTCGTGCGCGTGTTAATAATTCAGAAGTTATAAAAAACATATTACTAACATCTTGTTCCAGTGTTTCATCGTTTATGTTTAAACTTCTATAGTTATTATAATTATAAGAAGCTTCATTATAGAGTCTACGCACATAATATTCAGTTTGGTTTGCGCTATATTGATTACTTAATGAATCAAGAAAATGTATATTTGGAATTTCTGGAGGGTCAGGTACTTGTGGTCTTAGTTCTACAATTTCACGTTCCCATAATTCTATTTCTCGCATACGTTCTAATATATATTGTCTTCGTAATATTGGGTCTAATATTAATGGTTCGTATTCAGGTTCAGGTTCTTGTTCTAATTCTTCTTCTTCTATAGAAATATAGGGTATATTAGTTATACGTTGCTTACAATTAGGACATTTTCCTTGACTTCTAACTAACCAATTTACTATACAATCTTTATGGAATCTATGACCACAAGGTAATGCCGTAGTAACATTTTGAGTCAAAGGTTCTAAACATATTGAACAAGTGTTGTCTGTTAACATATTAGTTTTTACTCTTTTCATTACTTTTCTAGTTTGTTTTCCTCGAACTCTTGACTGAATTTTACGACTTGCTTTTAGTTTGGTTACATGCTTTCTAGTTTGTTTACCTCGAAATCGCTTTTGAATTTTTTTAGCTGCCGAACTTCTTAAACGCGATGAACTGCGTGTTTTTGAAGGCATACTAAATTTATATTATTTATATACTATAAATAATATATTATATAAATAATATAATATAATATAATATTTAAATACTAAGGATAACCACTAAGCATTAGTGAACCAATATGGTTTGAAATTCGTAATGCGTTGCGCGCATCGTACGTTGCAACTTCTAATAAATTAGAAGTTCTATTAAAAAAAGCATCAATGTATTGTTCCGCTATTTCATCGTTAGTACTTGGTCTATCTTGTGTGTTAAAACTTTCATAGTTAGTATAAAGAGTATATGCTTCATTATAAAGACTTCTTAAAGTAGTCTCAGTATCATTTGCTGTTACTTCATTAACTACTGCCTGTTCATAAGTTATATTTGGAATTTCTGGCGCATCAGGCAGTAGTTGTCTTTGTCGTTCTATAATTTGTTCTATAACATCTAGTTCTTGATTGCGTACTATTAGGTGTTGTATTAGTTGTAGCGGTTCTAAATCTAATAGTTGTCTTCGTTGTATTGGATCTAATATATATTGTGGTGGTGGTGGTGGTGGTGGTTGTATTTGTCGTTGTGATTCCTGTGTAGAAATATAAGGTATATTAGTTACAACCGCCCTACACTTAGGACATCTTCCACCAGTGCTAGTCAATGAACGCTTTATACATTCTTCGTGAAATCTATGTCCACAAGGTAACGCAATACGAACATCTGTAGTCAAAGGTTCAAGACATATTGGACAATCATTAATTGTTAACACAGTATTTTTTTCTCTATTTATTACTTTTCTAGTTTGTTTTCCTCGAACTGTTGACTGAATTTTACGCGATGATTTTAGTTTATCATTAAATGATTTTTTTGTTTGTGTAATGAGTTTTGTTCTTGGACTTAAAGAGTCTATTTTTTTTATTGATTTTCTAATTTTGTTACCTCGAAATATTGACTGTATTTTTTGCGTTGCACTTGACCTTTGTCTTTGTATTTTTCTTTTTCTACTTCTAAATCGTTTTTGAATTTTTTTAGCTGCCGAACTTCTTAAACGCGATGAGCTACGTCTTTGCGAAGGCATACTAAATATATATTATATTATATTATTATATTATATATAATATGCTATTATAATATATTAAAATATAAAGTTATAAAAATAGTAATACATTACATAAGGTCTGCCGGTTCATCATCACCAAGTTCATCTACAATTTGCGTAGCATTATTCCTAAGTACTTGCGCACGATTATATAAATCAGACGTTATATAATACATATTAGTAACATCTTGGTCAATTGGGTTACCATTTATTCTAACATTTCTATAGTTCTGATAATTTTCAGAAGCTTCATAAAATAGCCTTCGTATTTCAGCTACAAGTTGGCGTGCGTTATGTTGAATATGTAATGCTTGAACTATAGTTATATTTGGCATTTCTCTTGGGTCGGGTAGTTGTGCCATGCGTTGTTCTAGTAGTTCAATTTCTCGCAAACGTTGTAATATATATTGTCTTCGTTGTGTCGGATCTAATATTGCTGGTTGCGCTTGTGGTGCTTGTGGTTGTTGTTGTGAAAGCGGAATATTACCAAATGTTCGATTTGCTCTTCCTTCTGGTACATATGGTATATTTGTTATAACACTCCTACAAAGAGAACATTTTCCTTGACTTCTAGATAACCAATTTTGTATACAACCTTTATGGAATCTATGTCCGCAAGGTAATGCTGTAGCAACATTTTCAATCATTGGTTCAAAACATATTGAGCAATTATTATCTGTTGCCATAGTAGTTTTTACTCTTTTCATTACTTTTCTAGTTTGTTTTCCTCTAACTCTTGATTGAATTTTACGACTTGCTTTTGACCTTAGTCTTTTCCTACTTCTAAAGTGCTTCTGAATTTTTTTAGCAGCTGAACTTCTTAAACGAGATGAGCTACGTCTTTGCGAAGGCATATTATATATTATTATATATTATATATTATATATTATATAATAAAATATAATGTAATATAGTATAATATACTATAATATACTAAAATATACTAAAATATATTGAGACTATAAAAAATAGAATTACATTATATTACGAGTTATATCACGAGACTGCATTGAAACACGAAGACGCCTTACAATTTGTTCAGCAGCACGTTTATTGTTTAGTGCGAGTGGTAATAATTCATCAGTTTTATCTTTCATTATAATAACTTTTTCATTAATTCTGCTTAGGTAGTCGTGTGCCACATTTTTAAATTTAGCAATATAAAAATTTGCACTAGCATTAGTATTTATAAAATTATAATAAAAATGAGCTTCCACACGAAACTTTCTCATTTCCCTTACAATAATGTTCATACGTTCTTCATCCGCTAGTGCTTGTTTTAAAGATATATTTGGAATTTGTGGTGGAAGAGGTTCCTTTTGTATTTGTAGTGTATATTGTCTTAATTCGTCTTCTAATAATTCTATTTCTCGCAAATAATCTACTATGCTTATTAGTAGATGTTCTGGTGTCCCATATCGTGCCGTCCCATTTACTATTTCATCTATTAAAATCCTTGGTAATGTGGCAGTTTGTGCAAGTGGAGGTCTTTCAGGGGGTCGGAATTGCTCATATTCTTTAATTTCTTCTAGTCGTTTTGCTTGTTTTTCAGTTCGTATTCGTCGTTTTGCTAGTATTGATTCTATTTCCTTATCAGTCATAGGCGTACTACATATAAAACATGCAGTATCACCGCTTTCTATTTGATTTTTTAAACATTTAGCATGAAATTTATGAGTGCAACCTAACTTTATAACAGACCCATTATTTATCATAGATTCTAAACATATTTCACAAATTGTATCATTTGTATCATCTAATTGTGAAACTATTGTTGATACAAGTGATGGATCTCCGGGGTCAACAAATTCTTGTCCATATGTTGCTAAATGAACATCATTTAACTTTTTAGAAAGCAAAGCAGAAACCGCTTCCTTATAAGCTTTTCCTTTTGCTTTCCTTCTGGATTTATGTTTTTTTATTAAATTTCTCCGTTTTCCAACTTTTCTTGTTTTTGCCATATTGCCAATATAATATAATATAATATTATAAAATATTTTATAATATTATAAAATATTTTATAATATTATATTATATTATATTATATTATAAAATATTTTATAATATTATAAAATAATCTATGAATTCTACCAAGTCAAATTTAGCAACTAAAAATAAAAAACCTATTTTTAAAAATAATAATTTGACGCAATTATTTAAGTTAATAAGTGAAAAAAAAGGATTTTTTGCTCTAATTTTAGCAACTTTAATATCTCAACTTTCTATTACTTATTATGTAAGTGAAAATGTTAAAATAGAGGAAGAAGATGGTAAAAAAAAAATTAATAAGAAAATTATTGGAGCATATATAGCAGTACTTGTCATAATTTTAATTTTGGCATTTATTTCTATGCCCTCGTGGTTAAAATTTATATTTTTTTCCCTCTTTTCTTGTGCATTTGGTGTAATTTTAGGATATAGAAAATCTGGAATAGATCCCGGTATTGTTAAAAGTGCTTTAGTTGGAACGGCTAGCATTTTTGTTACTATGTTTGCGTTTGGAGTAGCATTAATAGCCAGCGGTATTAAATTAGGTTTTAAATTTGGTTTTGGTTTGCTTGTTGCTTTATCTTTTTTAATAATTGTTAGTATTGTCCAAATTTTTATTGCTGAATCTTCGCTTCTTAAAAAAATACTAGTTATTGGTTCATTACTTATATTTTCGTTATACATTATGTATGATACTAATAGTATATTACAACGTAATTATAACGGAGACTTTATAACAGCATCTTTAGATTATTATTTAGATATAATCAATATTTTTAAAGATTTATTAACTGGACTCGAGTTTGATGAATAAGTAGACTCAAATTTTATTTATAACTATATTAACCTCGTTTGCTAACTCTTCGACCAATGGATCATTTTTATAATCATTTATATATTTTATTTTTGAAATACCACTTGAAACCATAAGTTTCATACAATTATAACATGGATAATGACTAATATATGCTATACATTCATTACAACTAACTCCTCGTTTAGCACAATCAGTAATTGTATTTTGTTCAGCATGAATAGTAGCAATATTATGATTATCTTTTATAATCATTTTGTGTTCGCATCCAGCAATATAACCATTATAACCTTGTGCTATAATGCGATTATCTTTTA
>Ga0214919_10002451_pt1 | contig 29235 bp, 22 predicted proteins | sample LL1503_MetaG_FD_177994 | JGI IMG/M metagenome (GOLD analysis project Ga0214919, IMG submission 177994) | Freshwater microbial communities from Lake Lanier, Atlanta, Georgia, United States - LL-1503 | ecosystem: Environmental > Aquatic > Freshwater > Lake | place: USA: Georgia | collected... | reverse complement strand
AATTTTTTCTACGTTATCATCCATCTCTTGGATCTTGGCTTCAAACTCCGCTACGTACTTCTCCAATGTCTGGCGTCCAATGGCCTCTTTCTTTGTCCATCGCCCATAGGTGCGACTCTGGCCTGGCATCTTTAGAAGCTTGCCTGTTTCAGCGATGATTTGTCCCAGCTCAGGGATTTTGTCCAATGCTTCTGGTTTAGCATGTACACCTTCGCGCTGATTGTACTCGATAATCTTGTCAAGTGCTTCTGCTTTTTCTGGCAAGTGAAATCCCACTTGTTCTTTGTATGCCTTAGCAAATTTAGGAAGTAAGACAAGGGTATGTTGTACTTTATCCTTGATTCTCACACTTGTTTCTTCAGAGATCGACCCAAATAGCCCCACATAGCCGAGGAGTGCAGTGATTTGCTCGATGAGCGGTTTCGATCGACTTGATGCGCGAATAAGCTGACGCTCTACACTTACATTACCATCACCATCAAAGAAGCCGCCAATCAGACCTGCAATGAACTCCTTATTCGAATGGAATACCGTCGCACCAATCTGCTTTTCATAGGAGCCTGTATTGAAGGTTGCTAGGAGAAAGTCTTTGAGGTCTTTGGAGTACATATTCGTGTCCTTTCCAGGGCCAAACTTTCCATTATAATGATTCACTGCCACTGCCACGCTATGTAGTTTGGCGAATGCCGTTAGTTTTTCTTCTACAATAGGACTGATCTTTGTGATTCGAACTGTATTTCCATTGAATGAACCATCTGCCAGATAGATACCACACACCCATCCAAACTCTCGATTCATCGCAAAGGTAGTAGAGCCCTGCACCACTGTCATAATTGGCTGAGGTACTTCAGGAATCATACGTGCAATAGGAATGCGCATACCCACTTTCAAGTCTGATCCCAACACGGGAACAATTCCTTCAGTAGATCGTTTTAAGAAAGAATGTGTCAGCGTGGCCTTTGTCTTACGTCCCGTGCGTGTTACTACTTCAACTAGTCCACCATTTGCAGGATGACGACTAATTTCGCTGATTCGCTTCCAAGATGTCTTCTCATTCTCGCTCACGCCAACGATATAGTAGTTGTCTTCTAGCGGAAGTACCACACTATTATGGCCAATTGTGATCACTTTTTCTTTGTTTTGCTCCAAAATGGAATCGCAGATGGATCCGATGGTCCCATAATATTTTAAATTTTTATCATTTTGTAATATGATTAACGAGTCTTTTACTTGGCTCATCTGAGTGGCGGGCTCGCCAATTGACTGCGCTGCCACAATACCCACCTGATCACCAGGCTGAACCCATGACTTCATATGCGTAATTACAATAATCTCCATCAACAGTTCAAATGCCTCCTTCGTAAACCGCTCTTTTACAATCAGCTTGTGCGGAGCCAAGTGGAACCGTAGTAGGGCAGCCCAGATCTTATGATACGAATGAGTGCGTTCAATGATCTTTTTAATACCATTTAGAACAATGGCAGGAGTCAGATCGGTTTTCTCCGTTGGTTTAAGGGCACATCGTACTTTGATGTTGAGTACCCATCGTGCCAAGTTGACCGGTGCGAAGACACTGCCTGAATCCAGCGACTTCTTCTGAAAGACTTCCTCCACCATCATCCGTTGGTCAAAGAGGAGATCGTTGACATATTCCGTGATGAGCTCTGCATCAGCGTCGCGAATCGTTCCATCTTTTAACACCGTGCTCCAGTCAACCTGCTTCATACCGAATTGGTCTTCAATGTCTTGCTTGGAGAGCTTACCAATCGGCAAACTCTGCGTCTCAATCTTAGTGGGATCAATTCCATCTTCGCCATAGTGAAATTGAATCACGTTATTATTCGCATCTCGCACAGTGCCGTCATGCTGAACCGTCAGATCCTCCATTGATTTGATGAGCTGACGTTGAATGTACCCTGTATCGGCCGTATCGCGGCAAACGAGCCCATTTGCAATCATAAAGTTCAGCGTAGACGGAACAGTGACATCATAGAGCTTGGGATGCGCTTCAACCGACATTGGAGTGATAGATACAATTTCATCCATGGCAATATCGTTGATTGATGGGAAATTGCGATGTTCATGTGCATGTTTGATTTGCTTAACACGATCCTGCTTGTCCTTTGAAATCAATGGGATCTCCGTGGCAAACTTGGTGGCCCACTTGGCACAAATGGCAAAGCGATAGGTTGGCAGAATCTTCTCCACTGGTGTCATCACATTATTCGACTTCAACTGAACCTTTGACATCTTACCAAAGATGCCAAACCGTGAGCACAACAGAGAAATTCCTTCAATCAGCCGTTTAGATGCCGATCCAGCGGTAATACTTCCCTTCTTGACATCCACTGTGCCATCTCCGCTAAAGTATCCGTTTAGCAGACCTCGGATAAACTCCTTAGAAGCACCGAATGCCTCATCGGGTACATACTTATTGGCAGAGCCAGCTCCCAAGAAGGCTTCAAAGAACTGTCCTAGTAGTCGTGAGAATCCACGCACCCCATGCGATTGGCTCTTGGTAACACCCGTTCTCGTTTTGTTCTCCATGGTACGGAATCGCTCATTCACATTGATTCCAAGTGATTCAAACCACTCCATCGCAAAGGTGCGAATGGTCTGATCATTATTAGCGATGCTCACATAGCCGCTCTGCAGGTGTGAATTTCCTTCAGCCAAGTACAGGCCAAAGAAGAGACCATTTCGTTCATTGAGCTCCATTTGTTCAGGTAGGGAATAGTTCGGCCCCTTTAATTTTTTAGCATATTTCATCATGTTCACATGCGTCATCATGGCTGGAGGTTCAGGTAGTTGAACCACTGTAGGCAAATAATCGCCTGCTTTCACCTCAGGTGATGGCTTTGGATGAAATGATTTCGTTTCCTGATTCCATACAATCAAGGATTGTGACTTAGCAACTGTTACATGACGACCGCCTTTTGTCGTTACATCGTACAAACATTCTCCAGGGTCATGCCGAGTAACGGCGGTTAGCTCACCCCATGACATAATACCCTTCTCATTGCAAGTAGGAATATAGACTTTTTTAGATAGCTTCAAGAGTTCCATATTCGCTTGTTCATGGTGTTCTACCTCTTCGGGCTTGGCTGATGATAAATGATTATCAATCCAGGTACCGATCTTAGTCCACTTGGGTTGACCATCTTCCATGAGCATGATCTCCGTATCAGCCGTCACAGATTTCACAGCGGTATCAATCAACCCTTCACGACCCGACATGGCGTGAAAGAAGAACTGTTGTGGTGTCAGCCCGCGAATGAACGACGACTCAATAAACCCGCGGGCTTCCGAGCTATCATCGTATTTCTTGTAGTGCGGTAACGTACGATCCGTGAATCCATAGGTAACACGCTTTCCCTCAATAGCAGTCTGGCCGAGACACGCCATCATTTGCGCCACGTTCAGGGGCTCACCCTTTGAGCCTGAACGGACCATGGCCAAGAGACGATTCTCAGCCGACAAGGATTGCTGACCTGTCGAACCCGCATCTGACGTGGCCTGGTTTAGAATCCCAAAGATCTGATCTTCGAACTCTTGTTGATTGGTCTTTCCCGTGTTGTTGTCAAACAAATCAAGATGCACCTGCAAGATCACTTGTTCAACCTGCTTCTTTTTCTCTTGGATTTTACGATCAATCTCCTTCTTCGTTTCCTCATCAGCAATCAAATCACTGATTCCTACACTAAACCCATTCAAGACGAGAAAGTTTTCAATCGTGTTCTGCAGGGCATCTAGCAATTCTACCGTGTCCTTCGGACCACAGTCATTGTAGGCCACATGGATAATCCCCTTCGACGGCTTCATGTAAATATCACCATCCACTACACCCTGCTGGATATCGCCCTGGACAATCTTGACATAGTTATTTGACGTGTTGTTGTCTTTTTCTCCGTCATAGGACTTGTTTCCCATTTCCATGTTAATCGGCGGCATTAGCGCTCCCAGCACTTGTTGACCCGTCCACCGTTGTTTTCCTTCTACTCCTGCGCGAGAGACGGGCATGGTCCCGTCAAATCGCTTGTTCCACATCATCAGGTTCATGAATTCACGCCGCGTAAACTCAATGCCTGGTTGCGTGAGACGATACGATCCCACGAGTGTATCTTGATACACACCAATCAGCGGTTTGCCGTGACGGGCTGTAATAATATGGTGCGGCACCGCCGCAATTTCTTCTAGTTCTACCATGGCTTCATAGCTCTGTGGCAGATGCGCGTTCATTTCGTCGCCATCAAACGTCTAAACTCTTACTTTCGCTAAGAGACTAGAGTATACCTTAAGCCAGAATGTACAAAGTTCATAGTACACTCCAACCGACCCACGTCTACTCGTTGCACAGCATCCGTATTTGTATTATATTCTTAATACAAACCGTTAGGACTTGGCTCAGGATATCCCATTGTTTACCACCCCCTCTGGGGGTCAGGCTCACATCTTATTGCGTTGTTACGTGTCTCGCCTGTCTTTGACAGGCTTGGTCCATTTCGGTCTTTCTCCGTGGCCCCACTCTCTTTTCAAAGAATGGTTCGTAGCAATAAGCTTTAGGGGTTCCCCTGAATTTGAGGGTCTTGCATATGGCACTCTTTGCGAGTGCTACATACTAGATGATTATATTACAGATTATCATGGCGAGTGATAACCCATAGTTGTAATTACACTGTTTTCCTCGATAGATGATACAACACCCTATCAAGCAGTCACCTGTTGCGAACTTTTAATGGAATCATTAATTAATTTTTCAGATATATTCAGTTCAGCTACAAACTGTTTGGCAATTTCATATGCCTCTTCTTTTGAAATGGTCTTTCCACCAAAGCAAATGCGTTTATGCTCTTTGCTCAGTGTCATCTCACTTGTACCAATGTAAACTGCAATTAAGCTGGAGGCACTTGTGATACGAACAGACGTAATCTCTTTCTCCTTGAACTCTGCCAACTTAGACGCATATTTTTCGGACAATACTGTGCTATACGCAGTAGATACAGTAGAAGGACACCCAAGACGTTCGAGAAAGTCGGTTACTTCTTCCATCGTATCTTCATAGGTATTCTCCTCTTTTTGTCCAAATGCAATTCGCTCTCGTGTACCATCCAGCATCGTTAAGTAGACATACGCTGATTTCAACTCTCCATCCTTACGAATTGGCGAAATCACAGCATTGGAGACTTTCCCCTCATAAAACACATGAAGGTTAGACGTTTCTCTATGCCGATTTCGCGAATGTGATGCTACATTGTAGCCATGAGGATGAATCGTGTTTCGTTCAGCGATGTAGTGCGCTTCACGTTCATCGAGAAGCTCCAAAAGATTGGTTTCCAACACTTCTACCACGAAATTGTCGCGTCCATATTGTTGTATAGCCCTGCACAATGGAGTATTGCGAACATGCGATGTCGCAACATGATCATTCCATCGTCCTGATGCCCCATAGTTGTAAGGTTTGCCATTTTTATATTTAAATTGTGTAGCTTGACCGATATATTTTAAGTTTGTAGTTATACAACTTATCTGATAAATTACGCCGGACATTAGATCTAATTATCTATACTGCCATGGCTTTATATTCCTGCCCCAAATCCGCGTTATAAGGCCGGGTAGTGAGAACATTCATCCGAAACGTTTTGTAAGGAAGAACTTTCACCCGATGCCCCATCATCGACATCTTATGAAGAGTCGGTTGTCGATTAAAGAGTAGAATGTCATTATCGAGAAGATGGCGGTTCACCACATCTCCTTCGTAAAGAACAATCTCACTCGTGTTCACATGTTTTAGCGAAATCATGCGACCGTCCTTGCGCACAATCGTCTTAGCCCCTGGCCAAACATCTGCTCCATTCTGCACGAGCTTGTACAACTTATCCAGATTGTAGCTCGTGACATTTTCAGGACTCGTCAGGTTCATGGCGATCTCTTTCGGAACACCAATCTCGGCCACGCTCAGATTGGGGTCAGGCGTAATGACCGAACGAGCCGACATTTCCACACGCTTACCCTGAATGTTATAGCGGATACGCCCTTCTTTACCACCCAGCCGTTGTTGAATCGATTTGAGCGGACGGCCACTGCGTTGTGCCGACGGCGCCACGCCAGGAATTTCGTTGTCCACCAGCGTCGCCACATGGTACTGCACCACGTTCGTCATTTCATCAATCACATTCTTACTGGAGTTTCCCTCAATCTTTTGCTGTAGGGTTTTATCGTTTTTGATGATGTCAAACAGTTTGTGCGTCAAGTCATCCTCTGAGCGCTGGTTGTTGTCCTGGACGACCGAGGGACGAACCTGCGGGGGCGGAATACGCAGAATGGTGCAGATCATCCAATCAGGTCGGCACCAATAACGACTCAGCCCCATGAAGTCCACGTCCTCATCTGAGATGCGTCGAAAGAGACGATGTACGTATTCCACTTCCAACGGTTGCAATTGCGCTGGTTTCATTTCCATGTAGTGCGCCACAATCCGAGCAATGCCTTCGCGAGTGAACTTGTCAGGCTGAGGTGCACCGCACCCATCCTCGCATTCTTGCCCACACCGCTTGATATTGGATGAGAGTGCGAGGACCTCCTTCCACCGCGCTTCGCCTTTACGACTCAACAGATCCTTGTGCAACTCTTTGTCAATCCGCAACTTAGAGCACCGAATGCAGATGCACTTCAGAACGTTCATGATCATGCCGTGAAACTGAATGTAATATACGGGGCGAGTCAAACGATAATGTCCAAAGTGACCGGGACAGCCATGATTGGTTTGACCACACGTACGACACACTTTACCATTATCAAGTACACCCATTCGTGGGTCGAAGAGTCCGCCAATCTTGGGTTCATTGCCTTCATGCGTGGTTTGTGTAGTAATCTCCACAACGGAACTTCGCTCGATTTCGTCAGGGGATAAAATACTGAACTGAACTCCGACAATGGATTCAATCTCAGACGAATGTTGGTTGAAACCAGCGGGCATTCTGTCTTGGAGGTAGAAACTGTTAGCTCTTCTCCTACCAGGTTTAGCAATCAATTTTACCATTTTAGGATCTTTAGGTTCCTTTATATGATTTGTAGTACAGTTGTATTATATTTATAGTACTTTATATTACACTTATCATAAGTAGAATATAAATTATAAATAGTGTATATTTCACATATATGTACTATAAAATTGAAGATACACATAGATAATTCTAAAAGATACACATGACGACGCGATTTGAAGATGTTGTTGAACTCAGTATCCTGTCCTATCTTCATTATCCTGAGCTACCCGCCCTAAAAGAAACTTCTGAAGAAATCCATAAATTATCTATGAAATACCCTTTAACTTTTTATGGGTTTGAGTTACCTAATGCCGACGATGAATTATTTGTACAGGATCTATTCCATAAAAACTATACCTCTTTGGAGGAACGATTAATAAAAAGAGAAGATCAGCGTATCCTGTCACCCTATTCTAGTCTAAATCCACAAGGGCAATGGATTCCCTCTATGTATCGTGCCACGATTTATAACAAACTATGGCATAATTTTACCTGCATGGAACTCGTATACATATTAGGGGATTTTACAGCCTATCAGCTTCTAACGAAATACGAACGAAGTACTGTTCATAGAATTGGTGGGTGGGATTCTACCTATGTGGATGATGCCATTCATCTACTAGAAACACACGGTGAACATTCTAAAAAAAATAAATTAATTGCATTGCGGCCATTATATGATCAACCTAAATGAAGAATAATACGCTCCTTCCAATTCCTTGCATTTGGAGTAAATGCACATGTAATCGTAACTTCTCTTAAATCGGTTACATCTATCTCTGTCTTTTCATCGCGTGACAGAACTGTATTTTCGGAGATTGCTTGATACGTAGCGGATACCATTCGTTTCCATTCAGGTACATACATCACTACTTTGACAGTGTTTGCTTCTAATTTTATTTTTTCCATGATTAGCCCCTCAAAGACAGTATTTCCTGTAGAAATGGCTTCAAGAAATGCCATGTCTCTTGCAAACCGTTTCGTCGCTTTCATTCGCTGATTCATATCATACATCGCAATGGGAACAATATAATATTCTAAGTCCTTTTGTAACATGGTTCTGCGAATAATCCGTTTTAGAACACGTTGGTTCACCAAATCGGCGTATCGCCGAATGGGACTGGATGCATGCGCATACTCTTGAGCCCCCAGGCCATAATGAGCAGTGTCCTCTTCTTCTGCTAGACAGTATTCGGCTGAGGAGAATGCCAATTGCTGTAGGTTCTGAAAGAGTGACATCCCTGAAGGAGACTCAGATGCATACCGTTTATAACGCTCCAACTTTTCCAAGTCAGGTGCACTGTGTTTTCGTAAAACTCCCATTTTCGCTTGTTTTAAAAGAGCGCCGGCCTCTGTATTGTAAAAGATCATCATTTGTTCTACCCATTTATGCGAGTCTTCTACCGACTCTTTGGCTAAGTAGGATGCAATAGATTTTAATATATCTTTATACACTACGTCTTCTGCTTGAAATTCATCATAGCTATAGGAACGATCGACTGCGAGTATGGTTTCCAACCAGACGGGCTGCGATATACGGTGCCCGTCCCAGATGAATTGCAGGGAAACACCATAACGATGCGCTCCATTTTTTAAAGAGCAGGTTCCTTCTGAATATGCGGCAGGCAACATCGGTCGTAACACATGTCCTTCTGGAGAATACAATGTTTGTCCAATTAAGGACGCCATAATATCCACGGGACTGCCATCTTCTACGTAGGATGCTACATCACTAATCGTAATTGTTACTGTCCAGATATTATTATGGAACAATTCAAAGGTAAAGACATCGTCCACATCTTTGCATCCTTCTGGATCAATGTTAAATGTATACCCTCCAAGCATGGTGCGCCGTGCATCCTTTGGATTCTCCTTTTGTTGTGGGGAATAATCATAGTTAGGCCATTTATAGGGACAGGCCTGCCAGATGAGCGCCTTCCGTTCTGCATCAATGTCGCCACTTGGCCCAATTAATTGCTGAAGGGCTCCGCGAGGAAAGACCGATGGTACTCCGTTAGACCATTTCTCAAACTTGATAAGTCCAATCATATTTCGTGTGGTATCTTTTTCGGAACATCCCACAATAAAATGCGGATACTTTTTATCATAAGGAGTAAAGAGATACATAGAAATACCTCGTTTGGTTAGACCATACTTAGATTTATTGGTAAGTTCAATCGTACCCACAATCAGCGGATGTTCATCGCGATGCTCTAACTCACATTGTTCTGAATTCCATGCAACATGATCCCCTGGAAGACACGTATTGGCTTTTTTGGCTCCTTGAAATTCATGGAGTTTGATACCTGTATCACTGAGAATAATAAAGGTATCATAATCCGAGGTTTGCAGAATACCACGCAGTCCCTGTGGCTTATCTTGCTTTTTTACTTGGAAGATGGATTCGAGTAATGCTTCGCCTTTACTCATGTATAGGATGCTTTATTATTAAAGTCAAGCTATTATCAATTTTATAATTAACATGCTAAAAATGATACAACAATAATATAGCATTCTATAAAATGAGCGGTGGAAGATTTATATGTGGGATGCGACGTTTTGATAAACATAAAGTGGCGAATGATAAGCCGACGAATGTAACTATGTATAACGAACAGCAACAAAAACTAAGTGAATTACTACGGCTAAGAGAAGAACAAGATAAAGGAGTTTTTGTTCCTATTCAGAGTAAACCCATTGTTTCAATTGAACCAACGATATCTTCTTCAACTATAATGTATACGCCTTGGAAAACACCATCAAGCACTTTTAGCACTTTTAGCACTTTTTAAGAAAAAGTGCGCAAAAAGTTTTAAATAGATTATTCGTGCCTATTCGTGCACTTTTTAAGAAAAAGTGCGCAAAAAGTTTTAAATAGATTATTCGTATTTATTTGTGTTTTTTGCGCACTTTTTTCTAAAAAGTGCTTACCAGTTAAATGTCTTATATGATTTCCATATATCCCTTGTAAGATGCGAAAATTGTTTTACTTGTTCAAACGTACAAACAGTTGCTCTAGATTTAATAAGTAAAAAGGTTGCCTCGCCCATAAAGGATGGAATAAATACACGATAGGGAACAATCTCATAATCTGCAATAAAATGATCATGCACGGATGCGTTCTGGGGAGACTGTAATCTCGTCAGAATGGAGATGGGAGATGCATGTTGACGAAGCATCTGTGATAGCACGTGATAGGATTGTTCTTTTTGAGATATACAACGCATTCCTGAATATATCACGATGGAGCCATTTGTCCAGTAGGGTAAATGATAAAGTAGGGTAGTCCATTTATCCTTATCATCCTCAGAATAATCAAATAAATCAATAATAATTACATCGTACTGTTTTACAGGATGTGTCTTAATCGTTTCAAAAATATTGTCATAATGAAGGTTCAGTCGCGAATCCTCCCACGCACCTTTGGCCCATTGCGGATATTTCTCTTTGAATAAGGAAACTATATCTTTATCCCAATCATACATGTCTACCTGTTCCACATCGGGCCATTTGAGAACCTCTCGTGCAGTAGCTCCTTCTCCTCCGCCCACAATCATGATGCGTTTTCTGTAAAAGGCACATGCCATTGCAGGATGAACCAGTGTTTCATGATAGACTGCTTCATCTACTTCACTACTCTGAATGGTATTGTCCATATAACATGTTAGTCCCCACCGAGGATGCTCTACCATTTCCACATGTGTATTTCGCTGTGTAATGATGGAGTCAATGGACTGAATATTTTTCCAACTTATACCTAAATCAGGAGATGAATCTTCATAATAAATAAGGGACATTACTTATTATGGGTATGCATCATTTAGGTTATGATATACATATTATCCTGCACGTACTACATTTATTCCAATACCACCTCCACCACCACCGCCCGTGCATATCCAAAAATTGCCAGCCGTTAATGAATTGATAGCATAGTTTGCGGGAACGCCCTCTGAAATGGGGCCATTTACTTGTTGGACATACGAAAAAATATAATCAATGCGACCCCGTGTTTGTAAATATAATCGTTTTCCCAAATCACGAAAGACATCGCCTGTATTAAATGATCGTCCATAATTAATATATCCAATAAATGTGTCTGCATTAACTGTATTTAGAATCATCCCATCGTATAAAATAATAGACGATGCATTCGCCGCGACTGCATTTTCTAATTTTAGTTCTGTAAAGCCGGCATCACCTGCAATAGCAAAGATTAACCGTGATTTATTTGGAATCTGCGAAAAACCACGTTGTATGGACATGTTATACTAGTACGTTTGAAATAAAGTACGCGTTTTATTTACCGGTAGAGCCAAATCCTCCTACTCCCCTATCCGTGGTCGGCATGGAATCCACCATACGAATATGCCGAATCCACCCCATGTCAGGAGCCAGAATTTGAAAAAGTCGGTCGCCTTTTTCCACATTGGAATTTGCAGTAAGGGACCATACAGGAGCCTTGAGTTCACCGCGATAACTTTTATCGATCACACCCGCCGAATTTGCCATGATGAGACCCGATTTATAAATGGAGGAACGCGGCAGCAAAAAGAAATGACTATCGGTTTTCAAATAATCATTGGAGGTTCCATGTGGCATCGGTTCTACTTTGATAAGACGGGCCGTTAGACCAAAAGGAATAAACATCGGTGTTTGCTCTACACGAACCGCATCAGCTGCGTGAAGGTCCACGCCAGCATTTTCATCCGAACGATTGAATTGCCCCGTTCCATAAAAAGTGCGAATGGACGGCTCCATGGACTGAATCTCCAGCTCATACCAAACTGGATTCATTCTATAGAAAGATCGGCCATGTTCTTTAGATTCATTGTATCTATTGCTTCTTTCCAAACAGAAGCCTCGTTCCATTTACCATTTCGTTCGGTATGGCAAGAAAGAATATGTGATGATATATATACATCTGGATGTGAATTAATAAATAAAACATTGTGTTTATTGTAGTATTTTTTTTAATAGTTCTTGTAATATCATTACATCGGAATTTCCATGGCGGCATAAAACCATAATTGGTTTATCACTTTGTACAATTGTTAAAAATCGTTGTATTCTTCTTTCATATTTCTCTTTTACTGTAGAATAGTATTTCTCCCAATCTTCTACAATCCCTCTTTCCTCTTCTTCACTAAAGAAAGTATCTTCCTTTGAGACAGTATCTAATTCAGCTGTTTCTAAAGGATAATCGTGTGGAAATTCAAACCCATATGCATCTATTAATCGTTTTTTATTGTAATTAAAATGTAAACCGGTATGAAATTTTGAGAAATTATCTTTAAAGCATTCTTCTAAACTGCTTATAGTAGATACAACCCAATCAAATGGAAGGGCGTATTCTCGTAGCCCCATTTCTCTTAAAGCACCCGCAGGACTACAATCGTATCTAAGTGTTAAAAAATGATACATTTATACTATATCATTTTTTAAAGTTTAAATACTATACACAAATGATTAGATTAATTTTATCTTCTTTGATAATTTTGCAATATGCTTCATGGTTTTCTGTGTTTTACGTATAATAATAGATTTATGTTTTTTATTTTGCTTGCGTGTCTTTGCAAATTTCATACCTCCTCCTTGCTGGTTATTTTCTTGCTGGTTATTTTCTTGCTCATTATTTGCATTTCCAAAATTTACATTATGTGCATTTGCAATATCATCCACGATAGGTGCAATCTCAGCTGCAGCATGTGCTGCAGCATCATGTGCTCCTTCTTGTATATCAGATGCATTAGCAGGTACATTCGCAGGTGCATTATTATTCCATTTGCGTTCAGCAATCGCTTTTGCAAAAATAGCACGAGCTTTTGGCATCATAGCTTGTCTAGTAGAATAATCATCTGCCGCATTCGATGCTGCATCACGCTTTTCTTTTGCAGATAATGCTGAGTCTTTATTATCTTCATAATATTTACGAATAACAAGAATACGTGCATATAATTCTGGACGCTCTCCTCCTGCACATGTGCCATAATCATCTACTAGTATACCGTATCTAGTTCTTTTTGTCTTAGATGGTGCATATGTATATGGGGCTTTTTCTGTGAGATGTTTATGACCAACACATGGTCTGCCACATTCTATGCAAAATTCAAGATGAACAGGCATATCGTAAGCCTGTTGTCCATATTCATTTCGCATTAATTCTCTACCAACCTCTCTATATTTATTACGTAATGCCACATTCAAAAATGCAGGTTCACAATGAGGATAATTAGTATCTTGTGGCCCTGATATATTTTTATGTGTTATATATGCACATCCTTCTGCACGAGATGCTGGTGTCAAACAGTATGGGCATATTCCCTCTTCAAAAATAGCACCAAAACCAACAGGGTCTGGTTTTTTTGTATTTTCAAGAATTGTAGTATATAATTCAATTGTATTTGTTAGATCTGGATTAATAGGCACAGGTTTTATATATTGCTCGTAATATTCATTAGATACGATATATTTAACAACAGGGAATGTCATATATTTTTTGCATCCAGGAACTATACATTTAACTTGCGTTTTATTTGGCGATAACTTAAAATCATTTATATATCTTTTAAGACAGTCTCCACAAAAGGCCTCATCTAAACTATGCTCATGAAAATCATAGACAGATTTAATAGTATTACATCCGCTACAATATGCATGTCGTAAACACCGTTCTTTTAAGGCATTATAATACGTCATTAATAACGGATCGAATTTTTTATACTTATTCTCATTCTCCCCAAATTGCATTCTTTGTAACAAATCCAGCTCCTTTATTAACTTATATAGTGTTTTTGTATTATAGGCAAACCCATCCAAACACTCTACTACATATTCATTAATTTCCCATGTATTTAGTAATAATAATAAATTTGTAGAACGATAATATGCAAGTATTGCAGCATCTCCATTTATTTTATGTATCTTAGAAAAAAGAGTAATTAATTTTTCATTTTTAATATACATATTTTCTATTTCTTTTTCTTTACCACCATAATTATTATTACTAGTTATAAATGAAGCTGCATTAATTGTGTCTGTTATATCATAATCTTCTGAATCATACCCTGCTACGATTGCCTGTTGCATATATCCTTTTGCAGTATCTGGTGGAGGTATACATACATTTCTATGATAAGAGGGTTTACCGCCAAATGCATCAAGCATATATAATGAAGTAGTTGATGATCTCAAAGGAAGTGCTAATATATTGTCCCATGTAATTTCCTCTGGTTTATCGATGTCAGGGGATGGCTTCACATTGTCTCTTACACCTATTACCCATTTTAATAAAACATGTGATACCCACCGCATTAATAAGGTTTTGTCATCGTATTTAAAACATTTCATAGATTTCTTCTTCGTTATATTTGGTTCATTTGGTTTTCTAATAATGAATCCATCTTTATAAGATGCATATTCTTTGTCATGAATACGTATTGTGTAACCCCTTGCTGCATATTTATCTATACGACGTTTGAGGAAAAAATTACCCTCTAAATACAGTGGAATATATTCTCCCTGAAGCGTTCCATTTTTAGTAAGCACATCCTCTTTATAGCTTGCATAAATACGTTCTCCATCAAACCATGTTTGACAAAAAGATAAATCAAAATTATTTACAACTTGTAAGGGTGTTCTACGATTGCGTACAACCATAATATCAATTTCATATTTTATACTTTGGAACGATAACTTTTTTCTGGGAGTATCTGGTGGAGTGGAATCCCTTGGATCCCGTCTTTTATGTCTAATATTAAATATTAATTTAATGCCATTTTTATTTAAAAACGATTTGCAATACAATGATGGTTCTTTAATATCTAAAAAATAATTATCTATATCTATTAATTCTAATAATCCTTTTATAAATGCTTCTATATATGTAGCCGATACATAAATATCAATATCTTTTTTACCTACATCAAGGAGTCTATAAGTATAGAAATTTGGCTGTTTACCTCTTTCGAGTATTTTTTCCATAACATCATTTTCATGAATAGCATCTAATACACCACCTCCTGCAATAAGTGCACCACAATCCTTTAATAATTTAAAAAATTTGGAATTGATATCCTTTTCGCTACGTAATACCTTAAATTTATTTAGCATACTATCCATTTTTTCAAGAGACGTTTTATCATCATATACCGTATCATATTTTTCTTCTTTTTCATGTTTCTCTTCTTTGTCATCTACCTCTTTTTTTTGTACCTCTTCTGCCATTACCTATCTATATTATAGTCGCAAATATAAACTATCTGATACAACTACATCGCGAACCAAGTAGGATCGTACTTCCATCATTTTTTCAATCTGATCCGTATGCTGACAATAGGTGGCCATTGCGAGCCATTCATCTAACATATTCGCAATCTTCATCACAGAACGAATAAAGTTTCCTTCAAAGAGATCATGACCAGAACAAATAACCGATGCATGCTCACCCTCTAACCATCGCTTCATCGGCTCGATCATCTTGGTGGAAGTTGTCCAATAATTTCGGATCGGATACCCTACCTTGCTTTCTAGCGTTTTGAATTGTATAATCATTTGCTCCAGACTCAGAATGACATTTTTTACGTCGCTTGACACATGAATATCATAAAGAGCAGGATTGTCCTCTGTATCTTTTTTCTCCTGAAAGCACGCCAACACACATACCAGTTCTACACCAGATAGTGCATGGCATAGTTCTTTTGTATACAATTCTGTCATCAGAATCGCATGCCCCTCATTCACTTCTGTCGCCAGAATCCCCTTTAAGGTCAGATCTTTATTTGTCAATGTATGAGAATCATTATGCTTAATATACCCCATTTCATAAAGGAACTGAATAACTGGATCAATACTACTTTCATGCTCTTCTAAACAAGCGATATCATATTCTAGATTCTCAATCTTCTTTTCTAGTCCATGTAGGCTCTGATAATCCGTCCATGCCTTTGTCCATTTTGGACCAACCTGTTTATTTTTTAAGGAATCCAGTTGACGCTGAGCATCTTTCCGTGCCGCATTCACGGTTGTCTTAATGACTTGTTCTAACTCCTGTCTCTTTTTGCATTCACTCAAGAAGGGTTCTACCAAATTCATGTCTTGAATACTTACCTTGATTTGATCCCGTTCTTTTTGAAGGCGATTGATTTCATCTTGTTGTTGCCGAAACCAATAACTCTGTTCCATGATCTGAAGCCACTTTAGGGGTTCATCGGATGCTTGAATCGTTTTTAGAAAGAAGTCATAATGAAAATCCATCCGACTTTGGATCGGTGGTTTGGCCCCTTTCATCATGGTCTGCATCTCGATTGGCCAAACAGGCTCGCGATCAGGTAGATAAATTACCACTCCTTTATCATCTTTCCCACGCCGCCCTGCGCGACCCGCCATTTGCAGGTATTCATCGTTTCGCAAGAGACGCATCGAGGCGGTTAGATCGTCGTATTTTTTGAACCCTGCAAATAAAACCGTTTTTGTAGGCATGTTCAGGCCCACTGCGAATGTCTCTGTACAGAACATGATTTTTACCAACCCTTTGGAAAAGAGAATTTCTACAATTTCTTTTAACAAGGGAAGCAGCCCACTGTGATGAAAGGCGACACCTTTGCACAACAATGAATAGATTTGATGATATTGAGGAACCTTTTCAAGGACGTCCATGTGCCTGTGCAAATGAAATCCAATCAGGTGTTTGACAGAGGCAATATCGGCAGGGGATAACAGTGTATGCTCTACTTTATCAGCGTAGGATTCGCACTGTTTGCGACTTAGGACAAAGAACAGAGCTGGCAACAATTCCTTCTTTTCCAGCATCGCAACCGTTTCATTCAGTTGGTGTACAAAATGCGAACGGTGTACTTTCCCTTCCACGCCCCCTTTCATCTCCCCTCCTTTTTTTACATCTGACACTTTTTGCTGAAATGCATATTCGGCATCTTTTAGATGATGCTTCGCTTTGAACCAATTTGTGTATACGCTTTCATGATACACATCATTTCCATTCTTCGGTTCCATGAGTGTAACCAACTTATAGTCCTCATCTAATAGATAATGGGTGAGTGGTACAATTCGGTAGTGGGTTTCGATCAAATGAATCGGCTTCTTCTTCAATGCGCCGAGCCACGATGCGAGGTACTCAGGATGATCCAGTGTGGCAGACAGCATGACCATATTGATTTCAGATGGAAGTAAAATCATGGTTTCTTCCCAGATGGTACCACGGTCTTTGTCATTGATATAATGACATTCATCAAAGATGACTGCGTCTAATTCTTCTAAGGACAATGACGCAGTTAGACCAAGATGTTCGGTTGTCGTCCCTTTTTTATAGAGAAGATTTCGCAAGATTTCGGTAGTCATGATTACAATTTGAGCATCAGGGCAGAATTTCATGTCGCCTGTCATGATGCCAACGGTAGCTTCAGGAAACAAGTGCTTCAAATCATGAAACTTTTGATTGGATAGTGATTTGATGGGGGTCGTGTAAAAGACACGTTTTCCTTTTTTTAGAGAGTGATGGATTTGATACTCGCCGACCAGTGTTTTGCCAGAACCGGTTTTTGCACAGACGAGGACATTTTCATCTTTGGAGATCGCTGCGAAGGCATGTTGTTGAAAGGCATCGAGGGGGAAGGTGTAGGGATTCACAAAGTGAGAGGTTGGAGGTATAGACAAATCGGGTTGAATGAGATAGGACATTGTACTGTCTATCTAGCATACCATCCATGTCAATTTTATAATACGCGTTTATTCTTTTTTGTTTTTCTTTTACGGGTTTTTTGTTTAGAGGATCCTCCTTGTTTCACAGATTCCATTTCTTTTAATTTCATAGGAACAATGGCCGTAAGTAAATGTTCCATAGTTGTCACTCTTCCAGAATCAATTCCTTTCATATAATCTTTCCGATTCATATTTAATTCAGTTAGTACATTTGGAGTAAAGCCAAGCTTATGATAAATATGACCCTTTATACGCCGTTGATTACCTACAGTAGCATCTTCTAGTTTTACAAAAGCAAGTTGTTTCTCTTCAAACTCTAAAAATGCAAGACACACTGTATAAAGAAGAAGTTTTGTGGCATGACCTTGGCCACGGTAGCCTTCATTTGTAGAAAGATAATTAATATAAATTCCATTATAGGATTGTGTTGTATTACTGTTTGTATTACGGCGTGTATGATGTATTTTAAATTTTTCTGTTATTAGTGAAATTGCGATTGTACATATCTTAACACCTGTTCCAGTTTGGATACTGTAAAGATATTTGTTATCCTCCTGAAGTTTTTGTCCTTTTATTTCATAATCCGGTTGTTTATATTCCTCTTCTATTTTATCAACATATTTTTGTGCATTTTCTTTCATTTGAGTATAGATTGTAGTATTTTTTTTATTCGGTACATCAACCATCTCTACATCCGCCATCGTTGATCTATTAAGTAGACAGATTAAAAAATATAACCTAAACAATTTATTGGAAGGATACATAAAATGAATCCTGTAGTAGTAACCCTAACCGACTCAGGGTACTATCAAAAAGCCAAACGAACCATTATCGATGTTCGCAGTCGTGGAGAATGGAAAGGGGATCTGGTTCTCATTACTGTCGGATTTGATGCTCCTCCTAACTTTCTGGATTACTACCGAGTTATCCCCTTTCGTGTAGAGCATCTTGATACGTCGCAACTTGTAGAACAGTATAAAAAAGACCCCATTCGTCCTACTTGTGACAATCGCGAATATGGCAAATTAACACAATGGGATAAGTTTTATGTATTTGATACGTATTTTAAGAAATGGGACAGGGTGGTTTATCTTGATGCAGGGCTGCGCTGTTTTCAACCCATTTATCATCTCGCAAATCTCCCTTGCAAAAACTCCTTCATGGCCCCAGACGATGCTGCGGCGTACGATCTGGAAAAAAGATTTGGTGGGATTATTGAAACCGATCGCCATCCAGAGATTGTATCTCGCCTCTTTCAAGAATATGACCCCTCCATTCTTTTAGAGCGCTACTTTCTAAACTGCATTTGGGTGTACGATACTGCGCTTCTTCAAACCATTACATTTCAGGATTTAATGAACACCATGAATACCTACCCCATTTGCAGATGCAATGAAATGACCGTGATGAATTTGCTGTTTACCTTTAAGCATAAAGTATGGAAACCCTTTCCAGAACATATTGCAGATAATCGGACCAGACTATTTGGATGGACAGAGCGAGATCGAAATTATGGACCCTATACTACCTGGCGAGATTTCTGTTTTTTGAAGTATCCTTCCACGATTAATTTTGACTGTGAATAGTGCGAAAATAGTCATAAATCTGCGTTATCGTACAATTGTTAATCGTATCAATCTCCTCATGCTTATTTTTATCACAAAATACAAACCATTTCTTCACATTTTTCTTTGTTTGTGGTATATAACATGCATTCATTGGTCCAGAATGGACACCAACGATGTACTTGCAATGTGTAGATATCGCTCCAATATCGTACATTGTTAATCCATCTCTCATCGTACATTCAATATCAGGATGTACATGTTGTGCGGTTACAATTTTATGTTTTAGAGCCAAAAAATAACACATTTCATCCCATGTCTGTTTGTCATATGCAATCTGTCCAGATTGCGGTGGTGTGTTTAAGACTAAAATATCCACATTTTTATACTTATCAGGAAGAGCATTATATCGTTTAATAATACGTGGGTCTTCTTGATAGAGTGAAGTATTAATCTGCAGTTTATCTAGTTGCATCATTTTTAAAATATTTTTATAATACAAATTATAATAGGTATCATATAAGTAATATGGAATACCATCGATAACTGGATACTCTCCTATCCATAAATGAGTTGCATGCATAGGTGTATCTTCAATAGGTCGCAAATGAATTATATCTGTGTTTTGAAGATAGACCTCAAATTCCCTTTTATTTTTATTATAATGTTGATTATAATAATAATAGATAACAATATTAAAGTCTTGAAGAATCGGTACAAGATTCATTAAGAATTTTAGATTAGTAATAGTGTCCCCATAATGATATAAATTATAAAAATGATATTCCGTTGTCATCGTCTTATACATTTAACTGCGAATCACCTTTAAATATACGATAACTGTCAGAATCATGATGTGTAGTGGATACTTCAAAAATATCCCCTTCTTCTTCACAGATAAGCTGATGCGGCTGTCCAATTTGATTGGTAATAACATCTCCTACCATTAGGTGTTGAGTTACAATGGTTGCCGTCGCGGTATCGATGTAGTGAAACATAAATACACCGCTATCTACGTACCAGGTCTCCTGTTTTTGCATATGATAATGCATACTAAATTTACCACCCTTATGAAAGTGTAGAATTTTTCCACAGTATTTTTCATTGTTTACAAAGACAATTTCATGCCCCCATCCTTTTTGCACCATTTGCGCGCGTTTTGCTGTTTGTCCGTGCGCTTGATACTCTGATAATGGCTTTTTCCAAAAAGAATCCGAATGACAGCATTTATCATCCACAAACAAATCATAGGACGGTTTATTCATTTTAAGCGAATGGTATTTGCATCCCCATTCTGCCAATTGTTTTACAGTAAGTGCAGTATAGTCTTTTTTGGAAGCTTGACCTCGCGCGGTCCAATAGGTAATCGTTTTTCCTTCATCGTACATGCGATTGATATCTGCAATACGCTCCATTAGTGGCACAGCACGTTCATACTTATCATTACCTTCGGCTGGCGTAATGCAAATGGTATTATCAATATCAACATAAAGATTCATCTTACTATGTAAATAGCAATGAATGTTTATATTCAAGATGCGATACCGCGCATTATTCTATTAGGCGATATCATGTTGGATCATAACATTCAAGGTACAAGCCGTCGTATTGCAAATGAAGCACCTATTCCTGTTATTAATTGTGTAAAAGAGAGTTACAGTATTGGCGGGTGTGGAAACGTTCTCGCGAATATGTTTGGATTAGGAGCAAAAACAGTATTTCTGTTTTCCAGTATCGGCGAAGATAAACATGGCACACAGCTTTTATCCCTTCTGCCGGCAGATACTGTGAATTATATAACAGTAGATCCTAATACTATCACCACTACCAAGCACAGAATCTATAGTGATAAAAAACTAATGTGCAGATATGATAATGAATCCTATAAAGAAACTACCTTAGCACAAGAAGACAATATTTTAGAAAATATAACGAAAATTCTTGAAACACAGTCTATTACATCCGTTGTTTTTTCGGATTACAAAAAAGGATTCTTGACCAAATCACTTTGTCAGCGCATCATTGCACTTTGTAATCAGAAGTCTGTACCTACCATTGTGGATCCAAAACAGAATCATTATACCAACTGCACGGTAATCAAACCGAACCGAATGGAAACAAAAAATATTTTTGGTATTGAGTTAACTACAATGGAAGATGGGCATCGGTTATTACATGAAAAAACAGGATGTACAACCTCCGTTATTACCTTATCAGAAGATGGAATTAGCGCCTACTCTACTGCCGTCAATGACGGTTCATTACATTGTTATAAGGAGGAAGTCAAAGAAATTATTGATGTGACAGGTGCAGGCGATGTAGTGTGCAGTGTATTAGGTGTATATTATCCCTTCATAAAAGATATCGACCTGCTTATTAAAATTGCAAGCCATTTGGCATCTATTTCAATTAGTCATATCGGTGTATATACCATCACTCAACACGATCTCTTGCAAACCTATCGCACGATTCATCGTACCAAACAAATTCAATTGCGACATCCATTGCCACATCTTTTAGAATCATTGCGAAGCATAAATCCCATCGTATTTACAAATGGTTGCTTTGATATTCTACATTCGGCGCATCTGGAACTATTTAAATTTTGTAAAAAGATAGGAGGGATGGTTGTTGTCGGATTAAATTCAGATAATTCCATTCGTCGCTTGAAAGGCCCCACACGCCCTATTTTTAAATTAGAGGATCGAATTAAAATGTTAGAAGCACTCGAATATATTGATTTTATTATTCCCTTTGAAGAAGATACACCATTAGAACTTCTAAAAGTGCTGAAACCACATTATCTCGTAAAAGGGGGTGATTATACAAAAGAATCTATTATAGGCAAGGAATATGCAAATGAAGTACTTATTTTTGACTACATTGATGGAAAATCAACTACAAATACAATCGCAACCATCCATTCTATGTATAAAAATACAATATAAAGATTAATACATATTCTACTATAGAACATGGCCGAATTATTAAAAAAAGCATTAACGCCTTATTCTATTCCCTATCCGAAACTGCGGTTTGGAAGACAAGGGGATGGCGGTTATATTGTATTTAATCATCAATTGGAACAAATTACGAATGTATTCTCCTATGGTATAAACGACGATGTATCATTTGATTTAGATTTTACAAAATATTCCAATGCGCAAATTAATATGTTTGACCATACTATTTCAGGTTTGCCAGCATATCATCGTCAATTTAAACTGTACAAAGAGCCTGGTAGTCTTGGTACATGTATTAAACATATTACAGATATCAATTCAAATAAGAGTAATAAATTAATGCTTAAGATGGATATTGAAGGGCATGAATGGGAAATTTTTAAATATATTCCTCTGGAGTTTTTATCTATGTTTGAACAAATGGTAATTGAATTTCACAATTTGGAATTTATGCAAAACCATGTGTTTGGATTTGTTAATATGACTCAATCGGATATGACCGCTGTATTTGAACGAATTAATACTGTATTTTATCTCGGACATATTCATGGTAACAATTGTGGAGGTATCAAAGATGTACCTAATACCGTTGAATGCACCTATATTCGTAAAGATTTACTAGAATCAGTGCCCCGCGTAGAAACGATTCCCTATCCCATTGACAATTTAGATTTTAAAAATAATGTACACGAACCTGATTATCCACTACGATGGTGGTTGTAATTTACATACGCATCCAATCTGCTTCATAAATATCTTCATAGTGTTTCAGGCCAGTAGGTCCAAACCACTTGGAAGGGGCAATTACGTTCTTAGCATTGGATAACCAGGTTGTCCACCAAATAAACGTGGAGTTTGACATAATAACATTTGGAAATTGTTGCAAGAGTGCAAAGGTAGCAATATCGCTCTCTCCTTCTAATACAACATATGGTCTCTTATAGACTTCTGAAATATCCTCTTTGATCTCCTGCCAAAAATGGTTGTCATCTCCGCAGAGAAGGAAGATTGGATTTGGAACAATGTCAAGCATCTTCGCGACTGCATTTTTATAGTACGCTCCATTCAAGGGTCCGTGAAAATGAATGATATCTTGATTTTTCAAATAATCGGTTCGGCGTGCATGGAGTACTACCACGTGTTGTTTATTAGAGATCAGATGTCGGTAGGAAGATGCTATTTCTAATGAGAGTATAGGCGTAAAAAAGGATCGAATCTCTTTTTTAATCACATCATTATAAAAATACTTAGAGGTTTGCATGTAGCCATGCAAGAAGATACCTGCAGGAGTTAGAGGACCAATCTCCTTGTACTGTGTCGCACAGGATTCTTGCCAATGTTGCAACGTGGCAGGTGCACTCTGTACTAAGTAGGGCTTCATCGATTGTAAGAGTGTATCCCAATACAGAGGACGATTGCCATTTGTGGTAGTATAAATAATTTGAAGTTTTGCATTTTCCTTCTTAGCATAAGCATACGCCGCAGCGATTTGAAACAGTTGATTTCCTAGTCCACCTGAGACGGACACACACACAATCTCATTTTTAACGGATTCCTTGATTGTTTCACCAAATTCCTCATGAAAGTCCATTTTGATTTTATCAAGGAAAAGTGCAGACGTAATACGATTTGTTCCATATTGTTTTACCCATTCGTACCCTTGCTTCTGTTTCTCCTCTACCAATAACGGATTCTCTTTGTAAAATTGCATTTTCTGAACAAGATCCTCTTTTGAAGTCACATGAACAATTGCGCCATTTGTAAATTCGGCTGCAAGGGGATTTTCACACAATACAATACATCCATAAGCCAAGCCTTCAAATAGCCGTTGTGATAAGTGACCTGTTCTTATATTCTCATCACTTTGAAAGCCGAGTGCAAACATGGAACTCAAATAAATCGCGCGGCGCTCATCGTAGGATAAATAGTTGTTCCAAATCACTTGATGATAGATGCCTGTAAACTCGGACGGAATCCAGTCCATTTTGTAGCCACCCCCCATAAAGCAGTAATCCCGTTTTAAACTACGCGGATACGTTCCAATCATAGCCGGCGAATCATTTGCACGAAGTTTCAAAGGAACAAATGAAGGACTCGTCATGTATCCATAATCAGATAAACCTGGCATCCTATTCATAAAATATTCGCCTGTATGGATCATTTTAGTAAAAGGTCGAAAAGTTAAATCTCTCCAGTACCAACAAATGAAAACCGATGTAGGGCATAATAGAGCAATACGATCATACAGAGAGCGGTTATTTCGATAATTGCCTGCAGCATCATCAAGAAAAATAATACCACCATCTTCTATTTCAGAGAGGTTCTTGACAATACGAATGCTACAGTTAAAATCTTTAAATGCACCTGAAAGTTCAGAAAATACACAGTTCATTACAGGCAATGAACCTATTTCAGGAATCTGTAACAACTGGACAAGGCGTTTCATAGTATGATGTAGTGTGGAGATATAGCTTTAGATGCGCCTTTTAATTATGATTTAGAACGATGTTATAAGAAATAATATGTAACATTATCGAATAAGAATCCTTCAGGATCTCGTTTCTCTTGATTATGAATGGAATGAATATCTGGTGTTAGATTATCACGTTTCACAGCAGATGCTAATACTGCTGTACCCGAATGAAGGCATATCAATGCTTTACATGAATAAATGATATCGCAATACTCAAAAAGATTATGAACATGAATGGACTCTGTAAAGAAAGATGGAGTGGCGCGTACATTTGGAAGACTAGTTGGAATAATTTTTTTCTTTTCACATCCAGGATATTGATTAAAAATCTTTATAAATGAAGATAAAATAAAGAAATCAGAATAATCATTTGATGTTGCATTCATATCATAAATTACTGTATTTGCGAGTGCATCTATTTTTTTAGGAGTATAATAGATAACAGGATATTTATTTAACCCTTCTCTAAAACCATGGGCATGTTCAATACTTTTTATGTATTCATTGTTTATCCAATATACTCCGTTGCATGAACCTGCATTGGGTGGTAGATCCGTTACACCTTTTATATAAGGATTGAGTTTCCATGTTATATCTGCAATTTGACTATTACGATACGCATTATCAGATGAAATATATACATCATAGCCTTTTTCTGAATATAACTGTGGCAATGTGCTAAACTGTAAATTGTCGCCAAGTCCTCCCCATGGCTGTGAAATAATGATCATGTTTGGCTTGGAAATATAATTATCAAGACAGGTAACGACATCAATTGGTATATCAAATAATTTATGAATACTGTAAACAAAGCCTGATGCCCATTCATATACAGAGTATGTTTTGATGTTCTTTACTTTACTTGATATAAAAAATTCAAATAAAGAATTCTTAATTTTAGTTAATGAAGTATCATACCCAATGTGCCCAATTTCATGATGAAATATCAGCGCACTACAGTTGCGTAAGAGAGCTAATGATTTAAATGCATAAGAGTCAGATAATAATATACTATTCTCCACATTATATTTGAACAAATGATCATAATATTTATCAAGTAATGCTGGTTTAATAATGTTGGTTACTAATTCACTATCTCCCAGACGATAATGCATAATAGTCATGAAAGACAGTGGTATATTATTTGTAAGTTGATTAAAATACGAATTAAATTCTGAATTGGGTATGAAATGCCGTTTAATCATTTGTTTTATAATTGCGTCGTATTCACATACATCATATGCATCTAGACCACAATGTGCGCCCATATACACTACATCCGATGTAGTAAACATTGTATCTAAATGCATATCAATAGTATCATTCGGTATAAGTGGAATTGTATCAAGTATAGATATCATTTGTGTAGTATAGTTATGTGTCGAATGTAACAAAAAGTTAGAAATCGGATGCTGAGAAATATCGATGATCAGATGAAAAGAAAACTGTTTTGATTTTTTATACATGCCATACATTGCTCGTATCATATCACCAATTCCCCAGAAACAACTTGTTGGCGTTTGTGTATAATTATAATATTGTTGTTTTACTACAAATACGACTGTTTTTGTTTTAAATAAGTTCTCAATATGTTCCTTGTATACTAGACCAATTAGGTATTTCCCCTTGTCTGTGTAGTGTGCTAAGACGGATTCTTCTTGATATACACCTGTTTCATGTACCAAATATTCAGATGGACTTAGATATGCAATATCATATTTCAAACAAAGTCGCTCTACTAATTTAATAAGGTCATATCGTTTACCTTGCTCTTTTGTATAAATATGCGATACTACTAAAAGTTTCTTTGTTTTTGGTCCAGAATGGACCAGTTGTTTGATCCTCCAAAGATCCGCTTCTATTTCTTCATCCGTTAAATCACGCTGTACAATCGCTTTACGATCATAAAATCCATATTGTTCTTCCGATGCAATATGATGCATAAATAAATGATTCCATTCGTAGGAGATTCTACTCGCAATTTCAACAACAATTACATCTGATTCTTCATATTCTCTTTGCAGTTCTGCTTGATTTGTAATGGGTCTATTCTCTAAAATACCTGTTCGAAAACAATGTTGTGTAGTAAGGGACGAGATAGGCATGCCCTTACAGAACTCAATTGCTTGAATAATTTCTTTTGTATAGTGTGGATAAGTCAGTGCTTCTTGAATAGAAGTACCCGTATAATGTGCCAATAATGGTTGTTGTCTACATGAACCAAAGATAGTAACCTTCATAGGATATAGGATGCATTATGCTTTAGATATCATCTAAGGAATAAAACATAGTAAGTTAGTATACTATGTTTTATTGTTATATGCTCTACACAGATGAAGGGCAAACGTATATTGGCGCAACCGTTGACCCAGAACGCAGGTTAAGACAACACAATCAAGAAATTGCCGGCGGAGCCAGAGCGACAGGTATTCGCGTACATCAAGGTCAAACATGGAAACGCGCGTGCTATATCCAACATTTGCCAGAATGGCGTACTGCTCTCCAGATCGAATGGCGTTGGAAACAGTTGGGGCGAACACAGTGCAGTCATGTTCGCAATCCGATTGAACGCCGACTCCAATCATTGAAGCGGCTACTGTCTTTTGAGAAACCGACTGAAAAGGCGATTCCATACGATGCCTACCCAGATGGCAGACCAGAGATTGTTTGGGATTCAGAAGAATTGCGTGCACGCTACGAGTCGCTTTAGGCAGGTGCATACGCGCGAGGGTACGATGTTATTTCGGTCATATCATGGATGCCCTGCTTTGCAAGGTTTGCTTGAATGGCATCCTCCATTGCCTGGTCGGGTTTACGATTGGGGTCCTGCAATGGGCGTTGCCCATTGCGTATGCTCTCAAGCTTCGCTTGAGAAGGATCCTTCAAGTTTACTTTTGGTGTATCTACAAACGAATCAACTAGCGTCGGAATGAACGTGGGGGAACGCGTTGAAGACAATTGATCCATCGTTCCAGGCGACATGCCAAACGCTTCATTCCGTATAGGAGTTGAAAAATATAAAACAATGATCAAAATCACAATACATCCAAGAATAAAGTGCAAATGCATCTCTACTAACCTTTTAGAAAAAGATTACCGAAAACAAATAGTGTTTTGATTTTTGCAATTTTCGTGTTTTTGTATTTTTGTGTTTTTGTGTTTTTGTGTTTTTCGTGTTTTTTGTGTTTTTTGTGCACTTTTTTCTAAAAAGTGCAGTGCTGTAATAATCTCATAAAAATTATCGTGCGTGATAATACATGTCATCCTGGGCAAATCGGCATCTGCCAAGAAAGCGCGATCTTTCTCAGATCCCCGAGCCCTTCCGCCCCATTATTGTTCCTCGTGTGGATCGCCCCGAAGTCATCTTGTCCGAATCCTTTCAAGTAAAATACTCACGCAATTCAGACGACACCGAAAATGATCGCAACGAAGTCGTCTATCCAAATGATTCCTTTATGTCTTTATTTAAAGATTCTTATTCGAAGAAGCCAACTCAGGATCGTACTGTGTATCCCATGAAAAAGATTGAGACAGCTCCACGAATTTCCGCCATAGAACTTTCCTACAATGGAAAATCATACGTCTTTGTTATTCTACGACATCTACGTACTACTCGTGATAATGACTTATGGATTACCTCTTACAATAAAATCCGTCAATTCTATACCAATAAAATTGTGATTATTGATGATAACTCCAGCATCAATACAGTGAATGGAAAATTGGTGAATACAGAGGTCATTATGAGTGAATGGAACGGTGCTGGTGAGATTCTGCCCTATTACTATTTTTTGAAGAACAAATGGGCAGATCGCATGATCTTTTTACATGACAGCATGTTTATGCATCGTCCCTTCTCGAATACAGAGCTGGATGGGGATGTAAAGTTTCATTGGTCTTTCATGAATAAAGATCTTGGTGGAAAGTTTCCAACCTACCTGTCACTATTAAAGAATCACGAGCAGTTGTTGGAGTGCGCCAAAGGGTTGGAATGGAAGGGATGTTTTGGAGGCGCATCTATTATCGATCTGGAGATAGTTCAACAACTCGAAGAAACCTATGCAATCTTTTCAACATTGGCGTCTGTGATTCGTGTACGAAAAGAGAGAGAACTGTTTGAGCGCATTCTAGGAATTGCACTTTACCAGGGACACATGGTAGACGATGCAACATGCTCCAACTTTGGAGAGATTACAAAATATCCTGGAGCATTTGAATCGGATCATAATAATTACGAAACGGCAGCGCATCGGTTAAGCCAGGCCCGATACGATACGGCGATTATTAAAGTATGGAGAGGGCGCTAAGTGGAGGCGTTCCGCCCCCACACCCCCTACACGGATTAATTTTGCACTTTTGCACTTTTGCACTTTTGCACTTTTGCACTTTTGCACTTTTGCACTTTTGCACTTTTGCACTTTTGCACTTTTGCACTTTTGCACTTTTGCACTTTTGCACTTTTGCACTTTTGC
>Ga0214919_10002450_pt1 | contig 29256 bp, 26 predicted proteins | sample LL1503_MetaG_FD_177994 | JGI IMG/M metagenome (GOLD analysis project Ga0214919, IMG submission 177994) | Freshwater microbial communities from Lake Lanier, Atlanta, Georgia, United States - LL-1503 | ecosystem: Environmental > Aquatic > Freshwater > Lake | place: USA: Georgia | collected... | reverse complement strand
TTTGCGTGGAAATCAACAGTTATCGTCAAATGGCGCGCCGGCAGTTGCTAAGAGCCGAACACGGCATTCGGTCAGGCAATTGCAAGCGAACAAAACTAAGCCGCTTCGTGCTCCGTTCAGACCGGTTCGTTTGGCTGGAGGCTCTTTATTAATGCCGCCGACAGCATGTTGACGTCTGGTCGCAGCAGGCTGTCCGGGGCGATGTGCAGGCAGATGCCCACGCTGGGCAAGTCTGCAAAGCCTTCCAGGGGCGTGAGAATGCGCAGGCTGCCGGTAAGGGTTGACTCCTTGAACATGCCGACCGCCAGTCCTTCCTCGACCGCGCCCTGCAGGGTCCCAATCGCCGCGCTGACAAAGGCGCAGCGCCAGGGCCGCAGCGCGGAGTCGAGGGCCGCGGTGGCCCACTCGCTTTCCTGACAACCCGCCGGACGCAGGGCCATCGGTAGTGGATCCGCCTCGTGTGGCGAGTGCACCGGGGAAGTGGCCCAGACTAGGCGGTCCATGCGCAGGAAGATGCCCGCCGACTGCGGCATCATGTGCATAGCCAGCACCATATCGTAGTCGTCGCCTAGCTTTTTCAGCAGGTCCGATGTTTCACCGGTGTCGACTTCAATATGCACATCGGGATGAGTGGTCCAGAAATTTACCAGCACTCTAGGGAGGATGCGCGCCGCGTAATCCTCGATGCAACCCAACCGAACCGTCTTGCCTTCCGTCTTCTTGCCCACTGCTGCGATTGCCTCGTTCATAAGTCGAAGGATGCGCCGGGCGTAACCGAGCAGGACTTTGCCTTCCGGACTGAGCTTGACGTTCTTGCCAGAGCGCTCGAAAACGGGTACGCCCAGCATCTCCTCGAGCCGCTTGACCTGCATGCTGATAGCCGACTGGGAGCGATTCAACTCGTTTGCGGCACGCGTGAAGCTCGAGTTCTCGGCGACAGAGATAAAAACCAGAAGCAAGTCGGGGTTCAGCATCGGGCCACAATCATTCAGTGCAGGAATTGGCCAGATTAAAGCAGGATTCTTGGCCCGGATCGAAGGGGCGACGCGCGGGCGTCCACGCCAACGGCGATCGTCGCCAATCACTCACCATGCAGGCGCCGAGCCGCGAGCCCGAACCATGCTGCGGCGTCGCGCACGCCATTGGTTACCAGGCTTGCTGCCGACCCCATTTTGACTCCTGTACAGAGTGCCGTCTCGCCCCGTGCCATGTGCGCCTTACCGTGTCCAAGTCGCCATGCCTCCTGTGTCTAAGTCGTCGATTGGTGAACCTTAGAGTCGCCAGCCATCTTCAGCTGGCGGCTCCACTTGGACATCGTGAGAATAAAAAAGCCCACTGTGGTGCGGGCTTGCGGCCAATCTTCAGCTTTCCGTGAACAATTTGGGATCCGTACTATTTTCCGATACAAAAACTCGAGAATATTTCTCCCAGCAGGTCGTCGGAGCCAAAGGCCCCGGTGATTTCAGCGAGCGCGTTCTGTCCCAAGCGCAACTCCTCCGCCAGCAGGTCGAGTGGGGCCGCGCTAGCAGACGCGAGCGACAGAGCCTGCCGAATATGTGCGCCGACCCGGGCCAATGCGTGCAGGTGCCGCTCCCGCGCCATGTAGACGCCCTCCGCAGAAGACTGCCAGCCAGCAACCTGCAACAGACGATCGCGCAGGAGCTCGAGGCCCTCTCCTGTTCGGGCCGACAGCTTGATCGCCGAACGGCCAGCACAAAGCCGCGCCGCCGACACGGCGTCAACCTTGTTCCAGACGTCGATCACGGGAATGGTTGGGGCGAGCCGTTGGGCCAGGCTGGCGGCAATCTGCGCGTCGGCCTCGGCATACGCCGGCGCATCGACGCTTGCGCCCGACGCGGCGACATCCGGGCTTCGCGTCAGGTCGTGCAAAAAGACGACTGCGTCGGCGCCATCGATTTCGGACCAGGCGCGTGCGACCCCCAGCTGTTCGACCTCGTCCCCGCTGGTGCGCAGGCCGGCGGTATCGACCACATGAACCGGTATGCCGCGTATCTGAATGGTCTGCGCTATCTTGTCGCGCGTCGTGCCAGCGATGGGTGAGACAAGGGCCAGTTCGGCTCCGGCGAGTGCATTGAGCAGCGAGGATTTTCCGGCATTGGGCTGGCCCGCGATCACCACCTTGATCCCTTCGCGCAGCAAGGCGCCCTGTCGGGCCTTTTGCGCAATCTGGTCGAGCGTCTGCAGCATCGCCGACAGACGGCCGGTGACATCTGCGCTAAGCAGGATGTCCACCTCTTCCTCGGGAAAGTCCAGCGTGGCCTCCACCAGCACACGAAGTTCCGTAAGCGCGGCGAGCAGCACGCGTATCTCTGCGGAGAAGGCGCCGCTAAGCGAGCGCCCGGCGCTGCGCGCAGCAGCCTCGGTACTGGCGTCGATCAGATCGGCGATGGCTTCTGCCTGGGTCAGGTCGATCTTGCCGTTGAGAAAAGCGCGCATCGAAAACTCGCCTGGCTCGGCCAGCCGCAATCCAATGGCCGCGCCAGCCTCCAGACAGCGCGCCAGCAGAAGCTGCAAAACAACGCTGCCTCCGTGCGCGTGCAGTTCAAATACCTCTTCGCCGGTGAAGGAGTGCGGCGCCACAAAGTGCAGCGCGAGCCCACGATCAATCGCCGCGCCGCAGGCGTCACGAAAGGCGAGGTAATGCGCCTCACGTGGCTTGAGCTGTCTTGCGCACAGTGCCTGAATGACAACCGAAAGATCCGCGCCGGACAGCCGCACGATGCCAACCGCCCCGCGGCCGGGCGCCGTGGCCAGCGCTGCGATGGGGTCCAACTGGCGCTGCAGCATAGTGAAATCAAGGTGCGCCGCGCTTGCGGCGCCAACTCAGAACTTGGGCAGGTTGAACTGCGGGGGAACGCCCATGCGGGTGTTGATAATCCATTGCTGCGCTATCGACAGGATGTTGTTCGTGATCCAGTACAGCACCAGGCCGGCCGGAAAGAAGAAGAACATCACCGAGAAGATCAGTGGCATGAACCACATCATCTTGGCCTGCATCGGGTCGGGTGGCGTTGGATTGAGCGCCGTCTGCAGCATGGTGGTAAGCGTCATCACGACAGGCAAAATGTAATACGGGTCGGGTGACGACAGGTCATGGATCCACAAGACCCATGGCGCATTGCGCATTTCAACGCTCGACAACAAAACCCAGTACAGGGCAATAAAGACCGGTATCTGAACCATGATGGGGAAGCAGCCCCCCATCGGGTTGACCTTTTCCTCGCGATAGATCTTCATCATCTCCTGCTGCATCTGCTGCGGGCTGTCTTTGAGCCGTTCGCGCATCTCCATTACTTTGGGGTTGATGGCCTTCATCTTGGCCATGCTCGCATAGGCCTTGGCGTTGAGCCAGTAGAACGCGATCTTGAGCAGCACAACCAGGGCGACGATGGACCAGCCCCAGTTCAGAATCAGCCGATAGAGTTCGTCCAGTAACCAGTACAGCGGCTTGGCGAGAATCGTCAGCCAGCCATAGTCCTTCACGAGTTCGAGTCCTGGCGCCAGGGACTCGAGCACCTTTTCCTCCTGCGGCCCGGCGAAGAATTTCGCATCCATGGTCTTGGTCGCCCCGGGTTCGATGGCCTCAAGCGGCGCGATCATGGTCGCCCGGTAGCAGCAGTCTGTCACGGGCGCGCCAATGTCGACGGCGTCCAGCGACACGTCGCGCTTGATGCCGTCGGCGAGCATCCATGCGCTGGCAAAGTAATGCTGAACCATCGCGATGTAGCCGTCGGTCGACTGCTTTTCGAAATCTGCCTTCTTCTTCTTGATGTCGCTGAATTCAACCTTCTGGTATTTCTTGGCCGCGGTGTACACCGCCGGGCCTGTAAAGGTGGAGTAGAAAGAGGACTCGCCTGCGGGCTTATTGCCGTCGCGAACCAGTTGCAGGTACAACTGCGGCGAGACCATCGTGCTGCCGGTGTTGCTGACGGTATGGCGCACCGCCATGTCATAGGCGCCCCGGCTCACGGTATACGTTTTTACCAGCGTGACGCCGCCCACTTCGGGCGAGGTGAAGTTGATAACCAGCTCGTTCTCCCCGTCCTTGAGCTCCCTGGCGCCGCTTACCGCCATCGCCGTCTTGTGTGTCGGAAAGGAAACCCCCGCTCCCGCTCCGATCAGACCCGACTGGGCAACATAAATGCGGTCGCGGCTTTCTTCGAGCAGGACAAAGTTCTTGCTCTTGTCGGCCATGTCGATGTGTTTCACAAACTCGGTTCTGACCAGGGACCCGCCCTCGCTGTCGAAACTTAACTTGAGCACGTCGGTGCGTACCACCACCAACTCCCGGGCTGCCGCTAGGGCCGCCATCGGCTGAGCGGGCGCCGCATTAGCGGGGACAACCTGGCCGGCAGGAATGATCGCGGCCGGAACTGCGGAGCCGGCCGCTGCAAGCCCTGCACTCGCCCCGGCAGCGGGGGCAACCGCCACGACAGGCTTTGCGGCACCCGGGAAGAAGGTTGGCTGATGGCCACTGTAAATCTGCCATTGGTCCCACAGAAGGACCATGGAAAAGCCGAACACCACCCACAGCACGGTACGTCGAATATCGTTCATGAAACTTTCTTTTGAGAGGATAGGGACCACAGCCGGGCGAACAGACGCGGGCCATGCGCCGGCACCGGGTCGCAGCCACCCGCGCAGACCGGGTTGCAGCGAACCAGGCGCGCTAGCGTGAGGTAACTGCCCGCTCCAGCACCGTGCCGGCGCAAGGCCTCCAGCGCGTAGGCCGAACAAGTCGGCTCAAAGCGGCAAGCACTGCCGAGCCAAGGACCCAACAACAATCGGTACATCTGCACCAGGCCGATCAAGGCGCTCCGGATCATTGGCTCGTGAGGTCGGACGGGATCGGCAGCGTTGCGCGCGTCAACAACTGTTGCAGTTCGTTGCGGACCGCAACCCGCAGGGCGTCCGAGGTGGCACTTCGAAATACCATGCGGTCAAAGGCCGCGCGCAACCGGATCACGTGGGCTGCCACCGCGAGGCCGGATTCAAAATGGCTGGCAACATGGTAAATCTGCCTTTTGATCGCGTTGCGGGTAACCGCGCGTTTGGCCCACCGCTTGGGAACCATTGCGCCGAGCCAGACATCTGCGGAACCGAACAGCGCGTGCGCACGGGCCCCGTCAAGGCTTACTGCCGGCACGGCGGAGAGTTCGCACCGATGCAGCGCGAAATGGGCTGTGCTGGCCACCCGACGACCTGCAAGTACGGCTTGAAACTGGTTGCGCGATTTCAGTCGCTGCACAGCAATTAGGCGCGACTGCCCGGCGCTGTCCGTCAAGCGGGAAGGCTCAGACCGCCAGGCGCTTGCGGCCTTTGGCACGGCGGGCATTGATGACCGCACGGCCGCCGCGCGTCTTCATGCGAACAAGAAAGCCATGCGTACGTGCGCGGCGAATTTTGGAAGGCTGGTAGGTGCGTTTCATGGTGAAATCCTCGGAGGCACTGTTTTTCGGGTAACCGCTGATTATCACCGATTTTTCAATGCCGGCAAGGCCTTGCGTGATGAAGCCGATGTGCTTTGCCCCTCACAAGCCCGATGGGCGGCTTGGCGGGGGCTTGTGGATAAATCCTGGACAATCTACAATTCCAAGGCCCGTAAAGACAGAATATCCACAGAGAAAAAGAAAAACATGGCCGAGGATCAGCAGACAGCAGGCGCAGCATACGGGGCGGGCCAGAGCCTGTGGCAGGCGTGCATGGAACAGCTGGCGCAGGAGATGCCGGAACAGCAGTTCAACACCTGGGTCCGGCCCTTGGTGGCAACCGTCTCGGACGATTTGTCCCGCGTAACCCTGTTCGTTGCGAATCGGTTCAAGCTGGACTGGATTCGCGCACAATACAGCAGCAAGATCGCCGCGGTACTGGAAAAAATATATGGCCAACGGGTCGATATTGAGCTGGCGCTTAGCCCCAGAGATGCCCCTGTCAGGATGGCTTATGGTTCGCAGAGTTCCAGCCAAAACGCCATGGAGGAGCCGCCCGACCTGGGCGGTGAAAAAGCGGGAGGCGGGCAAAAGAACAGACTCAACACGGGCCTGACGTTCGACAATCTGGTCGAAGGCTCGGCGAACCGGATGGCACGCGCTGCCGCGCTGCATGTGTCTGACATGCCCGGGCATCTATACAACCCGCTTTTTATCTATGGCGGTGTCGGTCTGGGCAAAACGCACTTGATGCATGCCGTCGGCAACCGATTACTGAGCGAGAGACCGCTGGCCAAGGTTCTCTACATCCATGCCGAGCAATTTGTGTCGGATGTGGTCAAGGCCTACCAGCGGAAGACTTTTGACGAGTTCAAGGACCACTACCACTCGCTGGACTTGCTGCTCATAGACGATGTTCAGTTTTTTGCCAACAAGGAGAGGACGCAGGAGGAGTTTTTCAACGCATTTGAGGCCCTTTTAGCTAAAAAGTCGCATATCGTGATGACCAGCGACACTTACCCAAAAGGCTTGGCCAATATCCATGAACGACTGGTTTCACGGTTTGATTCCGGCCTGACGGTTGCGATTGAGCCTCCTGAGCTCGAAATGCGGGTGGCAATCCTGATCAACAAAGCGCGGGCGGAAGCCACCGAAATGCCTGAAGAAGTGGCTTTTTTTGTGGCCAAAAATGTACGCTCCAATGTGCGGGAGTTGGAGGGCGCGCTCAGGAAGATTCTGGCCTACTCACGGTTCAACCAAAAAGAGATATCGATTCAGCTCGCCCGCGATGCCCTCCGCGATCTACTTTCCATTCAAAACCGGCAGATTTCCGTTGACAACATCCAAAAAACCGTCGCCGATTACTACAAGATCAAGGTTGCTGACATGTACTCCAAGAAGCGACCCGCCAGCATCGCAAGGCCAAGGCAAATAGCCATGTATCTGGCCAAGGAGTTGACGCAGAAGAGTCTGCCTGAAATTGGAGACCTTTTTGGCGGTCGAGATCACACCACCGTGCTCCATGCCGTACGCAAGATTGGTGGAGAACGCCAGCAGATGACCGAGTTGAACCAGCAACTGCATGTGCTTGAACAGACGCTCAAAGGATGACGGGATGCCATGCAATGCACAAAGCTGGGGATAAATTGCGCACAACCTGTAAGTTATCCACAGCCAGGGATGTCCTCCAAAAGTTGTTCATGAACAGGATACATCCGGACATCAGGGCTACACACAGTCTTCAAAATTGTGCAAGTACTTGATAAAAAAGGGGAAAATAGCTCTATCCACAGAGCCGCCCGTCCCTTACTACTACTACTAATTGAAATTAGAGAAATAAAGGAATAGTTAGACATGATCGTATTGAAAACAACTCAAGAAAAGATCTTGGCAGTCCTTCAATCGGTTTCCGGAATCGTGGAACGCCGCCACACGTTGCCGATTCTGGCCAATGTGTTGATCCGCAAGACTGGCAACTCGATTCAGTTGACGACCAGCGATCTGGAAATCCAGATTCGCACCACGGCGGCCTTTGATGGCGATGAAGGAAATTTCACGACGACCGTCGGAGCACGCAAGATGATCGACATCCTGCGAACCATGCCGACCGAGCAGCTAGTGGCGCTTGAGTCGAGCCAGAATAAGTTGATCCTCAAGGGAGGGAAAAGCAAGTTCACGTTGCAGACCATGCCGGCAGAGGACTTTCCGTTGGTGCAGGAATCTCCGGGATTCGGACCGGCGTTCAATGTTCCACAGAAGACGCTGAAAGACTTGTTAGGCCAGGTGTCATTCGCAATGGCGGTTCATGACATTCGCTACTACCTCAATGGAATTCTTTTTGTGGTCGAAGGAAAGAAGTTAAGTCTGGTAGCCACCGATGGACACCGTCTGGCTTTCGCTTCGGCAACGCTTGATGTCGAAGTTCCGCGCCAGGAAGTCATCTTGCCGCGCAAGACGGTGCTGGAGATGCAACGTCTATTGAGTGACGCCGATGGTTTCATCGAAATGCAGTTTGCAAGCAACCAAGCAAAGTTCAGTTTCGGGGGAATGGAGTTTGTGACGAAGTTGGTCGAGGGGAAATTTCCTGATTACAACCGTGTCATACCGAAGAACCATAAGAACAGCATCATGTTGGGAAGGGTTGCACTGTTGTCGACTTTGCAACGGACTGCAATCCTCACCAGCGACAAGTTCAAGGGGGTTCGGCTGAATATCGACCCTGGAAGTTTGCGCGTTTCTTCCAACAACGCCGAGCAAGAAGAAGCGAATGACGAATTGGATATTGACTATTCGGGTGACAGCATAGAAATTGGCTTCAACGTGACCTACTTGATTGACGCACTTAGCAACATGGAGCAGGAAATGGTAAGACTTGAACTTTCTGACAACAACAGTTCAGCGCTTTTCACCATCCCGGAAAATGCTAATTTCAAGTACGTTGTCATGCCGATGCGTATTTGACCACTTCATCCGAAGACAATGTGAGTAACAGACCCGCCACCATGCGGGTCTGGTAATTTATGAGTTTTGAAAATCGTTGAAAAAATTATCCATGACAGAAGACAATAAGCCGACGCCGATGACCGAATCAGACATAGGAGCAGTTCATACGGGCGAAAGTGGTTCGGACAGTTCCAATTTTCAACCCACCATTGACAGCAACCAGGCAGGTGCCTCAGAAGCCTATGGGGAAGGAGCAATCCAGATACTGGAGGGACTCGAAGCGGTTCGTAAGCGCCCAGGCATGTACATCGGGGATACCTCGGACGGAACCGGATTGCACCATCTTGTTTTCGAAGTGGTTGACAACTCAATTGATGAATCGCTCGCGGGGCATTGCGACGATATCCTGGTAACCATCCATTCCGACAACTCCATCAGCGTCGTCGACAACGGCCGTGGCATTCCCACTGGCGTCAAGATGGATGACAAACATGAACCAAAACGATCTGCCGCCGAGATAGCGTTGACGGAATTGCATGCGGGCGGAAAATTCAACCAAAACAGCTACAAAGTATCGGGCGGGCTGCACGGCGTGGGTGTCAGTTGTGTGAACGCTTTGAGCAAGATGCTTCGACTGACGGTGCGCCGGGATGGAAAGGTGCACGTACTCGAATTTTCGAGGGGTTTTGTACAGAATCGGATCGTCGAAGAGGTGCAAGGGGTGCAGGTCTCGCCGATGAAAATTATCGGAGACACCGAGAAGCGCGGTACGGAAGTGCACTTTCTTCCGGACTTGGAAATCTTTCAGACCAATACCGACTTTCACTATGAAATCCTGAGCAAGCGACTGCGCGAACTGAGTTTTCTGAACAATGGCGTCAAGATCCGTTTGAAAGACGAACGCAGTGGCAAGGAGGACGATTTTTCTGGCGCGGGTGGCGTGCGCGGCTTCGTCAACTTCATCAACAAGGGAAAGACGGTACTCAACCCGAACATCTTCCACGCGACGGGCGACCGTCAAAGTGACCAGAACACCAATATTGGTGTGGAGGTCGCGATGCAGTGGAACAGCGGATACAACGAACAGGTTCTTTGCTTTACCAACAACATTCCGCAACGCGACGGGGGCACGCATCTGACCGGTTTGCGCGCCGCGATGACAAGGGTTATCAACAAATATATTGACGACAGCGAACTGGCGAAAAAAGCCAAGGTCGAAGTCACTGGCGATGATATGCGTGAGGGGCTGTGTTGCGTTCTGAGTGTGAAAGTGCCCGAGCCGAAGTTCAGCAGCCAGACCAAGGACAAACTTGTCAGCAGCGAAGTGCGCGGGCCGGTTGAAGACATTGTCAGCAAGCTGCTGTTTGACTACCTGCAGGAGCGGCCGGCCGACGCCAAGATCATTGTTGGAAAAATCATCGAGGCGGCGCGTGCCCGTGAAGCGGCGCGCAAGGCGCGCGACATGACGCGGCGCAAAGGGGTGTTGGACGGAATGGGCCTACCTGGCAAGCTGGCAGATTGCCAGGAAAAGGACCCGGCGCTGTGCGAAATCTATATCGTCGAGGGTGACTCGGCGGGTGGTTCGGCCAAGCAGGGGCGCGACCGCAAGTTTCAGGCGATTCTTCCCTTGCGCGGGAAAATCTTGAATGTCGAGAAGGCGCGTTATGAAAAGCTGCTGACCAGCAACGAAATTCTCACGCTGATCACGGCACTTGGAACCGGCATCGGCAAGGCGGGCGGCAGCACGGGCAATGACGACTTCAACGTTGCAAAGCTGCGCTATCACCGCATCATCATCATGACCGACGCCGATGTCGACGGCGCACATATCCGCACGCTGCTGCTGACATTCTTTTACCGACAGATGCCCGAATTGGTCGAGCGCGGCCATATTTATATCGCCCAGCCGCCCCTGTACAAGGTCAAGGCGGGCAAGGAAGAGCTCTACCTGAAGGACGGCGGCGCGCTCGACAGCTTCCTGATGCGTATAGCGCTGGTCAATGCGTCGGTTATGACCGGTGGCGACAACAGCAGCGTGATCAGCGGCGAGACGCTGGCTGAACTGGCGCGTAAGCACCAAGTCGCGCAGGCCGTCATTGCACGCCTTCGTAACTTCATGGATGCTGAAGCACTGCGGTCGGTGGCCGATGGCGTCGCGCTCAATCTGGACACGGTGGCCGACGCCGAAATATCCGCTGCAGCGCTGCAGGCCAGGCTGCCGGATGCGGAGGTCGCAGGGGAGTTTGACGCGCGAACCGACAAGCCGATTCTGCGCATCAGCCGGCGCCACCACGGTAATGTCAAGAGCAGCGTCTTAACGCAGGACTTCGTCTACGGTGCCGACTATGCGGCGCTTGCCGAGGCGGCCAACACCTTCAAGGGCCTTCTCGGCGAGGGCGCCAAAGTGATGCGCGGCGAGGGCGAGCGGCAGAAGGAAGAAAAGGTTCACGACTTCCGCGAGGCGATGGCCTGGCTGATCGCACAGGCTGAGGGCGCGACGTCGCGCCAGCGTTACAAGGGATTGGGCGAGATGAACCCGATGCAGCTGTGGGAGACGACCATGGACCCGACCGTACGCAGGCTGCTGCGGGTACAGATTGACGACGCGATTGAGGCCGACCGGGTTTTCACCATGTTGATGGGCGATGAAGTCGAGCCCCGGCGGGAATTCATCGAGACCAATGCGCTTCGCGCCGGCAATATCGATATTTGAAAAGCGTGCCGCACCCGCTTTCAGCGGCCGGTCATTTCTCAGCGGCCGGGCCTGACATGGACGCGGCGGGCGCCGGCAACGCGGCGCTCTGGAGAAGGCCAGGCGCCCGTTGCGCGCTGTCGAGGGCCTGACGGATCTTGGCGCGGTCGTTGTTGCGCAAGCCCTCGACCATGGCTTGTGATGCGTCTCCCCTGAGTGCAGCGTACTCGCGCAGGAGTTCCAGGGTCCTGGCCGAAGGCGCGGCCGCGCTAATGGCGATGGTCGAAAGTTGCTCGAAGCTTTCCCGGTAGTCCGAAGTGACGCCGGAATCTATGCGGCCGGCCAGCTCGTCGAACGATAGCTTGTCGCGCTGGCCCGACGCCAGAATCGACCCCCATCGCGCACTGATGCGGCGGTCTTCGTCCAGGAAATGGCGAATCGCTTCGCGCGCGCGCAACTCGTCCCCCATCCGGTAGCTGGGCGCTGGAATCTGCGTCACCAGGGCGACCGTTGCTGCGATCAACAACGCCAACGCGACCCACCGACGGGTGCGCGGGCGCGGGCTGTCGCTGGTCCAGGGCCGCGCCAGCGCGATGGCCAGCAGGACGCCGCCAACCAGACCTCCCAAATGCGCGGCGTTGTCAATGCCCTCGACCACCAGCCCCATTCCCAGCGAAACAACGGTGAATATCAACGCCGCACCGAACAGCCAGCGGAACTCGCCGCGGTCGACCTGTCTGCGCTCTCGCCACAGAAATACCAACAGCGCGCCGTACAGGCTGAAAATCGCCCCCGACGCACCACCGGATACCGCCTGATTGCCCTGAACCACCAGCGAAAGCAGGTTAGCGACGACGCCCGCGCCAAGGTACAGGGCGGCAAAGCGCAGTCGCCCGAGCAGCGCCTCCATCAGCCTGCCAACGTCCCAAAGGGCCCACATATTGAGTACCAGATGGACGAGGCCAAAATGCAGGAACATCGCTGTCGCCAGTCGCCACCATTGGCCGTCTTGCGTCGCCGGGCCGAAGCTTGCGCCCCATTGCAGTTGCACGCCGTTGTTGGTGTGCCACAGCCCGGCGCCATAGGCCAGGGTGATCGCAAAAACCAGCAAGTTCAGCAGCAGCAGCGTGAGCGTGACGGGTGAACCGAAGACGCTGGCGTGCATCATGTTCGTCAGCCGGTTGGGCTCAGGCGCAAGGGCGGCTTCGTTTCTGGTCGGGGTTTGGCGCATGCAGCCACGTATTAAAGCCCAAAGCGCGGGGCGTCGTTCGTCCATGACCCTGGGCGCGATCGGGTGTTGCGCAATTGTTGCAGCGTGCGGGTACATTGGGGTCATCGTGCTGCTGCACAGGTTTTAGCGGGTAGGTCGCGGGCGGTCCGACGACCCGATACCCGTCTAGCAGCGGCTTTTCACGGAATTTTTTGACGGATTGGGGGGCCTAGGATGGACTATCTGGTGCTGGGTTTGCTGCTTTTTCTGGGTGTGCACTCGCTGCGCCTATTCGCCGATGGCTGGCGTGCGCGGACGATCGCGCGCATCGGCGCGATGCCATGGAAAGGGCTGTATTCGTTGGCGTCGCTGGCGGGCCTTGGCCTGATCGTCTGGGGTTTTGGGCTGGCGCGTGCGCAGCCTGAGGCCTTGTGGACTCCCCCGCTGGCGATGCGCCACCTGGCGTCGCTCCTGACGCTGCTCGCCTTCGTCCTGTTGAGTGCGGCCTATGTGCCGGGCAACTGGATCAGGGCCCGCTTGCACCATCCGATGGTGCTTGGCGTCAAGGTCTGGGCGTTGGCGCATCTGCTGGCCAACGGCAACTTGGCGCATCTGCTGTTGTTTGGTTCCGTGCTGTTGTGGGCGGCGCTGGATTTTCGCTCGGCGCGCCGCCGTGATCGCGCCAACCAGACCGTCTATCCGCCGGGCCGTGCTGGGCCAACGGTGGTTGCCATCGCGATTGGGCTGGTCGTATGGGCGCTGTTCGCCTTCGTGCTGCACGGCCTGCTTATCGGCGTCAAGCCGATAGGCTGAGCCTTCCGTGTGTCCGCACCCGGGTGGCGCGGGAACGCCGGCCCGCATAATCCCAGCCTGATAACTTCAAGGAAAAGAAATGGCGCGAGCGATACTGGCCGAATCCCAGATGCACCCCGCTATTCGCGATCTGGTCGAAAGCCATGGGCAGCAGATCGTTGGGGAGGTCCAGGCGGCGGTGGCCGCGTATCCGGTCGTGGTGGTCGGAATGCGGCAGAACCCGGTGGTCAAGAAGGCCCGCCGGCTGTTGGAGTCGGCCGGGGCCAGCGTCCACTACTTGGAGTACGGAAGCTATTTCGGCGGGTGGCGCAGGCGCAACGCGCTCAAGATGTGGACCGGTTGGTCGACCTTTCCGATGGTGTTCGTTGGGGGGACCTTGCTGGGCGGCGCGAGCGACCTGGAAAAACTGCTGCTCAGTGGCGAATTGCAAAGGCTGCTCGACGCAAGCACCGCCCCTGCAACGCACTCGGGCGCCTGAACAGCTAGCCCGCTCGCTCCCGGCCCCGGGCCGGCCCAAGCCCTTGTGGTGTATTTTCAGTTGAGGTGCCAGGGGCGGCCACCGCCCGGTCCACCGCGCAGGGCTTCGGCGTCGTGCTGGACCCTTATTTCGCCCATTCGGTCAATGCGCTCGGGCGTATTCAGTTTGACCATGTCGTCGCGCATCTTCCTGCGCAGGTCAGGACCCTCGGCCCCTATCAGGTCGGCCGGGGGCTGCATGGCGGGTTCCTTTCGGTTGCTAAATGCCCGCGGCGCCTAGGACGCGGCCGCACACGGCGGGCCGGTCTTAGCGCGCGGCCGGATGGTCGAGCAAGACTGCCAGAGCGGTGCCGTTGAGCAGGTCCACCTGGTTGCTGGCGGCGAAGCGCGTGATGTTGGCGTCTGGCGCAAGCAGCGTGATGTAGACGCAGGCGCTGGCATCCTGCGCCCGTCTAGAAATGTCGAGCTGGCGTAGCGTCTCGACGCCATGGTTGGACGCCTTCCAGCGTCTGGCGACGACCAGCGTGCTGCGCCCGCCCTTGACCAGCAACAGGTCGGCAGCGTCGCCATCGGCGCGGCTGACGCGGTAGCCTTGGCGGCCGTAGGCTTGCTCGAGCGCGCGGCAGAACGCGCGCCAGGGCATTGCCGCAGCCTGTTCCAGCGTGGCCTGCATCCGGCCGGCGCTGGGCGCGCGCAGCTGGCGCACGGCGGCAATGGCGCCAATGACGGCAAATGGACCGCCGCTGAGCATACCGAGCAGCCGGTAGGCTTCCGGCAGCAGGGCGCCTGATAGCAGCGCCAGCGCGATGACGATTGCAAAGCTGATCCACCACGGCGATCGCAGCAGGACGGCAAATAGCGAATTCGGCGCCATTTTCAAGCGCATGGCAGATCCTCCATTGGGCTTCAGGCCCCGGCTACGGTGTAGCCCGATGCTTTGATGGCTTTGGCAAGCTCGTCGCGCGGCTGCTGCGACACGACGTCGACGCGGCATTGCTCCCGGTCGATGCGCACGTCGGCTTGCGGGTCGCATTGCTGTATGGCCCGGATCACCGCTTTTTCGCAATGGCCACAGGTCATGCCGCTGACGCTAAATGTCTGGTTCATGATGTGCTCGGTAGGGTGTGCGGATGCCAGCATAGCGCAAACCGTGCGCTATGCATTAGGCTAGCAGCATGGACCGACCTGCAACCGTTGCCGCGCTGGAACTTGACATAGCCGTTGGAGGAATGACCTGCGCCTCGTGCGCCGGGCGGGTCGAGAACGCGTTGAAGAAGTTGCCCGGGGTACAGGACGCCAGCGTCAACCTGGCGACCGAGTCGGCGCGGGTTCGCTATGCGCCGGTACCGCAGGCCGAAGCGCTGCTGCGCAGGGCCATTCGTGACGCCGGCTACGAACCGCGAACGCCTGAGCAGGTCGCTGCGGGCGACGATGTTTCGCGCTGGGCCGGTTTCGGGCCGGTGGGGCTGGGCTTGCTACTGTCGGGGCCGCTGCTGTTGCCCATGCTCGGGCAGGCGCTGGGCTGGCACTGGATGCTGCCAGCCTGGTGGCAGTTTGTGCTCGCAACGCCCGTGCAGTTCGTGCTCGGAGCGCGTTTTTATCGGGCCGGCTGGAACGCTCTGCGCGCGCGGGGCGCCAACATGGATCTGCTGGTCGCCATCGGCACCTCGGCGGGCTGGGGCCTGTCGGTGTGGTTGTGGGTCAGCGCGCCAGCGCAGGCGACGCCGCACCTGTATTTTGAGGGCTCGGCCGCCGTGATCACGATGGTGTTGCTGGGGAAATGGTTGGAGGTACGGGCGAAACGGCAGACGACCGTGGCCATCCGCGCCCTGCAGGGACTGAGGCCCGATATCGCGCATCTGCTGGGGGTCGATGGTGAGGCGGATGTGCCGGTCGCCGAATTGCTACCCGGCGACCGACTGGTCGTTCGCCCCGGCGAGCGCCTGCCGGCCGACGGCCTGCTGCTTGAAGGCAGCAGCCAGGTCGACGAGGCCATGCTGACCGGCGAGCCGCTGCCGGTCGACAAGGCGCCGGGCGCGTCGCTGACGGGGGGGTCGGTCAACGGTGGCGCGCGCATTGTGATGCAGGTCCGTGCGGTCGGGGCAGAAACGGTGTTGTCGCGCATCATTCGGCTGGTGGAGGATGCGCAGGCCGCGAAGGCGCCGATCCAGCGTCTGGTCGACAAGGTCTCCGCGGTATTTGTTCCGGTGGTTCTTGTGCTCGCGCTGGCGACCGCCTTGGGCTGGTGGGTGAGTGGCCACCCTTTTGAATTGGCGCTGATCCATGCGGTTGCGGTACTGGTCATTGCCTGCCCCTGCGCCCTCGGCTTGGCGACGCCGGCCGCCATCATGGCGGGAACGGGCGTGGCGGCCCGGCATGGGATCCTGATCAAGGACGCGCAGGCGCTGGAAATCGCGCACAAGGTCGATCTGGTGGCCTTCGACAAGACGGGAACCCTGACGACAGGGCGGCCCCGGCTCATCGAAATCCTGCCTGCCGAAGGCCAGGAACAAGCGTCCGTGTTGCGGATCGCCGCCAGCCTTCAAAGCGGCAGTGAGCACCCGCTCGCGCGTGCGGTATTGTCTGCGGCGCAGGAGCAGGGACTGGCGTGGGAGGCGCCGCTTGGCTCGCGGGCGATACCGGGGCGGGGTACCGAGGCCCAGCTCGGGCCGCGCAGCTATTTGATCGCCAGCCTAGGCTGGGCGCAGGAGCTGCGGGTCGATCTTGGTGGGTTGCAGGCGCGGGCAAGCGCGCTGCAAAAAGGCGGCGCCACACTGTCGGTGCTGGCTGAGCGCAACCAGGAGGGGGTCAGCCTGCGCGCGCTGCTGGCTTTTGGTGATGAGCCCAAGCCAGGCGCGCGCGCGGCCATTGCCGCGCTGCACGCCCGCGGTATTCGAACCGTGATGGTGTCTGGCGATAACCAGGGTGCTGCCCAGGCCATGGCACAGCGGCTCGGAATCGGGCCCGATTCCGTCATGGCCGAGGTACTACCCGGCGACAAGGCCGCACGGATAACGGCGCTGAAGCAGCCCTCGGGCGCCGGCGGCGGGCAGCATGTGGTCGCTATGGTGGGCGACGGCATCAACGATGCGCCCGCGCTGGCGGCAGCTGACATCGGACTGGCCATGGGCAACGGCAGTGACGTCGCCATGCACACGGCCGGAATTACGCTGATGCGGGGCGACCCGATGCTGGTGGCCGCAGCGCTGTCGATCTCCGAGCGCACGGTCGCCAAGATCCGGCAGAACCTGTTTTGGGCCTTTGCTTACAACGCAGCGGGTATACCGCTCGCCGCCTTGGGTTATCTGAACCCGGTGCTGGCCGGCGCGGCCATGGCCTTGAGCTCGGTGAGCGTAGTGGCCAATGCCTTGCTGCTGCAGCGCTGGCGCCCGCCGGTGCCTGCCGAACCCCGTTTGACCTGAATCAAGACGGCGGTCTTCGCCGGATGGGAAGCTTGCGCCCGTCCCACCGATTCGAAGGAGCGATTGCATGAGCCACCTAAGCCTGCGCACTATCCGCGACGAGCATGCCGCCTTGGCCGCGATGCTGCGCTCGCTGAGCCTGATGCTCGGGCGCGGACCGGGCAACGAACCGGACCGGTTTTTTGACGTCTTGCGCGCCATGCTGTTTTACATCGACGAGTTTCCCGAGCGCCTTCATCATCCCAAGGAGTCCGACCTGCTGTTCCCTAAGGTGCTTCGGGTTGCGCCGCAGGTGATGCCGACGGTGGAGCGGCTGGAGCAAGACCATATGCGGGGCGAGGGTGCGGTGCGCGAACTGCAGCACCATCTGCTCGCCTGGGAGCTGCTGGGTGAGCCGCGACGCGCCGCCTTTGACACGGCGGCGAAAGACTATGTCGCGTTCTACCTCGAGCATATGCGGCTGGAGGAGTCGGTCATCCTGCCGGCGGCCGAAAAGCTGCTCGACGACGCCGACTGGCGCGAGCTCGACGCGGCTTTTGCCGGCAATCGCGACCCGCTCACGGGCAACTACCCGTGCGAGCCCCTGTACGACCGCCTTTTCACGCGCATCGTGATGGCGGCGCCCGAACCGATCGGGCTGGGCCCAAGCGTGTAGGCATCCTGGTTCGGATCCGGGCGGTAGACTGGCCCCGCGTGGGGGCGCGAAGCCACAGCGCCCGGGGGCGGGCCCCGGCCAGGGCTGCGCGCAAAATAGCGGCTCTATGTCGTCCCTACCCCTCAGCCCCAAGGCGTCTGCGTCGCAGTTGGTCTGGTTGGCGTTAGCGCTTTCCATGGGGGCCGCCCTTTCGCTCGGGGTCACCCGCTTTGCCTATGGCTTGTTGCTGCCATCGATGCGCGCCGACCTTGGTTGGTCGTACACGCTCGCGGGTGCCATGAACACGGTCAACGCGCTGGGCTATTTGCTCGGCGCGCTGGCGACGCCCGGCCTGCTGCGGCGTTTCGGGCCGACCCGGCTACTGTTGGGGGGCGCCCTGCTGGCGAGCCTGTTCATGGGCCTGAGCGGTTTCTTTAGCGCCGCTGCGCCGCTGATGGCGCAGCGTCTGCTGGCCGGAGTGGCGAGTGCCTTTGTCTTCATCACCGGGGGCCTGCTGGCCGCCCGGCTGGCGGCGCAGGCGCCGGCGCGCGCAGGATTCCTGCTCGGGCTGTATTACGGAGGCACTGGCTTTGGCATTGTGCTGTCGGCGCTGCTGGTTCCGGTGGTGCTGGAGGCCGCGCAGGCCGTCTCGCATCCCTGGGCCTGGGCCTGGTGGGCGCTGTCCCTGGCGTGCGTGGTGGCGACGGGTTTGCTGGTCTGGCCTGCGCGGGTACTGGACGACAGGGCCGGCGTTGGCGCGGCGTTCGCGCCAGCGAACCGGCTGCGCTTTGACTGGCGCGACTTTTCCTTCGCCTTAGCGGGATACGCCTTGTTCGGCGTCGGTTACATCGGGTACATGACCTTTGTGATTGCCTTGTTGCGCGAGCAGGGCGCGGGTGTGGGCGAGGTCACGCAGTTCTATGCCTTGCTCGGTGCGGCGGTCGTACTGTCGTCGCGGGTGTGGGCGCGTCTGCTCGATCGATTTCATGGCGGGCAGGCCCTGTCCATCCTCAGCGCCTTGCTCGGGCTGGCGACGCTGCTGCCCGCACTGACGGCAGCGTGGCCACTGGTGCTCGTGTCGGGCGTGTTGTTCGGCGGGGTCTTCCTGTCTATCGTCGCTTCGACGACGGCGCTGGTGCGCCACAACCTGCCGCAGTCCGGCTGGGCGGCGGGAATCAGTGCCTTCACGGTGGCCTTCGCGGCCGGTCAGATCATCGGCCCAGTGGTGGTGGGCTGGATAGCCGACGGCCCCGGCGGGCTGGGGCGTGGGCTGGGCATCTCGGCACTGGCGCTGTGGGTCGGCGCGCTGCTCGCATGGCGCCAGCGGCCGCTGGCGGCCAGCGCCGCCGGGCTTACTTGATCAAGCCTTCGGCGCGCATCGCCGCCATCACGGCCGGTCGCGCGCCGACGCGTTCGCGATAGGCGAGCAGGCCGGGGAACGGGGACAGGTCCACGCCGACCCGCGGGGCCCAGTTGGTCACGGTGAACAGGTAGCCGTCCGCCACCGTGAAGTGCTCGCCCATCAGGTACTGCTTGCCCGTGAGCTCGCCCTCAACCCACTTCAGTCGCGACCCGAGCCGGTCGCGGGCGGCGGCTTTCACCTCGTCGGACGACGCTGGGCTGAACAGCGGACTGAAGCCTTTGTGCAACTCGGTTCCGATGAAATTGAGCCAGGACTGCAGCTGGTAGCGCGCCAGCGTTCCGTTAGCGGGCGCCAGGCTCTTTTGCGGCGCCTGGTCGGCGATGTACTGGACGATCGCCGGGCCTTCGCGCAGCAAGGTTCCGTCGTCGAGCACCAGCAGCGGAACATAGCCCAGCGGGTTGATGCTGTAGTAGTCGGTTCCGTCATCGAGCTTGTGCGTCTTGGTGGGCGCTGATATCGCCTGATAGGCCAGCCCTGCTTCTTCGAGCGCGATATGGGGGGAGAGCGAGCAGGCGCCGGCGGAGTAATAGAGTTTCATGGTCGTGTTGGGTGGTTTTGAAATGGGGCGAAGGGCCGCAGCGGGCCAGGCTGGATCCTAAGGCATTGCGCGGCCGCTGGCCGGGCCACGCGTTGCCTGCGGCGATGGGGTGGGCGGGGGGCGCAGCGGCGCCGTGGCGTGTTCGAGGCGCGCCAACCAGGCCTCGGCCTGCGCAGCGTTGTCGCCGCACATATCGGCGGCGGGCTTGAGTTGGACGCATACGGCCGGCCGGCCGGTCTGGCCGAACAGGCGGCAGCGCTGGGCCTCGTCGAGCTGCACACAGCGAACGCCCGCCGGTTTGCCCATCGGCATGCCGGGTATCGGCGAGCTGATCGAGGGCGCCGTGCAGCAGGCCCCGCAGCCCGGGCGGCAGCGTACGGGACCCTCGGCCGCTATTAAAATCATAGCTGTCGGCGGTCTTGATCCGCGGGGTGCTGGGTGGTTTGCATCGGGCCATTGTCCCCAAAGCATGGAGGACATGTGGCGCCATGGGCTGTGCGCGTTTCCGGTCACCGGTCGGGTCCGCTTGCCTTGGCCGCAGGCACTCCCGGTAAAATCGGCGCTGGCCTTTGCAGCGCGGCCGGCGCGTGCCAGCGAACCCGGCCCCACCCAGCCCCAGCCATGCTTTATCCACAGGAATTCGACGTCATCGTGGTCGGCGGCGGCCACGCCGGTACCGAGGCCGCGCTGGCGGCTGCGCGCATGGGCTGCAGGACGCTCTTGCTCACGCACAACATCGAGACGCTGGGGCAAATGAGTTGTAACCCGTCCATCGGCGGCATCGGCAAGGGCCATCTGGTCAAGGAAGTCGACGCGCTGGGCGGCGCGATGGCGCAGGCGACCGACGAGGGCGGCATACAGTTTCGCATCCTTAATTCGAGCAAGGGTCCGGCGGTGCGTGCGACCCGCGCGCAGGCCGACCGCATTTTGTACAAGGCGGCGATCCGCCGGCGCATAGAGCGTCAGCCCCATCTCTGGGTTTTCCAGCAGGCGGTTGACGACCTGATGGTCGAGGGCGATAGGGTCGTGGGCGCCGTGACGCAGGTTGGCATCCGCTTTCGTGGCAGAACGGTGGTGCTGACCGCCGGCACATTTCTCGACGGCCGCATCCATGTTGGCATGGCCAATTACGCCGCCGGCCGGGCTGGCGACCCGCCTGCGCAGAGCCTCTCGGCGCGGCTCAAGGAGCTCAAGCTGCCGCAGGGCAGACTCAAGACCGGAACGCCGCCGCGCCTCGACGGCCGCAGCATTGACTACGCCAAGTGCCTCGCGCAGCCGGGAGACGGAATGCCCGGCGGCGCAGGCGGGGCGGTTCCGGTGTTCAGCTTCCTGGGCCGTTCGGTGGACCATCCGGCGCAGCTTCCCTGCTGGATCACCCACACCAACGAGCGCACGCACGACATCATCCGCCGCAGCCTGGACCGAAGCCCGATGTTCACCGGCAAGATCGAGGGAGTGGGGCCGCGCTATTGCCCCAGCGTGGAGGACAAGATTCACCGCTTTGCCGACAAGAGCAGCCACCAGGTGTTTCTGGAGCCCGAGGGACTGACGACGCACGAGGTCTACCCCAACGGCATTTCGACCAGCCTGCCTTTTGATGTGCAGTACGAATTGGTGCGCTCGATGGCCGGGCTCGAGCAGGCGCATATCCTGCGCCCGGGTTACGCGATCGAGTACGACTACTTCGACCCGCGGTGCCTGAAGACCAGCTTTGAAACGCGCGCCATCGGCGGACTTTTCTTCGCAGGCCAGATCAACGGGACGACCGGCTACGAGGAGGCTGCGGCGCAAGGGCTGTACGCGGGCGTCAACGCCGCCCTGCTGTGCCGCGACGAGGCGGCCTGGACGCCCCGGCGCGACGAGGCCTATCTCGGCGTGCTGGTGGACGACCTGATCAGCAAGGGGGTGACCGAGCCTTACCGGATGTTCACCAGCCGCGCTGAGTTTCGGCTGCAACTGCGCGAAGACAACGCCGACATGCGGCTGACGGAGGCCGGCCGCGGGCTGGGCCTGGTCGACGACACGCGCTGGGACGCCTTTTGCCGCAAGCGCGACGCTGTTTCACGTGAAACAGAGCGGCTGCGATCGATTTGGGTCAGCCCCAAAAATCTGGATGCCGCCGAGGCGTTGCGTGTTTTGGGCAAGGAGATCGACCACGAGTACACCCTTGCCGAGTTGCTCCGACGTCCCGATGTCAGCTACGCCGGGCTGATGTCGCTGGCCGGCGGGCGCCACGCGTCCCCCGAGTTGGCGCGGCAGGATTCGGCCGCAGCCGAAGGTCCGGACGCCGTGGCGCAGGCGGCGGACGCCGAGCAGGCGCTGTTTTCAGCGGTCGTCACCGAGCAGGTCGAGATCGTCGCCAAATACGCGGGCTACATCGACCGCCAGCGGGTGGAGATAGAGCGCGCCGCCCATTTCGAAAGCCTCAGGCTGCCAGAAGACCTGGACTATATGCGCGTGCCGGCACTGGGCTTCGAGGCGGGCCAGATCCTCAGCCGCCAGCGGCCCGAGACGCTGGGGCTCGCGTCCCGGCTGTCGGGCGTTACGCCGGCGGCGATCGCGCTGCTGCTGGTCCACCTGCGCAAAGGACGGGGCAGGAAGCCGGAGCCCGCTGAGCCCGAAGCCGGCGCGACCGCCGACCATGCTGGCGCCTGAACTGCGCAGCCTGGGCCCGACGCTGGAGCAGGGCGCCGCGTCGCTCGGTGTGGCCCTATCGCCGCCGCAGGTCGAGTGCCTGCTGGGGTACATGGAGCTGCTGGGCAAATGGGGCCGCGTCTACAACCTCAGCGCGCTGCACGAACCGCAACAGATGCTGAGCCACCACCTGCTCGACAGCCTGGCCCTGGTGGCGCCGCTACGCCGGCATCTGGCGCAGCGGGGGCTTGCCGACGCCAGCCTGCTCGACGTGGGTGCGGGCGCCGGGCTGCCGGGTGTGGTGGTCGCGCTGTGCTGCCCCGAAGTGAGGGTCAGCTGTGTCGACGCCGTGGGCAAGAAGGCCGCCTTCGTCCGGCAGGTGGCGCTGAGCTTGAAGCTGACCGGGCTGCGCGGGCTCCACGCACGGGTTGAAGACCTTGTGCAGCGCTTCGACATCGTGACCGCGCGCGCCTTTGCCTCGCTGGCCGACTTCACCCGGTGCTCGGACCGGGTGCTGGCGCCGGGCGGTGTCTGGGTGGCCATGAAGGGTCGGCCGCCCGACGACGAGTTGGCGGCGCTGCCAAGGGCGGTCGAGGTGTTTCACGTGGAACAACTCCTTGTCCCCGGCCTGGACGCGCAGCGCTGCCTGGTCTGGATGCGCCGGCGCGCCGCTGTCTGAGCGGCAGCAACCCGGTCGCGAACGGGCCTTCTGGCCGCGCAGCGCAGGGCCCACCGCCGGCGAACGATTAAACTCCTCGCTTGCGGGCCTCCCGCAGGCCCTGCCCATCCAAAGGAAACCCATGCTCGGCGTCGCCGACTACAGTGCATTTGTCATCGCGATCATCATCTTTTTGCTGATTCCGGGGCCGGGCAATCTGGCGCTGATCACGTCCACCAGCAAGGGCCGCATCCGTGGCGGACTCGCTGCCACGCTGGGCGTCATCATCGGCGACCAGGTGTTGATGTGGCTGGCGGTGGCGGGGGTCGCCGCGCTGCTGACAAGCTACCCCTCGGCGTTTCATGCGCTGCAGTGGGCGGGCGCCAGCTACTTGGCCTGGCTGGGTGCGCGCATGCTGCTGGCGAAGGCGGGCGATGCCCCGGTGCTGCATATCCGCGTCGGCCAGTATGTTCGACAGGCGCTGATGATCACCCTGCTCAACCCCAAAGCGATCGTCTTTTACATGGCTTTTTTCCCGCTCTTTGTCGACCCGGCGCAGCACCAGGGCCTGCTGACCTTCGGCTTCATGGCGCTGACCATCGCCGCGCTCACCTTTGCCTACGGCCTGTCAGTGGTGCTCATGACGCACTTCCTCGCGGCGCGCATGCGGGCCAGCCCCTGGCTGTCGCGCGCGCTGCAAAAGTTCGCCGGCCTGTTCCTGATCGGCTTTGGCGTCAAGCTCGCGCTTTCGCGCTGAGCGCGCCACCGCCTCGAAGCAACCCTCCACCGACACCGCGCGCATGGCCAAGATTTTTTGTATCGCCAACCAGAAGGGCGGGGTCGGCAAGACCACCACCACCGTCAACCTGGCAGCTGGTCTGGCGAAGGTCGGGCAGCGGGTCTTGCTCGTCGACCTGGATCCGCAGGGCAACGCCACCATGGGCTCGGGCGTTGACAAGCGCCAGTTGGCGCTGAGCGTCTACGACGTCTTGCTGGAGTCGAGCACCGTGGCGCAGGCGCGCGTCGCCAGCGAAAAGCTGCAGGCGGCCGGCTGCGGCTACCAGGTGCTGGGCGCCAACCGGGAGCTCGCGGGCGCAGAGGTCGAGCTGGTCGAGGTCGAGCGCCGCGAGCGCCGGCTCAAGACCGCGCTGACCGCCGTCTCCCCGGACTACGATTTCATCTTGATCGACTGCCCGCCTTCGCTGTCGATGCTCACGCTCAATGGCCTGTGCTGTGCCAACGGCGTCATCGTTCCGATGCAGTGTGAGTACTTCGCGCTGGAAGGACTGACCGACCTGGTCAACACGATCAAGCAGGTGCGTGCCAACCTCAACCGGGACCTGGCCGTGATCGGCTTGTTGCGCGTGATGTTCGATCCGCGCATCACGCTGCAGCAGCAGGTCAGCGAACAGCTGAAGGCGCATTTTGGCGACAAGGTTTTCGAGACCGTGATTCCGCGCAACGTGCGGCTCGCGGAGGCGCCCAGTTACGGCCTTCCCGGCGTGGTATTCGACCCCTCGTCCAGGGGCGCGCAGGCCTATATCGCTTTTGCGAATGAAATGGTGGCGCGCGTTGCCCGCCTCTGATGCACGGGGTAACGCGGCATGCCCGGCCTGCGGCTACCGCCCTGGCTGCGCCCGATGCCAGGACGCGATGCAGGCCCGGATCAGCTATAAAATGAATAGCGCCTGGCGGGATGGGCGGCGCGTCCGCGAAGGGGCGGGCGCGTGCCCCAGCGCATGAGCCCGCAAGTGTCCACGGCGCCCGGCGTCCCCGCCGCGCCGGCGCAGGTACTGCTGCTGCCGGGCTGGCAGAATTCCGGCCCCGGCCACTGGCAAAGCCGTTGGGAGTCGGCATACGGCTACATCCGGGTCGAGCAGCACGACTGGTTGCGCCCCCTGCGCGGCGACTGGGTTGCGCGCCTTGAAGAAGTCTTGATCGCGAAGGCTCCGGCGGCACCCGGCGGTTTTGTGCTCGTCGCGCACAGCCTGGGCTGCCTGCTGGTCGCCGCCTGGGCCTCGCACTCGCGCCACGTCAGCCTGGTGCGCGGCGCGCTGCTGGTCGCTCCGGCCGACCTGCAAAGCGACGAACTTGCCGCCGTCTTGCGCAGCTGGTCGCCGCCTGCGCTGCAGCCGCTGCCCTTTGCCAGCCAGTTGCTGGCAAGCCGCGACGACCCCTACTGCAGCATGGCCCGCTCGCGCGTCTTCGCCGATGCCTGGGGTTCGGAGCTGGTCGACTGTGGCGAGCGGGGCCACCTCAATGCCGACTCCGGGCTGGGCTCGTGGGACATGGCGCACCGCCGGCTGGGCCGCTTTTCGGTCGCCGGCTTACCCACGGCAAAGGCGTCTCGCCCGCGCCTAGCAGACCCCCACGCTGAAAGGAAGCAATAGATGGCTAGCAAGAAACAAAAAGGCCTTGGCCGCGGACTCGAGGCGCTGCTCGGGCCCACGGCGATGGGCGGGGCTGCGGTCTCCTTTGGCGACGGGCCCGACGCCGCTGGCACCAGCCCGGGCCAGCCGGCTTCGCTGCTGCTGTCGGACATGGTACCGGGACAGTATCAGCCGCGGACCCGGATGGACGAGGGCGCCCTGTATGAGTTGGCGGAGTCGATCAAGTCGCAGGGAATCATGCAGCCGATTCTGGTGCGTCGCCTTCAGGAGGCCGATGGCCTGGCGCGCATACGTGCGTACCTGGGCCAGGAGGGGGCACCGAGCGCGACCGATCCGGTCGCCGACGAGCGCCAGGGTCGGCCGGTCTACGAAATCATCGCCGGCGAGCGCCGCTTTCGTGCGGCCCGGCTGGCGGGGCTCGACAGCGTGCCCGTGCTGGTGCGCGACGTCGGCAACGAGGCCGCAGCCGCCATGGCGCTGATCGAGAACATGCAGCGTGAAGACCTCAATCCGCTGGAAGAGGCGCAGGGATTGCAGCGGCTGGTCAAGGAGTTTGGACTCTCGCACGAGCAGGCCGCGCAGGCGGTAGGGCGCTCGCGTAGCGCAGCCAGCAACCTGCTGCGCCTGTTAAACCTGGCCGAACCGGTGCAAAGCATGCTGATGGCTGGCGACCTTGAGATGGGCCATGCGCGCGCCTTACTGGCGCTCGACCGTGCGGCGCAAATCACGGCCGCAGCGCAGATTACGGCGCGCAAGATGACGGTGCGCGAAACCGAGAGCCTGGTGAAAAAGCTCAACGCCGAATTCACCCTGACGGCGAGCAAGCCGAAGAAGGAAAAGTCGCGCGACCTGCGCCGGGTGGAAGAAGAGCTGTCGGACCTGCTCACCGCGCAGGTGGAGGTACGGGTGAAGAAGCGCCTCAAGCGCGCCGGCAGAATGCACGAGGCGGGTGAGGTGGCGATTCAGTTCGGCTCGCTGGAAGAACTCAACGGACTGATCGACAAGCTCAGCCAGGGCGCGACGCGCTAGATCCGATGCTGTCGCGCCTGCGCTGGCCGCTTCCCGCGCTGATGGCCTGGGCCTGCGCATGGCTCGCGTACACCGTGTTGCAGGACGCCCTGCCCGCGCTATGGCCCGGGCCGCTGGCGCAGGCAGGGGGCCTGGTGCGGCCCTTGTCGCTGGGCCTCGCCTGCGCGCTGGGCGTCGTGCTCAGCCTGCTCGGCCAGACCTGGTGGCGCAGGCTGGCGATTGCCGCCGGATTTCCGATTTCGCTGGCGGTATCGGGCGCCTCGCTGCCGGCCTGGGGCTGGCTGGCGCCGCTGGCGCTGCTGCTGCTGATCTACCCGGTGAACGCCTGGCGAGATGCCCCTCTGTTTCCGACCCCCGCCCGCGCGCTGGAACGGCTGGCTGCCAGCGCGCCGCTGGCCGAAGGCGCGCTGGTACTCGACGCCGGTTGTGGGCTGGGCCATGCGCTGGTGGCGCTGCGCCGCGCCTATCCGAAGGCGCAACTGCACGGGATCGAATGGAGCTGGCCATTGCGCGCGCTATGCGCGCTGCGCTGCCCGTGGGCGCGGGTTCGCCAGGGCGACATCTGGCGCGCGGACTGGGGACCCTATGACCTGGTCTACCTGTTCCAGCGCCCCGAGAGCATGCCACGCGCGGTGCGCAAGGCGCGCGCCGAGATGCGCCCCGGCAGTTGGCTGGTCAGCCTCGAGTTTGAGGCCCGCCAGATTGGGCCGCATCAGGTGCTGCGCGACGGCGACGCCAAGCCGGTCTGGCTTTACCGCGCTCCATTTGCTGCGCAGCAGCCAGTGCCGCGGCCCTGAGGCGCGCGCGGAGTCGAGCAGGGCGCGCTCGCCTGCGCTGCGAATCGACCCGGCGCCCCTTGATATGGGGGGAGACATCGTGTCGATAAGGTGCTACTGTCAGCCATGGCGGCACCTTTCTTGTCAAGGTGTTCGTTCGACAAAAGCTGCGCCGCCTCATTGGCGGCAAATTTAACCACTATTTTCGCTAGGGACTAGGGATGGACCTGTTGGATCCCGTGGCGGAACGTCCCCCCTGGCTGGGGAATGCCCGCGTCCTGATTGTCGAGGACTTGGAGCAGCCCAGAAAGTGGCTGGCCGGTCTGCTTCAGACGGCCCTGCCCGAAGTCGGACCGGTGGATTGCGCCGCGACGCTGGCCGAAGCCTACCGCTGCATCGCGGACCATGCTTATGGCCTGGCGGTGATCGACTGGACCTTGCCCGACGGCAACTCCGAAGAGCTGATCCGCGCGCTGGTGGCGAAGCTCGCCCAGGTGACGGTCATCGTCGCGACCATCCATCACGATGACGACCATGTGTTCCGGGCGCTGCGCGCGGGTGCCAGCGGCTATCTGCTGAAGTCCGAGTCTGCCGCCGTCGTGACGGCACAGTTGCAGCGATTGCGTATGGGTGAGCCCGCGCTGTCCCCCTCGGTGGCGCGGCGCGTGCTGCGGTATTTTCGGGTGACCCCTCAGCCCGATGGCGCGGCGCGGGAGGCAAAGGTGCCCAGGGTCGACTTGACCGAGCGCGAACGCGACGTCCTACGCCTGATCGGCAAGGGATACCGGGTGCTCGAAGTCTCCGACCTGCTGGGGATCAGCGGCCACACCGTGACCAGCTATGTGCGCGATATCTATCGCAAGCTGGGCATTTCCTCGCGCGCGGAGGCGGCGACGGAGGCGATCAGGCGGGGTTTGGTGGGCTGAGCACCCGCTCGGGCCCGGGGGCCTGCGCTGTTGCCGGCGCTGCCAGCGGTAAGGTCAGCAACACCCGGCAGCCTTGCGCAGGCGCAACCAGGCTATCCACCGACAGCTGCGCGCCGATGGCGTGGGCGCGCCGGCGCATATTGTTAAGGCCATGCTGGCCCTGGCGGGATGCGCCGCTTCCCAGACCCCGTCCGTTGTCGCTTAGTTCAAGCTGCAGTAGCCGGCTGCCGTCGGCAGGCTGGCCGACCCGCACCACCAGGCGCAGCGACGTCGCCTGCGCGTGCTTGACCACGTTGGTGGCGGCTTCCTGCAGCAGGTGCATCAGTTGGCGCTGCGTCGCGCTGTCGATGTGCAGGTCGGCCAGCTGGTCGTCCGGCTCGTAGACCATTGCAATGCCAAGTGCGGCCAGCGCCGCGTCCCATCGCGCGGTCCAGTTGGCCAGCGTGGTTTCCAGCTCGGCGTCCAGGGCTGCGTTGTCCATCAGCATGCGCAGTTCGTCCAGGCTGTCGCTGAGCGACTGCCTGAGCTGTTCGGGACTCAGCGCATCGCGCTCGACGCCACGCAACAAGGAGAGCAGCTGCCCGCCCAGCCCATCGTGCATATCGCGCAGTATGCGGTCGCGCTCGTCTTGGCGTCCGGCGGCGTTGGCGACCATGCACTCGGTGTCGCGCAGCCGGGCATAGTCCTCCTCAAGCTCGGTGGAGCGCAGCGCACTGCGCCGCTCCAGTTCCAGGTGGGCGCCTTCCTCGCGCCGCAGCACCTGCACGATGTAGTCGCCGACGATCGTCGCATAGACCAACAAAATCAGGCCGATGCCCCAGAACAGCAGCAGGGGGGCGCCCGGATCCAGCGCCCCGTTCAGGACGCCCGTCTCGTGCAGGGCGGACCCCAGAAAACCCGAATACCCGACGAGCATTGCGGTGCGGCGCCACCCTTTGTAACGGCCGGTTGCGGTCGTGATCGTCCAGCCCAGCCACAGGCCCAGCCCCATCGCGCACAGGTCGGAAAAGTCACGCGCCAGCAAGCTGCCCGATCCGATCGCCAGCGCGCCAGCCATTGCGCCGGCGCCGGCCAGCGTGACGGTCGGCAAAATCCGGCGGGGCGCCTTGAGCCAGCGCCGCCGCGCCGTTGGCTCGTCGGGCGCAAGCTGCCAAAGGATTGCGGCCAGAAGGCTGGCGACGGTCAGCAGCACATTGAGCCGGTTGAAGCTATCAAACCAGTCAGGCGCCATGGGCAGCACG
>Ga0214919_10002449_pt1 | contig 29262 bp, 27 predicted proteins | sample LL1503_MetaG_FD_177994 | JGI IMG/M metagenome (GOLD analysis project Ga0214919, IMG submission 177994) | Freshwater microbial communities from Lake Lanier, Atlanta, Georgia, United States - LL-1503 | ecosystem: Environmental > Aquatic > Freshwater > Lake | place: USA: Georgia | collected... | reverse complement strand
AAAGCCGAAGTCATCATCCATTTTTTTGCGCAATTTGGCGCTGCGGCCCGATACAAAAGCGTTTTCGTTCATCTTCAACCTTTTGTTCACTCGGCGCGGGTTGGCACGAGTATTTCGCGCTGCCCACTGCCGCTCATGGCACTGACCAAACCAGCCCTCTCCATGTCCTCCACCAACCGTGCGGCGCGGTTGTAGCCAATTTTGAGATGTCGCTGCACCAAGGAAATACTGGCTTTGCGGTTTTTCAAAACCACTTCAACAGCTTGATCGTACATGGGGTCTTTTTCCCCATCCCCACCGTCCAGCAATCCGTCTTCGCCGTCAACAGCTCCCCCATCGAGAACGCCCTCAATGTAATCGGGCTCGCCTTGCGACTTGAGGTAACTCACCACGCGATGGACTTCTTCGTCGCTGACAAACGCACCGTGAACACGGATCGGAAACCCTGTACCTGAAGGCATATAGAGCATGTCACCCATACCCAACAAGGCTTCTGCGCCCATTTGGTCCAGAATGGTCCGGCTGTCGATTTTGCTCGACACTTGAAAAGCAATACGGGTTGGAATGTTGGCTTTGATCAGGCCGGTGATCACGTCCACGCTGGGGCGCTGGGTTGCCAAAATTAAATGGATCCCGGCGGCACGGGCTTTTTGCGCCAAGCGTGCGATCAACTCTTCGATCTTTTTGCCGACCACCATCATCAGATCGGCCAATTCATCAATCACCACCACGATGTGCGGCAAGCGTTTGAGTGGTTCCGGATCGTCTGGCGTCAAGCTGAAAGGGTTGTAGATGAACTCTTCACGGGCCGTGGCCTCGTCAATTTTGGTGTTGTAGCCGGCCAGATTACGCACACCCATTTTGCTCATCAGCTTGTATCGGCGCTCCATTTCGGCCACGCACCAATTCAGCCCATGGGCAGCTTGCCTCATGTCAGTGACAACCGGAGCCAACAAATGTGGAATACCTTCGTAAACCGACATTTCAAGCATCTTGGGGTCGATCATCAGCAAGCGCACATCACGCGCCTCGGCTTTGTACAGCAAGGAAAGAATCATCGCATTGATGCCTACCGACTTGCCCGAACCTGTCGTGCCCGCCACCAACACATGCGGCATCTTGGCCAGGTCGGCCACGACGGGATTGCCACCAATGTCTTTACCCAAGCCCATGGTGAGCATGGATTTGGCCTCGTGATAAACCTGAGAGCCCAGTATCTCGCTCAGTTTGATGGACTGGCGTTTAGCGTTGGGCAACTCCAGCGCCATGAAGTTTTTACCAGGAATCGTTTCGATCACGCGAATGGACACCAAGCTCAGTGAACGGGCCAAGTCTTTGGCCAAATTGACGACTTGAGAGCCTTTCACACCCGTGGCAGGTTCAATTTCATAGCGCGTCACCACTGGTCCCGGTGCTGCAGCCAGTACACGCACTTCTACACCGAAATCTTTCAATCTCTTTTCGATCATGCGACTGGTCATTTCCAGCGTTTCCTGGGCCACGCCTTCTTGTTGGGCGGTCAAACTGTCGAGCAAATCAACTTGCGGCAGTTTGCTGTCAGGCAACTCCTTGAACAAGGGTTTTTGGCGTTCTTTTTGCACACGCTCACTCAAGGGCCGTTGCTGCACAGGCGATTCAATTACCACAGGGCTGTGAACCTCCAAAGGTTGAACAGCATCACCTTGCGGCCCTTCCCGATACAGGGGTTCCATTGTGGGCTCGGTCAAACTAAGGTTGGTCGATCCCATCATGCGCGACTCTGGCTCAAAAGGCTCCTTGGATACAGGGTGGTCACGTTCGCGCAATGCCTGCTGGCCCATGGCGTAGTCTTGCTCTATTTCCCTCTTTTCCTGACGCGATGCGATCAGCCCATCTATATGTGCACCGATGGCCTCGGCCAAACGGCCCCACGAGAAACGAAATACAAGAGCCACACCCAGCACCGACAGAACCAGACTGGCCAAGGCCGAGCCGGTGAAGCCAAGCCAATGAAAAATTAGCTTGCCGGCCAAGTACCCCAAGGCACCACCACTTTGACCAGGCAAAATAGCATCAAATTTGTACAATCTCAACCATTCCATTGAGCAACTGGCCACCAGCAATACCAACAATCCCAGCCAAAATGAGGCGCGACTGCGGGTGATCTTTGAACCTTGTGTCGACGGGGCTTGCTCACCCCGTAGCCAGACAGCTAAGGCCACGACCCACGCGCGTGTCCCTGCAGCCAAGCACCACCATGCCGAAAATCCAAACAAAAAATACGCGATGTCAGCCGTCCAGGCACCCAGCCGACCAACCCAATTGCGCACATTCCCGTCCGAGCCAGAACTGGACCAAGATGGGTCGTGCATGTTGTAACTTAACAGCGACAAAAAGCCCAATAGCAAAGCGGCCCCAGCAATGAACAGACCAAATTCCTGGGCGAACCGCGAAAAACCAGTGCGCGAGGCTGTTTCAATTCCTGGATGGGGTGACCCAGTGGGATTAGCAAGAGTATGGATTGAGTAAGTCATAGCAGTGATTGCAAGCTTACTCGATAGAACCCCCTTTTTGGAAGCCCATGTCCTTGACCGCTGTACCCCTATAAGCTTCGTCTGAATTTCCGCACCCAAGCTTCTTACAATCAAGCTTATCCCGGGCAATTAGCCCGTTCACATTGAAAAGTCGTAACCTCATGTCTAACACCCAACACGCCAAAGTCCTGATCCTCGGTTCGGGGCCAGCCGGCTACACGGCCGCCATTTATGCCGCCCGCGCCAACCTCAAACCCCTCTTGATCACGGGCATGGCTCAGGGGGGTCAGTTGATGACCACGACAGAAGTCGACAACTGGCCGGCCGATGTACATGGCGTGCAAGGCCCAGAACTGATGCAACGTTTTCAAGAGCACGCTGAGCGATTCAATACCCAGATCGTGTTCGACCAAATCAACAAGGTCGACTTCAGCAAGCGTCCTTTCACCTTGACCGGTGACAGCGGCACCTACACCTGCGACAGCCTCATTATTTCCACTGGCGCATCGGCCAAGTACTTGGGCCTGCCATCCGAAGAAGCCTTCATGGGCCGCGGCGTGTCAGGCTGCGCCACCTGTGACGGCTTCTTCTACCGCGAACAAACGGTGTGCGTGGTCGGCGGTGGCAATACCGCCGTGGAAGAAGCGCTGTATTTGTCCAATATTGCCTCCAAGGTTCACCTGATCCACCGCCGCGACAAGTTCAAGGCCGAGGCCATCATGATTGACAAACTGATGGAAAAAGTCGCCTCGGGCAAGATCGTTTTGGAAACCAACAGTGTGCTGGATGAGGTGCTGGGCGACGCCTCTGGCGTCACGGGCGTTCGCTTGAAAAGCACCGACGGCCACAGCACACGAGATCTGGCCATACAAGGCTGCTTCATCGCCATTGGCCATTCCCCGAATACCGACATCTTTGAAGGCCAATTGGACATGAAGGGCGGCTATTTGCTGACCCGAAGTGGATTGCAAGGCTTTGCCACCATGACCAGCGTGCCCGGCATCTTTGCTGCTGGCGATGTGCAAGACAACGTGTACCGCCAAGCCATCACCAGCGCAGGCACAGGCTGCATGGCAGCATTGGACGCCCAGCGCTTTTTGGAACATGGCGATCACTGAACAAACAGCGCTATAATGGCAGGCTTTGCTGGATTCAGCGAAGAAGATGGGTTACCGCCACCCTGATCTGGCGAGGTGAGGCGGTAGTCTGAACGAAAGCCTGAGGCGCTCGTATTAATGAACGCTTGAGACGTTCGTGTGAACAACCGCCGTAGATATGGAGTGTCCACATGGCACGCGTATGTGAAGTCACGGGCAAAGGCCCAATGTCTGGGAACAATGTTTCCCACGCAAACAACAAAACAAAGCGCCGGTTCTTGCCGAACCTGCAATACCGCCGTTTCTGGGTAGAAACTGAAAACCGTTGGGTGCGCTTGCGCGTTTCCAGCGCAGCTTTGCGTTTGATTGACAAAAACGGCATCGACGCCGTACTGGCTGACTTGCGTTCGCGCGGTCAAGCTTAATTCCAGTTACTGAAAGGACACGATCATGGCATCCAAAGGCGGACGCGAAAAAATCAAGCTGGAATCGACAGCCGGCACAGGTCACTTTTACACGACCAGCAAAAACAAGAAAACCATGCCCGAAAAAATGTCGATCATGAAGTTCGACCCTAAAGCTCGCAAGCACGTGGAATACAAAGAAATCAAGCTGAAGTAATTCACTTTGATTTTGCAGACCTCTCGTCTGCGAACCCCATAAAAAAACCCGCTGAGCGGGTTTTTTTATGGCTGTTGATTGGTGTCATCATCAAATTGGCTTGACCGTCGCAGCGCGCAGCTGCGTAGAGAAATCACGCAAAGCTGCAATGCCGCTCTCCTCGGCGCGACGGCACCAAGCTTGTAAGTCAGCAGCCAGCTGTTCACGGCTGTGCGATGTGTTGAGCCAGATCTGAGTCAACTCTTCTCGCATGACCACCATCTTGTCCAGAACAGGATAAGCAGCACGGGCTTGGGAGAGCAAGGAAACAGCGTCCGCTGGCACTTTCTCAGCAGCGCGGTGGTACCAACGCGATGCCACCTTGATCACATGGTCATCCACCTTGGTGGAAGAGACCTCCTGAAGGAAAACGTCTCGCATTCGGCGGGCATAACCCGCCATCACTTCATAGCGGTTGGCAATCAGCGCCTCCAGTGTCTTTTCATCGGCCACGGGTCGGATCTCCCCGTAAGCCAATTTAGGTGGCGTCTTTTTGACTTTGGCCAAACCCATTGACTGCAAGATCGTGATGTACATCCAACCCATATCGAACTCGTAAGGCTTGACCGACAATTTAGCCGATGTGGGGTAGGTGTGGTGGTTGTTGTGCAACTCTTCGCCACCGATCAGGATGCCCCAGGGCGAGATGTTGGTGCTCGCATCGGGCGCCTCAAAGTTGCGGTAACCCCAGTAATGGGCAGCGCCGTTGATGATGCCAGCGGCAGTGACCGGTATCCACATCATTTGCACGGCCCAGACCGTCAAGCCCAAGGCACCAAAAAGCGCCAAGTTAATGATCAGCATCAGGGCGACACCTTGCCATGAAAACCGGGAGTACAGATTGCGCTCGATCCAGTCATCGGGGGTTCCGTGACCGAACCGCGCGAGCGTATCCAAGTTCTTCGACTCTTGACGGTACAGCTCGGCGCCTGTGAATAACACCGTTTTGATGCCATGGACATGGGGGCTATGGGGGTCATCAGCCTGTTCACATTTGGCGTGATGTTTGCGGTGAATGGCGGTCCATTCTTTGGTCACCTGTCCTGTGGTCAGCCAAAGCCAAAAACGGAAAAAATGCGACACCAGAGGATGCAGATCCAACGCGCGGTGGGCTGAATGACGGTGCAGGTAAATCGTCACACTGGCGATGGTGATGTGGGTGAGCACCAAAGTCACCACCAGCACCTGCAGCCAAGAAAAATTCAAGCTGCCATAGGCCAGCCAGTCGATCGCCGCATTCAATGCGGACCAGTCGGGTAACAACATCAGTTATGTCTTTCAGTGAGCCCGTTTTCAGGCAATGCTTTGATTTTAAGTTTTTAGGCTCAAAAAGGACAGTCTTTTCAAATTCAAGCCCATTTAATAACAAAAATGGGTTAATTTTTCACCCAGGTCGCCGCAAAGAATCCATCGGTGCCATGCCGGTGCGGCCACAAACGTAAAAATTCCGATTGATTCCCGCTGCACAAACTGGCGGCATCTAGCACCTTCAACCGCTCCAACTCTGAGGCAGCAACCAGCACTTCAAAATCAGGGTGGGCATGCGTAAAGGCCTGCGCGATGGCTTCATTTTCTTGCACCAACAAACTGCAAGTGGCATACACCAAGCGGCCACCGGGCTTGAGTAAACGTGCGGCACTTTGCAAAATGGCCAACTGTTTGACTGCCAACTCTTCCAACGCCTTGGGGGTCTGGCGCCATTTCAAATCGGGATTGCGTCGCAAAGTTCCCAAGCCAGAGCAAGGAGAATCGACCAAAACGCGGTCAATCTTGCCCGCCAAGCGCTTGATGCGCTCATCGCGCTCATGTGCAATCGCAGCCGGATGGACATTGGACAACTTGCTGCGAGCCAATCGGGGCTTGAGGGCGTCCAGACGGTGTCCGGAGACATCGAAAGCATACAGGCGACCTGTGTTGCGCATGCTCGCCCCAATCGCCAGTGTTTTGCCACCAGCACCGGCACAAAAGTCGACCACCATTTCGCCGCGATGGGCATCCAGCAACAAGGCCAGCAATTGAGAGCCCTCGTCTTGCACCTCGATGGCGCCACGGGCAAAGGCATCCAGTTTGGTCAAAGCAGGCTTGCCTTGTATCCGAAGCCCCCAAGGGGAATAGGGCGTTGGCTCTGTGGGGATGCCTGCCAATTTAAGTTCTTTTTGAACGTCCGCACGTTTGTCATGCAATGCGTTCACCCTCAAATCGAGTGTGGCACTTTGCCCCAGACTTTCAACCAGAGGCCAAAACTCATCGCCCAACTGGGCTTGGAGGGGTTCGACCATCCATTCCGGCAAATTGTGGCGATGCCGGTCCAAAAACTCTTCGGGCTTGACACGGTCGCAGCCTTCGAGCCAGGTTTTTTCGGTCTCGTTGATGGCGCCATACAGAAAATCACGCGGCGCATGAAAACCCAAAATCGCCAAGCGGCGCTCTTTGGCGCCACTGCCTGAGCGGGCCAAGTACTCAAAACGAAGCTTGTGCCGCAGGACGTTGTAGGCGGTCTCGGCCAGGGTGGCGCGCTCGCGGGGACCCAATTGGCGGTGTTCACGGAAAAAACGCGAGACCACAGAATCGGCAGGATGTTCAAATTGGAGCGTCAGCCTGACCAGTTCGGCGCAGGCATCAAGAAGGGCTTTAGGATGCATAGCCCCTATTGTCCCACTCTGCGCATTCAGGAATTCACACATGTCAGAAACACTGCCGCCCCTGATCACCACCCGCCCTGGTATCTACCGCCACTACAAAAATCTGTTGTACGAAGTCAAAGGCACGGTGCGTCACAGCGAGTCACTGGAACCCATGACTTTGTACCAAGCGCTGTATGGTGAGCGTGGGTTGTGGGTTCGTCCTGCGGCCATGTTCAATGAGCATGTCGAGATTGCCGGTGTCATCCAACCGCGATTTACTTGGGTATCCGAGACCGAGCCTTCACCGAAATGAAATACGGCCTTGAAACTCAAGCGCTCAAGAGTTTCTCGATCGCTTGCGGATACATCAAATGCTCCTGTGTAAGCACGCGCTCAGCCAAACTTTCTGCGGTATCCATGGGCAAAACTGGCACAACCCCCTGCGCCAAGATGGGGCCATGGTCTAACTCGGACGTGACATGATGCACCGTGGCACCGACAAATTTGCATCCCATGTCAAGCGCCCGTTGGTGGGTATTGAGGCCAGCAAAAGCAGGCAGCAAAGAAGGATGAATATTGATCAAACGCTTGTGAAAATGCCGCACAAATGCCGAAGACAAGATGCGCATAAAACCTGCAAGCACCACCAAGTCGGGTTCAAACCGGTCAATTTCATCTTGCAATGCCAAGTCAAATGCCTCGCGACTGGCAAAAGACTTATGGTCCACCAACACCACGGGTATGCCTCGGTTTTTGGCAAATTCGAGACCCTCAGCATCGGCCCGGTTGCTGACCACAGCGGCCACCCGCAGGCCCAATTTGTCTGACCATTGGCGTTGCTCGGCGGCAAGGACAATGGCGGCCATGTTGGAGCCAGCGCCAGAAATCAAAATCACAATGTTTTTCATCAAGTGGTGATTATCTCTGCCTTGTCACGTCCCAAAATTGGCTCAACTAAACCCTTTTTTCAAAGCACAGGCAATTTATTTTCGCACGATCGTGCTATAAAATTGTTTTTCTAAACTCAAAGCCGTTGCTTTGGATACTTCCCCACAGGCTTTTCTGAAAGAGACCCCCATGGATTTGGCATTCACCCCTGAAGAACTTGCATTCCGCGATGAAATTCGCACTTGGGTTAAAGGCAACTTACCCGCAGACATTGCACAAAAGGTGCATGCCGCCATGCGATTAACGCGCGACGATATGCAGAGTTGGTCCAAAATTTTAGGCAAAAAAGGCTGGCTCGGTTGGGCTTGGCCGACGCAATTTGGCGGCCCGGGCTGGAACGCCATCCAAAAACACCTCTTTGAAGAAGAATGCGCTCTGGCCGGCGCGCCCCGCGTGGTGCCCTTTGGTCCGGTCATGGTAGCCCCCGTGATCATGGCCTTCGGCAATGCAGAACAACAAAAGCGCTTTTTGCCCGGCATCGCCAGCGGTGAAGTCTGGTGGAGCCAGGGTTACAGCGAACCCGGTTCCGGCTCAGACTTGGCCTCGCTCAAAACCCGCGCCGAGCGCGTGGGCAACAAATACATTGTCAACGGTCAAAAGACCTGGACCACATTGGGACAATATGGCGAGTGGATTTTCTGCCTGGTGCGCACCAGCAACGAAGGCAAGCCGCAAACCGGCATCTCGTTCTTGTTGATCGACATGAAGACCCCGGGGATCACGGTGCGCCCGATCAAATTGCTGGACGGCGAATGCGAAGTCAACGAAGTCTGGTTTGACAATGTCGAAGTGCCGGTCGAGAACCTGGTTGGCGAAGAAAACAAAGGTTGGAACTACGCCAAACACCTGCTGGCGCATGAGCGCACCAACATCGCTGATGTGAACCGCGCCAAGCGCGAACTCGAGCGATTGAAGCGCATCGCCAAAACAGAAGGCGTGTATGACGACCTGCGCTTTCGCGACGAAATCGCCAAGCTCGAGGTGGACATCGTCGCCCTCGAAATGCTGGTCCTCAGGGTCCTGTCGGCAGAAAAATCGGGCAAGAACTCACTCGACATTGCCGGTCTCTTGAAGATCAAGGGCAGCGAAATTCAGCAACGGTACGCGGAACTCATGATGTTGGCGGCCGGCCCTTACAGCCTGCCCTTCATCTTTGAAGCCATGGATGCCGGCTGGCAAGGCGACTTTCCTGGCGACAACGTGTCCAATGCCCCTCTGGCGGCCAATTACTTCAACATGCGCAAGACCACCATTTATGGCGGCAGCAACGAAGTGCAACGCAACATCGTCGCGCAAACCGTCCTCGGTTAAAGCGCCTGAACTTTCAAGGATTTCAAAATGGATTTCGATTTTTCTGACGACCAGGAACAACTGCGTGACGCCGTCCATAAATGGGTGGACAAAGGCTACAACTTTGACCGCCGGCGGGCCATTGCGGCCTCTGGCGGCTTTGACCGCGCAGCCTATACCGAACTGGCCGAGTTGGGCCTCACAGGCCTGTATGTGAGTGAAGCCCAAGGCGGCATGGGCATGGGCCCGGTCGAAGGCATGGTGGTCATGGAAGCGCTGGGCCGCGGCATTGTGCTGGAACCTTTGACGCAGACCCTGATCACCAGCGCGGTGCTCGAAGGCTATGGCCCCGACGCCCTTAAAAACGCCTGGCTGGGCCGCATGGCCTCGGGCGAAGCCCTGGTGGTGCTGGCCCACCAAGAGCGCAAAGGCCGCTACAACTTAACCCACTGTGCCACCCAGGCCAAAGAGGCATCGAGCGACTGGCGCCTGACCGGCGTCAAGCACATGGTGCCCGCTGGCGCCCACGCCGACGCTTACCTGGTGCCCGCCATGATAGGCAACAGCTTGGGTCTCTTTGTGGTCGAACGCAGTGCCAACGGCGTACAGACCTCTGCTTACGCCACCCAAGATGGGGCAGCTGCAGCCGATGTGCACTTGAACAACACGCCCGCCCAATTGGTGACCCGAGATGGCTTGACCGCGCTGGAACATGCGGTGGACATCGGCATCGCGAGCCTGTGTGCGGAGGCCGTGGGTGTGATGGACAAAACCATGGCGATCACTATTGATTACATGAACACGCGCAAGCAGTTCAACACAGTCATCTCCAGCTTCCAGGCGCTGCGTCACCGCGTAGCCGACATGAAAATGCAACTGGAACTGGCCCGTTCTATGAGTTTTTATGCCACGCTCAAACTCAACGCACCGGTCGACGAACGCCGCAGCGCCATGGCCCGTGCCAAGTACCAGCTCGGTGTGTCGATGCGTTTTGTGGGACAGCAAGCGGTGCAATTGCACGGCGGCATTGGCGTAACAGACGAGTACATCGTGAGCCATTACTTCAAGAAACTGACCCAGCTGGAAATGACCTGGGGCGACACTCTGCATCAACTGGGTGCAGTGTCAGAGCGCATGCAAGACACTGCCGGCGTGTTCGCCTGAGCCGCACCTCGGCTGCAACTTAGGCGACTTTATTCGGGGAGCCGTTCCCGCAGGAAACTGGCAAAACGCGGCAACCCAGAGGGCGTCCTGCCCCTGTACCGGTAGGTTACCCAAGCCCCCACTTCAGGGGGCTTTTCTCTTTGTGAGTCACTCAGACCTGAGCCCAGTGCAAAGCGTTGACCTTGGGGCAATTCGACAAGCAAAGCACCCAAGCGCCCACTCAGTTTTCCTTTGCCAGGCACATGCCCGACAACCCGCGCATCTTCGTCTTCTGCCACTTTCAATTTGTGCAAATATGCGCTGCGACCGGCTTGCCACAAAGCGTCCCCGTGGTGAAGCATCAAGCCCTCCCCGCCACTCCGCACGATCTGCAACAACTGATGCGCAAGCGCTGACGCATTGGCCACGCGAAACTGCGGGAAAGCCTGCAGAAAAGGAACGGGATGCAAGGCCAATACCGCCTTCATTTTCAACAACCGCTCGTTGAAAGTCCCGTCATCTCCAGGCAAATCGAACAGTTGGTACTTCACCTCACGCCATTGCGCCTCGACAGGTGTTTCACGTCGCACGGTGGCAGACAAGCGGTCGAAGGTGCCGCGCCCCAGCCACAATTCGCCATCGAGTGAAATGGGGGGTAAGGACGCAGTGAACCAAGGGGGCGCAGCCATCGGACGGCCGCTTCGAAAGCGGAGCCCTTGACCGTCCCACAAGGCACGAACACCGTCGAGCTTTTCACTGACCCAATAGCCTGCCGGATCCATCCCCTGGGTCCAAGGTGTTGCCAACATCACGCGGCCAAAATTTGAGTCGGCTTGCGCAAAGTTCGGTTCTGCTGGCCGAGCCCATGATGGCGCCGCCCACCCGGTCAGACCCCAAGCAACGCGCAATGCGGCCGAACGCCGCGACATCTTATTTTTCATTCTCCCTCTCCCCTTACTGTCTTATTTGTTGGCCCTCGACCGCATCAAGGCGGCACAGTTCAAGGCTACAAACCTGATCATCTCATCACAGACCTCATCAACTCATCAAGCGCGATGATCGCGGCACATGGGCCATCAAAAATGCCATTTGGTCGACCAAAATCCGACGGTTGCGCAAAATAAAGTCCTCCCAAAGGCTCGGCACATAAGGCGCATAAAGCAGGGGCATGCCAGCTTGCTCAGGGGTGCGGTGGCTCTTTCGGTGGTTGCATGCGCGGCAAGAAGTGACCACGTTCATCCAGGTATCGGCCCCTTTTTGCGCGAACGGCACAATATGCTCACGGGTGAGTTCGGTTTCATGGAAATGGTCACCACAATAAGCGCAGATATTGCGATCCCGAATGAACAACTTGCCGTTGGTCAAACCCGGTCGCATTTCAAACGGATTGATTTTGGGCACGCCGCGGGTGCCAATGATGCTGTTGACACGAATGATGGACTGGTCCCCTGTCACGGCGTTGTGGCCACCGTGAAAAACGGCAATTTCCCGCCCCGCTTCCCAGCGCACTTCCTCGGCGGCGTAATACATGACCGCCTCTTCCAGGCTGATCCACGACTGGGGTAACCCCTGGGCTGACAACTTCAAGACCTTCACTCGCGACTCCATCCAACAGTTAAAAACCACTGACTTGAAACATGAACGTCCATACCGCAAAATCTGTGTACCTTTGGGCACATCAGACGGGCGTTGGTTAAGTCACAATATACGCTGTATTGACGACAACTTAACGACAACACTGGCGTTTTCTCAGCGTTTTTTCTCTGGCTCACATCACAAGACCCCTCCATGAAGGTATTTCGCGGTTTCAATCACCCAGGCATTGCGCCCGCTTGTGCCCTGACCATAGGCAATTTTGATGGCGTTCACCGAGGCCATCAGGCCATGCTGGCCTTACTCAAGAACGAAGCATCGCACCGAGGGATAGTCAGCTGTGTGATGACCTTTGAGCCCCATCCCCGCGACTATTTTGCGGCCTTACTGAACAAACCCGAACTGGCCCCCGAACGCATCGCCACATTGCGTGACAAACTGACCGAATTGGCCCGCTGCGGCATCGATCAAGTTGTGGTGCTGCCCTTTGATGCGAACTTGGCTCAACAAAAACCACAGGCATTCATTGATGACGTACTTTTGCAGGGTTTAGGTGTGCGTTATGTGCTGGTAGGCGACGACTTTCGATTTGGCGCACAACGTGCTGGTGACTATGCCATGCTCGATGCCGCTGGCCAACAAAGAGGCTTCGATGTGGCCCGGATGAACAGCTACGAAGTGCATGGACTGCGTGTGTCCAGCTCTGCCGTGCGCAGCGCCTTAAACTCCGGCAACATGCCCGAAGTGGCGCGTTTGCTGGGGCGGTCCTTCAGTATCAGCGGTCACGTCATTCATGGGCGCAAACTCGGTCGCTTGTTGGGTGCCAGCCAGTCCGGAGGCGACGATGGTTTTCGCACCCTGAATTTACGCTTTGATCACGACAAACCTGCTGCCAGTGGGATTTTTGCCGTTCAAGTTCATGGCCTCACCCCCCAAGCGCTGACCGGGGTGGCTAATCTGGGCAAACGCCCTTCTCTGGATCCGACGGATGTGAATGGCGGGCGCGTACTTTTGGAAGTCCACTGCTTAGACTGGCCTGGCCATCTGGGAGCCGAAGAGGGGTACGGTAAAATCATCCGTGTGGATCTGCTGCACAAATTACACGACGAACTCAAGTACGACAGCTTTGACGCCCTGACAAAGGGCATTGCCAAAGACTGTGAGGATGCGCGTGCGTACTTTGCGTCCCTGCATGGGCAAACCCACCGTCAAAACACGCGCGACCGAATTTGACCTTGGCCGACCCGACATGGCGCAGTGCTTGGGCCCTGTTCAACCCCGATATTTTTCGACTGCGCCCAGTGCAGTTCCGCTCTTTTTGATTGATTTTCCATGTCTGAAGCCAAAACGAATTACCGCGCCACACTGAACATGCCCGACACCCCGTTTCCGATGCGGGGCGATTTACCCAAACGCGAGCCGGGTTGGGTCGAAAAGTGGAATCACGAAGGGCTTTACAAAAGACTGCGCACCGCACGCCATGGCGCACCGCTGTTCGTGTTGCACGACGGCCCGCCTTACGCCAACGGCAAGCTGCACATCGGCCACGCACTGAACAAAGTGCTGAAAGACATGATCGTCAAGTCCAAACAATTGGCTGGCTTTGATGCGCAATACATCCCGGGCTGGGACTGTCACGGCTTACCGATTGAGAACGCCATCGAGAAACTGCATGGCCGCAAACTCAGCCGCGATGACATGCAAGCCAAGAGCCGCGCCTTTGCCACCGCGCAAATTGACCAGCAACGCGAAGACTTCAAACGCCTGGGTGTTCTGGGTGACTGGGAGCGCCCCTACCGCACCATGGACCCCGCCAACGAAGCCGGAGAAATTCGGGCGTTCAAGCGCGTCATCGAACGCGGCTTTGTGTACCGTGGCCTCAAGCCCGTGTACTGGTGTTTTGACTGTGGCTCGAGTCTGGCCGAATTCGAAATCGAATACCAGGACAAGCAAAGCGACACACTGGACGTGGCCTTTGAGACCGATGACGCGGCGGCACTGGCCGCCGCCTTTGGTTTGAAGTCTCTGCCCGTTGGCCTTAGCGCATTTGCCGTCATTTGGACCACGACGGCCTGGACCCTCCCCGCCAACCAGGCCCTGAATGCCCACCCTGAACTGAACTATGCGCTGGTGCAAACCGAAAAGGGCTGCCTGGTTCTGGCCGAGTCCCTGGTGGACAAATGCTTGGAGCGATTTGGCTTGACCGGTCAGGTGGTGGCCACCGCCAAGGGCGAACAACTCGGCGGTCTGAACTTCCGTCACCCACTTTACGACGTCGATCCCGGCTACAAGCGCCTGTCGCCCGTGTACCTGGCCGAGTACGTCAGTGACAGCGACGGCACGGGCTTGGTTCACTCTTCACCTGCTTATGGCGTGGATGACTTCAACTCCTGCATCGCCAACGGCCTGAAATACGATGACATCCTGAACCCGGTGCAAGGCAACGGCAGCTATGCTGCAGACTTTCCGCATTTTGGCGGACTGCATATTTGGAAAGCCATTCCTGTGGTGTTGGATGCACTGCGCAACGCAGGGCGCCTTCTGTCCACCGTGACCATCACCCACAGCTACCCGCACTGCTGGCGGCATAAAACGCCGGTGATTTACCGCGCCGCAGCCCAATGGTTTGTGCGCATGGACGAAGGCGAAGGCGTCTTCACCCTGGACAAAGCGCCCAAGACCCTGCGGCAACTGGCCCTGGATGCGATTGAGCAAACGCACTTTTACCCCGAGAACGGCAAGACCCGTTTGCGCGACATGATTGCCAACCGCCCCGACTGGTGCATCTCACGCCAGCGCAGTTGGGGGGTGCCGGTGCCCTTCTTCCTGCACAAGGACAGCGGCGAGCTGCACCCGCGTACCATGGCCATACTGGACCAGGCCGCGGACATTGTGGCGCGGGGTGGCATCGAAGCCTGGAGCCGTGTGACGAGCGAAGAGATCTTGAACCAAGCCGGCGATGACGCTGCAAGTTACAGCAAGAGCACTGACATTTTGGAAGTGTGGTTCGACTCCGGCAGCACCTTTGAACATGTCTTGCGTGGCAGCCATAAGGACGCATATGACCGGCCACCCTTCCACATCGAGGGCCCTGAAACCGACTTGTACCTGGAAGGCCACGACCAACACCGCGGCTGGTTCCACAGTTCGCTGCTCTTAGGCTGTGCCTTGTACGGCCGCGCGCCCTACAAGGGCCTTTTGACCCATGGCTTTGCGACTGACGGTCAAGGCCGCAAGATGAGCAAGAGCCTGGGCAACACCGTCGCCCCCCAAGAAGTCACTGACAAAATGGGCGCAGAAATTGTGCGCTTGTGGGTGGCTGCAACCGATTACTCGGGTGACTTGAACATCGACGACAAAATCCTGGCCCGCGTAGTCGACGCTTACCGCCGCATCCGCAACACCTTGCGTTTCTTGATGGCCAACGTCAGCGACTTCGACCCCGCCAAAGACTTTGTAGCCTACGACGACTTGCTGGAAATTGACAAATACGCGCTTTCGCGTGCGGCGCAATTGCAAACCGACATCCTGGTGCACTTTCAGGTTTATGAGTTCCACCCCGTGGTCTCCAAGCTGCAGGTGTACTGCTCTGAAGACCTCGGCGCGTTCTACCTGGATGTGCTGAAAGACCGCTTGTATACCTCTGCGCCCAAGTCCTTGGCACGTCGCAGTGCGCAAACGGTAATGCACCAAATCACCCATGCCATGTTGCGCTGGATGGCGCCCTTCCTGAGTTTTACCGCCGAAGAGGCTTGGGGCGTGTTCGGTCATTCTGAATCCATCTTTCTGGAAACCTTTGCGGACCTGGGACCCGTTGACACGGCACTGTTGTCCAAATGGAGTCGTATTCGCGAGATCCGTGATGTGGTCAACAAAGACATTGAAACCGTTCGCTCAGAGGGCTCGGTGGGCTCCTCCTTGCAAGCCAACGTGACTGTGACCGCCAACCCGCAAGATCTGGCCTTGCTGACCAGCTTGGGAGGCGATGCCAAGTTCGTCTTCATCACCTCTGTACTTTCAATGGCCGCTGGTAATACCTTGTCCACCCAGGTTCAAGCCAGCAAGGATGTGAAATGCGAGCGGTGCTGGCATTACCGTGCCGATGTCGGCATGGATGCAGCCCACCCGAGCCTGTGCGGACGTTGCACCAGCAACCTGTTCGCTGAGGGCGAAAACCGCCTGATTGCCTGATAACTCCCAAACTGACCATGGCCAAAAAATCGACACGCACCCTCTCGAGCTCTGGCGCCAGCCTATGGCTGTGGCTAGGTCTGGCCTTGCTGGTACTGCTGGGGGATCAGATCACCAAAATTTGGATCATCGGCACCTACCAACTGGGCGACAGCTTGCCACTGAGTTCTTTTTTCAACTTGGTACGAGTGCACAACAATGGGGCGGCTTTTTCATTCTTGGCCCAAGCGGGGGGGTGGCAGCGCTGGTTTTTCACCGGTCTGGGCAGTGTCGCAGCCCTGTTGATGATTTGGCTGCTCACTCAACACGCAGGTCAAAAACTCTTTGGCTTTGCGATCGCCTGCGTGTTGGGTGGCGCCGTGGGTAACGTGATTGACCGCGTGCTGTACGGCTACGTGGTGGACTTTCTGGACTTCCATTACGCGGGCATCCACTTCCCGGCATTCAATCTGGCGGACAGCGCTATCACCCTGGGCGCTGCCTGCCTGATCCTCGACGAGGTGCTGCGTGTTCGCCGAGGACAGGCTTAAGTTTTACAAGGTTATGATCGTGCAGCCCGTGGTTTTGCGGGCTTCGAGATCACGGTGCGCTTGCGCCACATCGGCCAATTTGTAAGTCTGGTCAATGCGGATCTTGACCTGACCACTGACCACCACATCGAACAACTCATCGGCCATTTGTTGGTTGGTTTCCCTTGCGGCGATGTGGGTGAACAATGTTTGACGGGTCACGTAGATCGAACCTTTGCCACCCAGAATGCCGGGGGCAAAAGGCGCGGCCGGGCCTGAGGCATTGCCAAAGCTGGCCATCAAACCAAAGGGCATCAGACAATCCAAGGATTTGTCCCAGGTGTCCTTGCCGACCGAGTCGTAAACCACTTTCACGCCTTTGCCGCCGGTGATTTCTTTCACACGCACCAAAAAATCTTCGTTGCTGTAATTGATGACATGGGTCGCTCCGTGGTCTTTGGCCAGTTGGCATTTGGCATCGCTGCCTGCGGTGCCAATCAACTGGTAACCCAGCGCCTTGGCCCATTGACACGCAATCAGACCCACGCCCCCGGCTGCTGCATGGAACAAGACAAAATCTCCCGGCTTCAAACCGCCTTGCGGCAAAGTGCGTTTGAGCAGGTACTGGGCCGTCAGGCCCTTGAGCATCATGGCAGCGCCGGTTTCAAAGCTGATGGCGTCGGGCAATTTGCAAACGTTTTTGGCAGGCATCACACGCTCTTGGCAGTAGCTGCCGGGAGGGCTGCTGGCGTAGGCGGCGCGATCACCCACTTTCAGGTGCGTAACGCCCTCGCCCACCGCTTCAACGACACCAGAGGCTTCCATGCCCAAGCTCAAGGGCATGGGAAATGGATAAAGTCCCGAGCGTTGGTACACATCGATGTAATTCAAGCCAATGGCTTTGTGTCGGATACGGATTTCACCGGGACCGGGCTGGCCCACTGGCAAATCCACCAGTTTCATTTCTTCAGGTCCGCCATGTTGGGCGATTTGTACGGTCAAGCTCATGGGTGTCTCCAGCACTTCAAAAAATAAAAAGATACAACATTAAATGTGCCACGAAATGTCTGTGCGTGTGCGACAGAAAATTCACGCCAGCAGCGGTAAAGTCACCCGCATGACACACAAATTGGCCCTGCGCACCGCGCTTTTGCTTACGTTACCGCCCTTGCTCTGGGCCGGAAATGCCGTTGTTGGTCGTTTGGTTGGTTCTTTGGTGCCACCGATAACCTTGAATTTTTTGCGTTGGGTTTTCGCTTTTTTCATTTTGCTGCCCATCGCCTACAACGTTTTTCGTTCAAGCAGCGGATTGTGGTCGCACTGGCCTCGGTTTGTTGTCCTCAGCTTGTTGGGCGTGGGTTGTTACAACGCTTTGCAGTACCTGGCTCTGCAAACCTCTACCCCACTGAACGTCACCTTGGTGGCGGGGAGCAGCCCTGTCTTCATGCTCGTCTTGGGCGCTGCTTTTTTCAAAGCCCCTGTGCGCTTTACCCAGGTGATCGGTGCTTTGTTGTCGATTGCAGGCGTCGCAGTGGTGCTGTGCCGAGGCGATTGGGAGCAACTTTTGCAAGTCAAATTTGTGCCAGGTGACCTCTACATCCTGCTGGCCACAGCCTGCTGGTCGCTCTACAGTTGGCTTTTGACGCGGCGAGCCGAGCCCGAGTCTTTACGCCAGAATTGGTCTGCCTTCTTGATGGGCCAGGTGATCTTTGGTTTAGGCTGGTCAGGGGCATTCGCTGCTGCAGAATGGACATGGACCGATGCCCACATCAGCTGGGGCTGGCCATTGTTGAGCGCCCTGGCTTTCGTGGCTATCGGGCCATCTGTTTTGGCTTACCGCTGCTGGGGCGAAGGCGTTCGACTGGCGGGCCCTGCGGTGGCCGGTTTTTTCTCCAACCTGACCCCGCTGTTTGCAGCCCTGATATCTGCCGCTTTTCTAGGCGAGTTGCCTCAGCTTTACCATGTGCTGGCTTTTGCATTGATCGTCGGCGGCATTGTGGTCTCTTCAAGGCGCTTAGCAAATAACTGAAGCGCTCCGAAAACTCAGTACGTACCGGGGTAGGCTCCGCCATCGGCCAACACGTTTTGGCCCGTCATGTAGGCGGCATGCTGGCTGCACAAGAATGCGCATATCGCGCCAAACTCTTGCGGATTCCCGTAACGCCCGGCAGGAATTTGCGCTTGCTGAATAAGGCGCATTTCCTCGACGGTCTTGCCCGCTTTCTGGGCCATGGCTGGCAAGGTGGCGCGAATGCGGTCGGTGTCAAAGCGGCCGGGCAAGAGGTTGTTGATGGTCACCCCCTGGCCTGCAATTTTGCTGCGCGATGTGCCGGCCACAAAACCGGTCAGGCCACTGCGCGCGCCATTGGACAGGCCCAGCACATCGATGGGCGATTTCACCGAACTGGAAGTGATGTTCACAATCCGGCCAAAGCCGCGTGCAGCCATGCCGTCCACCGTGGCTTTGATCAGCTCGATAGGGGTCAGCATATTGGCATCAATGGCCTTGATCCAGGCCTCACGGTCCCAGTCACGGAAATCACCCGGAGGGGGTCCACCCGCATTGGTGACCACAATGTCAAAGTTCTTGCCCGGTCCCCCAGCGACATGGAACAAGGCCTCACGGCCAGCCTCCGTGGTGATGTCCGCAGCCACCGCAATCAATTTGACTTGAGGTCCTGCTTCGGCCTGCATCACTGCCACGGCCGCATTCAAGACCTCGGCACCCCGCGCGACCATCACTACGTTGACACCCTCATGCGCCAGCGCACGCGCGCAACCCCAACCCAAACCTTTGCTCGCGCCGCCGACCAGCGCCCATTTGCCTGCAATACCTAAGTCCATGTCATTCTCCTTGAATTGAAAGTTAAACACGCGCAGCGCGCGTGACCCAAAAAACACCACTCACCACCAAAATGGTGCCCGCAATAATCCACCCATTGAAGGGTTCGTCCAGCAACAAAACACCCAACGATACGGTCGACATGGGTCCGATCATGCCCGTTTGTGCTGTCAAGCCAGGGCCGATGCGTTCAATCGCCATCATGACCAAGAGCACAGGCAATACGGTGCACGCGATGGCATTGAGCAGGGACAACCCAAGCACCTCGGGCGCGACCCCGTCCAGCGACATGGGACGAAACAAGGCAAACTGCAACAGGCAAAACACACAAGCGGCTGAACTGGCCCATCCCGCCAAACGAAGGGACCCCAAACGTTGAACCAGTTGGCCACTGTAGGTCAGGTACACGGCATAGGTCACAGCACTGCAAAAAACCAGCCCAGAGCCAAGCCAGACGTTTGCGCCGGTCCAACTCAATTCATGCGCAAAGACCAGCAGCACACCGCTGTAACTCACGGCCATGGCAAGCACTTGTCGAAAACTGATTTGACGTTGATAGACCCACCAACCCAGCACCAAAACCAGGGTCGGGTTGAGGTACAAAATCAGGCGCTCAAATGACGCGCTGATGTATTCGAGCCCCAGAAAATCCAAATAACTTGACAGGTAATACCCCGTAAAACCGAGCCCCACAACACCGAACCAATCTTGGCGCGTCATGGCCGCTTGGCCGCGCCCCGCCCACAAGGCCATGGCCAGAAACAAGGGAAAGGCAAACAACATGCGCAGCATTAGCAAAGTGACGGCATCTACGCCATGGCGGTAGGCCAGCTTGACAATGATGGCCTTGCCGCTGAAAGCGATAGAGCCGACCGCCGCCAACAACAAGCCACTGGTGAGGTGATTTTTTTGCGCTGTTTCTGTCAAAACCCCACCGCCTGACCGTCACGACGCGCATCGCTGGCTGCCACATAGCCCTGCACCTTGGGGTCGCCCATGCGCCAAATGAACTGGCCCGCTCCAAAGTCTTGGTAAGAGTCGTTGATCACATCCATATGGTGACCACGCTGCGCCAGACCTTGAACAGTCTGAGCGTTCATGTCAACTTCTACGTTGATCGAGAAGCCATCGTTGTAACGCCAGCGGGGAGCATCGCATGCGGCCTGCGGGTTTTGACCGTAGTCGAGCATACGGACCAAGGTCTGCATATGGCCTTGCGGTTGCATGTTGGCGCCCATCACGCCGTAGCTCATCACCGGCTGTCCGTCTTTGGTGAGGAAAGCAGGAATGATGGTGTGGAAAGGACGCTTGCCAGGTGCCACCAAATTGGCGGGGTTCAAGCCACCCGACTGCACGTTGAAGCCATGCCCGCGGTTTTGCAAACTGACGCCAAACTCAGGCTCCACGCAACCCGAACCAAACCCCATGTAATTGCTCTGAATGAAACTGACCATCATGCCGTTCTCGTCAGCAGCTGTCAGATAAATGGTTCCGCCTTTAACCGGATTGCCTGCGCCAAAATCTTGCGCCTTGTTCATTTGAATCAATTGGGCGCGACTGGCCAGATAGGCAGGCTCCAGCATTTGGGCGGCTGTGACTTCCATCGCGCTGGGGTCGGCCACATAACGGTAGACATCGGCAAAGGCCAGCTTCATCGCCTCAATTTGCAAATGCTGCGAGTCCACGCCATCCACCGCTAAACCGGCCACATCAAAGTGCTCCAGGATACCCAGGGCGATCAGCGCGGCAATGCCCTGGCCATTGGGCGGAATCTCGTGCAAGGTGTAGCCCCGGTAGTTTTGTGCAATCGGCGTGACCCACTCGGGGCGGTAGTTGGCAAAGTCTTTGGCAGTCAAAGTGCCGCCGTGCTGGGCGCTGAAGCGCTCAATGGCTTGTGCGATTTCGCCACCGTAAAAAGCTTCACCCTTGGTCTGTGCAATCGCCCGCAAGCCACGGGCTGCGGCTTTGAATTGAAACAGCTCGCCGACATCGGGGGCACGTCCCCAAGGTAAAAAACCCTCAGCGAAGCCAGGCATTGATTGCAATTCCGGCGTTGCCGCCGCCCATTTTTGTTGAACGACAACAGGCAACAAATAACCGCGCTCGGCAATGTCGATGGCCGGCTCCATCAGGTCGGCGAAAGGCAGTTTGCCAAACCGTTCGCTGAGCGCAACCCAACTGCTGACCGCGCCGGGCACCGTCACAGAATCAAAGCCGCGCTTGGGCGGTGCCGCCACATCGGCGCCGTATTTGCGTTTGAAGTAGTCGGGCGTCCAGCTCTGCGGCGCCTTGCCCGAGGCATTCAGGCCATGCAGTTGCTGGCCGTCCCACAAAATACAAAAAGCGTCAGACCCTAAGCCATTGCTGACCGGCTCGGTGACAGTCAAAGTGGCTGCTGCCGCAATGGCGGCATCCACTGCGTTGCCGCCCTTGAGCATCATGCGCAGTCCCGCTTGCGCAGCCAGGGGGTGTGATGTGGAGACCACATTGCGTGCAAACAAGGGCAGGCGTGCGCTGCTGTAAGGGGCATTGAAATTGAAAGTCATAGCGGGTCAGTCCATTGAAATTTTGCGTTCACTGATGATTTTTTTCCATTTGGCCGATTCACTGGCCAACATGCTCGTAAATTCTGCAGGCGTACCACCGACAGCTTCAATGCCCAGCTTTTGCAATTTGTCGGCAACCTCCGCATCTTTGAGTGCCTGATTGGCCGCCGCGTTGATGCGGTTGACCAGCTCAGGACGTAAACCTGGCGGGCCGAACAAACCAAACCACGTGGTCGACTCGTAACCCGGCAAAACCTCTGAGATGGGCGGAACACCAGGGGCCAACGGGGTGCGCTGCGCAGTCGTCACACCCAGTGCACGCAAACGACCATCACGCACATGCGGCAAGCCTGTGGGCAAGGAGTCAAACAGCACATCCACTTTGCCGCTGATCAAATCCGGCATGGCCAAGGCCGTGCCCTTGTAGGGAATGTGCACCACAAACACGCCTGCCTGGGCTTTGAACAGTTCGGCCGTGAGCTGAACGATGGTGCCGTTGCCGCTGGAAGCGTAGTTCAAACGCCCCGGATTCTTGCGCGCATAGTCGATCCACTCTTGCACCGTCTTAGCGGGCGACGAATTGGGGACCAGCATGATGCTGGGCGCATTGCCCACTTGACCAATCGGCGTGAAATCTCGCACCGCGTCATAGGGCATTTTGGGATTCAAGTTCGGCCCAATGGAATGCGTGCTGGACGTGGCCAGCAGCAAGGTATAGCCATCGGGCGGAGCTTTGGCCACCATGTCAGAGCCCAAAGTGCCCCCTGCTCCTGGCTTGTTGTCAACGACCACCGATGTGCCGAGTTTTTCGGCCAGTTTTTGTGACAGGGTTCTGGCAAAAATATCCGTTGCGCCGCCTGCTGGGAACGGCACGATAAGCCGGATGGATTTATTGGGGTAAGTTTGCGCCTGAGCCCCGACAGACACCATCATGCAAAAGGCTATCCAGGGAATTGAAACCAAACTACGGTAATCTTTTTTCATGACATGATTTTGGCAGAGTTTGGCCAGCGCCAATGAAAACAGCGCCCGAAGGCGCCGTTTTCCAAAAGAATTTCCCGGGGAGATCACTCTTCCACGAAAGCTTCTTCGCGTTTGGATTTAACCGCGGGCAACAGCACGATCACCAGCAGCACCGCCGCCGCCGCTAGCAAACTGGCCGACAAGCCACGCGTCACGAACACTGTCCAGTCGCCACGGGACAAGAGCAACGCACGGCGCAGGTTTTCTTCCATCATCGGTCCCAGAATGAACCCGAGTAACAAGGGTGCAGGTTCTACGCCGAGTTTGATGAACGTATAACCAATCACACCAAAAGCCGCCACCAACCAGATGTCGAAGGTGTTGTTGTTGGTGGAGTAAACACCGATCGCACAGAACAACACGATGGCAGGGAACAACCAGCGGTAAGGCACGGTCAATAATTTGATCCACATGCCGATCAAAGGCAAGTTCAAGATCACGAGCATCAGGTTACCGATCCACATAGACGCAATCAGTCCCCAGAACAACTCGGGATTGCTGGTCATCACCTGGGGACCTGGCTGGATGTTGTGGATCGTCATCGCGCCCACCATCAAGGCCATCACCGCGTTGGGCGGGATGCCCAAGGTCAGCAAAGGAATGAAGGAGGTTTGTGAACCCGCGTTGTTGGCCGATTCAGGCGCCGCCACACCGCGGATATTGCCTTGACCGAAAGGCACTTCACCGGGGCGGAGTTTGGTTTTTTTCTCAATGGTGTAAGCCGCGAACGCCGCCAGCAAAGCACCACCACCCGGCAAGATGCCCAAAATAGAGCCGATCGCGGTACCCCGCAACACCGCAGGAATCATGTTTCTGAAGTCTTCTTTGGTCGGGAACAAGCCCGTCACTTTGCCGGTGAAAACTTCACGCTCATCTTCTGGCTTGGACAGATTCGAGATGATTTCGCCGTAACCGAACACACCCATGGCAATCACGATAAAGCCAATGCCATCGGTCAGTTCGGGAATGTCAAAGCTGAAACGCGCCACACCCGAGTTCACGTCGGTACCGACCAAGCCGAGCAGCAAGCCCAACACAATCATGGCCACGGCTTTGAGCAATGAGCCCGAAGCCAACACCACAGCACCAATCAAGCCCAAAATCATGAGCGAGAAATACTCAGCCGGGCCGAATTTGAAAGCCACTTCGGTCAAAGGTGCAGCAAAAGCCGCCAAGATCAAAGTGCCCACGCAACCCGCGAAGAACGAGCCTAAACCCGCCGCAGCCAAGGCCGGTCCGGCTCGGCCTTTACGGGCCATCTGATAACCGTCAATCACGGTCACCACCGAAGACGACTCGCCGGGCAAGTTGACCAAAATAGCGGTTGTAGAACCACCGTATTGGGCGCCGTAATAAATACCGGCCAGCATGATCAGCGCAGCCACGGGAGGCAAGGCATACGTGGCGGGCAGCAACATGGCGATGGTCGCGACAGGGCCAATGCCAGGCAACACACCGATCAAGGTGCCCAACATGCAACCCAGGAAAGCGTACAACAAGTTCTGTAAGGTGAACGCCACCCCAAAACCCAAAGCAAGGTTATTGAAAAGTTCCATGGTGTTTGTCTCCTCAGCCTGTGATGAACGTGGGCCAGACAGGGAACTGCAATTTCAACAGGACCACAAAAGCCAGATAACTGCCAATAGACAGAACGGTGGACAAAACCAATACTTCTTTGAGTACAAAGACATCTCCGGCTTTACTGACCACGATCGTCGTGCCATAAATGGCCGCAATCAACCCCATAGCAGGCAATTTGAGACTGGGCAAACCACCCAGCAAAATACCGAACAGCAAGTTGCCGCAAATGATGTAAAGCAGGGGCTTCCAGGCCCAACCGCCAATTTTGTCGCCATCGGGTGTCTCCACGACCAAGGACTTGAACATGACCAATGACCCCAAGAGGGCCAACAGCACACCCAGCGAAAGCGGGAAATAACCCGGCCCCATGCGCGCGCCGGTACCGATGGTATAGCTTGTTGCTCCGTATGCAAATGCGCCGCCAATAACGGCGAACATCAGTCCAGAGAAAAAGTCTTTTTGACTTTTGATATTCACGATACAGCTCCTCCAAATATTGGATGTGCCGATTGTGGGGGCTTTGACAGGACATGACCATGTGGGTTTCACGTATGTCCCGCTTGCGATAGACAAGTCGTCAGGCCTGGCTTCGCCTCAAATGCTCGTGGTTAACCCTTGGTTTCGGATGATTCAGACCCTGAACACGGGCACCCCTTCTCAGAACTTCGCCAAGGGCTTGAACATCTTCAACCATTTGCCTGCAGGCCAACCGAATTGTTGCTCGATGCTGTCCGCTCGTGACTGCATGGCCTCGCGTTCTAGGCGATGGGGCGTTCTTTGCGCCAGCACAATCGTGTTGCCTTCGCGGGTAGGCTTGAAGTCCCATACCGCATCTTCCCGGAATACTTGGGCTATTTTTTCCAAGCTGCGCTCGTAACTGGACGCGCGGCCGAACAAGTTCACGGTCATGCAACCCGATTCGGTGAGCAGCTTGCGGCAATGGTCATAAAACTCGACGCTGTCCAGCACAGGCAAGGCGGCTTCATGGTCGTATAAGTCCACATGCAGCAAGTCCACCGTGCCCAGCCATTCTTCTTTCTGAATTTCTGAGCCCGCATCGGCCAATACGACACGCAAGCGCTCGTCATCGGGTGGCAACTTGAACCAACCCCGACAGGCATGCAAGACCCCTGGGTTGATCTCAATGGCGGTGCAAGTCATCTTGAGTTTTTTGTAACAAAACTTGGTCAGCGTCGATGCCCCCAAACCCAGTTGCATGGCATGCCCGCCAGTGACGGCGGCGGGATCCAGAAACAACAAACCGACCATCATGCGCTGCACATAGTCCAGCTCAATGTCATAGGGCTTGGCGATCAGCATCGATCCCTGGATCCAGGGCGTACCCAAATGCAGGTAGCGGACATCACCGTCCTCAGAAAAATTAACTTCTGGCAGTGCGGATTTTTTTTTGCGAATCATGGGCTCGATTGTCACCGCCGTGAAGCTGACAAGCCAAGTCGAGGCACGACCCGAAACGCATTGCCAGTGGTCGCCAAAGCCAAGTCGGCCGCAGACATGCCGCGCAATTGCGCCAGTATGGCGGCGATGCGGGGCAATTGGTCAGGCGCATTGCGCCCTTGCGCTAGGCCATCCGCACGCGCTTGTGCTGTGCGGTACAACCACTGCGGCGGAATATCGGGGGCATCGGTCTCCAGCACCAAGGCCTCCAAAGGCAGTTGCACGGCCAGTCGGCGCAATTGGGTGGCTCGCTCAAAAGTCAAGGCCCCACCAAAACCCAGCGCAAAACCCAAACCCATGAAGGCCTTAGCCTGGACCTCACTGCCATTGAAGGCATGGGCAATCCCGCCCATCACAGCGACTTGCCGCAAACCTTTGAGCAAGCGATCGGCTGAGCGGCGCACATGCAAGACCACAGGCAAGCCATGTTTACGGGCTAATTTCAGCTGTTCGACATAGAAAAATTCTTGTCTTTCACGCATCAGGGGCTCGGTCAAGGCGGGCACAAAAAAATCAAGTCCAATTTCACCCACAGCCACCAAGTGCGGATCATCCTTGTAGAGAGTCAAAGCTTCGTCCAACAAATCCAAATCATCGTCTTGCGCCGCAGGCACATACAGCGGATGAATCCCCAAGGCGTAGCTGTCGCCCATGGTCAGTGCGCAGGCACGTACTGCCGCAAAATTGGCCACTTCGACAGCAGGAATCAGACATTGCGACACGCCCAGTGCACCGGCCGCTTTGCGCACAGCCAAGCGATCAGGCGCGAACTCTGCGGCATCCAAATGGCAGTGTGTATCGATCCACATGGTGTTCTAAGAGTTCGATGTTCAAGTCAGCACAACAGGCTTCAAACGACCGATTCAGGCACCAATCGGCCTTGCACCAATTTCACCTGACGGCTGCAGCGCGAGGCCAAGGAGGTGTCATGCGTGACCACCACAAAGGCGGTGCCTACATCGCGTGCCAACTGCAACATCAAATCGAACACGCCTTCAGCGGTGCTTCGGTCGAGGTTGCCAGTAGGCTCATCCGCCAGCACGCACGCGGGTTGTGTGACCAAGGCACGGGCAATGGCCACGCGCTGTCGTTCGCCACCCGAAAGTTCTGCAGGTCGATGGTGCAAGCGGTCCTGCAAGCCCACCTTGGCAAGCCATGTTTGCGCTGATGCAGCGGCCTGGGCATGCGGCATGCGGCGAATCCACAAGGGCATGGCGACGTTGTCCACAGCGGTGAACTCAGGAAGAAGATGGTGGAATTGGTAGACAAACCCCAGATAACGGTTACGCCATTGACCCTGCTCGGTGGCACTCAATTGGGACAGGGCTTGCCCCATCAAATGCACCATGCCTTGTGTCGGCTTGTCCAGGCCCCCCAGCAAATGCAGCAAGGTACTTTTACCCGAACCCGACGCACCAACGATGGCCAAAGTCTCGCCCGCATGCACCGCCAAGTCCACACCCTGCAGAACCGTCACATCGAGTCGACCTTCTGTGAAACGCTGGGTCAAGCCTTTGGCTTGCAACACAAGATCATTCATAACGCAAAGCCTCCGCCGGATTGACCTGGCTGGCACGCCAACTCGGGTAGAGTGTGGCCACAAAGGCGAGCACCAAAGAAATAATGGCAATAGGCACAATGTCCGCACTTTGGGGTTCACTGGGCATGCGGCTGATCAGGTAAATGTCTTTGGGCAAAAAACTGGCATGGAACAAGCTTTCCAGCGCTGGCACAATCACATCGATATTGAAGGCCACCAGCAAGCCCAACGCAAGGCCTGACAGGGTACCAATCACACCCACCATCGCTCCTTGAACCACAAACACCCCCATGATGCTGGCCGGACTTGCGCCGAGCGTTCGCAAGATCGCAATATCCGCGCGCTTGTCCGTCACGGTCATCACCAAGGTGCTGACCAGATTGAATGCGGCCACGGCAACGATCAAAGTCAAGATGATGAACATCATCCGTTTTTCCACCTGCACCGCAGCAAACCAGGTGCGGTTCTGCTGTGTCCAGTCGCGCACTAGGAGGTCCGTTGGCAGTACCGCCCCAAGCTCATAAGCGACTTGCCGGGCCTGATGCAAGTCGCGCAATTTCACGCGTATACCGCTGGGGCCTTCGAGACGAAAGATCCGGCTGGCATCGTCGACATGCACCAAGGCGAGTGCCGAATCGTAGTCATAATGACCCGAACTGAAGGTGCCCACCACCGTCATTTGTTTCAAACGGGGCACAACCCCTGCTGGTGTTACCTGCCCGCTGGGGGACACCAAGGTCACAGGGTCGCCCACCCGCACGCCCAGCATGCGGGCCAAGTCAACCCCCAACACCACGCCGAACTGACCAGACTGCAGCCGGCCCAATGCTTGCGTTCGCAAGTCGGGCGATAAATCCGTTACCCCCGGCTCGAGCACGGGGTCAATGCCACGCACCATCACACCCTTCATGTCTTCGCCCCGGGCCAGCAATGCCTGGGCCGAAATAAAGGGCGCAGCGGCCAGCACGCTGCTGTGGGCCGTCACCGTTTTGAGCGTGCCCCGTGCATCAGGCAAAGCACCGCCATCGGCCGAAATCACCTCAATGTGCGAGACCACGCCGAGCATCCGGTCACGGACTTCTTTTTGAAAGCCATTCATCACCGACAACACAATGATCAACGCCGCCACCCCGAGCGCAATGCCCAGCATGGACACGCCCGAGATGAACGAGATGAACCCGTTACGCCGGGTGGCCCGGCCCGCGCGGGTATAGCGCCAGCCCAAGATCAATTCATATGGAATTTGCATCGATTCAATCCAACATTACAGGTAGGGATTGTGGCATCCCGGACAATAGCCCCATGACCGTTCAATTCACCGATGGCGCAGACACCGTCCATCACCTGATCATTCCATACGCAGCCACCCGCTCACCCATGGGTCGTGAAACCTTGGTTCGGCTCCAATTGCCGAACATGCAATTGCTTTTACAGACTTTAACGCGGGTGCATACCGAAGAAGACGATCCCGACCAGCTTTGCCTGGACATGCCCCACGAACGCGCCCTCGGGCAGGCCTTGCAGTTGCCCGCAGTCGATGGTGCCTGGCCCTGGGCTGCATTGAGCGAAGCCAATCCGTCCGGCCAAGCCCAAGCCTACTTCAGCCCCTGTCACTGGCAAATTGGCATGGACCAGGTGGTCATGCTCAACCCCGACAATTTGCAGTTGAGCGAAGAGGAGTCCTTGTCTTTGTTAACGGCAATG